>Ga0335083_10001968_pt1 | contig 27722 bp, 27 predicted proteins | sample Lox_Sample_42_FD_206716 | JGI IMG/M metagenome (GOLD analysis project Ga0335083, IMG submission 206716) | Soil microbial communities from Loxahatchee National Wildlife Refuge, Florida, United States - Lox_Sample_4.2 | ecosystem: Environmental > Terrestrial > Soil > Wetlands | place: USA...
GCCCACCACCGTCACCGTCAGCACGTACTTGCCGTGCAGGCGAGCGCGATGGTGCAGAGCGATCGAGTGACTGAGCCGCCCATCACCCCAGGCGACGATCCGCTTACCACGATTCAAGGACACCACCGCGCGCGAGTTGTACGAGAAGCCAACCGACACGCAGGTGACGCTGAGGATCTGGTTGTGGCGGATCTGGGCCGTGCAGATGACCTTGGGGGTCTTGCCCGGAGCGTACTGCGGCCCCGCCCTGCGGCCCGGCTGGTCCGGTCGCTCCTGCGGGTCCAGCCGGCCCCGCGGGTCCATTCGCCCCCGTCGGCCCCGCTGGTCCGGTCGGTCCGGCCGGTCCGGACGGACCCTGCGGCCCGGTCGGCCCCCGGAGGTCCTGGAGAGCCGGTCGTCGGCGGAGTGCCGCCGCACAGGTCGTAGTTCGGAGGCGTTGAGGCGCCCTGGAGCTGGTGCATGTCAGTGATCGGGCACGCGGGCCGGTGGGCAACCTACCTCCCGGTGTCAAAGGGATTGGTAACCGCGACGTGTCCCTGCGGTGATCAAGTTGTGTAAGCGGCGTGATGGTGCTAGGGCCGCGTCCGCGGCGCCCGCGGTCCGGGTTCGCCGCTGACCTGATCGACTGGCGATCAGGCCCGATAGCCCATCACTCGGCGCGCCCCGCGGGCCGAATGCGCGGGGCTCAGTCTCCGGTCTCGAACTTGAACGAGATTCCCAGGCGCACCCGGTAGTTGATGAGCGCCCCGTTCTCGATCGTGACGTCCTGCCGGATCACTTCGGCAACGCGGAGGTCGCGGACCGTCTTGGCGGCGGTCTCGACCGCGTTGCGGGCCGCGGCATCCCACGAGTCGCTGCTGACGCCGATCACTTCGGTGACGCGGTAGACGCTGTCTGCCATTGAAGGCTCCCCTCGGTTGATGGTGCTCGCCGACTGCCGTCCGGCGCGGAGCCCGAGCCTATCGCCGCCAGGTGTGCGGAGCCACCCCAAGGGTGTCTTACGTCCGACCGGTTGGCGCGCGAGACTTCCGGGTAAGTAAAACGCTCCACCGGACGAGCGGCCACAGGCAGGCAAACCCACGCTGTCGGCGTGGAGGAACGCCACGGCGTGAACTCTGTCCGCTCGCCCGGGGAGCGCCTACCAGTCTGTCGGACCCCAGGCGCCCGCCGGTTCCGCGGTTGCCCGCACCGCCACCATCCGCAGCACCTCGGTCACCGCCAGCAGCGCGGGATGGTCCTCGGCGCCGCGCCGGCACGCGATGAACAGATGGCGGCATGGTGGCTCGCCGGCGATCGGGCGGATCGCCACCCCCGGCGGCGGCTCGTCCTGCGCGAGTCGCGGGACGCACGCGACGCCGAGCCCGGCGCCGACGAGAGCCATCACCGCGGTCCAGTCAGCAGAACGGTGGGCCACCGCGGGTGAGAAGCCGGCCGCCGCGCACCCGACGCGGATCACGTCCTCGCACGACCAGCCACGGGGCGGCGCCACGAACGGCTCCGGTGCGAGCGCGGCCAGCGGGACTGCCGATTCCCGCGCGAGCCGGTGATCGTGGGGCAGCGCGATGTCGAGCAGATCCCGCATCAGCGGCGTCCGGGTGAAGCGCTCGTCGTCATGGCGCGGCGCGCTGTCGGACTCCATCGAGATCGCGAGGTCGAGATCTCCGCGAGCGAGGAGGTGGAAGACCTCGGGGCTCTCGAGGTCCTGCACGGCCAACTCGACTCCGGGGGCCCGCTCGCGCAGCAGCCCGACCGCGGGCACGACGAGGCCGACGATCCCGGTCGCGAACGCCCCGATCCGGACGCGGCCGCGCTCGCCGCCGGCAAGCGCGGCGAGCGTCGCATCCATCCGCTCGAGCTCGCTGAACACGGCGTCAGCATGGCCGAGGACCGCCTCGGCCGCCGGCGTCAGCCGGACCGTGCGCCCGTTCGGGATCAGCAACGGCTGTCCCACCTGGTGCTCCAGCGCCGCGAGCTGCTGCGACACCGCAGAGGGAGTCAGATACAGCGCCTCGGCTGCCGCCGCGATCGTGCCGCGGTTGGCGAGCTCGCGCAGCGCGCGCAGGCGGCGTAGCTCAATCATGAAGTGCAGCTTACGAGTCACGTCAAGAAGGTCTAGTCGTTCTTGCCTAACATGGGCGTCAAAGTCGGACCATGCCGACCCGCCACGTCCTGCTCGCGGTCGCGGTGGCGGTCGTCTGGGGCATCAACTTCGTCGTCATCGACGTCGGCCTCGGCTCGTTCCCGCCGCTGTTGTTCGCCGCGCTCCGCTTTACGCTCGTTGCGTTCCCGGCGGTGCTCGTGATCCGCCGGCCGCCGGTGGCGCTCCGGTGGCTGATCGGCGTCGGCTTGTTCATGAGCGCCGGTCAGTTCGGGCTGCTGTTCGTCGCGATCCACGACGGGCTGCCGGTGGGACTCGCGTCGGTGGTGCTCCCGACCCAGACCGTGTTCACGATCGCGCTTGCGGTCGTTCTCCTCGGCGAGCGACCCGGGAGCGCGCAGCTGGCGGGCGCCGCGGTTGCGCTCGGCGGCGTCGTGCTGATCGCCGCCGGCCGTGCCCATGGCGTGCCGCTCGGCGGGTTGCTGCTGTGCATTGGCGCCGCGGCTTCGTGGGGCGTCGGGAACATCTGCAACCGGCGCGCCCAGGCGCCGGACGCGCTCGCGCTGCTCGTGTGGTCGAGCCTCGTGGCGCCCCTACCGCTGCTCGCGCTGTCGCTCGCGTTCGAGGGCTCACATCGGATCGATGCTGCATTCGCCGATCTCGGTCCGGGCGGAGTCCTCGCGCTGCTCTACGTCGTGATCGTCTCGACCGGGTTCGGGTTCGGGACATGGACCTGGCTGCTGCACCGGCATCCCGCCTCGCGGGTGGCGCCGGTCACGCTGCTGGTTCCCCCGGTCGGGATCGCGGCGGCGTGGGTCGCGCTCGGCGAGGTGCCGGGCGCGGGGGAGCTTGCCGGCGCCGCGATCATCCTCGCCGGACTCGCGCTGGCCACGTCAGTCGTGCGCCTCCCACGGGCACATGCGAGTCGGCCCGGCATCCTCGGCGCTCGTGTGGTTCGATCAGCGGATGGCGACTGAACAGCCGTCCGCCCCCGTGCGGCCCGTCGGGTTCGACCTCGACTGGCGCCCGGCGGCACGGCCGGCGCGAACCGAGCTGCGGGGCGCCCACGTGGTGCTGCGCCCGCTCGACGCCGACCAGGACGCCGAGTCGCTGTACGCGGAGTCGCATTCGCCGGCTTGTGCGGGCATGTGGACGTACCTTCCGTACGGCCCGTATCACGATCCGGACGAGCTCCGGCACGCTCTCCGCGGCTTCGAAAAGTCCGAGGATCCGCTGTTCTTCGTGCTGCTGCCGCTGGCGGCGGAGCGGCCCGCCGGGGTCGCGTCGTACCTGCGGATGGCGCCCGAGCACGGCACGATCGAGATCGGGCACATCTGGTTCGGCGCCTCGCTGCGCCGGACGACGGCGGCGACCGAGGCGATCTACCTGCTCGCGGCCAACGCATTCGACGCGCTTGGGTATCGCCGGCTCGAATGGAAGTGCGACTCGCTCAACGAAGCCTCACGCCGGGCCGCGGAGCGGTTCGGGTTTCGGTTCGAGGGCATCTTCAGACATCACATGGTGGTCAAGGGCAGGAACCGCGACTCCGCGTGGTTCGCGATCACCGAGGACGAGTGGCCGGCGGTGCGCGCAGGGTTCCGAGAGTGGCTCGACCCGCGGAGCCTCGATGAGAGCGGGCGCCAGCGCCGAAGCCTCGGCGACCTGATGCGGCAGCGATGAATGTCGGCCTGACCCGGAGTCGTACTGGGCATGAACTCGGTTACCTGCCACATATCGATATCGCTTGACGGCTTTGTCGCCGGTCCTAACCAGAGCCCCGATAACCCGATCGGGGAGGGCGGGATGCGACTCCACGAGTGGGCCTTCAACGCCGCGGGTTGGCGCCGGCAGCACGGGCTCGAGGGCGGCGAAGCCGGGCCTGATTCCGACGTCGCCGACGGGCTCGCCGCTGGCGTGGGCGCGTACATCATGGGCCGCAAGATGTTCGGGGGCGGCGACGGGCCCTGGGATCACGGCTGGACCGGCTGGTGGGGCGAGAACCCGCCGTTCCACGTCCCTGTGTTCGTACTGACCCACCACCCGCGAGAGCCGCTCGAGATGCAGGGTGGCACCACGTTCACGTTCGTCACCGACGGGGTCCAGGCCGCGCTGGATGAAGCGCGGGCCGCCGCCGACGGCAAGGACGTGTCGATCGCCGGTGGCGCGAGCGCGATCCAGCAGTACCTTGCCGCCGGCCTGCTCGACCAGCTGTTTCTTCACATCGTCCCGATCGTCCTCGGCGCAGGCGAGCGCCTGCTGGAGAACGTCGGCGACCCGACGCTCGAGCCGATCGAGGTCGTCGCCTCGCCGGCCGTCACCCACGTCAGGTACCGCGTGCGGAACTGATCGCGCTCAGCCGTGCGCGAGCTTTCGCTCAACGGCGGGCGTGGTCGACCAGCGAAAGTCCACGGGCAGGTTCGCTCCGCGCACGGTGCAGTCCGCGGCCGCAACCTCGACCGCGGCGGTCGCGGCGTTCAGCAATGCGTCGAGGTCGCCCGCGTCGTGCTCGTTCAGGGCGTGCGCGGTCCACCAGGTCAGGAAACCCGCCACGAACGCATCCCCGGCTCCGATGGTGTCGACCACCTCGACCACCGGCACGGGGATCGACCGTTCGCCGGACTCGCTCAGCACGGTGGCAGGCGATGGCCCGTCGGTGACGAGCACCGCCGCCGGGCCGAGCTCGAGCAACCCGCGCGCGGCCCTGAGCGGCGACTCGGCCGGGCACAGCAGCCGGAGGTCGTCGGTGCTCACCTTGATGACGTCGACCTGCCTGATGACGGTGTCGATCATGTCCCGATAGGCCGGAAGATCGGTCACCGCCGCCGGGCGGCAATTCGGGTCGAGCAGGATCGTCGCCCCGGGTGGCCGCTGCTGGATCAGCGCGGCCAGGCTCGACGCCGTCGGCTCGATCAGCAGCGCCAGGCCACCGAGCGCGAGTGCATTCGAACCGTCGAGGATCTCGGCGGCGACGTCCGCGGTCGTGAGCTCCGCCGCCGAGGTGCCCTCGAGATAGAACTTGTATTCGGCCGCACCGAGAGCATCGAGCCGCGCGATCGCGAGCGTCGTCGGGGCCGCGGTTCGATACGGCACCGCGACGCGGACGCCGGCTTGCTCGAGCTCCACGCGCAGTTGCTCGCCGAACCCGTCGTCGGACAGCTTGCCGACGTACTGGCAGTCGCCGCCGAGTCGAGCGACCATCCGCGCCACGTTGAACGGCGCGCCGCCCGGCACCGCGGTGACCGATCCAGATGGGTCGATCACGAGATCGATCAACGCCTCGCCGGCGACCGTGATCATGACGGCTTTCCAGGGTGATGCCCGGCGAGATCGAACACACCCCGGATGTTATGTCCGATCACCGCACGGTGTAGGCGACCACCTGCGGATTCCCGCCTCCACCGCGCGTCAGCGAGCCGCCGGCCGGAACGATCACGGTGTCCCCGGAGATGGCGATCGGGGCGTTCGTCGACGTGGGCAGCGGGTGGCGATACACGATCGCGCCGGTGCCGCGGTCCAGAGCAATCAGCACGCCGTTGTAGAGCGTGGTGAAGACGAGGTCGTTCGAGACGGTGGCGGCGCCGAGCGGCAACTGGCTCACCTTTGTGTCCCATTCGACCTTGCCGGTGACCAGGTTGAGCGCCTCGATCTCACCCGTGGCACTACCGGGGGCCGAGGTCGGGGTGGGCTCGGTCAGGTTCGTGTAGGTGAGTGGTACGTCGAGGGTGTCGAGATAGATCGTGTCGTCGGCCACCGCGAGGTTGGCCAACACGCCACCCAGCGATCCCGGCAGGATCGTGAACGGCGCCTTCAGCGTGCTCGTATGGTCGAGCGCGTCGAGCGAGTCGTCGTCGTGCCCATTGTGCTCACCGACCGGCGTCCTCCAGAGCAGCTTGCCGGTCTTGGCGTTGATCTCGTAGACAAAGCCCATCTTGCCCGAGCCGATGACGACCGGGACACCGCTAGCGCTCGCCGCTATCGGCGAGGCCTGCATGTCGTAATCCTTGAAGTCGTCCGGCACGCCCTGGTAGTACCAGCGCAGCTTCCCGGTCTTCGCATCGAGGTTCACGGTGCTGTTTGTGTACAGGATCCGTGCCGGCTTGCTGATCGCCGCGGCCGGTGTTTGATACGGATTGCCGATGCCGTAGGTCACCGAGCCGTCGCTACCGACGAGCGGCGTCTCCCAGGAGCCGCCGGCGCCAACCCCGAGCGCCTGAACGCCCGGCTCGGGGCCTACCACCGTGTTGAACCTCCAGAGCACCGCCCCGGTCGAGGCGTTCAGCGCAAACAGCACGCCGCCGCCGGGACCCGAGCCGTACTGGCTGGCGATGTACACGCGGCCGCCCGCGACCTCGGGCTGGATGCCGAACGTACCCTGGCCGGCACTCAGCAGCTTGCTGTTGGCCCAGATCGCCCGGCCGTTCGAGCGGTTCAGCGCGAACACCGTCGTCGGCGAGGCTCCATAGACGTCGCCGTCGGCGACCGCAACGCCGTTCGGTCCGGGGCCGCTCCTCTCCTGCATATCGAGGCGGCACTCCCACTCGAGCTTTCCGGTCGAGAGCGCGAGCGCGTACACGTTCGAGTCGAGGTCCTGCAGATACACGACGCCGTTCTGCACGATCGGATTCGCGGCCAGCGAACCGTACGGGCGCACCCCGGTCGCCGCCTTTCCCGTGAGCTTGAACGTCCAGGCCTGTGCGAGCCTCGAAACGTTCGCGGAGGAGATCGTCGAGGAGCCGGCGACGCGGGTGTTCGCGAGGTCCCCGTTCGGATTCGCCCAAGACCCTGACGCTGCCGGAGCGGCCGCCGCCTTGGTGCCGGAGCCGCAGGTGGCGAGCGCCCCGGTGGGCTTGTAGCTCGTACCGCCGCAGGCCGCGAGCAGCAGAGCGGCCGCCGTCGCCACGGCCACCGGCAGGCGGCCATCTGAAGCTTTCATGCGTCCTCCTATCTACGTGATTATGATATCACATAAATATTGCATGGATTTCAAGGCGCTGTCAGAGAGTCAATGCTCCAACCCCAGCGCTCGGGACGCCCGCGCCGCGCCCTCGGTGAGCGACCGGAGCTTCGCCCACGCGATCTGCGGGTGGGTGCGCCCGCCGAAGCCGCAGTCGGTCCCCGCGATCACGTTCTCGGCGCCGACGACCGACGCGAACCGCTCGATCCGCTGTGCGACCAGGTCCGGGTGCTCGACGACATCGGTCGAGTGGGTTACGACCCCCGGCACGAGGATCTTTCCGTCCGGCAATCGAACGTCGCGCCAGACTGCCCATTCGTGTTCGTGCCGGGCGTTGGCGCCCTCGATCAGATACGCCTGCGCGTTGACCTCGAGCAGGACGTCGACGAGGTGTACGAGCTCGAGGTCGTGCGCGTGCGGACCGTGCCAGCTACCCCAGCACATGTGGTAGCGGATCCGCTCCTCAGGAATGTTGGCCAGCGCGTGGTTGAGCGCCTGAACCCGGACGCGGCAGCGCTCGCGGAAAGCCTCGAGCCCCATCTCGATCCCGATGCGGTCCCACAGCGCCGGCAGCCACGCATCGTCGACCTGCAGCACGAACCCGGCATCGACGATCGTCTGGTACTCGACGCGCAGCGCATCGGCGAGCGCGTACAGGTAGTGCTCGTCGCTGTCGTAGAACGCATTTGTGCGATAGACCTCGAGGCTGGCGGGCGCGGTCGACGTCAGAAACGCGTCCTCGCCGGGTTCGCACGCGCGCAGGATCTCGATCTGGCGCTGCACCTGCTCGTGGCCCGCGTAAGCGATGGGACCGGTGCACACCCACCGCAGCCGTCGCGCGCTGACCTGGCCGCCGGGCGTGTAGAACAGCGTCCCGCGATCGGTCGCGTACCGGTAGAAGGCGTCGAACTCCTCCCTGTCGCGACCCTGGGCGAGGAGCGGCCGCTCGTCTCCCGCCTCCCTGGTCTCGAATCCGCCGAATCGGTCGTCGGCGAACGACAGCCAGTCGCCGCCCTTCGTGTATTCGCCCTCGTTGATCAGGTCGAGACCGACAGCGCGCTGCTTGGCGACCGCGCCGGCGACGGCGTCGCGTAGCTCGTCCTCGGTGGTCGGGGCGTCGTCGCCGAGCCAGGGAAGGCTGCCGGCGTGAGTGGTCAGAATTCGGGTGGTGCTGCGCTGCATCGCGCGCATGGATGAGCGTAAATCGACCGGCTCCGGGTAGTAAAGCGATCCATGAACGAGTTGGACATCATGTGGCGGCTGGGTCTCGCTCTGGTGCTGTCGTCGTTCATCGGCGTCGAGCGCGAGTTGGGTCAGAAGTCGGCCGGCCTTCGCACCTATTCGCTCGTAGGCGTCGGTGCGGCCGTGTTCATGCTGGTCAGCACGTACGGCTTCAACGACGTGCTCGGTAGCGCGCACACGGTGCTCGACCCCTCGCGGGTCGCGGCGCAGATCGTTTCCGGGATCGGCTTCATCGGCGGCGGCATCATCTTCGTGCGGCGCGACACGGTCCGCGGCCTCACCACGGCAGCGGGCGTGTGGGTCACCGCCGCCGTTGGGATGGCCTGCGGCGGCGACCTCCCGCTGGTGGCGATCGCGACCACCTTGGTCTACCTGGTCGTCGCGTACGTCTATCCGTTCCTCGTGCGGAAGCTGCCGCGCTCTCGCTTCGCGCCATCCGAGCTGCGCCTCGAGTATCTCGATGGCCGCGGGCTTTTGCGGGAGGCGCTCGCGCAGTGCTCGCAGCGCGGGTTCACGATCGCGGACCTCGAGATCAAGCACGGTGACAACGGCGGCGGCCACGGTCGTGTCACGGTCGATCTAGAGGTTCGCGGACAGGGTTCGATCGCAGAGCTCGCCTCTGAGCTGAACGATCTCGATGGGGTCCTGGCCGTCCACGCCGGCGACGCCAACGAATTCGCCTACTAGCCCGAGCCCGGAACGATCAGCACCTTGGCGGACGCGTCGGCATCGAGCGCGGTCGTCATCGCCGCCGGTGCGTCCTCGATCGCGAACCGGTGGGAGACGATCTCCCCGAACGGGATGCGACCGTGGTGACGGGCGAGCAGCGCGAGCGTCCCCTCGTAGCCGCGCAGGTCCTCGCCGCCGACCCCGAGCAGCGTCAGGCTGCGCCCGCAGATCACCGCCGGGTTGAAAGCCTCGTCGCCCATGTCGACGAACGCGCCGACCTCGATGATCGTGCCGCCGTCGCGGACGATCGCGGTCGCCTCCGCGAACGTGCCCGGGAATCCTGTCGCGTTGACGACTATGTCCGCGCCCTCGCCGCCGCAGCGCTCGCGTACCTCTGCGGTCGCGTCGTCGCCGGGCAGGAGCGCGACGGCATCGGCAACGCGGATGGCCAGCCCGCGTCGCCGTGACGACGGATCGAGCACGAGCACCCGTCCCGCGCCCATCAGCGACGCCTTGACCGCGTGCGCCAGACCGAGCGGGCCGGCGCCGATGACCGCCACCGCGTCGCCGGGGCGGAAGCCGGCGGGACGCCGCAACGCCGCCGCCCGCTCGAGGCTGTGGGTGACCGCGAAGATCTCGGTCAGCACGGCGACGTCGTCCGGGAGCCCCGCGGGAACTCTGAACATGGCGGTCCCCGGCTTGAGGTACAGATACTCCGACCACCCGCCGAACAGATGGGGCGCGACCGCGGCGGTCAGCGAGTTCCCGTAATTCTCGAGGTGGCGGCACAGGTAGTAGGGGAACCCGCGAGCGCACATGTGGCAGCGTCCGCATGCCCGGTTCGGCGCCGGGATCACCCGGTCGCCGGTGGCGAGCGGCGTGCCGTCGAACGCGACGGCGCCGCCGGGGCCGACCTCGGCGACCAGGCCCACGTTCTCGTGTCCTTGGATGATCGGAAACGGAGTGGTCCGCTCGTGTTCGGTGCCGAGGTACTGCTCGGTCTCACCGCGATAGGTGTGCTTGTCGGTGCCGCATATCCCCGACGCGAGCATCCGCAGGAGCACTGCGCCCGGCTCGAGCGCGGCGGGGTACGGGTAGTCGCGGACCTCGAGGCGGCGTGGGCCCAGCAGTGTGGCCGCGCGAACCGTGGTCGTCATTTGGTACTGAAGCTACCCGGTCGGCGTAAGCTCGCGGGGTGGCGCGGCACGATCACGTCCCGTACCGCTCGAGCTCGGTCAACTCGTATCTGATCGAGACCCGCGCGCTGGCCGTCGTCGCGCTGGAGCGTCTTCGCCCAGTATGTGATGCTCGAGCTTGTCCGCCAGGCGCGGCTCGTCTGGAGCGGCGTGATGGAGTTGTCAGGCCTGCTGGCGCCGGACGCGACCGACGCCGCGTCGATCGATGCCGCGGCCAAGGCCGTGCAGGACACTCCTCGCCTCAGAGACGCGGTGGGCGCGGCCGTTGGCGATGACGCCAAGCGGCGAGATCACGGGGGGAGGTCGACGACGACCAGGTGACCGACAGGATCGTCACGGTCACGCAGCTCGCCGAGCAGCTCGATCGGACGACACTCGAGCTGGCCATGCGCATCGTCCCGGTCGAGTGGTGGGCGGCGCGCCTCGGGACGGTCTTCGGGCAGCCTGTGCAGATCACACAGTTCGACCGTCCGCTCGCCCGACGCGCCGCAAAGGTGGACGACGGCGTCCAGCGCCGCGAGCGCGACGCACATATCCGACGGATGAGTGGCAACGCACGCGCCCGACGTGCCCAGGATCGCGTGCACACGGTGGCCGGACGAGCAACCAGTAGAGCGCCCGGAAATCGATCTGTGAGGGCTCGGTGATCTGCGTGGCGATCTCGGGCACGACGAACCCGAATATGGACAGACGCTCCTGGAGCATGTCCAACAGGCGATCAGCCGGCGGCCTCTCGGGCCCGGCGCTCGAGTCGAGCATCCACACGTAGGCACGGCCCGGAGCGATCGGCACAAGCCCGAGCCGGGTCTCGCGGCCGAGCATTATCGTGTACCGCTCGAGCTCGGTCGGCGTACGGACGTCGAGGCGCCAGATCACCTGACCCGCGTAGGCGGACTCGGGAGCGTCCGGAAGCAGCATCGGCCGCATCGTCGAGTGCACTCCGTCCGCACCGACGATGAGGTCGTACGAACCCGAGGTCCCGTCGGTGAAGGCCACATCGCCGTCGTCAACCGACGACACGGTCACACCCAGTCGCACGGGGACGTCGAGCGAGCGCAACCGTTCCTCGAGAACCTCGTGCAGGGCGATCCGCGACATCGTCACGAACGGCGCGTCGTCGGGCCCGAGGACGTTCACCTGTGGCATCTCGGCCACCTTGCCGGCCGCATCATGTCGATCACGGCGTGATGCCACGAGCGCTCTTGCAACTCCGACAGCAGATCGAGCTCGCGGAGCACACGCATCGGGGGCTCTGCAATCCGATTCCGATCCCGGCGGGGCGCCAGTTCGCCTCCCGTTCGACGATCTCGGAAAGGACGCCGAGCCGTGCGGAGGCAATCGCCGCCGTCATTCCGGCAGGGCCACCGCCAACGATCAGTATTCGCGTCACTGGTCGGCATCCAGCTGGCGCACCACCCAGTCAGCGATCGTCGGCGCCACCGGGCCCTCGCCCATGTGACCGCCGTCGAAGACGCGGGCGGCCTTGGGGTCTCCGTGGTCCAGGCTCAGGTAGATGTCGTCGATCGAGTTCTGGACGTCGTCGCGGCCGTTGACCAGCAGCAACGGCGCCGAGGGCCGGTCGAGCAGTCCCTGATCGAGCAGCGACAGCTCGGGGCAGTGCGCCACGTAGTCCTCGAACGTCTCGCCACCGAAGATCCGCGCGCGGGCGTTCATCAGGTCCATGAGGTATGAGGAAGCGTTGCGTGACTTCTGCTGCCACTCGGGCGTGAACGTGATGTGCACGCCGCCACCCCAATTGACCGCGCAAGCGAGCCGGTCGCGGTGGGTGTAGGCGAGCTTCATCGCCCAGTAGCCGCCGAACGAGCCGCCGATCGCGGCGCAGCGGGCGCCGTCGAGGTCTTCGCGAGTGGCCAGCCAATCGAAGATTGGAGTCCACTGCCGCTCGGCGTCGCCCGAGGCGAGCACCGGCGACTCGCCGACGCCGGGCATGTCGACCAGCAGCACGGCGAAACCGCGCGAGCGCATCAGCGCGCCGAGCCGGACATGCATCTCTTCCTTCCACGTGTCGATCCCGGCCCAAACCATCGCCACCGGTGGCCGGTGCGGCGCGCCGGCCGGGCGCGTGAGGTAGAAGCGCAGCTTCGACTCCTCGAACGGGAGCTCGACGACCTCGAGCGGCGGGTCCTCGAGCGTGGTGGCGTTCAGGAAGAACTCACGCGCGCGCGCGTACTGCGCCTCCTTCAGCGGGTGGTTGGGAACCGGATAGCGCCCCATGAACGCGGCCCGGTATGCCTGGAACCACAGCGCGCGCTCCTCGTGCCGGTCGGTCGCCGCCCGCGCGCGGGAGGCGAACTCATCGGCTAGTCCGCCCCACGCCGCGGTCCACGGTTCGGGCGCGAGCCCGGTCAGCGCTTCGATCGTGCGGCGCGCCGCGTCGGGGTCAAGACCGTCAAGTGGATGCGCGCCGCGATCTAGACGCGTCAGCAGCCACCTCTTCCCGGCGGCCAGCGTCTCGTCTGCGTCAGTCATCACACGAACAGACCGGTCTTGTCCTGCGCCTCCCGGTCGTGCTCCGGCGGTGCTTGTACGACCGGGAACGACTCGAACATCGAGGGCGGCATCGCCAGGTTCTTGTAGAACACGTTCGAACCCTGCTGGGGCTCGAACCGGACCGGCTCCCAGTCGGGTTCGTAGTTGCGGTATCCGCCGGCGTTGATCTCGACGCGCATACCGCTCGGATCGCGGACGTACAGGTAGTCCTGCTCGCCCATACCGTGACGTCCGGGGCCGAACTCGATCGCCACGTCCTGGTTGAGGAACACGTCGGCGGCGCGCAGCAGCTCCTCGCGCGAGTCGACGAAGTAGGCGAAGTGGTTGACCCGCCCCGGGACGGGCGTCGGGTCCCAGACGATCCCGAGGTCGTGCGAGCGTTCGCACACCGTGGTCATGCAGAACACGGGAAAGTCGGGCCGGTCCGGGATCACCGTGTACTCCATGAACCGGTGGCCGAGCGTGTCGCGATACCACTCCGCATCGCCGAGTGGGTTGGCGGCGGTGATCGTCACGTGATCGATGCACCGGGCAGCGATGCCGCGCGGGACGTAGCGCTGCGGACGGTTCGGAAACGGCGACTCCATACCCGGGGGCGGCGTGTAGCGCTCGACCTCCCAGAACACCTCCTGCAGGTGGCCGCCAGGGGCGCGATAGCGGAACGCGCGGCCGTGACCGACGGAGTTCTCCACCCACGCCTCGCCGGCGCCGGCCGCCGTCAGTCGCTCCACGGCGGCCTCGAGCTCGTCAGGTCCCGAAGCGCGCCAGCCAATGTGTCCGAGACCCACCTCCGGCCCCTCGGTGAGCTGCAGGGTGTGGTGAAAGCGGTCGCCCCAGGCGCGCAGGTACACCGACTGCTCGGCGCGGGACGTCTCCTCGAGGCCGACCACCTGCGTCCAGAACTCGAGCGACTCCTGCGGCTTCGGCGTCGTCAGTTCGACGTGGGCCAGCTGGGACAGAAGGGGCAGAGCCATCTCTCTTCTCCTCAAATCGGTGCAGCGCGCGTTTGAACTAATTTCAGAATCCGTATTCGGATTCGGTCAAGAAGGCTAACGCGCGTGCGGGTGCACGTCAAGGGAGGGGCCGCGGCGGAACGATCCCGCGGAGGCGCTCAGGCGGGCTGCCAGTGCAACAGGTACGCGGCGCAGGCACCGCTCAGCTCATCGATCAGGCGCTTCCAGCTGAGGCGCTGATCGGACTCGAACACGGGTCCGTACATGACCTGGCGCGCGAGCGTCGAATACGCGATCCGGAACGCCACGTCGAGCGCAACGGCCGGTCGCGGGTGCCGGAACTCGCCGGCGTACGGCATCAGCGACCGCTTGAACTCCTTGCTCAGCGCGATACTCGCTTCCGATCCGCGTGCGGAGATCACTTCGTCGACGGCGCCCAAGTGCATGAACGCGCGCAGCGCCTTGCGGTTGTCGTTCATGACTCGCGCCATTCCGGCGATCGAGGCTGCGATTGCCGCCGCGGCGCCGTCGACGTTCGCCGCGCCCGCCTCGGCCGCCTCGTTCGCCTCCGACATCGACGCCATCAGCCGGGCGTGAACCGCCCGAAGCAGGCTCTCCTTGTTGCCGAACCGCTCGTAGATCGCGCCGATCGATACGCCCGATCGCGCCGCGACCTCCTGGACGGTGAAACCCTCGAAGCCGTTCTCCTCGAGCAGCGTGTGAGCCGCGTCGAGAACCCGCTCATAGGACTCGCGGCTGCGGCGCTGCTTGGGCGGGCGTACCGCGCTCATCCCGCCGCCGAACGGCGGCCCGGCCGAGCCGCGGGCAACGTGTGCGGTTCGACGCCGTCGACCACTGTGTTGGTCAGTGTCCCGATCCCCTCGACGTGGAGCGACACCACGTCACCGGGGCCGAGTGGCGGATGGAAGTCGCGGCCGCGCCGGCCCCACAGCTCGAGCAGGCAGCCATTGCCGCAGGTCCCTGAGCCCAGGATGTCGCCGGGTCGCACCCACGTCCCGCGGGACGCGTACGACACGAGTTCGGCAAAGCTCCAGGCCATGTTCGCCAGTGTGTCGGTGCCGAGCGCGGTCCCGTTCACCTCGGCACGCAGCTCGAGATCGAGCCGGTCTCCGTCGACGTGGGCCTCGAGCTCGTCCGGCGTGACGATCCACGGCCCGAACGTGTTGGCGAAGTCCTTGCCCTTGCACATCCCGAGCCCGAGGCGCATCTCGGCCATCTGCAGATCCCGCGCGGACCAGTCGTTGAAGATCGTGTAGCCGGCGATGTGATCGCCCGCCTCGTCCGGTGTCAGATTCCGTCCGGCCCGTCCGATCACCGCCGCCACCTCCAGCTCGAGATCGAGCCGCCGGCATCCCGGCGGAACCGCGATTTCATCGTCGGGACCGGTCAGCGCATTCGGGTTGGTGAAGTAGCAGAACGGCGACTCGTACCAGACCGGCGGAACGGTGGCGTCGGGGTTTGCGTCCTTGATCACGCCCGAGATGTGCTGCTCGAACACCGAGAAGTCGCGGATCGTCGGGGGGAGCACCGGTGCCAGCAAATGCGCTTCGCTCTGAGGCAGCTCCGCCTCGACCCGCGCGGCGAACCCCTCCCGCTCGACAGCGTCCGCGCCGAGCACATCGACTACCTCGACACCCATTTCCAAAACCTTGACCGTGTCGCCGTCGATCACCGCCGCGCGGGCGCCGCCGCCATGGTCAACTCGTGCGATCCTCATGACAGTCCTTTCAGATGGGCGCCGATGCGGTCATGATCACCGCGTTGCGGGTCGCGTCGGGGTCGATCGGGAGCGAGTGGTCCTGCTCCCATGCGCCGACCTGCTCGGATCCTTCGACGATCGCGCGGCACCGCTCGTAGCGGCGCGCGGTGAACGCCTCGAGCGCGTCGGTGACAGCAACGTCCCTGGCCAGCTCCTCCGCCAGCACGATGCCGTCCTCGATCGCCTGTGCCGCGCCCTGGCCGCAATGCGGCGTCGCCCCGTGGGCCGCGTCGCCGATCAGCACGACCCGTCCGCGATGCCACGGCGCGGGCGCGATGATGTTCTCGATCGGGCGCACGACGACCGCGTCGTCGTCGACGATCTGCTCGCGCACGTCCGCGACCGGGCCGGCGAACGGAGCGAGGCGCTGCCGGTAGACCGCGGCCGCCCCGTCTCGGTCGATCGCGGCCCGCCAGTCCGGGATCGGCGTTTCGATCGTCAGGATGTACATCAGGTCCTCGCCAAGCGGCACGAACCCGGCGCTCCCGTCCGGCCCGAACCACATCCAGATCTCCTCGAGCCCTTCACGGCGCGGGAGGTTGTAGCGCCAGCACACCTGCCCGGTGAACCGGGGCTTCAAGTCCGGCCCGAACAGGCGCTCGCGGACCTTCGAGTAGAGCCCGTCGGCGCCGATGACGAGGTCGTACTGCCGCCGCTCGCCGTCAGTGAAGGCCACGTCGACGTGGTCGCCGGAGGAGTCGATCTCGGTGAACGTGACGCCCGTGCGCACGTCCGCGCCCGACGCCAGTGTCGTCGAGGTGAGGATCTCGTGCAGCTTGGGGCGGGTGAGACCGTTGCCGGGCGGCAGATGCTCGACGAGCGCCGGCCACTCGTGGGCGGCGATCGGGGTCGTGCCGTCGGCCAGCCAGGTGCGGTCACCGACGATTTGGTGTCCGGCCTCAACGCACGCTTCGGCCAGTCCGAGCGAGTTGAGCGCTCTGAGCGCGTTGCCGGGTTGGATGATGCCGACCCCGTATACGCCCCACTCGGGATCGCGCTCGACGACGTCGACGTCGAAGCCCTGGCGGCGCAGCGCGAGCGTGGTGGACAGCCCTCCGATCCCGCCGCCGATGACAAGAACCTTCATCCTCTCTCCTCTACCGAAGAAATCTCCGATTCCGAATCCTGATTCGGATAAGCTATCGGGAGCGACTCCAAGTGTCAACCGATGACGCGGCTACAGGACAAGGTAATACTGCTGTCCGGCACTGGCCGGGGGATCGGCCGTGCCGCTGCGCTGAGGTTCGCGGCCGAGGGCGCCGTCGTGGCCGGCGGAGACCTGCTGGAGGACGACGCCCGCGAGACGATGTCTCTGATCGAAGCCGCCGGCGGCACGGGCTCGGTTAGCCGTGTCGACGTCACCGATGAGCGCTCAGTTGGCGACTGGGTGCAGGCGGCTGTCGCGCGGTTCGGCCGGATCGACGTCGTGTACGCCAACGCCGGCGCGGTCCGCTTCGGAGCGGTCGACGAGCAGCCGGTGGCCGACTGGAGATTCACACTGGCCACCGAACTCGACTCGGTGTTCCTGACCGTGCGGGCCGCGTGGCCGCATCTTGTAAGCAGCAGCGGCGTGATCATCACGGTGGGCTCGACCGCGGGCATCAGCGGATCGGTCACCAACAAGCGCGTGGCCCACGCCGCTTCCAAGGGGGGCGTTATCGCGTTGACTCGGCAGCTGGCCGCCGAGGGCGCCCAGCACGGAATCCGCGCTGTCTGCATCAGCCCGGGGATGATCGCCACCGAGGGTTCGCGCGAGAACCTGCTCGCACCCGACCACCCGATGCGCGCGATCGCAGGCTCGATCCCGCTCGGCCGCCTCGGAACGCCCGAGGACGTGGTCAGCGCGGCCGTTTTCCTGTCCAGCGATGAAGCCTCCTACATCACCGGCGCCAACCTCGTCGTCGACGGGGGCTGGTCGTCGGTACTCCCCGGGTGAAAGGCATATGAACGACGAACTGAGTGAGCTCGGAGTCAGGCGGATCGTCACCGGCCACAACGAGATCGGCGAAGCCGTCATCGCGGCGGACGAGCAGATCGCGGGCACCGGTCTCGCCGAGGACGCCGGCCGGACCAACGCGACGTTCTTCCACGTCTGGGCGACGCACGAGATGCCCGTGGATCTCGGTGAGGAGGCGATGATGCGCCAGCGTCAGGGAAGCCCGACCACGACGCACGGGTCCGGATCGGGCTCGGTGCTCCGCATCGGCGTTCTCGCGCCCGGCACGCGGTCGCCGATGCACCGCACCCAGAGCCTCGACTACGGCATCTGCCTCGAGGGCGAATGCGACATGGAACTCGACGGCGGTGAGACCGTCACCGTGCGCCCGGGGGACGTCGTCGTTCAGCGCGGCACGAACCACCTCTGGCACAACAGGGGAACGGTGCCGTGCCGGTTCGCCTGGATCCTGCTCGACGCCCAGTCCGTGAAGATCGACGGCCGTACCCTGGGCACCAGCTGGCGCCACGACGCCTGACGGGCGCGCCCGCGTCGCGATAAGGTCGTCGGCGAACATGATCGCTCGGGGCAAGGTTGCGGAGGTCGCGGCCGACCTGGCTTCGAACGGTGTCGTCGGGGTCGCCGCCTCCTACGTCGACAACAGCGGCATCGCACGGGTCAAGACGGTCCCGCTCGCGCGTCTGGAGGACGCGGTCACGCAGGGGATCGGGATGTCGCCCGTGTTCGACGTGTTCATGTTCGACGACGCGATCACGGCCAGCCCGAGCTCGACGGGGCCGGTCGGCGACCTGCGGCTGTTCCCCGACCTCGAGCGCATTGTCGTGCTCGCGGCGCAGCCGGGCTGGGCGTGGGCGCCGGTGGACCGCCTGACTCAGGAGGGTGAGCCACATCCGGGCTGTCAGCGCACGTTCGCGCGCAGGATTGCCGACCGCGCCGCGGAGCGCGGGCTGCAGGCGCGTATGGGCTTTGAGGCGGAGTGGGTGCTCGACGCCGGCGCCGGGGACGCGTTCGTGCCGGCCACCGCGGGCCCCGGCTACGGGATGGACCGGCTGATCGAGGTGTCCGACTACTGCCGTGACCTGCTCACCGCGCTCGACGCAGAGTCGATCGAGGTGCTCCAGCTGCATCCGGAGTACGCGCCGGCGCAGTTCGAGCTATCGGTCGCCCCGGCCGATCCCGTTGCGGCCGCGGACCGGATCCTGCTCGTGCGGCACACGATCCGGGCGGTCACTAGCCGCGCCGGGATGCGGTGCTCGTTCGCGCCGGCGATGACGGTCGGCGGTGTCGGCAACGGATGCCACCTACACACGAGCCTGTGGTCGCAGGGGCGGACGCTGATGTCGGGCGGGTCGGGACCGCACGGGCTGCACAACCAGGCGCAGGCGTTCGTCGCGGGCGTGCTCGAGGGGTTGCCGGCGCTGCTCGCGATCGGTGCGCCGAGCGCGGCGAGCTATCTGCGGTTGATCCCGCAGCGGTGGGCCGCGCCGTATCGCTGTTGGGGCCGCGAGAATCGCGAGGCGGCGGTGCGACTGGTGGCGTCCGGCGAGCACGCGAATGCCGAGATCAAGTGCCTCGACGCCGCGGCGAACCCCTATCTCCTGGTCGGCGCGGTGCTCGCGCTCGGCCTGGACGGAGTCGAGCGCGAGCTCGAGCTGCCGCCCGAGGTGACGGTCGACCCGGCCACCCTGTCCGATGCGGAGCTCGCGGCCGCGGGGGCGGCGCGTCTGCCGTCGAACCTCGCGGGAGCGCTCGAGCACTTCCGCGAGTGCGAGGTGCTCGCGACAGCGATGGGCCCCGATCTGTTCGAGACGATCGTCGCCGTGCGCGAGACCGAGGTCGAGCGCTTCATCGGCGCTTCGGAAGAGGAGATCGTGGCGGCGACGCGCTTTCGATACTGAGCGTGGACGCCACGCTGATCGATCACCATTGCCACGGAGTGGCGCGCGACTCGCTCGACCGCGCCGCGCTCGAGTCGTTTCTGACCGAGTCCGACCGGCCGCCGCCGGACGGGTGCACGACGTTCGACTCGTTGCTCGGCCTCGCGGTGCGCCAGCGGTGCGCGCCGGCGCTCGACCTGCCCGCGGGTGCCGATCCCGGCGATTACGTGGCGCGCCGCGCCGAGCTCGGAGGCGAGGAGGCCAACCGGCGGCTGCTCAGCGCCGCCGCCCTCGAGACGCTGCTCGTCGACACCGGCCTGGTCGGCGGCAGGTTTCTCGGCCTCGCCGAGCTTGGCGAGATGAGCGGCGCGGCCGTGCGCGAGGTCGTCCGGCTCGAGTCGGTCGCCGAGGACATCGCCGCGGCCGGCGTGGGGGCGGCCGAGTTCGAAGCCGCGTTTGCCGAGGACCTGCGGATGCGCGCGGCCGGCGCCGCCGGGCTCAAGTCGATCATCGCCTACCGCCATGGCCTCGACTTCGATCCGCGTCCGCCGTCGTCCGCGGACGTCGTGAAAGCGGTGGACCGTTGGCTGAACGGCGGCGGCGCGCGCGTTCAGGACGAGGTGCTGCTCCGGCACCTGCTGTGGGAAGGCCTCGCCACCGGCTTGCCGCTTCAGCTCCATACCGGGTTCGGCGATCCCGACGAGAACCTCGCGCGGAGCGACCCTGCGCTCCTGACCGACTTTCTGCGCGCCTGCGCCGGCGGCCCGCCGGTGCTGCTGCTCCACTGCTATCCCTACCACCGCCACGCCGCCTACCTCGCCCAGGCGATGCCTCACGTCTACCTCGACGTCGGCCTGGCGATTCCACACGTCGGCGCTCGGGCCGCGGCCGTCCTCGCCGAGACGCTCGAGCTGGCGCCGTTCCACAAGCTCCTGTACTCCTCGGATGCATACGGGCTGGCCGAGCTGTACCTGCTCGCCGCGGTCAGCTTCCGCGAGAGCTTGGGAGTGGTGCTGGACGAGCTCGGGGTCGGCGGCGCCGATCGCGAGCGGATCGCCGAGATGATCGGGTCCGGCAACGCGCGCCGGGTGTACGGCATCTAGGAGTGCCAGCGCCGATTCGGGGCTAGGCTCAGTGGTGTGACCGATCTGCGTCGGTTGGAGTATTTCGTCCAGGTAGCGCGGGAGCGCAACTTCACCCGGGCGGCTGAGCGGCTGCACATCGCGCAGCCGGCGCTCAGCCGCCACGTGAGGTTGCTGGAACAGGAGCTCGGGGTCGAGCTCCTGTTCCGCACCACGCACGAGTTCGAGCTGACCGAGGCGGGTAAGTTCCTGCTCGAGCGGGGGCCGGCGCTACTGAGCGCCGCAGACGAGCTGTGGCGAGGCGCGCGGACATACGGCACCGGTGAGCGCGGTGCGGTGAAGGTCGCCTACGGGGGCAGCGCCTCGTACGAGACGGCGCCTCGTCTGCTCAGGGGACTGGCCGAGCTTCACCCCGGGATCGCCATGTCGACCGCGGTCAAGTCGGTCGACGAGATCGTCGCGGGCCTGAGCGATGGATCGATCGACCTGGGCCTGGTTCGCTGCCCACCGCGCACGCCGCAGCTGGACGTGCGCGTGATCCGCCACGAGCCCCAGGGACTGCTGCTGCGACGCGACCATCCCCTGGCATCAGGATCGGAGGTCGGTCTCGCGGACCTGGCCGGCGCGACGTTGCTGCTCCACCCTCGCGAGGCGAACCCGGGCCACTACGACGCGGTGCTCGGTCTATTTGACGGCTATGGATTCGAGCCACGGGTGCTCCTGCGCACGCTGAGCTTCGATCTCGCCTACACCCCGGTGCTCCAGGGAGAGGCCGTGGTGATCGTCGGCGAATCCGCCGGCTCGCTCGGGCTGCCGGACGAGCTCTGCTGGCGTCCGTTGTCGCCGCCGGCGAGACTCGAGGTGGCACTGCTCGCTCGCCGCCACAAGCGCTCACCGGCGGTCGAGAAGCTTCTGCGCTCGTCCGTCGCGATCGCCGACGAACTCGACTGGACATGATCGCGCGGCCGGTTATGCCGGTCGACGCTGAAGTGATGCCCAGCAGGCCTTTCACATCGCTTGCGTCGGGACCTACCGTGGCTGGGGCGACAGCAACTCTCCAACTCAGGAGCAGCGACATGACTCAAGTAATCGACAGCAAGGCGGTGCTGACCCGGTACGTTGCCGCGGTCATTGCCGGCGACGAGCAAGCGATCCGCGATCTCTTCGACGAGGACGCCACCTGGAGGCTGGACGCCGGCGACCTGCCGGTCTCGGGCACCTGGACGGGCCGCGACCAGATCATGACGGACTTCCTTGGCGTCGCGATGTCCCATTACGAGCCCGGCTCGGTCGACATCGAGATCACCGCGATGCTCGCCGAACTCGACCAGGTCGTGCTCCAGTGGACGAGCCGAGCTCGGACGCGCGACGGGCGGTCCTACGAGAACGGATGCATCGGGATCTTCACGGTCCGGGACGGGAAGATCCAAGCGGTTCGCGAGTACATGGACACGCTGTACGCGAGCGCCGTGTTCGAGCCCGCCCCGAGTCGATGAAGTCAGACGCGAGCGGTGTCGCGTAGGTACGCGAAACGGGCCAGGGTCACAAGCACGACCGTCCACGCGGCCACGACGATCCATCCGCCGGCCGTCCATGCCTGCCCTCCGAGCGACACGTGGCTGGCGCGCACGAGCCAGTAGGAGGGCAGGAACTGGGCGATGTCGTGCAGGAACCCGTGCGATCCGAGCGGGAACCATGTGCCGCTCACGAGCGCGAGCAGCGAGACCAGGCCGCCGACGGCGGGGCCGATCGAGTCGGCCGTCAGCAGGTGCCCGAGCAGGATGCCAAGCGCCGCGAACGGGACGAGCGCGACCAGGATCAGACCCGTCATCTCGAGCCACCGCGCAGCTCCGAGGCTGACGCCGAGCGACAGCCCCGATGCGTACAGCAGGATCATCGTCGACCCGGCCAGCGCATACCCGGTGCCGACCTTGGCGCAGAAGTACGCCGTCGTCTTCAATGGAGTGATCCGCAGCTGCCTCGTCCAGCCGTCGGTGCGCTCGGTCGCGATCCGGGTCCCGCTTGAGATCAGCCCCGACATTCCTCCGAACGCGACAAGCCCGACCATGTAGTAGAGCGGGATCGAGATCCCGGACCCGTTGAAGTTGTGCTCGTTGCGGTTGGGCGCGGCGATGATGAAGAACAGGACCAGCGGGAATCCGAGCGCGAACACCATCAGGCGCGCGTTGCGAAACGTCCGCACCAGCTCGAAGCGCGTGTAGGCCAGCGAACTCATACCAATGCCTCCCGCCGCTCGGTGGCGGCCGTCGTCTCGTCTCGGTCGCCGGTGAGCTCGATGAACGCGTCCTCGAGTCCGGCGCTGGCAATCTCCATGTCGCGTGCATCCGGGTAGGCGTCGACCAGAGCGCGGATCGCGGCGTCCGAATCGGTGCAGACAAGAACGATCGACTCGCCGCGGCGATCTGCGGCGGTCACGCCTGGGAGCGAAGCGAGAGCGGTCAGGTCGGCGTCCGGGAGCGTGGCGCGGATCGTGCGCGTGCCCACCTGGGCTCTGATCTCGCTCGTCGGGCCGTCGGCGACGACGCGGCCGTGCGCCATCAGGACGGCGCGGTCGGCATATGCGTCCGCCTCCTCCAGATAGTGCGTGGCGAAGATGATCGTCTTGCCGTGCGCGGCGAAGTCGCGCACCGACAGCCAGAAAGCCCGGCGGGCCTCGACGTCCATTCCGACCGTCGGCTCGTCAAGGATCAATATTGCCGGGTCCGGGACGAGCGCGATCGCGAACCGGACCCGCTGGGCCTGACCGCCGGAGAGCTTGTGAGTGCGCCGGTCGGCGATGTCGGCGAGGCCGGCCAGGGCGAGCGCCTCGTCGACTTCGAGTGGGTGAGGCTGCAGCGCGGCCATCATCGCCACGAGTTCGCGTACCTTGACGTCGCGGATCAGAGCACCCGCCTGGAGCATCGCCCCGACCATCCCGTGCCCGACGGCCTCCCGCGGCCCACCACCGAGGAGCGAGACCGTCCCGCTGTCCGGAGAGCTCAGCCCGAGCACCATGTCGATCGTGGTTGACTTGCCGGCCCCATTCGGCCCCAGAAGTGCGACGGTCTCGCCCCGCGGGATCGAGACATCGATACCGCGGACCGCATGGACGACGGTCCCGGCGTTTCGGTAGCTCTTGGCGGCGCCGCGGAGCTCGACGCCGATCATGTTGTCGAGTTGCATGCCGCCACGATGCCCCGGCTGCGCCGGGATCGCATCGGCGAAGTCACCAGTCCGTCTGCCCGTCAGGCCGCCACGCGCTCGCCCAGGTCGATCCCGGAAAGCTCCGCGCGCGACGAGATGCCGAGCTTTGTGAAGACTTTGCGCAGGTGGTAGTCGATCGTGCGCGGGCTCAGGAACAGCTGCGCTCCGATCTCGGGATTTGTCAGGCCGCCGGCCGCGAGGCCGGCGATGTGCAGCTCCTGCGGGGTCAGCTGATCGCGCGTGGACGGGTCGCGGCGGCGCGCGGTCTCGCCGCTCGCGCGGAGCTCGGCGCGGGCGCGGTCCGCCCACGGCGTGACGGCTAGTTGCTCGAAGACTTCGAGCGCCGAGCGGAGATGGACGCGGGCTTCGATGCGCCGCCGGTTGCGGCGCAGCCACTCTCCGTAGAGCAGCTCGGTCCGAGCGCGATCGAACGGTGGCAGGGCGTCCAGGCTCAGGGCCTCGGCGTAGTGGCGCTCAGCACTCGACTCGTCGATAAGAGCACGGCATCGCGCGAGAAGCGCCCGCCGCGTGGGATGCGGGAACCGCTCGGCCCAGGTCTCGAACGCGGCGTACTCACCCATCACGTCGTCGGATCGCTGGGCGCGGACCGCCGCCTCGACGGCATCCGGCACCGCCCGCACGAGTACCGGATTCGACCGCGGCCGGACGGTGTTGATCGGGACGAGCAGCCGTTCGAGCGCCTCGGACGGTCTGCCGAGGCCGAGCTCGAGCAACCCCTCGGCATAGGCGACGTTCGCGGTGATCCTTGTCGGTCCGCCCGCGGCCACGAGCGCCAGCTGCTCGTCGTTGCGCGCATGCACCAGCTGCTCGGCGCCACGCAGGGCGTCGACGATCGAGAGATACGACACGTTCAAGCTGGCGATCCACGGCTGCCCGATGTCGAGCGCCAGATGGCGGCCTTCCTCGGCCGCGGCGTACACGAGATCGAAGCGGCTGAGCCCAAACAATTGGGCGGCCTGTGCCTGCAGGGCGTAAGGCAGTGTTGAGACCAGCGCGCGCTCACGGGCGATGCGAACCGCCCTGTTGGCGTAAGGGAGGCCATCGCCCTGGCTACCCGCCCGCCCGGCTGTCGTGGATGCCCAGATCAGGCAGCGGGCGTCGTCCAGACGCGCCGCGAGCTCGATCGCATTCACCGCCATCCGCTCGGCGCGGGCGAAGTCGCCCTCGAGCTCGGCGGCGCCCGCGGTCATCAGAATCACGATGAACCGGTCGATGTCGGTCGCCGGCGGAAACTCCGTGGCCCGCCGGCAGATCGCGGCCAGCCTGTCGGTGTCGCCGATGTACGTGGCCATCAGGCACGCCTCGAGCAGCATGTGGAGGCTCTGCGACGGGTCTTCGCTCAGCGCAATCCCTTCGAGCACCGTCCGGACGGCGTCCGGAAGCAAACCGGCGTTCGCGTCGATGACTCCGCGAAGTCCCAACAGCCGTGCCCGATCCGCCCGATCGGCGATCGGCAGCGACCGGTTCACGAGGTCGCTGGCGCGGTCCGCCTGGCCGGCCACGTAGGCCGCGCTCGCGGCGGCGGCGAGCCGCCGGCCGCGCGCAGGCTCGGTCTCGCTCAAGCTCGCCGACCGTTCGAGCGCTGTCGCCGCGGATGCGTGACCGCCCCGCATCCGCGACCGCTCCGCGGCCGCCTCGAGACCGCCCGCAATCTCCTCGTCGGCGACCAGCGTCGCCACCGACAGGTGCCATAGCCGCCGGTCGGCATGCTCATCCGTCCGGCACGCCTCGGCCAGCGCACTGTGCGCCCGCCTGCGCTCGGCTGAGGTGGCCGACTCGTACACCGCGGATCGGACCAGCGGGTGGCGGAACCTCAGCGTCGTGTCATCGGTCTCGATCAGCCCTGCGCGCTCCGCCGAGTCGAGCGCGTCCTCGGGCAGGTCGAGCGCGCACGCGGCGGGAAGGATGACCGCGAGCTCGCCGGCGTCGTCGGCGGCGGCGAGGAGCAGCGTCGCTCGTGTGACCCGAGGCAGCCGCTCGACCTGCTGCCTGAACGCCAGTTGGAGCCGTGAGCTGAGCGGGATTGCGTCCGGCATTCTGGTCCGCCCGGTCAACTGTGCGTCGGACAGGCACGCGGGGAGCTCGATCAGCGCCAGCGGATTGCCCGCCGCGTCGGCAAGCAGCCGCTCGCGGACCGAGGGCGCCAATGTCCGCTCCCCACGATTGAGCAGCGCGCCCGCCGAGTCGGGGTCGAGGCCGCCGAGGACCAGTTCGTCGAGCCCGGGACCGTCGAAGCGGCGACGCTCACCCTCGCGCGCCGCGAACAGGATCGCCACGCCTTCGGCACCGAGTCGCCGTGCGGCGAACACTAGTGACCCCGCCGAGGGCACATCGAGCCATTGCGCGTCGTCGACGAGGCACAGAACCGGACGCTCCTCGGCGGCCGCCGCGAGTAGTGAAAGCACGCCCGCCGAGACCAGGAACCGATCGGCGCCGCCGGCCGGCGCCAGGCCGAGCGCGGCTGCCAACGCGTCGCGCTGCGGCGCGGGCACGCGCGAGAGCAGATCGATGATCGGGCGTACAAGGCTGTGCAATCCCGAGTAGTCGAGATCGGATTCCGCTTCAACGCCGGTGACCGATAGCACCCGCATCTCGCGAGCCTGGTCGCCGGCGTATCGCAGGAGCGCGGTCTTACCCATCCCGGCCTCGGCGCGGATGACCAGCGAGCCGCTCTCGCCCAGCGACACGCGTTCGAGCAGCCGCTCCATCACCGTCCGCTCATGTTCACGACCGACGAGCCCCGCCACCCGTCCGCCCAGCTCAGAACTCCCCATCAATCGAGCAATCACCTGCCTCCGCCTCACAGGAAGCGTAACGGACGCGGGGTCGAGTCCGCTCGCCGGGGCTGGCGAGCGGACTGGCGGCATCACCGATGCGACCGGCGAGCGCCAGTGGGACCGTCATCGCATGCTTTCACTGTCTCCCTTACATGCCGAACCTCCAACCGAAGGGCGCAGGCCATGAGCGATCAGGTTCCCTCGCACGTGGTCGACCGTTTGATTCAGCTGTACTGCGAATGGCGCTCGGAGTGCTGGGACGTTCGCTCAGCGTACGAGCAGTTCGCAGCGGCGACACCGGACGACCGCCCGCTTGCCTACGCCGCCTATCGCGCGGCGCTCGACCGGGAGGAATCGGCCGCCGGCCTATACGCGCAAGAGATCGAGCGGATCGAATGCGACGACGTCGACGGGAGGCGAGCCGTGGCCCAGCGGTAAGAGCCGCGGGCGCCCCGGTGACCGGTGGCGCCCGCAGTCATGCCCTGGTCGCGGCCTATCGGCCGCTCGTCACTCGACCGTTACCTGCCCGTGATGATCGACGACATGATCGGCGAGCCGATCCCGGTTGCCATGTCGTAGTTCGGCGTGGTCGGGAACAGGCCGTTGTCGTCCGGGAATTGATGTCTCCCGGTGATGTCATGGAAGTACTGGTTTGAGTTCCGGCTGTTGAACAGCGAGTACAGCAACAGGTTCGCGGAGCCAGCTCGGCGACCGGTGAACCCGTCACGGTCGGCGATGATCGCCGCCATGAACGGCGAGGACAGGCTGGTTCCGCCGATCCCGAACCATCCGGGCGGGGTCTGGTCGCCGCTGAACGTGGCGCAGACGCTCTCGGGCGTGCTCGCGTTTCCGGTGCAGTACTCCGAATACGGCGTGTACTCGTCGGCGTTCACCGAGATGTCCGGAACCTCACGACACGGGGTTCCGTTCCTCGCCAGCGCGCACTGAGTCGAGCCGTTCGCGTATGCCGTGTCCGGGTTCTGGACGCCCGGTCCGCGCTGGTAGAACGGCCGACCCCACCATTGGCTGAAGCCGCCGCCGCCTGCCCCGACCTCCGCGCACCAGAAGGAGCCCGGCTCACCGCCCTCATTCGTGCTCGAGTTGCAAAGGCCGTCGACGTTCCACACCGTCTCGGCGCTCCCGGGGTAGGACGGGGACGGGTTCTGGCCGGGGTTGAAATGCGTGAACGACGTGCCGCCGACGCTGGTCACCCACGGCTGCGATGACGGATCGTTGGAATTCACCATCGTCGAACCGTCAGAGCGAATGCAACCGAACGCCCCCGTGTCACCGGACGAACTGAAAACGCTCTGGCCCTGCATGGCCATCTGCTCGAAGATGACGTTCTCGGCTTGGACGTAGCCGGGGGTCACGTCGTTCTCGCACAGGCCCCAGCTCGAG
>Ga0335083_10001972_pt1 | contig 27690 bp, 25 predicted proteins | sample Lox_Sample_42_FD_206716 | JGI IMG/M metagenome (GOLD analysis project Ga0335083, IMG submission 206716) | Soil microbial communities from Loxahatchee National Wildlife Refuge, Florida, United States - Lox_Sample_4.2 | ecosystem: Environmental > Terrestrial > Soil > Wetlands | place: USA...
CTGTGGGTGCGGATCGACAGGATGTAGTTCGGCCCGACGAAGATGTTGACCTCGCCGACGACGAGCTCTCCGTCCTTAGGCTCGACGGTCTGGACGACCGCGAAGAGCGAGTCGCCGTATTCCTCGATCTTGGGCCGCGAATGGCCCTGTCGCGCGTCCTCGACCGCCAGCTCGTGCAAGCCGAACTCGTCGCGCATCTCGTCCAGCTCGGAAGGGTCGGGGTCCTTCAGCGCTACCCACACGAAGCAGTTCGGCCGCTTGACGTACTCGCTGATGTCCTCCTTCGGGATGTCGGCGAGCTTGCGGCCTTCCTGATAAGCGGCGCAGTTGACGAGCATGATCCGTGGCTCCGGCTTCCCCGAGGCGCGATCATAGCCGCAGCCGCGGTGCGCTGCCACCGCGGGAGGCGGACAGCACGCGGCGCGTCCCGACTTCGGGCCGCATCGCCCGTGGCCGCCTGCGCCCCGGGCGCGTAACATGACATCTCCGCTGGCCTACCGTGTCCCTCCCGCATGATCATCGAGTCGCTGCTCGACACCGACCTCTACAAGTTCACGATGATGCAGGTCGTGCTGCACCATTTCCCGGGGGCGCAGGTCGAGTACCGCTTCAAGTGCCGTACGCCCAACGCCGACCTGACCCCCTACATCGCGCAGATCGAGCGCGAAGTCGCCGCCCTGTGCCGGCAGCGCTTCACCCAGCACGAGCTCGATTACCTGCGCTCGTGGCGCTTCTTCAAGAGCGATTTCATCGATCTGCTAGGGCTGTTCCGTCTCGACGAGCGGTTCATCCGCATCGGCCGGTCGGCGGCGGCTGCCAACGAGATCGACATCACGATCAAGGGACCGTGGCTGCACACGATCCTGTTCGAGGTGCCGGTGCTCGCCATCGTGAGCGAGGTTTATTTTCGCAATACGCAGCCCGCCCCCGACCTTGCCGAGGGGCGCAAGCGGCTCGCGGCCAAGGTCGCGCAGATCAACTCTGTCCCCGATCCGGCGTTCCGCGTTGCCGACTACGGCACGCGGCGTCGCTTCTCGAAGACGTGGCAGGACGAAGTCGTCCGGACGCTGAAGGAGGGGATCGGCGCGAAGTTCGTCGGCACCAGCAACGTCAAGTTCGCGCTCGATCACGGGCTGACCCCGCTCGGCACCATGGCCCACGAGTATCTGCAAGCGTGTCAGGCGGTGGGGCCGCGGCTGCGTGATTCGCAGGTGTTCGCGTTCAACACCTGGGCGCGCGAATATCGCGGCGACCTCGGCATCGCGCTGTCGGACGTCTGCGGCATGGATGCCTTCCTCCAGGACTTCGATCTTTTCTTCTGCAAGCTCTTCGACGGCGCGCGCCACGACTCGGGGGACCCCTTCGAATGGGGCGAGAAGCTGATCGCGCACTACCAGAAGATGCGCATTGATCCGCGGACGAAGGTGATGGTGTTCTCGGACTCGCTCAACGTGCCGCTCGCGATCCGGCTGTTCGAGTATTTCAAGGGACGCTGCCAGACGGCGTTCGGCGTCGGCACCAATCTCACCAACGATCTCGGCTACGAGGCGCTGCAGATCGTGATCAAGATGACCCGCTGCAACGGCCAGCCGGTGGCGAAGATCAGCGATGAGCCCTCGAAGACGATCGATTATGATCCGTCGTACGTGAAATACCTGCGCGAGGTGTTCAACGTGCCCGAGGCGCGCGCGCTGCAGGAAGCCGAGGGCATCGACGCGGATTGACTATCTCAACGCAGCTTCGTAGCGTGCCAGCAGATCGCGGCCGGCGCACGCGAAGATGACCTGCGCGAGGGCATCGAGCCGAGGAAAGGCGCGCACCGTGTCGACCGCGGTTGCGACCGCCAGATCCAGCGGATAGCCGTAGGCGCCGCAGCTGATGGCGGGAAAGGCGATCGAAGCGAACCCGTGCGCCACCGCAATCTCGAGCGAGCGCCGATAGCACGAGGCGAGGAGCTCGGGCTCCCCGTGGCGACCCCCGCGCCATACCGGACCGACCGTATGAATGACGCAACGCGCGGGCAGGCGATAGCCGGCCGTAAGCTTCGCGTCCCCGGTCGCGCACCCGCCGAGCGTCCGGCATTCCGCCAGTAGCTCCATCCCGGCCGCGCGGTGGATCGCGCCATCGACCCCGCCGCCGCCCAGAAGCGTCGTGTTGGCCGCATTGACGATCACGTCGACCGCGAGTGTAGTGATGTCGGCTTGAACGGCGGTGAGCAAGGTGGCCATCTGTCTCCGGGTCCTCTCTTGGGGTTATAGTAGCGCGATGGCCTCGCCCAATCCTACCCACGCCACGGCCACGCCGCCCGCGGGGCCCGAGCCTGCGGGAGGGCGAGCGAACCGGCCGCCGGATCGGCCTGCGGACCGCCGGCTGCGGCTGGACGACATCCTCAAGCTGATGGTGGCCGACGGCCTCGTCCCCGCCGCAGACGCGGAAAAGCTGCGCAGCTCGCGCACGCACCGCTTCGAGCACCCGCTGGAGATGATCGCCGACCAGAAGTGGCGCGCGCCGGGGGGCACGCGCCCGCTGATGACGCTCGAGTGGCTGGTCGAGTGGCTCGCCGGCAAGCTCGACGTGCCCTATCACCACATCGACCCGTTGAAGATCGATCTCGTCGCGGTGACGAGCACGATGTCCAACGCCTACGCCGAGCGCTATCGCATCCTGCCGGTCGCGCTCGTCAATGGCGAGCTGACGGTCGCGACCGGCGAGCCCTTCGTGCGCGCATGGGCGGACGAGCTCGAAAAGATTCTGCGGCTAAGGATCAAGCTCGTCTTCTCCAATCCGCAAGACATCAAGCGCTTCCTCGGAGAGTTCTTTTCCCTGGCGCGATCGATCAAAAAGGCCGGCGAGACTACGAAGGGCGAGGTCTCGCTCGCGCGCAACTTCGAGCAGCTTGTCGAGCTCGGTCGGCACGGCACGCTCGACGCTAACGATCAGCACGTCGTTCACATCGTCGACTGGCTGTGGCAGTACGCCTTCGAGCAGCGTGCCTCGGACATCCACGTCGAGCCGCGGCGCGACGCGGGGATGATCCGGTTCCGCATCGACGGTGTCCTGCATCAGGTCTACGCGATCCCGAACCCGGTCCTGCTCGCGATGACGAGCCGCATCAAGCTTCTAGCGCGCATGGAGATTGTCGAGAAGCGCCGCCCGCAGGACGGCCGCATCAAGACCGTCTCGCCGAACGGCGACGAGATCGAGCTGCGCATCTCGACCATGCCGACCGCTTTCGGCGAGAAGATCGTAATGCGCATCTTCACGCCGGAGGTGCTGATCCGCGACTTCACCGAACTCGGCTTCACCGGCGAGGATCGCGAGCGCTGGGAGCGGATGATCCACGAGCCGAACGGCATCATTCTGGTGACCGGCCCCACCGGCTCCGGCAAGACGACGACGCTGTACTCGACCATGAAGCTGCTTGCCACGCCCGAGGTCAACGTGTGCTCGGTCGAGGACCCGATCGAGATGATCGCGCCCGAGTTCAACCAAATGCAGGTCCAGCCAGTGATCGGCGTCGACTTCGCGGCCGGCGTGCGCACGCTGATGCGGCAGGACCCGGACATCATCATGGTCGGTGAGATCCGCGATCGCGACACCGCCGACATGGCGGTCCAGGCCGCGCTCACCGGGCACCTCGTGTTGTCGACGCTGCACACCAACGATGCGCCGACGGCAGTGACCCGGCTGCTCGATCTCGGCGTGCCGTCGTATCTCATCAACTCGACGCTGCTCGGCGTGATGGCGCAACGACTGGTCCGCACGCTGTGTCCGAACTGCAAGAAGCCCGCCGATCCTCCCGACGAGGAGACGTGGCGGATGCTGACCGCGCCGTTCCGCGCCGAGCAGCCGCAGCACACACACCAGCCGGTCGGATGTCTCGAATGCCGGATGACCGGCTACTTCGGTCGTCTCGGGCTCTACGAGATCATGACGCTTTCGCCGGCACTGCGGCGGTTGATCCACACCGAAGCCGAAGACGGCAAGATCCGCGATCAGGCGTACAAGGAAGGCATGAAGCCGCTGCGCGTCTCCGGTGCGATGAAGATCGCGAGTGGGCTCTCAACGGCCGAAGAAGTGGTGAAAGTCGCGCCGCTCGCCTGAGCTCCAGCGCCACCCTGTAGGATTTGCGGGAAACGAAATGTGCGCACGCGTCTTACGCGCGTGCGCATCTCGAGCGTGTCACGTATCAAGTTGCTGTAGTGATATCTGCGCCGCCGGAACTTCTTCGACGCCGCGCCCACTCAATTAATAGCGGGGATGCGAGCCTTCTCCGAGGAGGCTCAAATTTACCGCTTTACTGGAAAAGGAGTGGACATGCAACGACTAACCGTTTTTCTGGCGACTCTCGCCCTCGGTTCGGCCGCATCGGCAGGAGCGCAGACCGTCATCCAGGCCACGCCGGATGTACCGCCACCGAGCGGTGGCGATACGGTGCTCGTGGTGCCACCGCCACCGAGCGGCGGCGATACGCTGCTCGTGGTGCCGCCGACCGCGACGCCGGTGCCCGATCCGGCAGCCAACGCGAAATGCCGGGCGGTCATGCCCGCCGATTACTGGGATTGCATGAACAGCCACAACGGCGGACAGTAGTTTGTCAGTCCTGCAGTATCGAACAGAGGGGAGCGTCCGCGCTCCCTCTTTTCTTGCGGCAATCAAACTGTGATCGTGCAAGAGGGAACGTCGTACGGCAGAGGAGGAACTTCGGCTTAACTCACCAGCAATGCCTGTCGCGCCAGCCGCGAGAGCGTTGGCCGCAGCTTCGCCAGAGCCGCAGCTACGCTTTCCGCGGGTGAAGCCAGCGCGGCAAGCTTTTCGTGGGAGCGTGTTCCATCGAGCAGATTGAGTAGCCTGCGTGCGTCTTCGTCGAGATCGACGGCTTCGTGGCGCAGGTTTGTGACGCGCGCTCCGCGGGTCGCGTGGAGCCGCGCAAAGGCGCTCGCTCGCGGCTGATCGCCGGGCTCAACGACAAACGGCGACGCCATCGAGTGCAGCTCAACGACGCCAACGGAGAAACATTGGAGCAAATCGGATGCCAGGGTGGCCATTTCCACGGCGACAATCGGTCCCGGCGCACCGAGCCGTGCCTTTGCAAGGTGGCAAAGCTCGCCAAATGGGACGGCTGCGGGCGAATTCTGCGCGAGCGCCATCATGGCGGCTTTGGTAAGCGGCCGCTGTGTCGTCAAACGGCTGCCGTCCGGCGCGCGGAATTCCTCCATCGCCGTGGAGCGCTCGTCGGGCGCCTCGTTGAGCGGCTTGGCACGCGTTGCGACGCGGAGGGCGAACAGCCGTTCGGGCGAGAGGTTGCGTATCAAGGATCTTGCCTGCTGTACAAGCAGCGTCTGGCGAAAAGTCCGGTTGCGCAGAAAGTCCATTAGCTGCTCTCGCTGCATTAGGTCCAGCGCCACCCGCTCCAATGTCTGCTGCGCCTCCGGCGACAGATCGCCCGGCAACATGCTCTTGAACTCGGCTTCGGCGAGGTAACGCAGACCATGGCGTGTCGCACGCTCCATGAACTGATGGAAATAAAGCGGCTCGTTGATCTCCTCGAGATGATCGTGGAGGATGTAATAGTCGGGTTGTTGGCGCACGAAGTGCGCTTCTTCGCGTAGCATGGCGCAGTAGGGCGAAGTGCTTCCCTGCAGGGACTCGGCGAGAAAATCCAGCACCGCGCGCGCCTGCTGGACGCGCATCTTCGGATCCGACAACCGGCGCGACTGATATAGCATCACATCGCGAACCAAACCGCGCATCGCCCATCCAGGTAACGTGTTGTAGCTGACGTACGCGATGCCGTTAGGCGCGAGCTGCCGAGCGCAGATTTCGAGCAGCTTCTCCTGCACCTCATTCGGCACCCACGAATACACACCGTGGGCGATGATGTAATCGAACCTGCCGAAGGCGTCGCCGAACTCGCGGATATCCATCTTCAACAGGCGCACGTTGGCGAGACCCAGCGCGGAGACTTCAGCCGCAGCCTGACTGATCTGGACGGCCGAGAAATCGATGCCGATGAATTCCGAGTGCGGCAGCATCTCTGCCATGGGAATCACGTTCCCACCGAACGAGCAGCCGATCTCGAGCACGCGGCAGCGCTCAATCGGCGGCGGCTCGAGCCCGAAGAGCCTGCCCAGCGTCGCCAGAAGGTCGGGATGCGTCTGCGCGAGCGGAACACTTTGATACGGGAATTCATCGTAGCTTGTCCGCAGCGTTTCGCTCATAGCAGGAGGACACAACGGTGTTAAGGAGGTCGCGAGCGCCAGCGCGCCGCATCATTCGCCACATACGACTGCGAAGCGGGCGGTGGAACTGGCGGAAGGTGTGAGATTCGAACTCACGGTGCCGTTGCCGACACGCCGGATTTCAAGTCCGGTGCATTCAACCGCTCTGCCAACCTTCCGCGGGGTCGACCGTGGCGAAACCCGAAACCCATTGAAACTCGGGCAGTTTCTGTTAGTCTAACAGTTCGCGACCAAAACCGTCGCGCAGCTAGCCGAAGGGGGCTTCGATGGAACCGCAACTCAAACCCGTCCCGATTGACGAGACGCAGAACCGCTGGTCGACTTCGTTCGGCTCCGGCGCCGCGGCCGGCCCGGCCGGCGCGGAAACGATCGCCGCGCCGAACCAGGTTCTGCGCAACACCTACTGGCTGCTCGCGCTGTCGATGCTGCCGACAATCGCCGGCGCCTACGCCGGCATGGCGATCAACTTCGCGGCGTTCTACAAGGCCTATCCGATCATGGCGCCGCTCGCAATGTTCGGCGCGATGATCGCGTCACTGTTCGTGGTTGCGGCGCTTCGCAACAGCGGCTGGGGCGTGGCGGCGGTATTCGGCTTCACCTTCATCTCCGGCCTCTCGCTCACGCCGATCCTGTATTTCGCGGCCGGGCTGAAGAACGGCGGCCAGCTCGTCGCGCTCGCGGGAGCGATGACCGCCGCGGTGTTCTTCGTCATGGCGACGATCGCCACGGTATCGAAGCGCGATTTCAGCTTCCTGCGCAAATTCCTGTTCGTCGGGCTGGTGCTGCTCATTATCGCCTCGGTCGCCAACCTGTTCTTCCAGGTGCCCGCGCTCTCGGTCACGCTCTCGGCGATCGCCGTGCTGATCTTCTCGCTCTACATGCTCTACGACGTGAACGACATCGTGCGCGGGGGAGAGACCAATTACATCATGGCGACGATCCGACTCTTCCTCGACATCCTGAACCTCTTCGTCAATCTGCTGAACCTGCTCATGATCTTCTCGGGTCAGCGCGATTGACGACCCGGCTTCCTTCGCGGGGCGGCTCGAGGCCGCCCTTTTTCATTGCCGGGTGAAGAGCACGACCGATTCGACGTGCGTGGTGTGCGGGAACATGTTCGCCACACCGGCCGCACTCAGTGCGAACCCGCGCTGGTGGACGAGGACGGCCGCGTCGCGCGCGAGCGTCGCCGGGTTGCACGAGACGTAGACGAGCCGCCGGAGGCTGTCGGGCAGCGACTTCGCGAGCGCGATGGCGCCCTCGCGCGGCGGATCGAGGAGGGCGCTGGCGAGCGGCCCGAGCGCCGCGACGCTCTCGGCCGTCGCGTCGAAAAGATTCGCCACGACGAAGCGCGCCTGCGACGCGAGCCCGTTGCGCCCGGCATTCTCGCGCGCGCGCTCGACGAGCGCTGGGCTGCCTTCAACGCCGATCGCCTCGGCGCCGCGGCGCGCAATCGGCAGCGTGAAGTTTCCCACGCCGCAGAAGAAATCCGCGATGCGCTCGCCTGGCGCCGGATCGAGGAGCGCGATCGCGCGGCGTACGAGCACGCGATTGAGCGTAGCGTTGACCTGGGTGAAATCGGTCGGCCCGAATGCGAAGCGCACGTTGAAGTCGGGGAGCGAATAGGTCAGCTCGGGCGAATCGGCGTCGAGCGGCCTCACGCTGTCGATTCCGCCGGGTTGCAGATAGAGCCGCACGACGTGGCTCGACGCGAAGTCGGACAGTGTGTGGAGGTCCGTCTCGTCCGGAGCCGTGAGCACCCGCAGCACGAGCGCATCGACCGGCCCGACCGCGCCTTCGCCGATCGCCAGCTCGAGCTGCGGGACGCGATCGCGGATCGACAGGCTCTCGATCAGGGCGCGCAGCGCCGGCAGCAGCGCCGAGATGCGCGGCGGCACTACGAGGCAGCTCGTCATGTCGGCGACGAAGCTCGACTTACGCTCATGAAAGCCGACCAGTACCCCGCCCTTGCGAGGCACATGGCGGACGGAAAAGCGCGCGCGATGGCGGTAACCCCAGGGCATCCCGTGGATCGGCGCGAGCAGCTCGCCTGCGCGCACGCGCCCGATGTGCCACAGCGCATCCTCGAGCACGCGCTGCTTCATCGCCACCTGCGCCGCTGGGTCGAGATGTTGCAGGCTGCATCCGCCGCAGGTGCCGAAATGCGGACAGGCAGGTGCGACGCGAGCGGCGCTGGCGCGCTCGATTGCCACGGTCCGCGCGAGGGTGTAGCTCGATTTCTCGCGGGTAGCCTCGATCGCCACGCGCTCGCCGACGAGCGCACCTTCGACGAACGCGACCTTGCCGTCGCGGCGCGCAACGCCGCGGCCTTCCTGATCGAGCGCGGTGATGAGGACGGTATCCATCGTCGAGGGATTGTACCGGCCGCTGTGCGACGGCGTGCGGCGCACGCTCCGCGGTAGAATCGTGCATGCGCATTGTTGCCCTCGATGCTTCGACCGATCTCGCCAGCGTCGCCCTCGGCGATGGCGCAGCCTGGCGCGAACGCAGCGAGCGCGCCGGACAGCGGCACTCGGAGCTGATGTTGCCGATGCTCCGCGAGCTGCTCGCGGAAGCGCGGCTCGCGCTCCCCGACCTCGGTGGCATCGCCTTCGGCGCGGGGCCGGGATCGTTCACCGGGCTACGCATCGCCTGCGGCGTTGCGCAGGGACTGGCGCTCGGGGCAGGACTCACGGTCGTCGGCGTGTCGACGCTGGAGGCGATGGCTGAGAGCGCGCGTCGCCGCCACGGGGCCAAGCGCGTCGTCGCCGCGCTCGATGCCCGCATGCACGAGGTCTATATCGCCGCCTACGAATACGACGGCGCTCGCTGGCGGAGCGTGATCGAGCCCGTTGCCGCCAAAGCCGGCGCTGCGCCTTTGCCGCCCGGCGAAGGGTGGACCGGCGTGGGCGCCGGGTTCGCGGCCTATCCGGATCTCGCCCGCCGGCTCGCTCGCTCGCTCGCGGCATGCCACGAAGACATCGCTCCCAGCGCGGTGGCGATCGGCACGCTCGCGCTGCCGCGGTTCGCGGCGGGCGAAGGCGTCGCACCGCACGATGCGGCGCCGCTGTATGTGCGGCAGCGCGTGGCATTGACCGCGGCGGAGCGCGCGGCGGGGCTTCGCCTGTGAACGCATCGCTCGCCGCGACTTTCGATGACATGGCGCTCGTCTGGCGGCCGCTCCGGGTCGAAGACCTCGCCGGCGTGACGGCGCTGGAGCGCGAATCGCACCTCGCGCCGTGGACCTCGGGCAATTTCGTCGACGCGCTTGCCGCCGGATACAGCATGATGGTCGCCGTCGCCGCGGGTGCGATCGTCGCTTACGGCGTGCTGCTCCTCGCGCCCGGCGAGGCGCAGCTGCTCAATCTGACTGTCGCGCCGCGGGCGCGAAGACAGGGCCTGGGCCGCGCGCTGCTGCGACGCTTTCTCGCCGACGCGAGGCTGCGCGGGGCAGAGCAGTGCTTTCTCGAAGTGCGCGTCTCGAACAGCGCGGCAATCGCGCTCTACGCCGCCGAAGGCTTCGTGCCGGTGGCGCGGCGCGTGGCCTACTACCCACCCACATCGACCGGAGAGCGCGAGGACGCGCTGGTGATGCGGCGCGCGCTGAGGGCTTCGTAGCGTGGTCGATCGCACCGAGATGCTGCGCGAGCTCGGCCTCACGCCGATCTGGCGGCTGCGCGCGCGTGCAGTTGCGCCGGTCGTTCGTGATGCGGCCGTCGCCGAAGACGCGGCGCCTAAGTCGGTCCGCGAGGCTGCGCCTCCCGGGGACGAGCGCCTGCGCCGGATCGCGACGCTCGAATGGCGCGAGTTCGCGAGCGACGTCAGCGCGTGCACTGCATGCGCGCTGTGCCGCACACGCAACAAGGCGGTGCCGGGCGTGGGCGACGTACGCGCGCAGTGGCTTTTCGTCGGCGAGGCGCCAGGCGCCGAGGAAGACGCCAAGGGCGAGCCCTTTGTCGGGCAGGCGGGACGGCTCCTCGACAACATGCTCGCTGCGCTCGGCATGAAACGCGGGGAAAACGTCTACATCGCCAACGTGCTCAAGTGCCGGCCTCCGGGCAATCGCACGCCCGAGCCACTTGAAGTCGAGTCGTGCCGCCCCTATCTTGACCGGCAGATCGAGTTGATTCGTCCCGCGCTGATCATCGCCCTCGGAAAGAGCGCCGCGACCACACTGCTCAATGTCGACGCCACGATCGCGAGCCTGCGTGGACGGCTGCATCGCTATCGCGGCGTTCCACTTCTCGTGACCTACCATCCGGCATACCTGCTACGGAACTTGCCCGACAAAGCGAAGGCATGGGAAGATTTGTGTCTCGCGCGCGCGACGATGCAGCGTCTCACGACGGCCTGATCGCCGCCCTGCTCTCAAGAAGAGGAAAACACCAATGCGCAAGTCTTTCGGGTACTCCATGGGCGTGATCGTAGCTGTGCTCGCCGCCGTCCTGCTCAGCGGATGCGGTTACAACGACCTGCAGCGTCAGGACGAGCAAATCAAGTCCGCGTGGTCGGAAGTGCTCAATCAGTATCAGCGTCGCGCCGACCTCGTGCCGAATCTGGTCAATACGGTGAAGGGCTACGCCGCCCAGGAAGAGCGCGTGCTGACGGAAGTGACCAACGCGCGCGCGAGCGTTGGCAGCATCAAGGCCACGCCGGAGCTCATCAACGACCCGCAGGCTTTCGCCAAGTTCACCGCGGCGCAGAGCCAGCTGCAATCCGCCCTGTCGCGGCTGCTGCTGGTGGCGGAGAATTATCCGCAGCTCAAGTCGGACCAGAACTTCCGCGACCTGCAGGCGCAGCTCGAGGGCACCGAGAACCGCATCACCGTGGCGCGCAACCGCTACATCAAGGCGGTGCAGGAATACAACGTCACGGTGCGCTCCTTTCCGACCAACCTCACGGCGATGCTGTTCAAGATGGACGTGAAGCCCAACTTCTCGGTCGAGAACGAGAAAGCGATCAGCGCGCCGCCGACGGTGGACTTCAGCAAGCCCGCACCGGCCCCTGCGCCCGCGCCGAGCGGTACCGGCGACACCGCGAAGAAGGGCTCCTGATCTCCATCCGCGGCAAGCCTCCTTCGTGACCGATCTGCCTCGCGTCTGGCGCGGCGTCCTCGCCGCGTTCGCGTTCGTCGCGCTTGCCCCGGCGTCGGCGCAGGAGACGCCGCGCGACGCACTCCAGCCGGTCCCGCCGCTTACCGCTCGCGTCACCGATCTCACCGGGGCGCTTTCCGCGCCAGAGCGGCAGGCGCTCGAGGCCAAGCTCGCGGCCTGGGAAACGCGAACGACCAATCAGCTCGCGGTGCTGATCGTTCCCACCACGCAACCCGAGACGATCGAGCAGTACGGCATTCGCGTCGCGGAAGCGTGGAAGCTCGGGCAGAAGGGCAAGGACAACGGGGTGCTGTTCCTCGTCGCGAAGAACGACAAGCGGATGCGCATCGAGGTGGGCTACGGCCTGGAGGGCGATCTGCCCGACGTGGCGGCGCGGCGCATCATCGGCGACACGGTGGCGCCGCTCTTCAGCAAGGGACAGTTCGCTGCCGGCATCGACGCTGGCGTGGAGCGCATCATGCGCGTGGCAAGCGGCGATGAGCCGCCGCCGAAAGAGCCGCGGCGGCGCGCGCCTTCCCACGGCCTCGACTTCGGAACGATTGCACTCATCTTTCTCGTGGCCGTGCCGGTGGTCGGCGCGGTGCTGCGCTCGATCCTCGGCAACGTCGGCGGAGGCCTCGCCGGCGCGGCTATCGCTGGCGGCGCGATCTGGCTGTTCGTCGGATCGCTCGTCTTCGCGGCGATCGCCGGCATCATCGCCTTCGTGCTGATCGCCTTCACAGGGTTCGGCGGCCGCGGCGGACCCGGCATGTGGATCCCCGGCGGAGGGGGTGGCTGGTCCGGCGGTGGCGGGGGATTCTCAGGCGGCGGAGGCGGCTTCGGCGGGGGCGGAGCCTCGGGGGGGTGGAACTGATGCGCGCCACCCGGGCTGGCCGCCTGTGGCGGCACCTCGTCACCGATCACTGGTCGGCGCGGCGCGCCTTTCCGCGCGCCGCGCTCGAGCACATCGAGAAGACGATCGCGGCGGGCGAGCGCGGTCACTCCGGCCAGGTGCGCTTCGTCGTCGAGGCGGCGCTTCAGCTGCACAGCGTTCTGCGCGGCGAGTCACCGCGCGAACGCGCGCTGCAAGTCTTCGGCCGCCTGCGGATCTGGGATACCGAAGATAATTGCGGCGTGCTCGTCTACCTCCTGCTCGCGGATCGGGCTGTGGAGATCGTCGCCGACCGCGGCATTCACCGTCGAGTGGGCGACGCATCTTGGCAGGCGATCTGCCGGCGCATGGAGCAGGCGTATCGTGAGCGGAAGTTCGAGGAAGGCGCGATCGCCGGCCTCGAGGCGATCAACGCGCTGCTCGCGCAGCATTTTCCGCGCACCGCGCCGGGAGAGAACGAACTACCGGATCGTCCGCTTGTGCTGTAAGCCTAGTCGTCCCCGCCCCCCGATTCCCCCACCCGGGGCCAGGCTCCAGCGGGGACCCAGCGACGTTTACGACGACTCTGGATTCCCGCCCTCGCGGGAATGACGCAAGTACTACGGTCGTCCCGGCTTCGCCTCGGTGCGCTCGACAGCGACGAGATGCAGGAGATCGCCGCTGGCGAGGTTCTTGCGGTGGCGCCACCATACCAGCGCCATCGCGCCCGACACGAACAGTCCGAAGAGCACGATCGCTGCGTTGATCGATAGCCCGACGTGCACCAGCACCGCGTAGAACGCGAGCATCACGATCACGCCCAGATTCTCGTTGAAGTTCTGCACCGCGATCGAGTGCCCTGCCCCCATCAGCACGTGACCACGATGCTGCAGCAGGGCATTCATGGGGACGACGAAGAAGCCCGCCAGCGCTCCGATGAGCGTCATCAGGATGATCGCCGTTTCGACGCGGTTGACAAAGACCATCACGATCACGACGACGCCCATCGCCACGCCCAGCGGCAGCACCTTGACGGCATTGCGCAGCGATACAAGCAGCGCGGCGAGCGCCGCCCCCAGCGCGATCCCCAAGGCGACGACTCCCTGCAGGTAAGCGGCGCGCGACAGGCTGTAGCACAGGTGCGTCGCCGCCCAGTCGATGACGATGAATTGCAGCGTTGCGCCCGCACCCCAGAAGAGCGTGGTCGTCGCGAGCGAGATCTGCCCCAGCTTGTCGCGCCACAGCAGCGCGCAGCAGTGGCCGAACTCGCGCACCAAGAACAGCGGACTCTTGCTCGGCACGCGCCGCTCCACGCCGGTATCGGGGATGTACCAGTTGATGATTGCCGCGATCGCGTAGCAGCCCATGATCACCGAGATCGCGGCTTCGGGAGCGGTGTCGACCCCCGTCTCTATTTTCGGAATGTCGATCGCGAGCAGCCACCCCGACACGGGCCCGCTGATGAGCACGCCGCCAAGCAGAAATCCGAGGATGATCGAGCCGACCGTGGTGCCTTCGATCCAGCCGTTAGCGATCACGAGCTGGCGCGGTGGCAGCAGCTCGGTGAGGATGCCGTACTTCGCGGGCGAGTACGCCGCGGCACCCAGTCCGACGATCGCATACGCGGCGAGCGGATGCACGGTGAACAGCATGAGGCCGCAGCCGATGATCTTGATCGCATTCGTGATCAGCATCACGCGGCCTTTCGGCATCGAATCGGCGAATGCGCCGACCACGGGCGCAAGCACGACGTACGAGATGACGAAGCATTGCTTGAGCGACGGCGTCATCCACGCCGGCGACTCGAGGTCCCTCAGCATCTGGATGGCGGCGACGAGCAGCGCATTGTCGGCGAGCGACGAGAAGAACTGCGCCGCCATGATCGTGTAGAACCCGGCCTGCATTGTCCTCACATTCGGCGCGAGCGCTCACGATAACCTTCCGCCCGGCGGCGGGGCCGGGGAGCGTTCGCTGCGCTCGTGTATGTATAATTGGGCAACTAGCCGGCGCATGCGGCTCGCGCCTTATACCACGTTTTTCTCCCGCCGACCAAACCCGCTCGCCCCGCGTTCATCTGCACGCGAGACTTTCGTCTGATTCACCGCCATGTCGCGACCGCTGCTCGCTCAGGTCAACCTTTCCGCGTTGCGTGCGAACCTGCGCATGGTGCGTGAGCGCGCGCCGGACGTGCAGGTGCTGGCGGTGGTGAAGGCGGATGCCTATGGGCACGGACTGATGCGAGTCCTGCCGGCGCTCTCCGACGCCGACGGCCTGGCGCTGCTCGAACTCGACGCCGCCGTCGCGCTGCGTGAGCACCATTACGCGCGCCGCATCCTGCTCCTCGAAGGATTCTTTACGCCAGACGAACTGGGCGAGATCGCCGCGCGGCGGTTTGCCGTTGTTGTGCACCACGAAGAGCAGGTCCGGATGCTCGAAGCGGCCGTGCTCCCGAGGCCGATCGAAGTCTTCGTGAAGATCAACACTGGAATGAACCGCCTCGGATTCCATCCCAACCTCGCGCACGCGATCGTGGACCGGCTGTCGCGCGCATCGAGCGTCGCGGTCATGCGCATGATGACGCATCTCGCGCGCGCGGACGAAGAAGAAGGCGTGCGCGAGCAACTCGAGCGGTTCGAGGAAGCCTGCCAGGGATTGCCGTACCCGCGCTCGATCGCGAACTCCGCGGGCGTGATCCGCTACAGCGACGTCGGTGGAGACTATGTGCGCCCCGGAATCATGCTCTACGGATCGTCGCCCTTCCCCTACGAGACCGCGGAGAAACTCGGTCTCGCTCCGGTGATGACGCTCAAGAGCGAATTGATCGCCATTCAGGACATCAAGGCGAACGAGAGCGTCGGCTACGGCGGAACTTACACCGCATCGCGCGCCCACCGCATCGGCGTGATCGCCTGCGGGTACGCCGACGGCTATCCTCGCCACGCTCCCAACGGCACGCCGGCGCTCGTCTGCGGGAGGAAAGTGCGCACGGCGGGCAGGGTGTCGATGGACATGATGACGGTCGACCTGACGGATGCGCCGCAGGCGGTGGTGGGGAGTCCGGTCGTGCTCTGGGGAGAAGGGCTCCCGGTCGACGATGTTGCCGCCGCGGCGAGCACCGTCGGCTATCAACTCTTCTGCGGCGTTTCGCGTCGCGTGCCGTTCCTCACCACCGAGATCGGCAAGGTTGACATCGAGCTCTGAGGGGAATCTCGTGCACATCGTCGTTACCGGCGCGGCAGGCTTCATCGGCTCGAATCTCGTCAAGGCGCTGAACGCGCGCGGCGAGCGCAGCATCCTCGCCGTCGACAATCTGACCAAGGGCGAGAAGTTCCGCAACCTCGTCGACTGCGAAATCGCCGATTACATCGACAAGGACGAGTTTCTCTCCCGCCTCGGAGAGGGCGACTTCGACGACGACATCGCCGCCGTGCTGCACCAGGGCGCGTGCTCCGACACGATGGCCACCGACGGCCGCTACATGCTCGCCAACAACTACCGCTATTCGGTGCAGCTGCTCCAGCATTGCCAGGACAACGACATCCCGTTCCTGTACGCCTCTTCGGCGGCGGTGTACGGCGCCGGTCCCCATTTCCGCGAGGAGCGCGCCTGCGAGGCGCCGCTCAACGTGTACGGCTATTCGAAGCTCCTGTTCGATCAGCATGTGCGGAGGATGCTGCCCGAGCGTGGCGCGCAGGTCGCGGGCTTTCGCTATTTCAACGTCTACGGACCGCGCGAGGCGCACAAGGGAAGGATGGCTTCGGTGGTCTGGCATTTCTTCAACGAGTATCGAAACGACGGGAAAGTCCGCCTCTTCGAAGGCTCGGACGGCTACGCCGCGGGCGAGCAGCGGCGCGACTTCGTGAGCGTCGAAGACGTCGTGCGCGTGAACCTCGAGTTCCTCGATCGACCGGATCGCTCGGGAATCTACAACCTCGGCACCGGCACCGCGGCGACCTTCAACGCGGTGGCCACGGCGACGATCAACGCCTGCCGCGAGGCCAACGGACAGCCGTCGCTCGCCTTCGCCGAGTTGCATCACGCCGGGGCGATCGAGTACGTCTCGTTTCCGCCGGCGCTCCGCGGCAAGTACCAGAGCTTCACGCAGGCTGACATTTCACGCTTGCGCTCGGCCGGCTTCGCCGCGCCAATGCTCTCCGTGGAGGAAGGCGTGCCGCGCTGCGTGCGTGCGCTTCTTGCCAGCCCGGCGAGCAAACCGTAACATTGGCGCGCGTCAAGGAAGGTACAACAACGCACCCGCTTCGCGCCAGACGAAGCACACTCGAACTTGCCCGCTGGGAGGCGATCATGAAGAAACTCGTGCTGCTTGTCGCGATGTTGCTGTTCTCGGCGTTCGCGCTGGCCGCGGTCAACATCAACACGGCAACGAAGGAAGAGCTCGACGCACTACCCGGCATCGGGCCGGTGAAGGCGCAGGCGATCGTCGACTACCGCAAGGCGAACGGCCCGTTCAAGAGCGTCGAGGACATCATGAAGGTGCCTGGCATCAAGGAAGGCACCTACGGGCCGCTCAAGGACAAGATCACGGTAAGCGGTCCATCGACGCCCGTGGCCGCGCCGGCGGCGAAGGAAACGAAGGCAGCCCCGGCGGCTGCGCCACCCGCAGCCAAGACGGCGGCGCCGGCGTCCGCACCCGCGCCGACGCCTGCACCACCCAAGGCTCCTGAAAAGGTGGCTGCGCCGGCTCCTGCCCCCGCGCCTGCCGCCGCGCCCGCGAAGTCGGAGCAGAAGGCGATGAAGAAGGACGAGAAGTCCGCGGCGAAGGACGACAAGGCTAAGAAGGCGGCCGACGAGAAGAAAGCGAAGGAAGACGAAAAGGCAGCGAAGAAGAAAGCGAAGGAAGACGCTGCCGCCGCAAAGAAGAAAGCCAAGGAGGACGAAGCCGCGGCGAAGAAGAAGGCGAAGGACGAAGCGGCCTCAAAGAAGAAGAGCGCGGACGACAAGGCGGGGAAGGACAAATCCGCCAAGGACGCGAGCAAGGACAAGGCCGCGGCGAAGTCGGAGAAGGACAGCAAGGCCGCCGACGACAAGACGAAGAAGTAATTCGCGTCCGGCATCGATACGAACCCCGCCCGCGTGGCGGGGTTTTTGTCGGCGCTACAATACGCGCTCGCTTTTCGCTCACCGACCTCGACGTGTACCACTCCATCGAAGACACCGTCGGCAACACGCCGCTCGTCAAGCTGCAGCGCCTGGCCGGCGCGACGAGCAACGTGCTGCTCGCCAAGCTCGAAGGCAACAATCCCGCGGGCTCGGTCAAGGACCGGCCTGCGCTGTCGATGGTCGTCGAAGCCGAGAAGCGCGGCACGATCAAGCCCGGCGACACGCTGATCGAGCCGACCTCGGGCAACACCGGCATTGCGCTCGCCATGGCCGCGGCGATGCGCGGCTACAAGATGGTGCTGGTGATGCCGGAGCACCTGTCGCTCGAGCGGCGCCACACCATGCGCGCCTTCGGCGCCGAGATCGTCCTCACGCCGAAGGCGGGCGGCATGGAAACCGCGCGCGACGTCGCGGAGAAGATGCGCGCCGAAGGCAAGGGCATCATCCTCGACCAGTTCGCCAACCCCGACAATCCGCTGTCGCACTACAAGGGGACCGGGCCGGAAATCTGGCGCGACACCGAGGGACGCATCACGCACTTCGTGTCGAGCATGGGCACCACCGGCACGATCATGGGCGCCGGAAAATTCCTGAAGGAGAAGAACCCGGCCATCGCGATCATCGGCTGCCAGCCCTCCGAGGGCTCGCAGATTCCGGGCATCCGCAAGTGGCCGGAAGCCTATTTGCCGAAGATCTACGATGCGAAACGCGTAGACCGGCTCGAGTACATTTCGCAGGCCGAGGCCGAGGACATGGCGCGGCGGCTCGCGGCCGAGGAAGGCATCTTCGCCGGCATCTCCTCGGGCGGGGCGTGCGCAGTGGCGCTGCGCATCGCGCGCGAGGTCGAGAACGCAACGATCGTCTTCATCGTCTGCGATCGCGGCGATCGTTACCTCTCGACCGGTGTCTTTCCGGGCTGATGACGCCAACGCTCGTCTTCGACATCGAAACGGTTCCCGATGTGGCCGGGCTGCGCCGTGTGCACGCGCTCCCGTCGAGCCTGACCGACGCCGACGTCCTCGATTGGGTGCTGCAGCAGCGCCGCGCCGCGACAGGAGGCGACTTCCTCCCGCCGCAGTTCCAGCGCATCGTCGCGATCGCCTGCGCGCTGCGGGAGGAGGGCGGCCTGCGCATCGCCTCAGTCGGCGCCATCGAAGACACCGAAGCCGAGCTGATCCGCCGTTTCTTCGATCTGATCGACAAGCACACTCCGCAGCTCGTGTCGTGGAACGGCGGCAGCTTCGACCTCCCAGTGCTCAATCATCGCGCGCTCATTCACGGTGTGAGCGCGTCGAGGTTCTGGGAATGGGGCGACGAGGATCGCGACTTCAGGTACAACAGCTACCTCGGGCGCTACCACACGCGCCACCTCGACCTGATGGACGTTCTCGCGATGTACCAGCCGCGCAACTACGCCAAGCTCGACGAGATGGCGCGCCTCTCCGGGTTTCCCGGCAAGCTCGGTTTCGACGGTTCGGAAGTTCGCGCGGCCTATGACGCGGGGCGCATCGAGGAGATCCGCCGCTATTGCGAGACCGACGTATTGAACACTTATCTCGTCTATCTGCGCTTCCAGCTTCTGCGCGGATGCTTCACTCCCGAGCAATATACGAGCGAAATCTCGCTCGCGCGCGAGAAGATCGCGGCCTCGAAAGAGCCGCACTGGCGGGAGTTCCTGGCGGCGTGGGACGCCGTTGCCGCGCCTGCGGTGCGGTAACTCCTCGCCTGTTCTCTCCTGCGAAGCGCGCTACGCGCGCAGGATCGGCAACGCATCGAACCGCCCGCCGAGCGGTCCCGAAGAGGCCACGCCCCACCAGCGATCGAGCACCGTCGCGTAGACGCTGCGGAAATCGATCGCGTAAGCAGGATTGCCGTCGCCCGACAACCGGTCGAGGCGCGGTTGCTCGCCGTAGAGTCCGCCGGCGACGCGTCCGCCGAGCGCGAAATGCACGCTGGCGGTCCCGTGATCGGTGCCGCTGGAGAGATTCTCCTTGGGCCGGCGGCCGAACTCGGCATAGGAAATGATGAGCGTGTCCTTCCACTTGCCGAGCTCCTCCAGCGCGCTCGCGAGCGCGACGATGCCGCCTGCGAGCTCGACGAGCAGCCGTGCCTGCGTGCCGAGCTGGCCGCTGTGCGTGTCGAAGCCGTTGAGCGTCACGCGCACGACCGCCACTCGGGCGCGATTGGCAATGACGTGGCACGCGCACTTGATGGCGTTGCCGAAGAGGCCTTGAGGAAATTCGGTCGTGAACGCGTAGTCGGCGTTGAGCTGCGCCGCCGCTTGCACGATGTCGGCCTCGACCTTCAGGATGTGCTGCAGCGCCTTGTTGTGGGACTGTCCTTCCGGGATGGCGAGCCGCGACTGGCGCAGGAACTGCTCGGTGTTGGCAAGCGCGATGGCACGCGTGCCGCCGCCGGCGAGCGGACCCAGATCAGGAGAGCCGACGATCACGCCGTCGGCGGCAAACGCAGCCGGCGTGGGCACCGCGGCGAAAGTGCGCGTGAGCCAGCCGTCCTGCAAGTATTCCTCGCTCTTCGAGGCCGTGTCCCAGATCTCGATCGAGCGGAAGTGCGAGAGATTCGGCTGCGGGTAGCCCACGCCCTGCAGCATCGCCAGCTCGCGCTTGTTCCAGAACGGCAGCAAGGGCGCGAGCGCGGGGTGCAGGCCAACCGTGTCGGAGAGCTGTACCACCTGGTCGCGCGCGATCGCGAGCTTCGGCCTGAGCGCGTAATACGCGCCGTCGGAGTAAGGCACGAGCGTGTTCAAGCCGTCGTTGCCGCCCTTCAACTCGATCAGCACCAGCAGGCGACGATAGTCCGCGCCGGCAGGCGCGCCCGCGAACGCAAGCGTCGGCGCGATCGGCAAGAGTGAGACGGACGAGAGCAGCTTCACGAATGCGCGGCGGTCCATGCGCGGCTCCACGCGTTTCACTTCAACTGGTACGCGGCATCGAGCACGACGTGGCGCACCAGGGCAAGCGGCTCGTCGGTGGGCTCGTGCGGGGTCTGCGGCGCGAGGGCGAGCAGCAGGCGCGTGGCGGCCTGCGCGCGGTCCCGCATGTCTTCGGGCCCGCCTTCGGCTCCGCTCAAGCGCGCAAGCCAGGCGTTGCCGTCGAACCGCACGCTCGCGAGCCCGCGCTCCATCGCCTGCATGAAGCGAAGCTGCCGCCCCATCTCAGTGTCCTGCGCGCCGTTGGGTGCCGCGGTCTGTTTTGGGACGGCGGCGATCGCCAAAGGCTGATTCACGGCTTGCATCCGCCCTGCGGGGTCGTCGGCACGGAACAGGCGGTCGAGAAAAGCTTTGCGCGCGAGGAGCGTGCTCGCGTTGATCCACGCTTCGCCGCCCGGCCAGCCTTTCACGTTCGGCGGCGAGAAGAGGTTCTGGCCCATCGCCGCCGCGGTGACCGCGAACGGGATCGGCTGTCCCGGCCGCAAATCGAATTGCCGCAGAGTGCCCGCGACGAGGTCGATCGGGGACTTGACCAGGACGCCGCGGTTCTCGGCGGCGTAGAACGCGTCCGAAGTGAGGAGCGCGAACAACGCGGCCTTGACGTCGTAGCCGGAAACGCGGAAGCGCGCGGCGATGCGCTTCACCTCGGCGTCGTCGGGATCGGGCGAGACGAACTCGCGCCACAGCTTGCGGGTGACGAACTCCGCGGTCTCGGCCCTAGCGAGGAGGATGTCGAGCACCTCGTCGCCGTCGAAATGGCCGGTCTTGCCCAGCACGGTCTTGCTGCCATAATCGTGAATGAAGCGGCGGAACACGAAGGTGCCGGTGTCGCGATCGAGGCTCCAGCCGGTGAAGGCGCGCGCGGCTTCCTTGATGTCCTGCTCGCGGTAGTGCCCCTCGCCGAGCGTGAAGAGTTCCATCACTTCGCGAGCGAAATTCTCGTTCGGTGTGCCTTTCCGGTTCTGCGCGCTGTCCAGATAGATGACCATCGCCGGATCGCGCGCGATTGCGTGCAGCAGCGCGCCGAAGTTGCCGAGCGCGTTGGCGCGCAGCGTGACGTTCTGCCGGTACATGAGCTCGGCGATACGCACCTTCTGCTGGCTCGAGACGAAATGGTTGTGCCAGAAGAGGGTCATCTTCTCGGTGAGCGGCGAGGACGTGGTCACCATCTCCTCGAGCCACCAGCCGCGCAGCTCCAGCCCTTCGCGCAGCTGCTCCTGCTGGAAGGCCTTGCGCTCGGCTTCCGTGGCCTTGTCGCCGCCACGGGGATAGCGCAAGGGACCCGGCGCCGAGGTCCACGCCGGCGCAGGCGTGGCAGCCTGCGTGCGCGTCTCGACGAGGAGCCTGCGCGCCGCGTCCTCGCGCGTCATGCCGACGTAGCGGCGAATCTCCGCGTCGGTGGCGCCGAAGCCGGCGCGATTCAGCAGGTGCCGCGCGTCATCGTAGGACAGTGGGGCCGACGCGCCCGCCGGCGGCGTGAGCGCGGCGAGCAAACAGAGTGAAGCAAGGACGAGCGCGATTCGCATGGACGCAACTGGGCGTTTGCCACCCACAACGCTCGAGTCTAGCCGAGTGTTGACGCTGGCACCGTTGCAATGTGTAACGGCACGTTGCGGCGGCGGCAGAGTGAAACCTACAACTCGATCGCGCCGCGTCCCAGCTCGATCACGCGGCCGCTGACGAAGATCGCGCCGCCTTCGTCGACCGTGAGGCCGAGCCTGCAGGGGCGTCCGACCGCTTCGCCCTGATCGAGCGTCAGCGCGCACGGACGCTTCGCGCCGGTGGCGACAAGCCATCCGCCGAGATTCGCGCAGGCCGATCCGGTCCCCGGGTCCTCGACCACGGCGCCGTATTTCAGGAAGAAGAAGCGGCATAGCACCCGTCCGGGCGCGCTCTCCGCCCAGACGTAGGCCATGGAGCGCGACGTTCCACCCGGGAGCGTGGTGCTCGCGTGCCGGGCGAGCAACTCCGCACGCGGGGAAACGCGGCGCACCGCGTCGGCACTCGCGAGTGGAATGACGAGTTGCTCGCTGCCCGTGTCGACCCACAGTGCATCGGCTCCCAGATCGCTCACCTCGAGCCCGAGCATCGCGGCAAGCTCCGCGCGCGAAGCGGCGACCGGGCGGGTGCGCGGCGCGTTCGCTCCAAGCGTCCAGCGACTCTCCTCCGCCCGCACCGCGATCACGCCGGCCTGCATTTCGAGCGTTACCGCATCACCGGCTTCCCTCAGTGCGCGCACGACGTGCGCCGTGCCGAGCGTGGGATGTCCCGCGAACGGCATCTCGAAGCTCGGCGTGAAGATGCGCACTCGCGCCGTTGCTCGCGTCGAGGGCAGGATGAAAGTCGTCTCGGAGAGATTGAATTGCAGCGCGAGCGCCTGCATGGTCGCGTCGTCGAGGTTGCGTCCGTCCTCGAAAACGGCGAGCGGGTTTCCCGCGAGCGGCGCCTCGGCGAAGACGTTGACGATGCGGAAGGCGCAGCGCGACATCGTTCAGCTCGAAACGGCCGCGCCGGCTTCCACGCCGGCGCGCAGCTCGCGCGCGAGTGCGCGGAAGCCCTCGCGCGAAGTCCGCTGCAGCTCGATTGTCAAGGCGTTCGCGCCGGGAGGGAAATTGCGCTCGAGCGCACGCGTGTAGGTCGGATCGTAATGCGCTTCGAGCAGCTCCGCGATCAGTGGATCCCATTCGCCGGCAGCGGCCATCGCGCTCCAGCGCGCGACCGTCGCCTTGCCGCGCAGCTCGGTGAGCGCGGCGAGGCGCTGCGTGAGCTGTTCCGGCGCGCTGAAGAAATGCGCATACTCTTCCTTGAGCAGCGCCACGCGCTGCGCGCGTGGCGTGACGAGCGTGGCGCGGCGGCCCTCGTGCATGCGCGCCACGACCGTCTCCGGCAACTGCAGTGCGCCGATCCTCCGGCTCTCCGACTCGACGTACACCGGCCGCGCGGGATCGAGCCTCGCCAGTGCATCGTGGAGCTGGCTCTCGAACCACTTCTGCGACGGCTGCGGGTCACCGGGGAGGTCGCCGAGGAGCGAGCCGCGATGCCGCGCGATGCCTTCGAGGTCGAGCGTCTGCCCACTCTCGTCGGCGAGCGCCGCAAGGAGCCGGCTCTTGCCCGAGCCGGTGAGCCCGCAGATGACGACGAAGTCGAAGCGCGATGGCATGCGTGCAAGCTCCGCGACGACATGCCGCCGGTAGGCGCGGTAGCCGCCCTCGAGCTGCGCGGCGCGCCAGCCGACTTCGAGCAGCACTTGCGTGAGCGCGCGGCTGCGCTGGCCGCCGCGCCAGCAATACACGAGCGGCCGCCACTCGCGGGGGCGCGTCATGAACGCCGTCTCGAGCATCCTCGCGATGTTGCGCGCAACAATGGCCGCACCGAGCTTGCGCGCTTCGAACGGCGAGCGCGCATAAAGCGTGCCGATGCGCGCACGCTCCGCGTCGTCGAGCACCGGATGATTCTCCGCGCCGGGCGCGTGATCGAGCGCGAACTCCGCGGGGCTGCGCACGTCGACGCGGTCCGGATAGTCGGCTAGCGCCGCGACGCTCACGCGGCGGACGCCAGGATCCGGTGCGCTCATTTCTCTTTCGCGGGCGCGCCGAGCATCGGCTTCAGCGCGCTCCATACGTTGTCGAGGAGCTTCGTCTGCGCGGCGGCGACCGGGTGGATGCGATCGGGCTGGAACATGGCATTGTCGTCGCCGAAGCCCTCGAAGAGAAACGGGACGAGCGCGGTCTTGCGCCTGGCGGCGACTTCGCCGTAGATCGCAGCGAAGCGGCGCACGTAATCGGCGCCGTAGTTCGGCGGCAGGCGGATTCCGACGATCAGCACGCGCGAGCCCGCCTTCTGCGCGGCGACGGTCATCGCATCGAGATTGCTCGCCATCGCGTCGAGACTGCCACCGCGCAAGCCGTCGTTGCCGCCCAGCTCGATCACGCTGATCGCGGGATGGTTCGCCTCGAGCAGGCCTGGCAATCGCGCGCGGCCGCCGGCGGTCGTATCGCCGCTGATGCTCGCGTTCACGACGCGATGCGGGTAATGCTCCGCCGCGAGCTGTTGCTGCAACAGCGTGGCCCAGCCCGCGCCTGCCGGCAGGCCGTAGCCCGCGGAGATGCTGTCGCCGACGACGAGGATCACCGGCGGCGCCGCTTGCGCGGCGAGCGTCCAGAGGAACAACGCGAGGAAGACAGCCGCGGCGCGGACGGCGGGACGGAGCAAACGCAACGACAAGTCCACGCGGCATTGTAAACTGTCCGGCCAATGCCCGAATTCGTCATCCGCGCCCGCGATCTCGGCAAGACCGTGATGAGTGGCGAGACCCCGCTCACGATTCTCGATGGGGTGAGCTTCGAGGTCGAGCGCGGCGCGACGGTGGCAATCCTCGGCGCCTCCGGCTCGGGGAAGACGACGCTGCTGGGACTGCTCGCGGGCCTCGACCGTCCGAGCACGGGCGAAGTGTGGCTCGGCGATCGCGCCTTGAACGGATTGTCGGAGGACGCGCGCGCCGCATTGCGCCAGCGCTGGGTCGGCTTCGTGTTCCAATCGTTTCAATTGTTGCCTGCGCTTACCGCGCTCGAGAACGTGATGCTTCCGCTGGAGCTGGCCGGTGCGCGCGACGCGCCCGCGCGGGCGCGCAACTGGCTCGAGCGAGTTGGGCTCGCCGGGCGCCTGACGCATTATCCGAAGCAACTCTCCGGGGGCGAGCAGCAGCGCGTGGCGATCGCGCGCGCCTTCTCCGGCGAGCCGCAGGTCCTGATGGCCGACGAGCCGACGGGCAATCTCGATCGCGCGACCGGCGCCGAGGTGGCCGAAGTGATGTTTCGCCTGAACCGCGAGCGGGGAACGACGCTGCTCCTCGTGACGCACGACGCCGACATCGCCTCGCGCTGCGCACGACGGCTCTCGCTCGCCGCGGGCAAGCTGGTCAGCGACGAGCGAGGCGAGGCATGAACATCGCCAACACTTTCCGGCTGGCGTTGCGGCTCCTGTCACGCGACTGGCGCGCCGGCGAGCTCTCGGTGCTGATCGCGGCGCTTGTGCTCGCCGCGGCGAGCGTGGGAACGGTGGGCTTCTTCACCGATCGCGTGAAGGGCGCGTTGACCTCGCAAGCCAATCTGCTCCTCGGCGCCGACCTCATGGTGTCGGCCGATCGACCGCTGCCGCCGGAATTCGCCAGCGAGGCGCACACGCGTGGACTGGCCGTCGTCAATGCGATCCGCTTCAACAGCATGGTGCAGCCGAGCGAGGCGAAGACGAACGACGCCGTGCTCACCGACGTGAAGGCAGTCGGCGCAGGCTATCCGCTGCGCGGCACGATCACGCTGGTCGATCCGACGACGCCCGACGGGCGTCCCGCGACCGGCGTCCCTGCGCGCGGCGAAGCCTGGGTCGACCAGCGGCTCGCGGCGCGCCTCGGCGTGGAGAAGGGTTCGCGGCTCGCGGTCGGAGAATCGACGCTGACCGTTGGCGCGATCGTGCAGCAGGACCCGGAGGTCGTGGGTGGACTGCTGAGTCTCGGTCCGCGGCTGCTGATGAATCTCGACGACGTGCCGGCGACAAAGCTGCTGCAACCCGGCAATCGCGCGTCGTACCGGCTGCTCGTCGCCGGCCGCGACGTGAACGCATTTCGTGATTGGGCCGCCGCGCGCCTGGCGCGCGGTCAGCGGCTGGAGTCGATCCGTGATCTGCGTCCGGAATTGAGGCAGACGCTCGAGCGCGCCGACAGCTTTCTCGGGCTCGCCGCGCTGGTCGCCGTGATTCTCGCCGCCGTCGCGGTCGCGCTCGCCGCATCGCGTTATCTGCGCCGGCATCTCGATGCGGCGGCGATGATGCGCTGTCTCGGGGCGCCGCAGGGACAGGCGCTCGCGCTCTTCGCATTGCAGTTCCTCGTGCTGGGTCTGGGCGCGAGCATCGCGGGCGTCTTGATCGCGCTTGCCGGACAGCAGCTGCTGGTCTTCTTCCTCGGTGCGCTGATCCGCAGCGAGCTGCCGCCGCCGGGATGGACACCGGCGCTGGGCGCCACACTCACGGCATTGGCGCTGCTCTTCGGCTTCGCGCTGCCGCCGCTCATCGCGCTCTCGCGCGTGCCGCCGCTGCGCGTGCTGCGGCGCGACCTGGGGATGCCGCGCACGGGAGGAAGTCTCGCCTACGTCGTCGGCGCGTCCACCGTCGCCGCGCTGATCGCGGGACAGGCCCCGGACCTGAAGACCGGCGCGATCATGATCGGCGGCATCGCGGGACTCCTCGCCGCATCCGCCGGCGCCGCGTGGCTCGCCATCGCGCTTCTGCGACTCTTGCCGCAGCGCGGCTACAGCTGGCGCTATGGGCTCGCCAACCTGCGCCGGAGGCCGCTCGGCTCGAGCCTGCAGATCGGAGCGCTGGGGATGGGCGTGATGGCGCTGCTGCTCCTCACCATGGTGCGCGCGGACCTGCTCTCCAACTGGCGCGCGAGCCTGCCGCCGGATGCGCCGAACACCTTTCTCGTCAACGTGCTGCCCGATCAGATCGACGGCGTGCGCGCGCTGCTCCAGCGCGAGTTGAAGCTCGACGCAACCATGCTGCCGATGGTGCGCGGACGGCTCGTCGCGATCAACGACAAGCCCTTCGATACCTCGAAGCTCCCCGAGGGTCGCGCGCGGGCGCTCGGCGAGCGCGAGTTCAATCTCTCCTGGGCCGAGGCGGTTCCTCGCGGCAACCGCGTGGTTGCCGGCGCGTGGTGGAAGCCGGGCGCAACGGGTGAAGCCTCGCTCGAGGACGGCATCGCCGGGACGCTCGGCATCAAGCTTGGCGACACGCTCAGCTACGACGTGACCGGCACGCGGGTGAGCGCGAAGGTCACGAGCCTGCGCAAGATCGACTGGGACAGCTTCCGCGTGAACTTCTTCGCGCTCATGCCGCCGGGGATGCTGGAAGCGCTGCCCAAGACCTACATCGCCGCGCTGCGCGTGGAGAGCGGCAACGCCGCCTGGCTCACTGCGCTCGTGCGCGAGTTTCCGAACGTGCTCGTGATCGACGTGGGCGAGCTGCTGCACCAGGTGCAGTCGATCATGGACGATGTCGCGCGTGCGATTGAGTTCGTGTTCCTGTTCACGCTCGCGGGCGGCGTGCTCGTGCTCGAAGCGGCGATCGCCGCCACACAGGACGAGCGCCGATTCGACGCGGCGGTGCTGCGCACGCTGGGCGCGAGCCGCCGCCAGCTCTCCGCCGCGCAGGTGGCGGAATTTCTCGCGCTCGGTACGCTCGCCGGGCTCCTCGCCGCCACGGGCGCGACGATCGTCGGCTACGTGCTGGCGGATCGCGTGTTCCAGATCCCGTTTACGTGGAGCCTGCGCCTGTGGCTCGTAGGCATCGTGGGCGCGGCCGCGTGCGTGGCCGTCGCGGGGTGGCTGGGCACGCGCAGCACCGTGCGTCAGCCGCCGC
>Ga0335083_10001973_pt1 | contig 27687 bp, 32 predicted proteins | sample Lox_Sample_42_FD_206716 | JGI IMG/M metagenome (GOLD analysis project Ga0335083, IMG submission 206716) | Soil microbial communities from Loxahatchee National Wildlife Refuge, Florida, United States - Lox_Sample_4.2 | ecosystem: Environmental > Terrestrial > Soil > Wetlands | place: USA...
GCGGGACTCTGCGCCCGCCAAGCTGCGAAGAGCGACACCAGAGCCTCCACACTCATCCATGCGATTGTGACGGTCTGCACCCGTTGGATTCGACGGATCGCCACTGGAGTGGCTATTTGGATAGCGAAAGCCATTCGGGGAACTATTATCGCTTGACTCCGTAGTTTTCCCGAAACCTCCCGACAGTTTTATTTTTCTGCATGCAACTGCTGCGCGAGGTACGTGCCGATGCCCATTTCCTTGATGGAATGAAGCTGTGCGTCCAAGAAGTCCGCGTGCCCTTCTTCGTCCTTGAGCATCGTCTGAAATAAGTCGCCTGATCCGTTATCCCCAGCTTTGGCACAGACATTGATAGCGGAGTTGTACTGACGCACGGCATCTTCCTCGTCCTTGAGGTCGCCTTCGAGTTGCTGTTGCACGTTAGCGCCGATCTTGGGCGTCAGCGCGACATCCACCTTTGGCGCGGCATCCAAGAACACGATGCGTTCGATCAGACCCTCGGCATGACCCATTTCCTCGATTGCACGCCGCTTAAGATAGCCGCCTATCCGCACGTATCCCCAGTTTTGGCAGGTCTCTGACTGAACCATGTACTGAACGATTGCCGTCAATTCAGAAGCGAGAGCCGCGTTCAGTTGCTCGATCACCTTTTCGTTACCGTGCATTGCTTTGCCCTCCGTCCCTTCCCCATTGTGCGATCTTGGACAGCAGGGACGATGTGACCCGGCGCACAGGGATCAGGTCGCGTGGGTGGACATCAGTGGACAAGGGGCTCTTCCGCTGTGATGAATGTCACCCAAACCGAGGATGGCACGCTAGACTGTCTGAAATGATCAAGACAACTAGAATCAGTTTTGGCGGGACGGCAGCAATCGTGACCAGCATGGCTCTGATCGTAGGCCTAGATGCTGCGAATGCTGGCAGAGCCGCTATGGTGAGCGCCCTCCTTATTGCAGCAATTGCCGACAACGTTACGGACTCCTTGAGTGTTCACGTGTACCAAGAATCAGAACGTCTTGAGGAGAGGGAAGCATTTATCGGGACGGTGAGCAATTTCTTAACCCGATTCGTTGTGTGTCTTACCTTCGTGCTGATCGTTGTGCTGTTCCGAATGCACGTAGCCGCTATAGGGGGAATCGTTTGGGGAATGTTGTTGCTGATCGTGCTGAACTACATTCTCGCTCGGCATCGGAAAGTCGGTGTAATGTCCGAACTAGGAAAGCATCTCGCAGTCGCACTGGTAGTCGTTTTTGTCAGCAAGGGCATCGGCCATTGGATCACCGCGCACGTGACTTGACTTGAGATCCGCCCGACGGCACTCACGTTGCTCACGGCAGCCCTTCCAGCTAAACATCCCTAAGCTGTTCTTCAGCCATGCCGAAATAGTGCCCCAGTTCGTGGATAAGCGTCTGGCGAATTTGGTGGCGGACTTCTGCCTCGCTCGAACAGACCGCTTCGATGTTCTTCTGATAAAGCACGATGTGATCCGGCCCCACGGGGAGGTTGAAGACGCTCCTCTTCGTCGCAGGCACGCCGTGAAAGATGCCTAGAAGCAGACGCTTGTGCTGTCCGGGACGCGGCGGTGATTGGTTGGGAGGAAAATCCTCGACCAGAATCGCGACGTTCTGAATGCGGCTGCGGAACTCTTCCGGCAGCGAATCTAAAGTCTCTTCGGCGACCTCGATGAAAGCTTGGCGGTTCATCCTTCACCTAAGACGAAAACAAGGGCACAAGGACACGCTCACTCCGAGTAGCCGTCGTGTGTGTCGTCATCCTCGTCATCTTCTTTGCGGTCGCCTTCGTCCTCCTCTTCGTCTTCTTCCTCGTCGGGCGATTGTCGAAGGAGGACATCGGCAAGCCACCGATCAGGATGGTCTGAGTCGGGGCATTCTGGATGTATTCTGCTCATATCCAATGGTAGTCCTTGGAGCCCGTTGCCGAGAGCAGCGGGTGTGGGTTGTGGGGTGCTGACGGATTGACTGGGCACAGGACGAATTGGAGTATGAAGCCATGAAAGATTTGGAGAATCGAGTCGCCCTTATAACTGGCGGCAGTCGCGGAATCGGAGCCGCAGGCGCAATTGCGTTGGCTCGTGCTGGTGCCGATGTCGCCGTGAACTACCGTGAGCGAACCGACGCCGCAAATGAGCCAGATAAGCGCTAACATTGATCTAGGTTCGGAGAACGCCATGGAACCGTTCCGCTTTCATTTGTTCGTCTGCACACAGCAAAAGCCAGAGGGCGTCCCATCCTGCCCGGCCAGCGGGTCGTTGGCAGTGCTCGACCGGCTTGATCAGGAGATACAGACACGCGGCCTTAACGATAATGTGCAACTCACTACGTGCGGTTGCATGGGACTCTGTGATGAGGGTCCCACGATGGTCGTCTATCCGGAAGGGGTATGGTACCGACGTGTGCAGCCATCCGATATATCCGAAATCGTCGGGACGTACCTGCACGATGGCAAGCCCGTCGATCGGCTTGTCTGGAACGATGCGGCCGCGATGCATGCCACAGCGGCCGAGCATGCGGATAAATTCCGCGCCGCGATGGCTGCTCGCAACAAGGCGGGAACATTGCCCGATCATCTGGATCAGATGATCCGCAGCTATATGCCGAGTCGTTGCATTCTTACGGCGCTTGAACTCGACATCTTTACCGCCGTTCGAGACGGCGCCAATGCCGAAGAGATCGGAACGAGGATCCACGCCAATGCCCGCGCCGTAGGCATGCTGCTCAATGCGCTCGTCGCTCTCGGACTGCTGTCTAAGAGCGGTGACGTCTACAGTAATAGGCCCGAGTCAGCCCGCTTCTTTGTTCAGAGTTCGAAAGACAACCATCGCAACGGCTTGCTGCACATCGCCAACATCTGGCATCGCTGGAGCACACTGACCGACGCAGTGCGCCGTGGTACCCGCATTCCGATCGATCGCGACAACACCTCAGAATGCATGCATGACTTCATTGCTGCCATGCATCGCAACGCCAAAGAACGCGCCCAACATGTAGTGAAGGCTTTGGGCACAATGGGTGTTCGCCGCATTCTCGATCTGGGCGGCGGCTCTGGAGCCTACTCCGTCGCATATGCAAAAGCTAGTCCGGATGTTTACTGCGAGATCCTCGATGTTCCCGAGGTCGTGCCGCTCACGGCCGAATACGTCAGCAAAGCCGGCGTCTTGCCGCAAGTCAGCGTTCGCCCCGGAGACATGCTCCGTGACGATTTTGGCTCCGGCTACGACATCATCCTGCTGAACGCGATCTGCCACATGTTTTCCGAGGAGCAGAACCGGCACATCTTCTACTGTGCGCGCCGGGCACTCGCACCGAAGGGTCGCCTGGTTGTGCAGGACTTCATCCTCAATCCCGTTAAGACTGGGCCACAACACGCGGCACTATTTTCCCTGAACATGCTCGTGTCCACCGACGCAGGCGCCAGTTACAGCGAGGCTGAATACACCGGCTGGATGGAGGCTGCTGGATTCTCCGAGGTCCGCCGGATCAACCTACCGGGGCCTAGCGATCTCATTGTGGGCCAAGTGAAATAAGCGAGTCATAGCTCAAGTAAGAACTGTGAACTATAGCCCCGGTGACCTCTACAAAGCGTCCCGCCCATTGCGGGTCTAGCCTGCTCAATGCCTTCTGAACCTGGCGTTGTGATCTGCGTCACTGATCTGTGTTGGCGGCAATGATCCACTTGGAACGAAAGGACGCCAAATGCCGGCCGAACTGATCGACACCAAAACTCTTCCCGAAAACGCGTACAAAACGCTGCATGACGGCGAGTTGTATCTGCCCATCGTTCCGCCTTCCGCTCAATTGCCAGAAATCACTGCGCGCTCCATCTTCTGGGGCGTTCTGTTTTGCGTGATCTTCACTGTAGCGTCAGCCTATTCCACTCTCAAAGTCGGCCAGGGAATGGAGGCGGCGATTCCCATCTCCATTCTCGCCATCGGCCTGGCGCGCCTGTACCGGCGGCGCTCCACTCTGCTGGAGAACGTGATCATCACCGGTATGGGCGGCGCCTCCGCCGCCGTAGTAGCGGGCGCTGTCTTTACGGTGCCGGCTCTTTACGCTCTCCACCTCGACCCGCATCCCGTGCAGACCATCTTCATCTGTCTGGCTGGTGGGTGCCTGGGCATTCTCTTCCTAATTCCACTGCGACGCTACTTCGTGCGCGAAATGCACGGCAAATTCCCGTTTCCAGAAGCCACGGCCATCACCGAAGTCTTGGTCACTGGTGAAAAAGGCGGTTCGCAAGCCAAGCTTCTCCTTCAGGCCACGGTTATCGCCGCAATCTACGACTTCTTTGTGACCACGTTTCACGTATGGAAGGAATATTTGAACTTCCAGTTTCTGCCTGTAATGCGGTCGCTGGCCGATCGGAGCCGCATGGTCTTCAATTTCGATGCCGTCGGCTTCATTCTGGGTCTTGGATATGTGATGGGTTTACGCGTCGCCATGATCTTTTGTGCCGGTGGCGTACTGGTGAACTTCGTGTTGGTGCCGATGATCTGGTTTGTCGGCAGCCACATGGGTGATGTCTCCGTATATCCCGCCAGCATCCCTATTTCGCATATGACGGCCACGGATATTTACCGCAACTACGTGCGCTTCATCGGCGTAGGTGCTATCGCGAGCGCAGGACTGGTCGGAATCCTCAAATCGCTGCGCGTGGTTGCGGGATCGTTTGGCATCGCGATGAACGCCTTCCGCCACGGTCAAGCACCGCAGATGGACCGCACGGACCGCGACATCCCCATCATCACGATTCTGCTCGGAGTTGTGCTGGGCGCGATCGGCGTAGCTGCGTTCTTTGGACAGCTTCATGTCTCATGGACTGTGGTCGCATTAGGACTGGCTCTGACTCTGCTGTTTTCATTCTTCTTCACCACGGTCGCTGCCAATGCCATTGCCACGACAGCCAACAATCCAGCCAGTGGGATGACGTTGCTGACGGTAATTGTCTCTGCGGTCGTGTTGCTAAGATTCGGGCTCTCCGGGACCGCCGGGATGTTCTTTGTGATGGCGCTAGCTGGCATGGTTTGCGTTGCGCTGTGTTCATCGGGACAGTTCATCACCGACCTGAAGGCTGGGTACTGGATCGGTTCCACTCCCGCAGCACAGCAGAAGATGAAGTTCATCGCGATCGTCGCGTCAGCCATCACAGCGGGGTTCACCATTATTTTGCTGGCCAAGGCATTCCAGTTTGGAGAGGGTGTGCCCGGTGACGCTCGGCAGATCCTGGTCGCGCCTCAGGCTTCTGCCCTGAAAGCCGTGGTCTCGGGATTTATGAGTGGCCAGCCGGCACCGTACATATTGTTCGGCCTCGGCGCGATGGTCACCGTGGTGCTCGAGATGCTTGGCCTTTCCTCGATGGTCTTCGCACTCGGAATCTATTTGCCGCTGCAGTTGACGACGCCCATCCTGGCCGGTGGATTCCTCTCGCATCTTGTAAACAAGCGCGCCGAAAAAACCGGCGGCGAACTGGGTAAGACAATCCGCGAGCGAGGTATCATCATTGCCGGCGGCTTGATGGCTGGCGGTGCACTCGGTGGCGTGCTCGGCGCGGCCCTGCGGGTGCTGCCACACTTCAAAGAAGAGTGGATTCAGACGCCGTTCTACGACAACATACCCGTCTCGCAGATTCTCTCCGCGCTCGCGTTTGTGGCACTTTGCGTGTACGTCTATCTGACGTCGATGAAGAGGCCGAAATCTGAAAACCAATAGATCAGGAGCGCGAACCGCAGGAACAGAGCGCTGCGTGCATGCTCATAAGAACCATATCAACGGAGACTCTCCAATGAACCAAGCTGATCTTTCCATCGCAAATGCAATTCTGGGTGTCGATACGGTCTGGGGCGGCGATGTGATGTGCCCCTCAGGCACAGGCCGCTTCATCGCCGATTCCTGGTTTTCGGATGAGCCGCTGCCGGCGGCTTACACCCATCCCACCGCTGCGCGCCTACGGGCCGCTGGCGGCGTTACCGGCAAGGACAGTGCTGCCGTCGCGGACTACATGCGCGAACTGGGCACAGATATAGTCCGCTCGATGGACGCCATCAACGTCGAAGCGCGTCGCGTGGGGGGATTGCGCGGAACATTTCTTGAGGGCTTGAATATCTGCCTGACAACCATGTGGGAACTTGCCATGGAAACAACCGGCAAGGGCAACCGCGTACCGTATGAACGAAGCGTGAAAGCTTCAACTGGCCGCGCGCCGGAACCGTCGCGGCCAAAGGCAAAGCGCGAGCGCGTCGCCGAGTTGCTGGGCCGAGCCGGATATCAGGTTTCAGGTTCTAGCGGAATTTTGAAGGGCGTCGATGCCTGGCGGCACGACCGGGTAGTCCCCATGGCTTCGGTGCGGGCTCTGAGTACGGCAGTGATCGCCCACTTCGACCAGCTCAGTGAAGTGAAACTGTTGCCTCATCTTCCGCGTGAGCTTTCCCGTGTTCCGCGCGCCAACATCGACTTTCTTCCGATCAAAGACGCTTGGTTCTCCGGTTCTATGAACTATATTGGCCGCGCCCGCACGCCGGACCGAACGCCGAAATATGAGGCAACCTACGAGATCAATGCCTCGCTGCAGATTTCTGTTCCCGAGTTCGAGCAATTGATCAGTCACGAAGTTGTGCCTGGACACGTGACTACGTTTGCTTACCTCCAGGATCTCTACATTCGGGGTATGGTCGGATTCGAGGCCACCGTGCTGACCATGAACACACGGGCGGCTACTCTTTTTGAAGGAATCGCCAACAATGCAATCCTGATCGCCCACGGGGTCACCGAGATAGACCAACTTCCAGATGAAGACTTGCAGATTGGTGTGCTGCTCGCGCTCTTGCAGGATGACGCCAAGAACGAAGCTTCCTACCTCACCTGGAGCGAGAAGATGCCGAAAGAAGAAGTGGCCGCCATACTGCGGCGGGATTATCTGGTCACAGAGGAGCGCGCCGACAAACTCTCAGGTGCCTGGGGACGCCATCCCCTGCTCGGACGCATGTACTTGCCTGCGTACCGTTCCGGTACAGAGAGAGTCGCGGAACTGCGTCGCAAATATCGTCCCGGTGAAATTCTTCCAGTCCTTTATGGCTGCGCTGGATTGGTCGACTGCGAAACGGTGGAGACTGCATGCACACAGCCGGCTTATACGGGTCAGCAGACATAAACGGCGGTTTGCGAAGTGAGACAAAGTAATACGAACGAGGACTGTAACTAGGACTGTTATGACCGTCGCATCCAGATCATGAGACAACTGAAACCAAGCATCCACATGATGCGATTGGGCTTAACGGACATTCTTTCACCGAGTCAGTTGATAACCTTCTCCGACTATTTCTTTGGGTAGCCCACAGTTTGCGCCAGAATGATCTTCTGTTCTGGGCGTAACCTCATTACTTTGGCGAGAGCGACTCGATCAATCGAACCACGGACGACTGTGGCCAAATTTTCGGAGGCGCAGAACAGATAAACGTTCTGGCCGATGAAACCCGCGTCTGCGAAGGTGAACAAGTCGGTGTCCGCAGCAGAACCGGACCTGGAAAGATCCGCCACGTAGACCAGGTTCAGCGGTGCCGTGGCTACGAAAGACTGAGTCCCGGTGCTCGAACGAACGTCTTGCGCCAGCACCGCTTCGAGGCGGTTGCCTTTCGCGTCGTAGAGAAACAGACCTTCCGCAGTAGCCAGATAAACATCAATTTCCTGCCAGTTCATCGCAGAGGGGGCGGTCCGCCTTCCATCCGCACGATTAACCCCGAACGCCGCCCAGAGAAGATTGGAGAGAAGTTGTAATGGCAGCTTCTCTGCGGCGAATTCCCGGGACGTCTTTCGTTCCTTCAGCACCTGCATGAGCGGTCGGCCGCCATCAGTCTGTGGTGGCGGCAGAGAGATCGGTTTCACATCCTGTGCTGACAGACAGCTGACACTGATAAGGACTCCAACGAATAGCGATTTCCGCATGGCCCCTCCTGTTCTATCTAGACGTGGCTACAACAGCACCAGACATCGAGCAGCGGCCATCCGCAGGATTAGGTTCTTAAAAAATCCAATGTCCATTTGAATTCCGAAATGAAACCAATCTTTTGCCGGGTCCAAGTGCCAGGGGAAGTCGTCTTCGATCGTGTGTCAATAGTCGTGGTCTGGTTTGTTAGAAACTATTTGGCTTGAATCGAGAATATCTGACAGCCTCAGATTACCTGTTATGCTCAAGAGTAACGCTAGAGCATGACTCACCGCCGTCGTTTCCTTGACGACTTTCGTTTAGTGGCGGTTCGACCTCTCTCGACTCTCCTAACTCTTGCAAGTCCCGGAGTCGCCTCGAAATCACGAGCCCTTCTTCGTCGGATTCCGGTTGGTCTGAGCCGAGATGGTGAACGATCGACTTAAACAGTCTTTCCCAAAACATCGGTAGACTCTCCCTCACTGAGGATTTCTACTGCGGATGCCTCCACGGGGAAAGCCCGGAGCAATCGTCCCGAGCAATCTCACTCCATCGCTCTTGCTGTCGCCCTCCTGACGGGAGGACGACGCCATGATCAGGGCTGCCGATATTTTTCTGCGGGCATGAACGGCTGTCTGTGATGTCGAACACATCCTCGGCTGAGCAATCTGCGCGGAAGAAGTTGTTTGGGCACTTACGAATCTGCCGTGTGCAAAAAATGTCGGAAAGCGATTGGGGAATCCAGCTACCCGTTTCAACGTTTCACGCACACCTTTTTGCACTGAAATCTTGAGTTATGCACAACTCTGCGCACGGCTTGTGATCCCCGTCACTTGCATTTTCCGATTCCGGAGGAGTAGCGTGAATTTGTCGACGGCTGAAAGGGTTGGTTTAAGTCACATTGACTGATCCAAGGTAAGCCGGGTGATCCGCTTGGCGAGGCAACTCGCCGAGCCACCAAACCCGAAAAAACCGACCGCCCTGCGAGGGGGAGTTGGGGTTTGGAACCGCAAAAGCGGTGATCGCATCAGGGGCTGCGACGGTGCACGTATCCACACTGCTGACTCCCTCGCAGGAGTCGGCGGCTAGAGCGTAACCAATGCCGCAGCCCTTCTTGTTGCCTAGGAACACGCCACCTCTTCCGAACGAGCCCTCGGCAGACCTCGGGCTCGTCGCTAGTTCACTGGGCTGACGTCAGGCGGCTGTTCCCACCGCCTTTGCAGTCAGTTCGGTCTCTGCGCGGAGCCAGTCATCAATGTCGTGGCCATCTTCCCTCCCGCGCTCTTCATAGAGCTTATAAGCGCGCAGACGAATTTTTTCTTCAAGACTCGGGTCGGCTGCCACGGCCGCGGATTGCTTCTTTGTCGGATCTTTTGTCATTGGATACTCCTTTCCGGGTTGCATTAGCGAGTCGAGAGCATCGCACCTCGACGCACGGGTGTTGAGAGTTCAATTTGGTTCAGACAGTCACAATGTCGGACAACTCGGAAGTTCTCCACGAGTTGTTCCACTTGCCTTCGAAGTACGCACATTTCGTCCGCGGCGTCAGGGCGGAGTTCGACATACGCCATCACGCCTCGCTCTATCAAAAGATCCCAACTCTCGTTGTCAACTAGTCTGGCGCATTCCAGACAAGCAAACCAACTGCTACCTTCAGTGTCTGTTGGGTACCCCTGTGAAACCTCCGGGAAACCACAAAAGTCGCAGCAGGACGGTTGACGTTGCATTTGTTCACCCCCTTTCTGTAGAACACGGGGTTGTTCTATGCTGCCGGCTTGCGCCGGATTTCCTCGACAGAAGCCAATCCAGCACCGACGAGCTTTGCAGACGCCTTCCAGCACAGCACGTTGAGGTGAATGGCTGCGATCGCGCCGAGAATCGCCGGTACCAGGTAGACGCTCTGAATCTTCCACAGCCAATGTCCCAGTACCGGCGAACCCAGCCACCCTCCGACCCAGCCCACCGCGACTTTCGCGAGGAAGGAATCTATTCCTTCCAGGAAGCGGTAGCGCAAAATCCAGTGATATACCGCGGCGGCAACCACGCTCACAATCAATAGCGTGAGGAACGATGTAACGTTCATTCCCAACATACTCGTTCCCTCCTTCCGGTCTTCGTGTTTCCGAGTTCTGTCCACTCGGTTCAAAAAGAAGGCTCACGACGCTACCCGGACGGCATTTGCGGTCATAAGCAGCGGCACGACTTGAGCCCTCTTTCCTTTCTCGGCAATCACGGTCATCGTGCGGCAGCAGGAGTTGCACAACCAAAAATACTGGCGTTGACGTGAACCCCCACTGGCACTGCTTCGATAGTCGGCTTCAACCTCCGTTACGAACACCCGGCCGTCGCGGAGGCGGCGGAATGTCGCAGTGCACGCGGGATTGGCGCATTTTTCAAGCATCATTGCTTCCTGGGCTTCAAGAGGCCGCTCGCAGTGAGCGGGCTTCGACGAAGCCGGCTTTCGCCGACTTCGCCTTGAATTGCATGGGCGCCAATGTTTTTGTGACCTGGTCAAGTACAGCTAGGGTGTCGCTCTTCGGAGCCACCCCAATTGCACCGAGCCTCCGAAAGTGCTCGGCGTCCTTTTCGCAGATGGTCGGCCGCAAGATCAAGACAGGCGGGCAGGAGCCTCGAAAACTGAGATCATCGAGAATTGCTGCAGCATCGAGTTCCGGAGGATGATCGCCTATAACTACGAGGTCGAAAAACTCGGTTTCGACCAATTGACAAGCCTCGATTTCGTCCCAAGTGATTGCAGTATCGATCTCAGCTTGTTCGAGGACATGCTGCAGTCTGATAAGCGTTTCTGGATCCGTGTCGAGAATGAGCACTCGGCGCAACCGCTCGTCCATGGCCATTACTCCTTGGCGGACGTCCTGCCAGTTCCCACGCCATTAGCTCGTCAGAAAACCTGCGCAAGCAGGTTGCGAATGTCTTGCGCGGGCCGGGCTTGAAATCTGTGACCAGGATCACAGCTCTATCTGAAATTGGGGTCACAATATCATGCCAATTTGCGCCATGCAAATCGGCGAAGCTTAATTCTGTTGACAACGGAACGGCAAAGCGCGTTCGAGGAATCTGAGGCTTTGATTAAAGATCCGCAGATCACACAAAGTCTGTGATTTAGATCACAGCACTCTGCCTGGTACCGCACCAAAACCGGCCGAGAACCAAGACATCAGCCAGTTCGGGTCAGATTGGAGAGCCTTGTCATTACGCGGTAGCACTCGCAGGCCCGTTTTTCCAGTCCCTCCCGGTTCAGGATGCGAACGCGCCCATGTTCGGATCGGATCACCCCAACCTTCTGCAATTGGCCCATTGCCGATGTAACGGATGAGCGACGACAGCCCAACACTTCGGCGAGAAATTCCTGGGTAAGAGGCAATACATCAGAGCCCGTACGGTCACAGCTCATGGTGAGCCAGCGGGCAAGGCGCTCCGGCACTTGATGCAAGCAATTACAGGCGGCAACCTGGGCAACCTGCATCAATTGGCCGTAAGCATAGTGGCGCAGCATCTGTTCCAGTTGCGGCATTTGGGGCAGCATCTGCCGGAATAACTCTGATTCCATCCTGAAACCACTTCCTTCGGTTTGAGCGATCACGCGAACCGAAGCATGAGGGGCACCTAGGATGATGGGAATTCCAACAAATCCCTCGCGCCCAGTCACGCCAACCTCAGCCGTTGCTCCATTGCGCATCACTGCAACGAACGAAACCATTCCAGAAGTCGGGAAATATACAGATGTAATCGGTTGGTAGGGTTGCCAGAATACTTCTCCTGGCTTCACGAAAACGAACCCCAGATATTGCTGCAGATGGTTGCGTTCTGCTTGTGGCAGCGCGGACAAAATCATGTTTTCAGAGTTTTGTGGATTGGTTGGATCGTAAACGTATGGCTTCTTTCCCCTGGACTTGGTCTCACTTCTTGATCCGCGCCAATCGTACTTTTCGGCCATGGTACCGCGGCCGCATTTCGAATCCTGAGGGTCGCTGGCCTGCCTTTCTGCTCTTATCTTCCCTCATTTCCGTGATTTCGTATGTGATGTAGAACACGTGAGCGAACCGCGTACGACTGTTCGACCGAGAGCAACGCGCATTGAAGCTCTTTCGATCAAGCGACTATCCTCCAAGCGATTTATGCGGCAGTTGCGTGGGCAAAGCACGCAATCGGCTAATTTCGTCAGTCCAAGCTCGACACGACGGGCCAATCCCCCTGATTGCCAGAGTTCGAGATAAGCGGGATAGGGCTTCCTTGGCTTGATCACGGTGGCACGCTCTCTGTGGACGCTCTAGTCTCAAACTTTGTCGCCGACTTTAGTGATGCGGGAAAATATGTCAACAGGCACGGGGAAAACAAGAGTTGTGTTCTTTTCTACCCCGATTTCCGTCAACGTCTGCAGATAGCGCAACTGAATGCTGACCGGTTCCTCGGCCAGCAGGCGGGCTGCATCCACCAGCCTTTGTGCTGCCGAATATTCGCCTTCCGCGTGAATGATCTTGGAACGCTTTTCGCGTTCGGCCTCAGCTTGCTTGGCCATAGCGCGTAGCATCGATTCCGGCAAGTCGACTTGCTTGACTTCCACGTTCACCACTTTCACGCCCCAGGGAGCAGTGTGAGCATCGAGAATGCTCTGGAGCCGCAGATTGATCTTGTCTCGATGCGCCAGCAACTCGTCTAATTCCGCTTCGCCTAAAACGGAGCGCAGCGTCGTTTGGGCGAATTGCGAAGTCTGATTTAGGTAGTCGGAAACTTCGACCACCGCCTGACGCGGGCTGATCACGCGCAAGAAGATCACTGCGTTGACCTTCAACGTGACATTGTCGCGGGTGATGATGTCCTGAGGCTTTACCTCGAGCGCCTCTTGGCGCAAGGAGATCCGCACCATGCGATCGACCGGGTAGAACACCAGGATGATTCCTGGTCCTTTGGCGTTGGGTAACAGTCGTCCCAGGCGGAAAATCACACCCCGCTCGTATTCCCGCAGGATCTTGATCGCGCTGAGGACGTACAGAACAACGATGATGGCAGCAATTAGAGGAAGGGGAATTGGAATCATTGGCGACCTCCAGTGACGCACAATAGAACAGCGCTCCTGGCGCAGTCTGCAGCGTTGGAGATCACGAAACTCGCACTGGCCAATGCCTCGACACAGCCAGAAGCCTTTCAAACATCAAAGATGCCACGCTCCCATTGACTCCAGATCCGGCAGTTCAGAAAATCTGAAAACTGTCGGATTGACTAGCCGTGCGAAGTCCGCGTACGACACTTGCAGCAGTTCTTCGTGGGTACCGGCATTGAATGCGATGTCCTTGTCCTTGGTAAGGCTCTCGTCGACATACACGGCCATCCCATACAGATTTCCGAATGGCGGCATGGCACCGATGTCGCATTCCGGAAACCGGTCTTTGAATTCTGATTCCTTTGCAAGAGTCACACTTTTCGCGCCAATTGCAGCGCGCAAGGCGACAGGATCGACGTCGTAAGAAGCTGGGAGTACGGCCATGGCCATTGTGCCGTCGATCCTTACGATCACTGTCTTCGCGAGCTCTTTGCTTGAGATGTGTGTAAGCGCTGCGATTTCCTTCGCGGTATAGGCAACCCCGTGAGGGATCGTCATATAAGCGACGTTTTGGCTATTGAGGAATTCTCGTAATTTCTTTGCAGGCATAAGGCACCTTCACCCTGCATGCCGCTGGGCCACACGTGGCATGCGGAATTCATGTTCTCCAATGGCTTAGTCGGTCGGCCTCTCAATTAGTTCCCGCGCTCTGCTTGGTGGTCACGACGTAGGACCATCCCCGCTCAACTTCTTCGCTACCGCAGCGTGTAGACAGACAGCTTTGCCTTCGTTGGGATTCGAAAGGAGTCGGGCTCTTCGAGAAAGGTCTGTTGCAGAGACGATAGAGGAACTCGTGGTGGTGCATCCATCTGGCCCTCCCGCACCACAACACAATTCTAGGCTCCACGTGGTTAGGGTTCAATCGGGAATGGCTGTTTGCGAAACGTTCAAACAAAAGCAGCACCTGATATGTCTCTGTGATACCACGCACTGCGCCACGAGTTGGCGGATGGGAAAATGACCATAGCGCTTCTAAGCAAGCGAGCGATTCTGTAAGGCTCGCTGTTTATAGCGCGTCACGTTAAAACCTTCCTCCGGCGCTTTGCTGTCCATAGGGAGCCATCGCATGGCACAGGCGCGATTCAGGAAGGCAAAGGAGGTACTTATGAGCGCTGCCGTCGTCACTGCCATCGACACACAATTCAATGACTCCACAGCTGCGATTAGGCGTTATCAAAATGGCTATCGAGTAGCAGATACAGTGGTCACCTTTGGCCAATCCGTCAAGCTTGGCGGCATCTTCGTAGGGGGCGTGATTTTCGTCGCGGGTCTCGTCGAATTCATATTGAATCCAGCAGAGCACCATGGTTTCGCCGTGGTCTTTGCTTCGCTGATTGCTTGCGCCATTTTGCTGATACTGACGGCGCACATCCTAGCGATGGGTCTCCGGGGCGAAGGGCACTTGCTGAGAGCGGCCCTGGATTCAGACGTCAATTCCTCGCCTTTCCTCTCAAACACGCAGCGGGCACGGGCGATGGAACTTAGGAAGCGGCCACCAGTCCCACCGATCTTGCCAATTTGGACCGAGTAGATTGCTGTTGATCAACAACGACAGACTTGATTCTGCCGCTTTAACATGAGGAGTTCGGTTCGATGCGCCATACGAGCTTTTTTCGAGATTTTCTTCAAGACCTTGCCTACGCCGCCCGAATTCTAAGGAATTTTCCGACCTATAGTGCCACTGTTATCCTGACGATTGCGGTCGGCATTGGTGCTACAACCGCGATTTTCAGCGTCGTAAGCGCAGTCCTGCTTAGGCCGCTACCACACAAAGACTCCAATCGTCTGGTCCTGTCCGACTATCCCGTCTCTAACGCCGATTTCTTCGATTTGCGTGATGGGTGCAAGTCTGCGTTCGATGACTTGGCCGCCGTGATGGTTTTCCGCGCTATGGCGCCGCTTGGGGACGGCACCGCCGAACGCATTGGGAAGGGTCAAGTCACAACTAACTTCTTTCGCATGCTCGGCGCTCACATCATTGTAGGACGCGACTTCAACGACGCTGATGGCGTAGCAAACGGTCCACCACCACCTCCATTCCCCCCGGCGGAGGGATCGGTTGCCATTCTTAGCTACGATTACTTCCAGCGGCGGTATGGTGCTGATCGGAACATCATTGGCCGCAGATTGCTTGCTCCCAGTAGTTTCGGCCCGGAAATCGTCGGAATCTTGAGTCCCAATTTTGAGCTGCAGCTACCTACAGATGTCACTTCCGAGCGTACTGTAGACGTCTGGATTCCGAATGATAGAGGCTACGACGAACAACATCGTGGCGATCTCATGTTGTATGTCATCGGTCGCCTGAAGCCAGGGATCACGGTGATGCAAGCACAGTCACGAGTGGATCGAATTACCGAGACGTGGGGACATGATGGTCCCAACGTTCGCTTTTTCCTGTGGCGTAAATTGCTCGTCAATGAAGTGCGGGCTGCGCTGCTGACTCTCATGGGAGCGGTGTTTCTTCTATTTCTCGTAGCGTGTGCCAACACCGGAAACATCATGCTTGTGCGTACCTCTTCACGCGAGCTTGAATTCGCGATACGTGCCGCCCTAGGTGCTCGCAGAGGACGCCTGACTCGCCAAATGCTTACTGAGGCCCTCCTGCTTTGTAGTTTGGGTACGTTCTTAGGGATTGTCCTTGCTTGGGTAGGGATTCATTCTTTGATCGAGGCTGCTCCGTCCAATGTTCCACGTCTAGGCTCCACGTCCGTGGATTTGCGCGTGATCTTATTCTCTGGATTTTGCGGCATCCTCGGATCGGCACTTGTGGGAATGCTACCTGGCTCATATTTCGCTCGCGCTCGAATTATGCAAACGCTGCGCAGCTCTGGAAGAAGTGGGCAGTTGTCAGCAACCGGATTCGTCCGATCTGGAGTCGTGATTGCAGAGGTAGCAATGGCTTTCGTATTACTGCTTGGCTCAGGGCTCATGTTTCGCAGCTTTGTACAGCTACTGCATGTCAGGACTGGATATGATCCTCAGGGACTCCTCACGTTTCTCACAATTGGTGATGCGAAAGATGTTCCGGACGAGCAACGGACCGCCTTCTTACGTGACCTAGAGGATCGCCTCCGCTCAATTCCGGGAGTCCAAAGCGTTGGTGGTGCAACGGGTCTTCCTCTACACGTCGTAGGACCTCCGAATGGTGTTCAATGGTCCGCCGAGCAAGTCCCTTCAGATCCGAATAACACAGTCGATCTTGAGACAGTGTTACCCGGATACTTCGAAACTCTCCATTCTCATCTTCTGGAAGGCCGTACCTTCTCTGAAGCCGACAATACCAGTGGACAAGGCCTCGCGGTTATAGATCAATCTCTCGCCCAAAAAGTCTTTCCGAACCAGTCTGCTGTCGATCGGCGGATTTGCGTCTACATCCCTGACCCAACGTGGCTTCGAATAGTCGGAGTCGTCGAACACCAGCGATTGCACACGCTTGCCCAGACGGGACCGGAGCAGATTTTTATAACAGATGGTTTCGGAGGAATCGGAATATCGCGCCAGTGGGCGCTGCGAACGGCTGGCGACCCGGAGAAATACGCCTCACTCGTCCGCTCGGAGATTGCGAAGCTCGCCCCAGGACGGCTGGCAATTACTGAGATGCAAACTATGAACACCACGATCAAGAACGAGCAGGCTGGGACGCGTTTTAACACCCTGCTGATAGGACTGTTCGCTGGAGTTGCTGCATTCCTATCAGTCGTTGGACTTTACGGTGTGATTTCCAGCGCGGTACGCCAACGCACAGCCGAAATTGGACTTCGGATCGCCTTTGGTGCTGAGCCCAGTAGTGTTGTCAGACTGATGATTGGTCAAGGACTGATCCTTGGCACAATAGGCATCGGAATCGGTCTATTGGCCTCGTTCGGGCTCACAAGGTTTATGAGGAGCATGCTCGTGGGTATTCATCCGACCGACGCCGCAACGTACGCTCTTGTGTCTGCATTGTTCCTCCTCGTGAGTGTCCTAGCTTGTTGGATACCCGCCCGACGTGCCGGAATCGTCAATCCAATAGTCGCTTTGCATGAAGACTAGAGCTGCCAAAGCTCACTTCTACGAATTGGACGACTTTTGCCGGGGGGCCGCTTCCGAAGTGACATGGTCAGCACTCACTGCGTGTTTTGAGAGGAAGGGGCGAGGAATTGACGTCTGAATCCAAGGCCGCTTTGAAAGTGCCACCCCGTGAAGACCTTATCGCCAGGAACGGCAGGTTGACGAGGGGCGCTGCCGTTCGCACGTGAAGGCTTTCCATTCATTTGTATTCCGTCAAAAAGGCAACTGCCACCAACGGTGAGCCCGGTCACTGCAACGAAAGTCCGATTGCACTAGAAAGAAGGCAGGCCGGGGGTCGTCCGAAACCTAAGCACTGAACCCCAGCGCAAACCGCGCGGGCTGGAGTGCGGCGACGCCGGCATGCGACCAGAGGCATCTCCCATCAAGAAGCGAGTTCCTGCTCTCGCAACGGTACAGCAGGTCTGTGGGAGTCGGCTTGGCTTTGTCTGTCAGCCCTGTGCGACGGGCATCAGACATCGAGCAGCAACTTCCGGGGGTACTGGGTTGTAGAAAAAGCCAGACGCCCACTCGAATCCGCTAATCCGCACAATCTGGGGCAGGATCTCCATGTGCCAGTGGAAGTCGTCTTCGATGGTGTTCCAATACCCTGTTCTCGGGCGCAAGAATGGCCTGTCCTGGAGAGATAGATTGTAGGGTGGGCCTCCCAAGGTCTGGTCCAGCTTCTGTAAGGTGTCGCGCAAAATTTTCCCTAGACTCTCGATTTGCGCCGCATTGATGCGGCTGAATGCACTGTTGTGAAACTTAGGGAATATGGCCATCTCGAACGGGAAGCGCGAGGCAAAAGGCGCAAACGCGAGAAAATCTTCGTTCTCTGCGATGAGCCGCTTTCGCTCCCTCAACTCCTGCTGGAGTACATCACAATAAAGGCACCGTTCCTTCGAGGCGAAGTAGTCGCGCGCCACCATGAGTTTAGTCTTCACACTACGCGGGGTTACCGCAAGGCCCATCAACTGCGAGATCGAATGACTGATGGTGTGGGCGCCAGCCTGCTCGCCATGGTTCTTGAAAATCAGCACGTAGCGCATACGCTTGTCGCCTTCCAGGTCGACTAAGCGTGCAACGTAGGCTCGGACGACGTCAGCGATCTCGTGAGTTTCGAGTTCGTGTAGGCTGCGGTCGTGGCGGGGTGTCTCTACAATGATTTCGTGTGCTCCCACTCCATTCATTGCATCGTGGAAACCTTCAGCGCGCCTTCCCAGTTCGCCTTCTATCCGCAATCGTGGAGCAACGTTAGGCACAGCACGGACCGACCATCCGGGACCGTTCGCGGATGAACCTGGCTTGCGGATGGCAAACACCTCAGGTGGTGTGGAGGCTTCATTGGTCTCGCAGAATGGACAAAATGTCGTCTCCCCGCCGAACCTCGTGAAATGAAAGTCCGACGGCTGGACGACTGGGGTGTCCGCCATGATCACCCAGCGACCGGTAAAGACATCCTTCCGCATTTGTGACACTTGTACCTCCGGCCGATAGAATCCCTTAACTGGCCTTTTCGGCCTTCCATGGCATTTCAGCTTGGGCTGCCTGTTCGAGCTCCGCGATCTGCTTCAGCAGCCATTCTCGAAGTGTCAGTTGAATCTCCTCATTCGTACCGGTGTTGTATAGAGTGGCTAAGGTCTCGCCGCTTTCATTTAATGGAATGTGGCGGCACGGAACCGTCTCCTGACGGCTTTGCTTCGGGACATACTCCAACAACACACAATCTGCGTGTGGGCAGGCAGACCACGGATCCTTGGGACAGGTTGGTGAGTCTTCGAAGATTCGAGGTGACCTCCATAGGATTGGAGAGCGGTAGCCACCTCCGTCTAAGAACTGCAATTCATTCCTCAAAATCTGGAGTCTGTATTTGGTGGTTCGCATAAAGCCCCCCAAGAATTCTTGTACCCTCCTTCGCTTCGCGACTCCTCAGACGGAGGTCATTCGAAAGACACGATTGCGTAGTACAGTGCTGCAAATAAGACTATTAAGATCGCAGCTATGCCTGCGAAACGGGCCAAGCGGGCCCTAACGCTACGACGTCCGCCTTCTGTTGTCTCGATTTGTTCGTCTATGGTTTGAAACATGGTGCACGCCTTCTCCGTCCGCTGATTACGCGGCCTTCGGGGCCTTAGGCACATTCACTTTGATATGCTTGGGTTTGGCTCCAGCGCGCTTGTGCATCTGAATTGCCAGCACACCGTGAGTGTAATTCGCCTCGATCTTTTCCGGGTCCACCGTGCTGGGAAGAGTGAAAGAGCGCGAGAATGCGCCGTAATGACGTTCCATGCGGCGGAAGTTCTCCTCCTTGATGTCCTTCTCGAGCTTGCGTTCCCCATGTACGGTCAACATGTTGTTCTCGACTTCGACCTTGATATCTTTCTCATCAATTCCTGGCACTTCCACTTTGAAGGTCAGCTTTTGGTCATCCTCATAAATGTCCACCGGAGGACCAAATTCCCAGTCGCTCAGATTCTCTTCAAGCGGCATCGGTGATGTTGTCCTGCCAAGGAAGTTGTCAAAAATGCGGTTCATCTGTTTTTGAAATGAGTTGAATTCTTGGAAGGGCTGCCAGCGCGAGAGAGATTTCATAGCAAGCCTCCTTGCAGTGTAAGGGCGGGTCAACATTGCCTCTGGATCTACGCAACTACTCCCGAGCCAGAAATGCAGTGACCCAAGTCACCGTTCGCAGTGCGTCCAGTCAATATTTGACGGAGACGCATTTTCCTCCACACATTCACCGCGACGCGACACACCGAAAGACAGACATAACGATGGATGCGCGGCTGAGGCATAGCCCTTTTCCTATTCACATCTTTCAACAACTTGTGGCGCTTCGGGTCAACTCCTGACGGTCAGGACAGAACAACTGGCCCGGTGCACCACGTTATATGCAGTAGCCCACGGCATATGAGAAACAGTGCCAATATGGGCTGAGTGATGCAGGCCCATAATAATAACGTCGGCGTTGAGACTCGCTGCTGTGTGCAAGATCATTTCATCGGGTGCTCCAAATTCAACACGGAATTCAGGTTTGATCCTTAACTCAGTGTCTTGCAGCATTAACTCCTCAAGCCGGCGGAGATTAGCGATACGGGCATTCTCTCGCGCGCATATGACATCATTTGCTGTGTACCAACGCGACGGCTCCTGCGCTGTTACGGCTGGGATGACGTGCAGCAATACCAGTTTCGCGGCAAAGCGATTCGCTGAGGATATCGCGAACGGGAGGGCGTGCAAGGAAGCAGTGCCGAAATCCGTTGCGAAGAGAAAGGGTCGGATTGATCGATGACTGTCGATCGGAGCCTCAGGCGAAGCACTTGGCCCGACGGTCAGGACCATGCAATCAGCGTGGCGAAAGATTTGCTCTGCTACCGACCCTAAGATCAGTTTCCTGATGCCTGCTCGACCGTGAGTCCCGACAACGACGAGATCTACCTGCTCCTGTCTGATCACCTTCTCCAATTCTTCCCACACCTCGCCTTGGCGCACAATGACCTCATGCCGCAGTCCCGCCAGCACGCCACTTTCAACTAGTTCATCTTCTAACTGGTGGGCATCCCGCCATGCCGCTTGGCACGCTGCGTGGCATGCGTCCGGTCCCGCAATCGTGAAGCCGATGGAGGAAACCACGTGCACCAAGTAGAATTTCGCTCCGTAGCATCGGGCAACAGCGAGAGCGTGACGGAGAGGTTTAGCTGATGCTGAAGAGAAATCTGTCGCTATCAGGACCGACTTCACCCCCACATCTGTGGAGAGCGACGCGACGCTTGACATACACGCCTCCGTTTTCCTGGCGTCCAGCCAAGTTCAAGCTTCTTTTGTAGACATATTGACACTGAGACACCTTGATTCATATGACGGAAATCACAGGCCCGTTCGATCTTCTCTTTGCCCGCCAGGATGCGTGTTTCCGCAGTGCACATATAAGGCGGGTCAGCCAGCTCTGACCGGCCGATTGCTCTTCAGCCGACGCATTGTGCCTCGTGTCACAGACACAAATCTGGGAATGCGTAAACATTAGACAAGAGGAATGGAAAGCCGGCGGAGCCAGTTCGGCTTCACCAGAAGGGGTGCATCATGAAGAAAGCAATGGTTCTCTTCTCTCTGCTTACCCTCTTCTGCGAGTTGTGCACAAGGCAGGTATCTGCCCAGGACAAGTCCAACATCACAGTCAAGGGAAGCGAACTGAATAACGGTGTCGTGATCATGGATGTTCTGAAAGCCAGCAAGGCTTACCAACTGCAGTGCAATCAGGGCGCGCCGGGCTGCACGAATCTAAGAAACGACAACTATTTAATGGTAGAGCTTCCGAAGAACTTCGGAATGTACGAGTGCAGGGACGTTGAGGTCTATCCACAGTCTGCGGCTACATCAGACACTGCCCTGCCCGACAAGGACAAGAAACTCGGCGAATACTGCCTAGTTGAAAAGTAACGGGCAGCACGGATTGAAACCGAAGCGCATTTCGCACCAGCGAGTACCTGCTGTAAGGCGCTTTTTTGCGGGTGCAAGCATGTGCAAGCTCAAGATCAACTACGTAAAACGCCTTCCACGTGGCACGGAAGACTTGGCGCCTGACATTGTAGAGTTGTGGATTGGCGTTTCCGGTACGAAAGTAGATGTCACCATCGTTCGGCGCGGCTTCATTCTTGCCGATCCGGTGATGCACGCTATCAGGGAAAGGATTAAACGACTCGCGGTCGCCACCGCGAATATCAAGAAACCACTGCCGGAACGGATCGGCTTCTCTCCCGAACTCAGTTCTGACTGGCGCCAATTCCTCGATGATCTCCTACAAAAAGACGATTCCTGGGCATTTCTGGTCAATTCGGGGACCATCTTCAGACCAAGCTGACGAGCTCCTAAACCGGCTTCCACCCTGCTAGTCAGTGTCTTTTGCACGTATGTGACCTGCATCGCGGCAGGTAAAGCGAATCGCCAGCAGAAGGCGAGGTTGTTTGTGACTGGGCGGTCAATTCCGTGTTGCCAGTCTTTGGAACGCAAGAGCCTCGCATTTATGGCGCATCTGCGTTCTGTTTGAGCGCCTAACGAAGAGGATTCGCAAGCCATTCACCGCGAGGTTGGCCTGCTCTTTCCTTGGATACTTGGTGGGACTTGACACGGTTCCTGGTTACGATCACAGACATGTCTCCATCCTAAAGCTAGACTTGTCTGTGTCGGATGGTGTGTGAATTATGACAAAGGGGCCAGCAGTATGGTGCGCGCTCTGTCCTGGCTGTAACTTTTGGATTGTGCTTGAGGAGAGCGCGAAACGCGTTGATGATGGCGGGAAAGGCCACGGGACAATCACCACCCTCGTGAGGTGTCCGAATCCGAAATGTGAGAGCCGAGACTTCTGGGTGGAAGAGGAAAAGATGCACAGGTTCCAGCTGCCAAAGGAAATCTCCGACCTGGGATATTTCGATGAATCCCAAATAAGGGAATCAAGAGTCGTTCCCGTCGACCCCTTCTGTTTGAGTACAGTCGTCCATGCGCAAACTCTAGAGAGTTCAGTCGCGGCCCGAACAGAAAAACTCCGCCGAGAGATTGAGCTGATCGAGCAAGATGAGCACCGCTATCGCAGTCACAAGGATCATTCGCTGGCAGAGAGAGCGGAGCATGATCAGCGGGCATTCCGAGCCGTTGCGATCTGTAAAGAACTCAGAGTGCTTGTCGAAAAAGCAAAGCAGCAACTCAGCCACGGATCAGTCTGGTACAGTTGATTCTTCCATCAGAAAAGGGCCCGCGTCCCACGTGATGGCAGGCGGGCGCTTCAGAAACAAGCAACGGTAGAGAAGCTTCTTGCAAGGTTCATTACGCCAAGCAAGGCCCATACGGGCACTGACGTGTGGAACTTCGTGAAGGACACGAGCCCACACTAGTAGAGATGGAAATTGACTTCAACATCGACCAGAACGGCGACTGGAACTCCATCCTTGCGGCTGGGTTCAAACTTCCACTCTCGAATTGCTTCGATGGCCTTCTCATCAAGACCCATCCCTAAGGATTGGGCCACGCGAATGTCATGCGTCCTTCCGTCCGGTCCCACCACGACCTGCAGCACAACTGTGCCTTGATACTTGGCTTTGCGCGCTTCCTCGGAGAATTCTGGTTCCGGGCCGTAAACTAGGCGAGGTTGTGTAATCCCGCCGCCGACACGGTACACTCCGCCGCCAATTCCACCTCCCCACCCCGGACCAACGCCTGGCCCGTGCCCGGAGCCAACTCCGCCGCCACTGCCAGAACCAATTCCGCCGCCTGATCCAGTGCCATTCGAAGGCGGACCCAGAATCGAAGAAAGAGGATCACCGAGCGGGCCTGTCCGCGGGATTGGCAGGTGGATCTCGGGCGGGACTACCACGGTTGGCTCAACCGGCAACTTGGGATTCTCATTGCGGATCACTATCGCCGGAGGAGCCAGTTGCTCGCGGGAGAAGCGCGGCAGGATTCCTATGGAGGCTTGCAGCTTGTCGCGGTCGCCCCCTCCGCCTCCACCTGCGGCTCTGGAAGCTGATGGAGGCAAGATGTACGGGCTGACGTCCGTGACGAGGCCAATGACCTGCTGTCGAATTTCGTGGCGGTGAGCCGCCACAAACTTGGCCGAAACCAAGACGACTGCGATCGCCAGTGTCTGGCCTACGAACGAAAGAAGAAACGAACTTCTCCGAATCCTGTACAGGCCGTAGCCTGCGCCAAAGAGTGTCGGTAGGGTGGCCGGGTCTGCTGCAGACCGTAGAGCAATTTTTGTTGACCGCCGATGCAGAACAATGCTTGACATTTCGCCCTCCAAAAGGCCGATCCTCAACGACCTCCCTCTCTACAGGCTATTTCGTTTCGCAGCACCGAGCAGTGATTGCAACCACTTTGGGAAGTCGAGCCGTTTTTACTGTCCAGTCGAATACCTTCAGCGTTGCAGCAACCCCCTCAACGCCGGCTCCAAGTCCTTAAAGATCTGTACAGGAAGCGAACTGGTGAATTCGTAATTCCTGGAGGCGTCTCCCGGGACAAATACGATCACGGTGCCGAAAAAGCGATCGCCGATGATGAACGCAAAAACGGCCGTTCGATTCGCCACTGGCGAATCGACTAGGCGCCCACCGGAGGTAAAAATCTTGATTCGGTTGTCGCCAGTGCCGGTCTTGCCTCCGAGCGGCACAATGGAGCCATCACTCTTCGCGAAACCACAGCAGGCGCGGCGGGCTGTACCATCGGCAACGACTTGGATCAACTCCCCGCGCACTAGGGCAGCAACCTCGGCCGATAACGCTCGTTGCCCCTTCCCCGGTTGCCGCCGGAGCATGGTCTCCATCGGCGTGTTCCCGGCAAAGCGCAACTGATCGATGGCGGTATGCGGATAACGCATCCCACCATTCACGATAACGCCCAGCAGTTCAGCCAATGCCGCAGGAGTGTCCCCTGACACACCGATGGCAGTGGCATAGGAAGGCACCAAGCGCGCGAATGGATATCCGACACGGTTCCACTCGCGCCAGATTTCTTTGAACGCATCCTCCTCCATAAGAATGCCGATACGCAGATCCTGCGCCTTTTTGTGGTGAGTTCGGAACAGCCACCCGTAGCTCTGCTGGCGTTCATCCGGACTTGCGCTCACAACTTCCGCAAAGGTCGACCCTGGATGCTCGGTTAGATACCAGATCAGCCACAGTTCTAGCGGATGGACTCGTGCCAGATATCCCCGGTCCGCAAGATTGAACTTCTGAGGGCCGTATTTCTGATAGAGGGCTGCGAACTGACTGGACTGGAGGAGTACACGCAGATGGGTACGGAGAAAGGTCGTAAATTCCACGAGCGTCGCGTCTGGCCGGACAGAGCGGTAGACAACCGCCATTCGGACTGGCGACCAGTCGCGCCGGCGAGCCAACTCATCAAGTGGTTCGGCAGGAGTGACGCCTGCGTATTTGCTATAGAATCGCCGCAGGAATACGCGGCCTTCCTCATCGGCGAAACGAACGAGGTACTCCTGTCGCTCCCTGCTAGTTGGATTCATGAGAACATCGGCCGACGCGCCCCCACTCCTCGACATGTAGTAACGCTCGATATCTCTCATCAGGCGGATGAACACCAGATTGACGGAGCGTGCAAATGCCTCGCGCACGGTCACAGACCGGTGATCGTCGCTGGATTCGAAATTGCTAAAGTGGTGCAGGCCTCCCGCAGTGAAAAAACCCTCCGCCGGGCTTGCCGAATATTGACGATCGAGGGCGGCCTCAAGCATCGGCATCAAGCTCTTATCACGTGCCGTCGACAGATAGCTAATTGCCCACTTGGTCAAACGGTCTTCGGGTAAAGGCGTGAGGGCGCCTAGCTCCAAGGCAGGAACATGCGCATATTGTTCATGCAGTTGTTCGATAATCTCAAGATAGTTGACCAAGGTGCGAAGCTTGGCGGTAGAGCCAAGTTCGAGCTTTGTGCCTTCATTAACGTTCAGGGGTTGATTGAAGTTATCCGTTTGCACGCGCAAGAGGTTGAGCCCGGGACCGCGTTCGTACAGCGTGAACCCATAGATGACGCCGTGCGGGTCGCTTTGAGCCAGCAGGCGATGCTGCCTCAAATTCGCGGTGACGGGTTCGCTAGGATCAGCGAGTCTGCGCAAAAACTGAGTGACATTCTGCTGCGCAGTTCCATCAAGCGTAGTGCGCACCGACAGGTCCAATCGGTCGAGCGCATACGTACCTGGCAGTCCGAGTAGCGGAACAAGCGGCGTGCGCACCAGTGCTCGCGCCTTGCGATCAACGAAGTCTACCGCAACATCCGTGTGCCGGCGCTGCAAGGAGGGGCGCCCTCGCAGTGCCAAATCGCGCAGATGATCCGAGATTACGCCTTCGTTCGACAACAAGCGTAGATAGCGATCTGTCTGTGCTGCCAATGCGTCAGGGCGGCTCACCAAGTAACGGGACGGCGCGCGCGTCGCAAGCAGCAGGGAAAGTATCTCGCGAAAACCAAGAGCTTGCTCCTGCGCGTCGATGGCGTTGAGTTCGTGTTGTGGCTTACTGAGCAGTGCATTGGTAGCGCGAAAGTCGGTGCTGTACCAGGTTTCGAGTCCGTCACCGAGGCCAATGACTTCGCCGTGCTCTGGCGCAGCCGCGAGGGGCAGCGAATTGAGATAATCGCGAATGACGCGCTGCTGTGCGGCCAGAGTGTGTGGGCCATCCTGGTACGCCCGCAGCGATGCAGAGAACATCTGCCGAGCCTTTTCGCCTGCCGACCGCGTCCTACCTTTAGGTGAGTGCCGCATCTTCTCCAGCTGTGTAGCCAGAGTGCTTCCACCGATCACCGAGTGACTGCGATTGACAGCGTGTAGAGCGTAGTCGAATACCGCATGGGACAGCCGCTGCCACTCAATTGCTGGATTGCGGCTGGGATGGTGGGGGTCCAGCATCGCGCGATTTTCAATGAACAGAAGGGTCTGAACAACAATCGGAGGAATTTCAGAGTACTCACCGTAGCTCTGTTCCGGATTGCGAAACTCGTACAAGGAGTTGCCATCTCGATCCAGGATCTCAAGCCCTGCTTCATTCTTCTCGTGATAGATCGGGAAAACGCCGAGATCCGAAAGGGCTACGTACGCCTTGGAAGGGCGCGCCTGCGCTTCGATTGCATAACCCCGTGACTCTGTGCGCTCGATAAATTCCGGAATGCGTGAATAACCAAGGCGTTCGTCGTATGGACCGCTGCGCGTATAGCGGATGAACTCGCTGGGACCAGGCAGGACCACGAACGTCTCTCGGTGAGAGATCGCTATGAGAATCCGAGATTGGAGCCAGGAAGAACGTAGCTCAATTCCTGCTAGAGCTAGGACGATGATCCCGGCACACGTCCACAGGCAGCTACGATGAAGTCGGAGAGCCCCTACTTTGAACGCAAGAAATTCGAGGGGCCTGGTGCGGTGGTTCCTGAAGGCAACAACGCGAGATGCGGAGGCCACAACATCCTCCACAGCTACGTCTTTAATTATACGACCCGCACTCGCCTCGCTTAAGCAGTTGTTTTGTTTCGATGTGATCGGCCTCACCGAGGCCGAACTGAATTGCGACACTCTATCATGTAGCAATGCCAGCGATTCTCGGGAGGAGGATAATAGAGGTGGTAGAGACAGGGAGGTTCCACACCATAGTTGCGGATTGAAGCTCTTCAGCGGCGCACATCCCAGTGCCGGGGGGAGGAGGTCATTATGCTCGTTCGCAGCGTATTTCCCATCATTGGTCTCATGGCGTGTCTGGCCTTCCTTGTTGCTGCCCAACAAAAGGAAATCAGACAGGTTCCGATCGAAGCGACTTCGCCCACTTCGGCCACGGAAATGTACACCGCGTACTGTGCCGTCTGTCACGGCGTCGACGGAAAGGGCAACGGCCCAGCTGCCGAAGCGCTGAAGGTGCGCCCGTCCGATCTGACCGCACTTGCGAAGAAGAATGGCGGCAAATATCCGTCAGACCACGTCACAACCGCTATCCGTGGCGACCTGCGTCTGGCAGCACACGGCACGAAAGAAATGCCGGTTTGGGGCGACCTGTTCTGGGGCATGAGCGAAGGGCATGCCTCCGAAGTGCAGTTGCCGAGTC
>Ga0335083_10001974_pt1 | contig 27680 bp, 23 predicted proteins | sample Lox_Sample_42_FD_206716 | JGI IMG/M metagenome (GOLD analysis project Ga0335083, IMG submission 206716) | Soil microbial communities from Loxahatchee National Wildlife Refuge, Florida, United States - Lox_Sample_4.2 | ecosystem: Environmental > Terrestrial > Soil > Wetlands | place: USA...
GAAGGGGCATCACAGATCGTTGACCTGGCCGAGGCACTGGGGTGACAAGGTGCCACGCCGCAGACTGCTCCTCGATGCATGTGTAGCCATCAACCTTGCCGCTGCAGCCAGGCTGGACCACATGGCCGACTCACTGCAAATTACTTTCATGATCGTCGATCAAGCCGCTTCGGAGGCTGGATACCTTCGCGACACCGTCGGTGGCGAGACAGTACTTACGCCTATCAACCTGGATCAACTTGCACCGAGCGAGACCCTGGAGATCTGCAGACTCGCTCCCTCGGAACTACCCCTGTACTTGGAGCTCGCGTCGATCGTGGATGATGGCGAAGCCGCCACAATCGCAGTGGCCATCCATCGGCACATCGACCTAGCCACCGACGATCGCCGAGCGCGCCGACTCTGTGCGGAACGCCGCCTGGCCGAACCTGAACGCACCATCTCGCTGCTACATGCATACACGGAGGCTGTGCGGCTGAAAAACGACGAACTCCGGGAGATGCTCATCCAGGTACGTGATCGGGCCAGCTTCCTGCCCGCGCGTTCTGATCCTCATCTGAAGTGGTGGAACGACCACATCCGTGACGCCTAAATTCTTATGAGGAAACCAATGCGTAGCACGAAGCCCTAATAGTCGTCCACGTTGGGCAGCGTATATATAACGGCACAGTGGGATATCAGAACCCGCTGAATGGCCCGCCTGGGGAGCGGAGCCCAGCCGCTGAAAGCCTGTTCCCCTCGTCGATGCGCTTTTGACTTTCCCGTCGGGAACCTGGCCCTTCTGGCGGGCGGATCGTGCATCTGATGATGGACGCCGACCGGAACCCTGACTCTGCAGGCTGTTCACGATGCGGCGATGCCGCACTCCGGACAGCCTGCAGAGCCGCTAAAGCGGACAGACTTCGCGCACCGGATGCAATTCCCGAGGGTTCGTGAATGTAGTTCATGGTGGTGGCGACCCACGCATGGCCGAGGGCCTGCTGGATCGCGATCAGGTCCATCCCGCCCAGATACAGCTGCGAGGCGCAGAAATGCCGCAGCACATGCGGGGTGACCCGCTCCGGCCAGCCCGGCAGGTGCACCGCCGCCGCCGTGGCCAGCGCCGAGCGCAGCGTCTCATTACCGACCCGGGCCGCGGTCCCGTCGACGTTGCGGCGCTCGGAGCAAAACAGTGGCGCGCCGGGCCGGGCGTGGTCATCGTCGAAGCAGCACCACACATCCTCGATGAACCACCGCAGCGTCGTCCCGGCGCCGTTGATCAGCGGCACCATCCGCTCGCGGGGCCCGGACCCGCGGGCCCCTTTGCCCTTGCGGACGTGCAGCTTCCCGAAGCGGCCCAGGTCCCATTTGACGTCGGCGAGATCAAGGTGGCTGGCCTCGTTGACGCGCAGCCCTGCCTCAGCCATCAGCCGGGCCGCCGCATAGCTGCGGGCGGCTGGGGCGAACTTCCGGCAGGTCGCCAGCTCCGCCCGCCACCCCGCGAACAACGCCGCGACCTGCACCGCTGACGGCGGGATCCGCAGCGCCGCCCGGCCCGCGCCCCGGGGCCGGTTCATCTCATCGACCGGGCACTCCGCCACCCGCCCGGTCATCTGGTGAAGCTCGGCCTTGTGCCGGATCTCCAGGAACAGGAAATAGGTCCGCAGCGCCTGCGAGCGGCCCAGCTGGGTGCCCTTCGCCGCATCCCGCAACACCTTGCCGAAGTAGGCATCGGCGTCAGCGGGCTCCATGTCCCACAGCGGGCGGCCGAACCACGCCCTCACCTGCTCCAGATGCGACACGTCCGACCGGATCGTGGCATCAGCCAGCCCGGCCGCCGCCCGGGCCAGCACGAACCCGGCCAGCACATCAGTCTCGAACGCCGCCAGCTCAGCCGGCCCGGCCGGGGAACGCGCATCACGCAGATCTCGTACGGCCGCCAGGCTCAACCCGGGCCCCCTCGCCTTCACTGATCCAGCAAGATCAGCACTGGAGACGATAGACCCTCAGAAAACCTGAAATGACCTCAGAAACCAGAACACGCCTGACCGGAGGAAGAACCCCCAGGTCCAGGGGCTAGACGGGCTGAAGAGACCTCAGGGAACTCTGGGGATATTTATTACCGTGAGACTCCTCCCGGCCACCCGACCCGTCATTTGATCGTGGACTATATGAGAACGGCCGACAACCGACGGTACTGAACGACACTAATTATACGGCTTCTACCTGCGATTATACCGAAATAAAGGCGCCGGATCAGAAAGCGAAATAAACACAAATTCTGCTTTGGGAGCAGGAGGGCCGCCGGTTCGAATCCGGCCATCCCGACCAAACCTCTAGGTCACAGGCCGCGTTCAGGGCCAGCCCGGGCACCAGATGAGCCGGTGCGGTGCCACTGGCGGGCGAGGGTGATCTCGGTGAGGCCGAGCAGGACGATGACGGGTTGCAGGAAGAAGAAGTGCTGCAAGATCAGCAGTTGGACGGCGATCCAGGCGATCAGTGCGGCGCCGGCCAAATATCCGGCGGCGGGTGCGTGCCTGTCCGCTAGCACGATCAGGACGGCCGTGGTGAGCTGGGGGAGGGCGACGCCAGCCAGCAGGGCGATGCCGGGCAGCGCCCAGCTGCGGACGGGCGTGCCTGCTAGCCAGTCCAGGGGCATGCCATAGCCGCTGCGCAGCAGTTGTACCCCGCCGAAGATCGCCGCGATGCCGGTGAGCGCGGTTACCGCTGCCAGGGTCCAGCCGGGCCAGCCGCGGCGGCCCTCGGCTGGTAGCTGCACGGCGGCCCTGACACTGGGGCTTCCGCCGGACAGGCCATGGAGCAGCAGGCCGGCCGGGACCAGGCCGATCACGGCCAGGATGGCGAAGGCCGGCACGATCGCGCCGGAGGCGGCCGGCGACGCGGGGTCGGCTGCGTGCCCGTACCACTGGTCCACGCAGATGCTGAGGCTCTCCAGTACCCACATGACCAGCCCCGCGCCGGCGAGCGCGTAGCCGTGTGGCCGCCGCTGCCACAGCCAAATCGCCGCGGCGCCCAGCAGCGGCAGCCACAACGCCAGGTCCTGCACGTAGACCACGCTGGTGGTTAGGCCGGTGCCGCGCAGGAACGCCGGCGCCCCGTCGGCCGTCATGGCGGGGATGATCCGGGCCAGCCAGGCGGCCGCGTTCAGCGCTACCACGGCCAGCATGTACACGGCGATGCCACGGACCGGGGTTTTCGGGGAGAACTGCGCGGCGAGGGCCGGGATATCGGCCTGCCGCAGGATCGCGCCGGCCGACCAGGCTGACAGGGCGAGCATCGCGAGGTAGCCGAGCATGAGCGGGTTCGCCGGGGTCGCGAAGGCGAACATCAGCGAGTTGTAGAGCAAGAACGCGACCGAACCCAGCCAGGTGACCACGGCGGCCGCCGAGCCGCGCGCCGCCATCCAGGCCGAGCCGGCCAGCACCGGGACACCGGCCAGCAGCACCACCAGGGCCGTGCCCCGGGCAGAGCCATTCATCGCCGCTGTGCCGCGTAGCACAGACGGCAGGAGATAGGTCAGCAGGGATGACGCGGCCGCGGCGGCCACCAGCCCTGCTGACAGCCAGTAGGCCGGTCCGGTCGGCCCGATGACACGGCGCGGCCCGCCGCCGATGCCGCCGCTTCTTGCTGGGTTAGGACGCACTGTCGCAGACATGTTCCTCACTCCATCCGCGTCGGCAAGCGCCACCCGGTGCGCGATACGGGCGGCCGGTGCCTGCCGCGGGGCAGGGCTCCGAGCTGGCCGAGCGTGGCGCGGGCGCCGGTGCCGAAAGCGTCCAGGTCGGGCACGGCATCCCGGTCGGCGAGCACCGCGAAATTCAGCTGGCCTGCGTATGACAGCACTCCGGTGCTGACGGTGACGTTGCCCTGCACCACCCCTATCTGGAAGATCTCGGTAATCCGCGCGCCCGCGAAATACCGCGGGCCTGATGGTCCCGGAAGATTGCTGACCAGCACGTTGACCAGCCGCTGGCGAGCCATCGCCCGGGCCATCCAGCGCTGCAGGAACCGCGCGTTCGGCTGATACGGGGGACGGCGCTTGCGTTCTGCCGTGGCGCGGGCGATCTGCCCCAGGCAGCGCCCCGGGTCAGCCTCGCCGGCCGGCAGGGGCACGATCATCACGCCGACCTGATTGCCGGCGGCCGGCTGATAGCCCGGGCGGCGCAGCGACACGGCGACGGAAGCCTTGACGACCATGTCCGGGACGAGCTCGGCGCGGCCCGCGAGCAGGCCGCGCATTCCGCCGGCCACGGCGGCCAGCACCACATCGTTCACCGTCCCGCCCTGGGCGTGCCCCGCGGCCCGCGCCCGCTCCAGGTCAGCGCGGATGAGCAGGAGCCGGCGGTGCGGCCCGATGCGCTGATTCAGCGACAGCCGGGGGGCACGGCCCTCGCGAGTGAGCCGGGCGCCCTGGCCAGGCAGAGCCGCCAGCCGGCGCAGCCCAGTGACGTGCCGCCCGGTCGCAGCCAGACTCATCGCCGGCCGTGCTGGCGGGCGCGGACCAGGCCACCGAGCGCCTCCCGGTTCCGGGGCCGGCGCGGGGTCTCCAGCCCTGGGCGACAGACTCCCGGCCCCGGCCGGACGCGGCTCGAGATCAACCGGCGCCGGCTGCGGCTCGGGCTCGAAGAGCGCATCCATCATCGTCACCGCAGCTACGCCATCGGCCATCACGTGATGCAGCCGGATGAGCACCGCCGCGCGGCCGTCGGCCAGCCCAGTCAGCAGCCACACCTCCCACAGCGGCCGGGACCGGTCGAGGCGCTGCTCGTTCAGCTGCGTGCACAACGCCAGAAGCGCCGACTCATCGCCCGGCGGCGGCACCGAGCGCGCGCGCACATGCCCGCGGATGTCAAAGTCCGGGTCCGCTGCCCACCCGAACGTCTTGTTCCCTGGGGGCAGCGGACTCAGAACCTGGCGCAGCCGGGGAACACGGGGCAGCCATTGGGCGACCGCAGCGCGTACCGCCGCAACCCCGGGTTCCGCCGCCGGGCTACCGGGTGGCAGCTGGTCGAGGATCAGCAGCGCCGCCACGTGCATCGGCAGCCCGGCGTCCTCGATGCGCAAGTTACTGGCATCCAGCACACTGAGCCGCTCCCGCTCGGTGGTGCCGTCGGCGATGTACATGGCTCAGGCGCTTCCGGGTGGCGCTTGCGGCCCGGTCAGACGATGGCGGGGGGTGAGCAGCCGGTACGCGCGCATGGCCGTCACCTCCTGTCCTGATCCTCCGGTGGCTGGCCAGCGGGCGACCAGAGGCTAAGGTCACGGCCTGCCACCCAGACTCCGGGGCATCCCGGCCGTCCGTGCCCGCGATGCCCAGTGCCGTCCTTGCGGCCAGCCGGCCGCTGGCGTGTGAAGGACCGCTAGTGATGGTGCGGAGATAGCACGGAAGACCGAACTCAGGCCGTGCGGACGTGGCCGCAGCCTGCCGTTGGTCCTGGCCGTGGTGACGTTCGCCCTCCTGTGCTGGCCCCGGCGCCGGCGCGACGATCGGAGTGGAGTCCGGCGGGGGGTATCAATGACTGCCATCGGCGAGCGGCTGCCTGCGCGCGGCAGGTCACGCCTCAACGTAGCGGCGCTCTTGTGCTTCTTCGGACTGGCGTACGGGCTGAGCTGGTCGTGGGTCATCCCGCTGGCAGCCGGCCACCTGGTAGTGCGCCAGGCTGCCGCCTGGCCTACGCACCTTCCGGCGCTGCTGGGACCAGCGATCGCGGCGGTGGCCGTGACCGCCTGGACGGCGGGCCGGCCGGGGCTGGCTGATCTGGGGGCGCGGATGGTGCGGTGGCGGGTGCCTGTCCGCTGGTGGCTAGCCGCGGTAAGCCCCGCCCTGTTCCTGGGACTGGTGCTGCCGGATCCAGACCAGGTGCCAGAGGGCCTGCTGGAAAGTGCCGTTCGGACCTGTATCCCGCGCCTGGACCTGCCTACCGTCGGTAGTGATGGCGGCAGTCATGCGCCCATCCCTCGCGATTGGAGGCTGTCATGGCCAGTCGCAAGAGCACCCGGCCGGTGCGATCTCGCTCGGCGCCCAGGGTGGTGTCCCCGCGGAACAACGTGACTGTGGCGTTTCCCTTCTCCAGGCTCACCGTTCGGGACTCACGGAAAATGATGGCTGGAGACTGGATTAGCCTGGCTTCCCTCGTGATTTCGGTCATCGGGTTTGGTGTGGTCATTTCCCGTGCGGCGCAGGGTGCGAAGGCGCCTTCTTGAGCTTCCGCCCGGGCCGGGCCCTTGATCTAGCACAACAACAAAACATCGAATGCCGGTGGACTGGCGGGAGGTGGACGTGATGGTTGCCACGCAGACGTATCCCGTCCGGGTGGACGCGTGGCTGGACACGCGGTTGTCGCGCTGGCTGTGGCTGGTCAAATGGCTGCTGCTGATCCCCCATTACATCGTGCTGGCCTTCTTGTGGCTGGGCTTCGTGGTGATGAGCGCGGTCGCGCTGGCCACGATTGTGGTCACTGGCCGGTACCCGCGGCCGGTGTTCGAGTTCAACGTGGGCGTGCTGCGGTGGACCTGGCGGGTGCAGTACTACGCCGCTGCGGCGTTCGGCACCGACCGGTACCCGCCGTTCACCTTGGCCGACGATCCCTCCTACCCCGCCCGGCTGGACATCGCCTACCCACAGCGGCTGTCGCGAGGGCTGGTGCTGGTCAAGTGGTGGCTGCTGGCCATCCCGCACTACATCATCGTCGGCGTGTTCACCGGCGGCGGCCTGTGGGTTGCGGGTCAACTGGATCGCAGTAGCACCAGCTGGCCGGGCCTGATCGGCATCCTGGCCCTGATCGCCGCGGTCGCGCTGTTGTTCACCGGGCGGTACCCCCGGCAGTTGTTCGACTTGATCGTGGGCCTGGACCGGTGGGTGCTGCGGGTCGCGGCCTATGCCGGGCTGATGACCGATGCCTACCCGCCGTTCCGCCTCGACCAGGGCGGTCACGAACCGGGCACGCTAACCATGCCGCCAGGTCCCGGCGCCGAGCCTGGGCTTCCGGTCGGGCCTGCGCCGCCGCGCCAGCCGGGGTGGACCGGCGGGCGGGTTGCGTGCGCCATCGCCGGCGCGGTCCTGGTGGCGGTGTCGCTCGGGCTGCTCGGCACGGGTGGCGCCGCTACCTGGGCCACCACCGCGAACCGGCACGCCGGGTATGTCGATCTGGGCAGCCAGTCCTTCCGCGCCAGCGGGTATGCCGTGGCCAGCAACGCCGTCGAGTTGCACGCCGACACGGCGGGCTGGCAAGCTGCCCGGGCCTTGTTCGGCACGGTCCGGCTCACCGCCAGCCCCGCCGCCGGGCAGCCAGTATTCCTCGGGATCGCCCCGACCGAGCGGGCAGCGGCCTACTTGGCGGGCAGCCCGTATGTGACCGTGCGCGACATCACCAGCGGCCACGTCCGCTACACCGCACACCACGGCACCGTTGCCCCGGCGCCGCCAGGCCAGACGGGTATCTGGGCCGCCCGGAGCGCCGGGTCCGGACCTCAGGCGCTTACCTGGCAGCCGCGCAACGGCCGGTGGACGGTCGTCGCGATGAACGCCGACGGCTCACGCCCAGTCAGCGTCCGCGTCGCGATCGCGGCGACCTTGCCCGCGCTGCCCTGGGTGGCGGCCGGATTGCTGATCGCGGGGATCCTGATGCTGACCCTCGGGGTGACGCTGATCATCATTCCGGCCCGCCGCGCCACCGCGCTGGCCGCGGTGGGAGGACCACGATGAGCAGGATCGGAGGGAGGAGTCATGCGCTTTTCTATCAGGGACGGGGTGGCCACGGTCTTGGTGGCCGCCGCTACCGTCGTCTACGCGCTTTGGGCCACCGGAGCGGCACTGGGCGGCTGGTCGGCCCGCGAGACCGCCGCGGTCGTGTTCGCGCTGGGCTTCGTCACCTGCGTGACCGACCAGAAGCAGATGGCAGTGGTCTACGGGGCCGCGCCCGGGATACGGCGCCCGCCGGCCGCCTACGCCGTGCTCGCGTCGCTGCTGGGCGCCGCCGCGCTGGCGGCCGGGATCACCGCGATGATCACCGCCAGCACGGCCATGCTCGCAGCGCTTACCGCCGCCATGGTCGGCCTGTGGGCCGTCGCGACCGCCCGGCACGCCCTGACCCCCGCAACCAGCCAGCCTGCCGAACGGCCCGCGAAAACCGCATAACGCGCCGTCGGCCTCCAGCCTGGTCCGCAGGCGTTGCAGGCCGCGGCGGATATGGCTCTTCACCGTGCCGAGGGGCAGTTTGAGGGTCGCGGAGATCTGCTCGTGGGTGAGATCGGTGTAGAACGCGAGCATCATGATCCGGCGCTGCGGTTCTCCGAGGCGGATGATCTCGTCGGTCAGCACGATCCGGTCAATGAGCTGATCAGGCTGGCCCCGGTCATCCGCCTCAGGGCGCTCGCTGGCCGCCTTCAGCTGCGCGGCGAGCAGCCTGTTCGCCTCGCGCTGCCGCGCGCGGAGCGCGTCGATGACCTTTTTCCGGGTAATGCCCATGAGCCAGCTGGGCAGGGCGCCGCGGCCGGGGTCGAAGGTGTTCTGGCGGCGCCAGGCGGCGACGAAGACCTGCTGGGCGACGTCCTCCGCGTCGCTGGATGAGCCCAGCGAGCGGACGGCCATCGTGTAGACCAGCGGGGCATAGCGCCGGTAGACCAGCGAAAGGGCGTCCGGGGCTCCGTCCTGGAAGGCAGCGGCTATCGCGCTGTCCGCGGCGCTGTTCACCCGGTCCCCACCAGGCAGCTCAGCGGTCGCTGGCTTCCGGCGGGGCAGCGTCGCGGCGCGGCATGAGCTGGCGGCTGCGGCCCTGGAACGCGCCGCCCTGCACCGTGTGCTTGAGGTGTTCTGGCGGGCTGCCGCCGCGGGGATGGCTGCCCGCATAAGAGGCCAGGCCTATCCAGGTGCCGAAGCCGGCCACGGCGAGGACCGGGATGATGATGGCCAGGAGCAGGGCGGTTCCAGACACGGTAGTTCTCCCTTCAGTGCCGTTAGTGCTCAGGTGCCGGGTGCGGCGGTCTGGATACCCGGGACAGGTAGTCGAGGGTGCGCTCGAGCAGGCCACTGGCCCGGCGCAGATCGGCCGAGCTGGTGTCAGGTTGCTCGCCGAGCCGGGCATGAAGCCGGGCGGGGAGGTCGGGGATGGCCGGGGCAGCGTGCCGGGTGGCAATCCGCGCCGCGCTGCGGACCACCGCCGGGTCTACCGACCACAGTGCTTCGAAGACCCGGTCGGCGTCGCGCGTGTGCCGCTGCCCGGGGTGTTCCCAGCCGGCCACGCAGGCCGGCTGGTCAGGGGCGTCGCAGACGAGAACCCACTCGCGCCGCCTGGGAGATTGCTCGGGTATCTGGATCTCCGCCAGCGGGCCGGGACGGTGCCGGGTGGTGCTGAAATCGGCGAATACCAGCGTGTACTCCGCGCTGCGCGCCAGATCGGCCCAGCGCTGCTGGGCGGCCCGGTAAAAGGCCTGACGCTGGAATGATCCGGCCAGGACCGGCCGCTGCGCGCGGGCACAGCACTCGTCCTCGATGGCGCGGGTCAGGGCGAGCAGGATCCGCTTCGGCATCACGTGGGCTTGCAGCTCGGGGTGCTGCTCCCGGAGGCCAGCGAAGATCGAGCTTCCGCGGTTGCCCGCGGCCAGGGTGGCGCGTTCCATCGCGGCTGGCAGGGACAGCCCGCTAGCCCGGCCGCGCTGGACTTCGAGCAGCAGTGTGCAGTCCGACTCCCGGTACAGGCGCTGCCCGCTGGGTGAGCGTTCCGGCCGGGGCAGGCCGTATCGCTGTTCCCAGTTCCGCAGCCCGGCGGCCGGGATCCCGGTCCGTCGGGACACCTCGCGGATCGGCAGCACGGCTGGGTCGCTGACCGCCGGGTCAGCTGGGTCACCTGGGTTCAATTTATTCATCATCGTGATAATCCTTAGTTAATCAACTTGATGAGAGGGTAGCAACCCAGGTGGCGGGGCCGGCCGCGGCCCCGCTAGCCCAGGGAGGGTCCTGATCGATGAGAGCGGCGGAACGTTCTGCTGGAAGCGTCTTGGGCAATCTGGCCGGCATCATCGGATGTGCCGGCTGCGGCTGCGCCACGATCCTTCTCTTCCTGCTGCTGGTGGCGCTGGTGTTCGCGCTGCTGGCATGACATCTGGAGCTGACGATGACAACGCACACGTTCGCCTGCACGGTGGATTTCCCGCTGGACGAGGTCTTCGCCTGGCACGCCAGGCCGGGCGCCATCGTCCGGCTCACCCCGCCCTGGGTGCCCGCCCGGGTGGTGACGGAGGCGGCGTCGCTACGCGACGGGCAAGCGGTGCTGGCCTTCCCGGCCGGGCTGCGCTGGGTGGCCAGGCACGATCCAGCGGCTTATGACCCGCCCCGCCGCTTCGCCGACGAACTGGCATCCCCGCCGCTGGGTGCCGTGCTGCCGTGGCGGCACACCCACGAGTTCACCGCCATCACGGCCGGCTCGACGACGATCACCGATCGCGTCGCCACGCCAGTCCCCGCCGGGCTCCTGCACCCGGTAATGGCCTACCGGCACCGCCAACTGGCCGGCGACCTCGCGGCTCACCAGCGCGTCCGGCAGATCCGCGGCGAGCCGATGACCGTCGCCGTGACGGGCAGCTCCGGGCTCATCGGCTCCGCGCTGACCGCGTTCCTGACCAGCGGCGGCCACCAGGTGATCCGCCTGGTCCGCCGCGCACCGGCCAACAACGGCGAACGGCGCTGGATCCCGGATGATCCCGATCCGGGCCTGCTGCGCGGCGTCGGCGCGCTGGTGCACCTGGCCGGAACCTCGATCGCCGGCCGGTTCACCGCCGGCCACAAGCATGCCATCAGGGAAACCCGGATCACCCCCACCCGCAGGCTCGCCGAGCTTGCCGCCCGGACCCCCGGCGGCCCGGCCGTCATGGTTACCGCATCGGCCATCGGTTACTACGGGCCGCGCCGGGCCGATGAGCTGCTCACCGAGGACAGCCCACGCGGAGAAGGATTCCTGGCCGACGTGGTCGCTGACTGGGAAGCCGCGACGGCCCCAGCCGCTGAGGCCGGCGTCCGGGTGGTAGCGGTCCGCACCGGCATCGTGCAAAGCCCGCGTGGCGGCAGCCTGCGCCTGCTGTGGCCGCTGGCCGAGGCAGGGGCGGCCGGCCGGCTGGGCAGCGGGCACCAGTGGACATCGTGGATCGGCATCGATGACCTGGTGGACATCTACTACCGGGCCCTGGCCGACGACACGCTGGCCGGCCCGGTCAACGCCACCGCACCCGGCCCGGTCCGCAACGCCGACTACGCCCGGGTGCTGGCCCGGGTGCTGCGCCGCCCGCTGCAGATACCCGTCCCCGCCCTGGGCCCCCGGCTGCTGCTCGGCGCGGAGGGCGCCAGCGAGATCGCCCAAGCCGACCAGCGGGCCGTCCCGCAGCGGCTACACGCGAGCGGCCACCCGTTCCGCCACCCAGAGCTGGAACCAGCCCTGCGCCACCTGCTCGGCCGTGTCAGGGCCAGCTAACGCCGGCCGCCACCTCGCTGGCCGCGGCGGCCGCCCTTGCCGGTGCTACTAGCCCGGGTCCTGATCGGGGGCCTGGTCGGGCCAGACGCCGATGTGGTCGGGCTCCTCCTGCAGTTCGACCCGGTCCCGCATGCGCAGCCGCCTGACCATGTCGCGCGGGAGCTGGATCCGGCCGGCGCGGTCCAGGGTCGCGTACTCACGCGCGTGCACGGCGGTCTGGCCGTGCTCGTCGGTGGCCGCGCGCCGGATGGTCTCGCTGCTGATCCGGCCGTCCCGGATGGCGATCGTCCGGCGGACCTGGGACGACACGGCTGGATCGTGGGTGACCACCAGCACGGTGACGCCGAGTTCGGTGTTGGCCGTCTGCAGGGCGCCGAATACCTCGTGGGCGGTGGACGAGTCCAGCTCGCCGGTGGGCTCGTCGGCCAGCAGCACCCTCGGCTCGTTGGCCAGCGCGGCGGCGATGGCGGCGCGCTGCTGCTCACCGCCGGACATGCGGTCCGGGGTCCGGTCGGCGCAGTACGCGATGCCCAGCGTGCCGAGCAGGAAGCTGGCGCGGCGCTGCCGCTCACGGCGGCCGAGCCGGGTGAATCGCATCGGCAGCACGACGTTCTGCCGGGCCGTCAGGTAGGGCAGCAGGTTCCGGGACGTCTGCTGCCAGATGAAGCCGACGGTGCTCCGCCGGTAGGTCAGCCGCGCCTTGCCGGCCATCGCGCCCAGGTTGTGGTCGGCCACCCACACCCCGCCCGCCGTCGGCGTGTCCAGCCCGGCCAGGATGTTCATCAGCGTGGACTTGCCGCTGCCCGCCGCGCCGATCAGCGCGGTCAGCTCGCCCTCCGCGATCAGCAGGTCCAGACCCTGCAGCGCCTGCACTTCGATGCCGTCCCCGGAGTAGATCCGGACCAGCCGGTCACAGACGATCATTCCCTCGGCGCCGGTGAGGGCCTGGTCTTGCGGGAAGCGCTGTGGGGGCCCGCCGCTCGCGGCGGTGCTGCCGGACTCAGTCATCGGCCAGGGCTCCTTCAGACATCGATTTCAGTCATCGATCCGCAGCGCCCGGGCGCTGCCGCGGCGATAGGTGACGGCGGCCTGGGCGGCCAGGACGAGCAGCGCGGCCAGCACCAGCCCGATGGCCGAGGCGGCCAGCGGGCCGGGCGCGGAAACCACCGCGACGCCGTGGCCGGCCTGGGTGAACGCGGCCAGGTTCACCGATGGCCCGACCAGCGGCACCAGCAGCCACGCGCACGCGATGCCGCCGAGGGCGGCGGCTACCACCTGGGGGAGCGTCTCGGCCGCCAGTAGCAGCTGGGCCTGCCAGCGGCGCATCCCCATGGTGGCCAGCCGGGCCAGCGTCATGTCGCGGCTTCGCGCGCTGAGCACCAGCGACAGCAGCAGGACCAGCGCGCCGAACCCGGCCGCCGCGGCCATCCCCTGCGCCAGGGCCGTCTGCGCCGCCCGTGGCACCGGCGCTCCGGTGATCGCGGCCAGGGCCGTGGAACGCAGCATTATCGTCCCGCCCGGCAGCTCGCGGGGGACGTCCGCGCGCAACCGCGCGACATCCAGCCCGGATCCGTCAACCAGCATGAGGCCCGGCGCGGGCCGGGGTGGCGGCCCGAGGGCCGCCACCGGCAGCAGCGCGACGTTGGTCGCGCCGATGCCGGGGACGCTGCTGATCCGCCCGGCCACCTGGATCGTCATGGTCTGGCCGCCCACGCTGAGCTGGGCCGGCTGCGCGCCGACGAGCTCGGCGGCCGCGGCGGTGGCCACCGCCGGCACGCCCCCCGACTGGGCGCTGCCGCGCCCGGTTCCGGTCAGCGCGGCCAGCGGGAAATGGGCGCCCGGTGCCTGACCGGTCACGGCCGCGTACTGGGCCGGGCTGACGAACACCGCCGTCACCTCGCCCCCGGTGGCCGTCAGCGTCGCGCCGTACACCACTCCGGTGGCGGTGGCGGAAACCCCGGGCAGCGCGGCGATCTGGCGCTGCAGCCCGGGCGGGAACGTCTGCCCGTTGGGGGCTTCGATGACCGCGTCGGCGCCTACCTGCCGCCAGGATTCGGCCACCTGGCCACGGGTGACCGAAGTGCTGATCATGGCGGAGAACGCCACCATGCCGAGCACCAGCACCAGCGCGAACGCCGGCAAGCCCGCGCCGGGCGGGGTGCGGGTGGCCCGGGCCAGGCCGACGAACGCGGCCACTCCGCGCGACCGGCCCGCGATCCGGGCCAGTGCGCGGGCGGCGGGCGGGTAGCAGCGCAGCACGATGACGGCGACCGGGACGGCGACGAGCACCGGCGCCGCACTGGGGAACAGGGCCACGTTGCCGGTGGACAGGCCCTGGTTCCGCAGCACGACAAGGCCGCCGACCGAAGCGGCGATCAGCGCCGCCTCCAGAACGAGCCGCCGGGTTGCCCGGGTCCGCTCGCTGGCCCGGCGCACCGGTCTGCCGGTGGCCGGCGCCGCCACCCGCTGCGGGATCACGCTGATCAGCACCGGTCCCACCAGGGTCACCGCGATCGTGGCGGCGGCCAGCCACCAGCCGAGGCGGCTGCTCTGGCCGGGGGTCAGGCCGATGGCCAGCGCCGCGGCGGCGGCCCCGGCGACCACGGCGATGACCGCGCTGGGCCGCAGGACCAGCCAGGCAAGCTGACGCAGCGACGCCCCGCGCGCTCGCATCAGGGTGAACTCGGCGGCGCGTCGCTGCGCCACCAGCCGGGCGCCGAGCAGCACCACCACCGCGCCCATCACGGCCAGGCTGACATACATCAGCGCCAGCACGGGAGCGACGGCATTGTCTGCGGTGACGAACGGGGTGAGGGCCGCCGGGATCTCGGAGTTGACGGTCATGATGACCGGGGGAGACGTGTTCGGGCAGACCGTCGGGCAGGTCTGATCGCCCGCGGGAATCCTGGTTCCGCCACTGATCACGAGCCCCGAGGAGACCAGGCTGCCGACGCCCGTGCTCACCGCGCTGGCCTGGTCCGCGGTGAGCCGGCCAAGCGCGGCCGGGATCTCCCAGATGAGCAGCATTTCGCCGGTGTTGAGGCTGGTCTCGACGGCCGTGAGCCCGCCGGCGCCGATGAAGACCGCGCCGGCCCAGTGCGCGGGCTGGGTCGTATCGCGCTGGATCAGCTCCGGATGGATCGCCGCGGGATCCTCGGTCCAGAACGCGGAACCTGGGTGTACCGGCCGGATGATCCCGGTTATTACCAGCTGCACCGGCCCCATGGTCAGGCGCGTACCGGGCCGCAGGCCGAAGCGGGCCGCGGTGGCGGTGGTCACCACGCCGTCCACTTGCCCGGTCCCGCTGGACGGCAGGCGCCCGGCCACCAGGTGGCTATAGCGGGCCAGCGCCGAGCGGTAGGTCACCTCGAACTGCGGCTTCGCGCGCCCGGCGCCCGGCGCCGCGCCGGTGACCGGCGCGTAGCCTGAGGTCAGGCCGGACCAGCCCGGCGGATTGCTGGCAATCGGCAGCCCGTCCGCGGTCAGCTGCCGCTGCAGGCGCGCGCCGAGCGCGGCGATCTTGGGCGCCGTCTGCAAGCCGAACGTCTCGGTCAGGCCGATCGCCCCGAGGACGAACTTGTCGTTGAGCGGTGCGGCGCCGGCCGTCTGCCGCAGCGCCCCGGTGCGCAAGTGGGCGCTCTCCCGCGGGATCGCCAGGCTGGCCAGCACCGAGACGAACACGAGCAGGCCGAACGCGAGGCTGGCGGCGGCCCCGGTGCCGGTCAGTGTCATCCAGGCGGCGTGCAGCCGCCGCCACAGCGTGCTCATCGGGCCTCCGCGCGCAGCTGGGCGGCCGGGTCCGGCCTGCGGGCGATGGACAGCGCCGCGGCGGCGGCCGGCAGGGCGGCGGTGATCAGCGCCAGGGCCGCGGCCAGACCCAGGGGGAGGACCGGCAGGGCCGGCGGCCACGGGGCCGCCGCATCAGCGGTCAGCGTGATCGCGGGCACCATCAGCCGGGCCAGGCCGATCCCGGCCAGCAGGCCCACGGCGGCGGCCGGAAGACTGAGCGCGAGCTGTTCCAGGCACAGCTGGCTGGCCTGAGCCCGCCGGCCCACCCCCATCGCCGCGAAGACCGCACGCTGAGTCCGCCGGGTGCGCAGGCTGGCCGCGACGCTGACCGAGAAGCCGAGCACGCCGAGCAGCACCGCGGCCAGCCCGATGGCCAGCAGGGCCTGCCTGGGTGTGGTCAGCAGCGCGTTGTGCAGCAGCACGGCCTCCTGCTGAGCGCGGACGGCGACCGGCAGCCCGGCCGGCAGGTGCGGTACCTGGTCACCCTGGGTGCGCAGCCACAACGTGGTCACCGGCAGGGGTGGCGCCTGGCTGCCGGCCAGCTCATCGCCGACCGCCCCGAGGTCGGCGATCAGCGCCCGGCTGCGCCCGAACACGGTTGGGAACCGGCTCACCGAGGCCACGATCTGGAGCGGGACCGTGAACCCGCCGACCTGCTCGGAGATGAACGATCCGATGTGCAGCCGGGTGGCGGTCAGGAAACCGCTGGTGGCGATGGCCGGGACGAACTGGAACGACGGCTCCGCCGAGACCGAGACCTGTCCCGTGATGCTGCCGGGCGCGATGAGCTCGTTGTTCATGATCGCTACCGATGGATCGTGCCCAGCGTTGAACGTGAGTTGCCGGCTGCCCCCGGCGGCGCCATGCCAGCGCAGGATCGATGGCGGTGCACCGTCCGCGGCCGGCGTCTCGAACTGGCCCGGTGGCCCGGTCGGCACGCTGGGTGAGGATCCCGCGCTTTCCCACGCCGCCAGCGCGGTGCCATCACGGAACAGCCGGCCGAACGAGCCGTGGGGCGTGTCTGACAGGGCCAGGGACTCGATGCTGAGGCTGGCGTTCGGGCTTGACCGCCCCGGCGTGTACAGCGGCAGGACGAAGCTGAGGCTGAGGCTGAGCAGCCGCAGCGGGTAGCTGCCCTGCACCGCACCGGCCAGCGCACCTGACAGCGGCACGACCAGGGCATGCCGCTGGCCGTCGGGGTGCAGCACCCCGGCGGGCAGCTGCGACGTGACGCCGTCGGCGGCCTGGACCGTGGCCGTGACCAGGGCTTTCCCGACCCCCTTCCGCAGCGCCGCCGCGCTGGTGTTCGGGCCCGCCCCGAGGGTGGCGAGGATCTCCAGCCGGTCCGGCCGGCCGGGCAGCACCAGTCCTGGCCTCCGCTTGGGCGTGATGCTCTGCCACAGCGAACTGAGCGGAACCGGTGACAGGTCGGGCCGGAGCAGGATCGCGCTGCCCGCCGTGGCCGCGTCCAGGGCGATCAGCTGGGCGCCGTTGCCGGTGCGGGCGATGCTGGCAGGGGTGGCGGCGGTGACCCCGGGCGCCCTGGTGATCGTCCCGGTATTCAGCGGCTGGATGGCCGTGGCGCTGACCCGCACGTCTGCGCCGACCGTGAAGGCGGCCTGGTCGGCGGCGGACTGCCGCCAGCTCTGGTAGCCGGCCAGGGCCAGTGTGGTGGTGGCCGTCGCGACGACCACGAGCAGGACCGGCCCGGCCTGGCGGACCGGCCGGCGGCCGATCTGCCAGCTGACCATGGCGCCGGCCAGCCGCCTGAGGTGATCGGTGGTCCGGTCGGCCGCCCGGGCCAGCAGTGGCAGGGTGCGCAGTGGGATGAGCGCCACCCCGGCCAGCGCGAGCGCGGGCGCGACGGCGACCGCGGGATCGACGCCCAGCGGCCCGGTGGCCGGATGGGCGACCGCCGAGTAGCCGCGCAACTGCCACACCGCGAGCACCGCCAGCACCACCACGGCCAGGTCACCGCCGGCCCAGGCGATCCCGGCCATCCGGGCCTGCCGGCCCTGCCGGATCTGGGCCGCGCCGGGGGTGCTGGCATGCAGCGCCGGCCAGGTCATCACCGCGGCGCACACGACCACCATGATCAGGGCCGACAGCCAGGCCAGCGGGCTGATCCGGGTGGCCTGATACTCATCCAGGCGCACCTGGCCGAGGCTGGCCAGCGGGCTGGTCAGCCGGACCCCGGCCAGCAGCCCGGCCACGCTGGCCGCGGCCGCGATGATCAGCGCCTCGGCCAGCACCGGCCGCGTCAGCTGCCAGCGGGTGGCGCCGCGGGCCCGCAGCAGCGCGGACTCCTCGTCGCGGACACTGGCCAGCAACCGCGCGGCCAGCACCAGGGCGGCCGCCGCCACCAGCAGCAAGGCCAGCGCGCCGATGGTGAACAGCGACCGGGCCAGCACGATCGTGCTGGCGATCCCGGCCAGCAGCCCGGGCAGCCGCGTGGTCACCTGCAGTCCCGACGGCAGGATCAACGTGGTCAGATTGCTCAGCGTCTGGCTCGTTTCCGGCGCGAGCACGCCGATGTTCTGCCGGGCCAGGGCCGCCGCCTGCGGGAGCACGAACCACGAGCCCTGGCTCGCGGCCAGGCCGCGGTGGAACGCCGCCGGGTTCACCACCGCCGGGCCGTAGACGACGAGGGAACCCGGGGCGCCCAACGCTGGAATGGCATTGGCGGCGAACCCGGCGACCGGCACCAGGTCCAGGGCCCAGTACGGCGACGCCGGGTCCTTGGCCCGGTACACCCCGGTGATCCGCAGCCCGGCCCCGGCCGGGCCCGAGTGGGTGGTGGCCTTCAGCACCGAACCTGGGACCACATGCAGCCGGCGGGCCGCCGCCACCGGCAGCGCAACCGGGAGCGGTCCGCCCCTGTGCGGCGGGCCTGGCCAGGTCCCGGCGGTCAGCACCGTCTGCGCCTGGAGCCCGTTCAGCGCCGCGGGCTGGAGCTCCCACTCGACCGGAGGCGGGGTTCCGGCCACCGGGCTCGCCTCAGCCCGCACGGCCCGGGGCAGCGAGAGCGGAATGGGGTTCGCCCACACCGCGCTCCGCATCTGGTAACCGACCCCGGGCCAGACCTTCCGCAGCGCGGCCCGGACCTGTCCCGAGTCGGTGGCGACCTCCCCGGCGTCGTCGACCACGCCGCTGAGCCCGACCACCCGCCCCCGCGGGGCAGCCAGGATGCGCTGCGCCCCGGGCGGGATCGCCGCGGCGGCGAACGTCCAGAGCACGGCCGCGAGCCCGGTGGCGAGCAGCACCGTGACCGCGACGCAGGCCAGCAGCAGCCAGGAGGATCTGGCCCGGCGGGCCAGGAAGGAGATTCCCAGACCAGGCACCGATCAGCTCCCGGCGTCCGCGGCCAGGGGCTGCGGCCCAGCATCCCGTCCGGTCACGACGCAGCCGTCCTCCAGCACGATGACCTTGTCGGCCAGGTCGATGAGCGCCTCGTCGTGCGTGGCGACCAGGGCGGTGATTCCCTCGGAGCGCACCACGCTCAGCAGCAGCTCCATGATCTGCCGGCCGGTCTCCAGGTCGAGCTGGCTGGTCGGCTCGTCGGCGATCAGCAGGCCCGGCCGGCCAGCCAGCGCGCGGGCGATGGCGACCCGCTGCTGCTGGCCCCCGGACAGCTCGTTGGGCCGGTGCGCGGCATGGCTGGACAAGCCGGTCAGCGCCAGCATGGCCGTGATCCGCTCCCGGCGCTCGCTGGGCCGCACGCCCGCGATGCGCAGCGGGATCCCCACGTTCTCCGCGGCGGACAGCATCGGAATCAGCCCGAAGGACTGGAAGATGAACGCGATCGTGTCCCGCCGCAGCGCGAGCCGCTCTCCCTCGGACATCCGGCCGACCTCGCGGCCATCCACCCACACCTGGCCGGCCGTCGGGCTGTCCAGGCCACCGATGATGTTCAGCAGCGTGGTCTTGCCGGAGCCGGATCGCCCGCGCAGGGCGGTGAGCCGGCCGCGGGGCACCGTGAACGACACCCCGCGCAGGGCGTGCACGGCCGTATGCCCGCTGCCGAAGGTCCGGGAGATGTCCTCCGCCGCCACCATGACCTGCGGCGGCTGTCCAACATCAGCAACGGCCAACTCGGCGTTGTCTTGGCTCACATCCGTTAACCCGCCAGTGCCCCAAAACGCTTACCTCGGCCCGGCCCGATTTTGCCCGCCCGGCGCCGGGAAGGGCACAAGTTGTGCGCCTCCGAAAACCCCAGCGGGCTGACTGGGCATTGGCGATTGTCATCGCGTTTCTGGTGTCCGTCAACGTGGTGGACGCCCGCGTCGCGCGGGCCACGCTGGTGCTCGGCCCGGCGGGGGCGGCCGGGCTGCTGGCGCTGGGCCGGTGGGCCGGGCTGAGCTGGGCCGAGCTGGGCCTGGGCCGGGGCACCTGGGGGCGCGGGCTGCGCTGGGCGCTGGCCGCGATCGGCGTGTTCGCGGTGGTGTTCGCGGCGGGCGCGGCGCTGCCGCTGACCCGGAGCGCGTTCCGTGACACCCGCTATGACTTCGGCTGGGGGCACGCGCTGCTGACCGCGTTCGTGCTGATCCCGGTGGGCACGGTGCTGTTCGAGGAGGTCGCGTTCCGTGGCGTGCTGTGGGGCCTGCTGCGGCGGCGGCACGGCACGGCCGTGGCCACCGGCGTCTCGTCCGCGCTGTTCGGGCTGTGGCACGTGCTCCCGTCGCTCGGCCTGGCCCAGGCGGATCAGGCCATCGGCAGCACGGTGGGCCACGGCCCGTCCGGCCAGGCGATATCGGTGCTGGGCACGGTGCTGTTCACCGCGCTGGCCGGGGTGGTGTTCTGTGAGCTGCGCCGGCGCAGCGGCAGCCTGCTCGCGCCGGCCGGCCTGCACTGGGCGACGAACGCGCTGGGCGTGCTGGCCGCCACCGCCATCTGGATGTGGGCCACCTAACCGGTCACGAGTCGGCCGAGATGATCTTCTGCAGGCTGGCCAGCTGCTGGGCGCTGAGGCCGGTCCGCATGACCGCGTTCCAGCCGTCGGCGTACTCGGCCGTGTACTTGTGGCCGTGCCCGGCCGGTACCCCGGTGGCGAACGGCAGGTCCGCGGTGACCTCCCAGAACGTGACGAACGGCACCCAGAACATGGTCCTGAGCACGTCCTTGCCGGGCGGCTCGCTGATCCAGCCCGGCTCACTGAAGATCAGGTGCGGACTCCACCAGACGATCGGGTCGGACGGGTGCATCAGGTACAGGACCCGGGTGCCGGACCACGGCTGGCCGGCCGGCGGGATGCCCGCGGCCGGGTCGTTCACGAACCGGACGATCCGGCCGCCGGCGTAGACCGGCTGGACCTCCGGGCTGCCCGGGTCACGATGGTCGCTGAACTCGCGGAACAGCGTGTTGAAATTGGGCGGCCCCACGAACAGCGCGCCGTTCGTGCGGTTGGCCAGATCATTTTCGCCGGTGAACGCGGCCTCGCCGCCGAACGAGCCCAGGCTCTCCCCGGCCACGTACAGCTTCGGGCGGTGGTCCGGCGGAAGCTTGACCCACGCGCCATAGACCGCGTCGAACAGCGCCCGGCCCGCCGCCAGCGCCTTCGACTGGTCGACCAGATAGGAAAGCCAGGACGGCAGGTAGGAGTACTGAATGGCGACTGTGGCGCAGTCGCCGTTGCTCAGGTACTCGAACGAGTCCACCAGTGCCGGGTCCACCCAGCCACTGCCGGTCGTGGTCACCACCACCAGGTTCTTGCGCTGGAAGCCACCCGCCCGCTGCAGGTCGCGGACGGCCACCGCGGCTTGCGCCTCGGCGCTCTTGGCCGAGGCCAGCCCGGCGTAGATCCGGATCGGCGCCATGGCTGGCCGCCCGCTGAACGAGGTGAGATCGCTGACCGACGGGCCCTGGCCGATGAAATTGCGCCCCTGCCAGCCCAGCGAATCCCACGGGATGAGCGACCCCGGCCCGCCAGAACGCAGGCCGGTGGTGGGCTGGTGGATCCCCTCGGCGGTCTTGGTGTCGCGCACCCCGTACGCGCTGTTCATCACGTTGACGAAGCCCTGCAGCAGCAGCCCGCTGACCACCAGGTAGGTCAGGCCCACCACCACGGCCCAGCCGATGCCCCGGGCCGCGCGCGGGCCGATCCACCGGGTGAGCAGCCTGGCCAGCCACCGGTACAGGCCGCGCAGGCCGCGCCCGATCAGCAGGAACAGGCAGAAGGCCAATGCCGCGACGAACGGCGCGGCCACCACGAGCGGGATGCTGTAGCCGGTCACCCCCATCAGCTGGCGGATCTCGTACTGCCAGTACTGCCCGAGGCCGAACGCGGCCAGGAACAGGACCGGCCCGGCGATGAAGAAAACGGTCCAGGCCCAGCGCCGCGGACGGCGCGGTTCCCGGCCGGCGAAAGCCCGCCAGATCGACGCGGCCCACACCCCGAGCCCGTAACCAATGGCCGCAGTAATGCCGCAAATAATGCCCTGAATCAGGCCGCCCCGTGGCAGCAGCGACGGGGTGAACGACAGGCACGCGAAAATGAGCCCGCCCCAGCAGCCCGGAAGCGTGACATAAAGCAGCTTCCGGGCCTTCCTGGGCTGCGGCGAGACCGGGGCGTCTTCCGCCGCCGCGGCCGGGATCCGCGTCATTCCCGCCACCCCGCGATGCTGGCTACTCTGCGGCCACGTTCGACCGGCTGCCGTACACGCACAGCGCGTACAGCGCGACCATGTCCACCGCGATGATGGTCAGCGACCAGAATGGATAGGCCGGGATGAAGAAGAACTGCCCGAAACTGTTCAGCGCGACCACGGCCACGCCGAACCAGCGCGCGAACTGGTTGCCGGTCAATATGCCCACGCCGGCCAGCACCTGCAGCACGCCGAAGATGAGCGCGACCCAGCCCCAGGTGCGCAGGTCGCCGACCACGTAATGGGCGTTGCCGATGAACACGTGCGAGCTGGCCACCGCGGCGATGCCGTCGAGCAGGTTGAACAAGCCCAGCACCATCAGCAGCACCGACGCGAAGATCAGCAGGCCGTGCCCTTCGATCCGGTTCCTGGCGCCGCTGGACGGCCTGATAGTTGCGGATGTCATCGTGCCTCCTGTTGGCAGGCGGGCCGGGCCGGCACCCTGCCCGCCCGGCCGCTTCTGCCAGAACATTGGGCCAATTGGCGCCGGGGTGTCCTCACCCTTCCGAGGGTGATTTCAGCGGGCTATCCGGGCCGGCCCGGAACGCGCGCACGGCGGCGCCCACGGTCGGGAAGAAGTGCCGCGGGTCGATGGTCCGGGTCAGCCCGTAACGCTCGATCTTGGCCCGGACCGGGTCCTTGAGCTCGGCGAACACCAGGCTGATGCCCCGCGCGTTCAGCGCCTCGTCCAGGTCGGTCAGCATGTCGGCGGCGGTGGTGTCCACGTCGGTCACCGGCTCGGCGGCAATGACAATCCACCGGGGCGGCGGGCCGGCCGCGGCCAGCCGCCGTACCTGATCACGGAACGTCGTGGCGTTGGCGAAGAACAGCGGCGCGTCGAACCGGTAGATGACCAGGCCGGGCACCTGCTGGGCGTCCGGGTGGGTGTGCACGTCGTGATAGCCGGCCAGGCCCTCGACCCGGCCCAGTTCGGTGTCGTACGGCCACCAGGCCCGGCGGAACACGTTGAGGATGGACAGCCCGACCGCGATCGCGATCCCGGGCAGCACGCCGAGCAGCGCGACGCCGAGGAACGCCGCCACCGACAGCAGGAACTCGGCCTTGCGCTGCCGCCACAGCCGGGCCGTGCCCGGGATGTCGGCCAGCGACAGCGACGCGGTGATCACCACGGCGGCCAGCGCGGGCTGCGGCAGATTACGGAACAGGCCCGGCACCAGCACGATCATCAGGATGATCAGGGCTGCCCCGACCACCCCGGTGAGCTGCGTCCTGGCCCCGGACCGCTCGGCCACCGCGGTGCGCGACCCGCTGGTGCTGACCGGGAAGCCCTGGAACAGGCCGGCCGCCAGGTTGGCCACGCCGATGCCCAGCATCTCCCCATTGCCACGGATCTCCTGCCCGGTGCGGGCGGCAAAGGCTGAGGCGGTAGAGATGGTGTCGGCCAGAGAGACAAGCGCTATTCCGAACGCCCCTGCCAACAAGGGCCCCAGGTCGGACGCGCGGACGTGCGGGATGGTCAACGGCGGGAAGCCTTTCGGCAGCACCCCGACCAGGCTGACGCCGCGCGCGGCCAGGTCGAACAGCGACGTCGCGGCGATGGCCAGCAGCACCATGATCAGGACGGCCGGGACCTTGGGCAGCCAGCGCTGCAGGACCAGGATTGCCGCGATGCCGGCGATGCCGACCGCGGCCGCGGCGGGCACCGCCTTCCCGTCGGCCAGCCCGGACACGACCGCGGCCGCCTCCCGGATCAGCCCCTCGGCGTCGGTCTTGAACCCGAACAGCTTGGGCAGCTGGCCGACCAGGATGGTCAGGGCCAGGCCGTTCATGTAGCCGATCATCGTCGGCTTGGAGATCAGGTCGGCGATGAAGCCCAGCCTGGCCACGGAGCCCAGGATCAGCAGGGCGGCGACCATGATGGCCAGCAGCGAGGCCAGCGCGACCGCCCGCTCGGCGTCCCCCTTGGCCGCCACCAGCGGCAGGATGGTGGCCGCGATCATCGGGCCGAGCGAGGAATCCGGGCCCAGCACCAGGATCCGGGACGGCCCGAACACGGCGTACCCGAGCAGGCACAGGATCGACGTGTACAGGCCGGTGATCGGCGGCAGCCCGGCCAGTTCGGCGTAGGCCATGCCCTGCGGGACCAGCAGCGTGGTCAGCACCACCCCGGCGACCACGTCCTTGGCCAGCCAGGCGCGCTGGTAGGACGCGGCTGCCTGCAACCCCGGCAGCACGCGGAACAAGGACAGCCCAGCCCGGCCGCGGTCGGACGCCACGGCGGTAGCCTGCCGCCCGGCCGGCGGCCGGCGCATCACCCGCGCAGGGGTGATTGCCGGGTGCCTGGCCCGGCGGTGCTCGGTGAGATCAGTTACGGCGTGGGTGGCGGCGCTACGACGTGCATGTCGATCATGTCGAGCCGGAGCGCGTTGATCCGTTCCACCAGCCCCAGCAGAGCGGCTTGATCAGGCACCTCAGCCCGCAGAGTTGTGGTCCCCGACTCGACGGTGACCTCACAATCATCGAACTCCGCGCGGAGCGCGGCACCGGCCTGGCCCACGAAGGTGATCTCATAGGTTCGTGGTCGCATATCCCGGCCATCGTGCCTGGTGACAGTGCCAGAGTCATCACCCAACCGAGGGTGACTGGGCCGCTCTCTACACCATTCCTAACCTTCTATTTCATTCCGGATGGGTGATGCCGGATCGCGGGAAGCGCCGCATTCTGGCCGTAATAGACGGACCCAACCCGGGGCCGGCCGCCCGGGAAGCGAGGGAAGAGCACCGGACACATGCCTCGGCAGAGGGTTCCCAGGGGGAGCGCCCCGTACCGGGCGCGCGGTTTCGCGCTAACAAAGTTCCGGCCAACAACGCTGCCCAGCACGCTGATCGCCCGGCCAGCGCTGCATGACCGGCTGACCTCGGGGGCGGGCAAGCGGCTGACCGTGGTGGTCGGCTCGGCCGGGTCCGGTAAGAGCGTGCTGCTGTCGAGCTGGGCGGCGACCAGACCGCCCGCCTCCACCTCGTGGCTGAGCTGCAGCCCGGCTGACATCGACCCGGTCCGCTTCTGGTCCGCGTTCATCGAGGCGCCCAGGGCGGTGGCCCCGGCCTTCGGCGCCGATGCCGCCGACCTGCTGGCCATCGACGGTGAGATGTCGGCCGACGTGATCGCGTCGCTGGCCAATGATGCGATGAAGCTGCCCGCCGGCACGGCGCTCATCGTGGACGACTTCCAGGCCGCCGCGATCGCGGTGGCCAGCGACATGACTGACTTGATCGAGTGCTGGCCGGCCGAGAACGCCCAGCTCGTCCTGGCCAGCCGGGCCGACCCGCCGGTCCGGCTGCACCGGCTGCGGATGGCCGGGGAGCTGTGCGAGCTGCGCGATCATGACCTGTCGCTGTCGCTGAGCGAGACCAACCGCCTGCTGGCCAACTTCGGCGTCGACGTGGCCGACGAGGACGTGGCCCTGCTGCACGAGCGCAGCGAGGGCTGGGCCGCGGCCGTGCAGATGGCCGCGCTGTCGTTGCGCGCCGCCGCCGATCCAGCCCGGATGGCGCGGGCGCTGGATGTCCGCAGTCACCTCATCTCGGAGTACTTCATCGCCGAGGTTCTCAATCAGCAGCCGCCCGATGTGGCCCGGTTCCTGCTGGACACGTCGGTGCTCGGCCAGCTGACCGCGGGCGCGTGCGCCGCGGTCAGCGAGCGGCCGGATGCCGCCGCCCTGCTGCACCATCTCGATGCGGCCGGCCTGTTCGTGGTGCCACTCGACGACGAGCGGACCATGTTCCGGTATCACCATCTGGTCCGTCAGGTGCTGCGGGCCGAGTTGCGGGCCCGGGATCCGGACCGGGAGCGGGCGCTCCATGTCCGGGCCGGCGAATGGTTCGAGGCGGCCGGCGACACCAGGCGGGCCACCCGGCACTTCGTCACCGCCCGGCAGGCCGACCGCGCGCTGGCCCTGCTGCAGGACCGGGTGGTGCCTGACTTCCTGCGCGACCCGGGCGCGCCGAACCCACTCGATGTGAGCATGATCGACCCGGCGCTGCTGGTGGACGCCCCGGAGCGGCTGCTCGGGCTGGCCACCGACTTGCTGCTGTCCGGTGATGCCGAGCGCGGCGGCGAGTATCTCCAGGTCCTGGCGCACGCCCAGCCGCCCATCCCGCCTGAGTCCAGACTGGCGGCCCGGCTGACCCTGATGCGGGCGTTTCACCTGGCGCAGACGGGCCGGCTGAGCGAGGCGCTGACCGCGGCGCACGCCGCCCGGGCGATCCAGGACCGGACCCAGCTCCGCGACGACTGGAACCCGGCGGTCTCGCTCGTGCTGCTGCGGGTTTACCCGATTCTCGAAGACGTCGCGGCGGTAGAACAGGAGGCTGCCGCCGCCCTGGCCCAGCCCGATCTCCCCGAACCGGCCCGGCTGATCCTGGTGCCCAACGCCCGGGCCCTGGCCTGGTTCCAGGCCGGCCGGCTCAAGGCGGCGGCCGACGCGGCCCTGGCCGGGGACCAGGCCGCCCGGCGGCTGGGCTTCGGCCAGCACTTCTTCGCCGTGGACGGCCTGCGGGTGCTGTCTGGCCTCGCGCTGGAACGGCGCGACCTCGGCACCGCGGAACGGCTGGCCGAGCAGGCCCTGTCCATTACCGAGGGATGGCGGCCCATCTTCGAGTTCCTCACCCTGCTCGACCGGGCCCGGATCTGGGCCGCCCGGGGACAGATCCGCCAGGCGCTGAGCACGGTCGCGGCGGCGCGGCGGGTGATGGCCGAGCCTGGCGGGGCGTTGCTGGCCCAGGCTGATGAGATCGAGGCTCAGCTGCGGCTGTCGCTCGGTGATCTTCAGGCGGCGGCTCGCCTGGCCAGTGGGGTACCCGGCCCCCGCCGTAGCTGGCTGCTGGCCCAGGTCGCGCTGGCCGCGGGCGATCACCGGGCCGCGCAGGCCCACCTCCAGCCGCCGCCGGACCCGACGCCACGGGACACGCTGACCAGGCAGATACTGCTGGCCGCGGCGGCGATCGAGCGCGGCGACCCGGCGGCCGGCGGCCTGCTGGGCGGCGCTCTGCAACTCGCCCGCCAGGAAGGCTTCATCAACACCCTGGTCGCCGTGGCGCCCCAGGTGACCGGCTACCTGGTGGAGCACGCGGCCCGGATGCGGGCCGACCGGTACCTGGAGCAGGTGATCACCGCGGCGCTCGACGTGCGGGCGGGCCGGCCGGATCGCCCCGCGGACCGCCATGTGATCACCGAGCCGCTGACCGCGGCCGAGCTGCGCATCCTCAAGCTGCTGCCGACCAGCACGTATTTGCAGATCGCGGCCACGCTGTACATATCCCGTAACACGGTTAAGACGCAGCTGCGGTCCATTTACCAGAAGCTCGGCGTGACGTCGCGTTCGGAAGCCATTGAGCGGGCGGTCGATCTGCGTTTGCTGTGAGCCATTCCGGCCGGTTTCACCCCTGAAAGGGTGTCGACGCCAGTGCGAGGGCCCGCGCAGCCTGACCGCATGACGGGTCAGGTTGGCGCTTACGGAAAGGCTCCAGGCACGGCCGGACCGGGAGCCGGCTCTGACGGGCCACATCAATTCGGCCTGACGGCGGCGATGGCGCTGATCGTCGGGAGCATCATCGGTGTCGGCATTTTCAACCTGCCGACCTCACTGGCCGCGTACGGGCCGATCACCCTGGTCTCGATGGCGCTGACCACGGTGGGCGCGCTGGCCCTGGCGCTGCTGTTCGCCAGCCTGTCCCGGCGGCTGCCCGCCGACGGTGGCCCGTACGCCTACGCGCGGGCCGCGTTCGGCAACCGGCTCGGGTTCGCCAACGCGTGGTCCTACTGGATC
>Ga0335083_10001975_pt1 | contig 27676 bp, 27 predicted proteins | sample Lox_Sample_42_FD_206716 | JGI IMG/M metagenome (GOLD analysis project Ga0335083, IMG submission 206716) | Soil microbial communities from Loxahatchee National Wildlife Refuge, Florida, United States - Lox_Sample_4.2 | ecosystem: Environmental > Terrestrial > Soil > Wetlands | place: USA...
TTCGGCGCGAAGCTCCAAGTTCCGGGATCCTTCCAGTTGGTGCGCTGGAAATCCTCTGCGATCCGCTTGAAGTCAATCGCCATCGCCTAGCCCTTCTTCGCCGCGGGCTTGCCCTTGCCCTGGTCGTTGGCCTTCTCGCCGGGAGGTGGCTTGAGTGCGAGGTTCATGTCGAATTCCGAGACCCGCATCTTGCCGAGGTTCGCCGCCTTGATTTCAATCAGCTTGGGATTCGAGAGCCATTTCGACGACTCGATATTGCGCATCAGCGTCGACACGCGCGCGTTCGACTGCGCGTAGCCGTCAAGATGAATGTTGGCGCCGGTCTGCTTGACCGACTTGAGGAAGACGCCGTCCGGCATCTGCCGCACCAGCTCGTCCAGCAGATACACCGTCTGCACGCGGTCGGTCTGCAGCGACTCGATCACCTGCTTGCGCGCGAGCAGCGCCTGGATCTTGTCTTTGACTTCCTTGATCTCGTTGATCTGCTTGTCGAGCTTGGCGATCTCGCTCTTCAGGAACCGGTTGCGGTCGTCCTGGATGCCGATGCGCTGCACGTAGTACAGCCAAACCGCGCCGACGATGACGGCGCCGAGCGCCGCGGTCATCCCGGCGAGGACGCCGAAATGAACTCGGGCGCGCTTGCGCCGCTCCTCGCGGTGCGGCAGCAGGTTGACTCTGACGCTCATACCGGATCGAACCTGCGCATCGCCAGCCCGCACGCGACGATCAGCGACGGCGCGTCCTGCATCAATCGCTTGAGCTGGATACGCGGCGAAGCCTGCATCGCGCCGAACGGATTCGCCACCATGGTCGGGACCTGGGTGCGCGTATTGACGACTTCATCCAGCCCCGGGATCACCGCCGATCCCCCCGCGAGCAGGATATGGTCGACCGTGTTGTACGAGGTGGACGTGAAGAAGAACTGCAGCGCGCGCTGCACCTCCTGGGACAGATTCTCCATGAAGGGTCGCAGCACCTCGGTTTCGTAATCGTCGGGCAGGCCGCCGCTGCGCTTGGCGTTCTCCGCCTCCTCGGGGCTCATGCCGTAGCGCGCCACGATGTCCGCAGAGAGCTGATTGCCGCCGAAGGCCTGCTCGCGCGTGTAAACCGACTGCTCATTGCGCACCACGCTCACTTGCATCACGTTGGCGCCGACGTCGACCACCGCGACGTTCTGGTCCTTGCCGCCGCCGGGAAGCTGCTTCACCACCAGCTCGAGCGCCGACATCTGCGCGAAGGACTCGACGTCCATGACCAGCGGCCTGAGCCCGGCGTTCTCCGCCACCGCGAAGCGGTCGGAAACCTTCTCCTTGCGCGTCGCCGCGATCAGGACTTCCTGCTCTTCCGGATTTGTCGGCGAGGGGCCGACCACCTGGAAGTCGAGGTTCACCTCCTCGAGCGCGAAAGGAATGTACTGGTTCGCCTCGCTCTCGACCTGGGACTCGAGTTCTTCTTCGCGCAGGCCCGCCGCGACGATGATCTTCTTGGTAATCACCGCCCCCGAGGGCACCGCCATCGCCACGTGCTTGGTACGCGTCGCCAAGCGCTTATAGCCACGCGCCACCGCATCGGCAACCGCTTCGAGGATGTTGATGTTGCCGTCGACGACCGCGTCCTTCGGCAGTGGCTCGATGACATAGCGCTCCACCCGGTAGCCGCCTTTGCCGGCGTCCACAATCTCGAGCATCTTGACCGAAGACGAGCTGATATCCAGCCCGAACAACGGCGGAGCCTTCGGCTTGAAAAAGTCGAGGTTCATCCCCTTTTTCCTTTTCGCATCGGTCGGTTAGACGCGATACGTAGAAATCGCGTTAGATGCTAACAACAACTACCCCCAGTGTCTAGTGAATCTTCCACAGAGGGGAAGGTCTTATAATGCGCCGTGTCCCGGCCCCCGTGCAACAGCCCCGCCGAGTTGGCGTAACCCCATTGAAGTGGCTTCGTTTTTTGGCCTTTCCCCTCCTTTTGCTGGCGGGGTTGGCCGCAGGGGGGGCCTGCCTTGCCGGTTTGGTGATCGCGCTGGCCTACCCGAACCTGCCTTCGCTTGATGCGCTCACGGATTACCAGCCCAAAGTACCCCTACGGATCTATACCTCGGACGGCGCCCTGATCGGGGAATTCGGCGAGGAGAAGCGCCAGGTGGTCTCGATCCGACAGGTGCCGAAGGTGCTGAAGGACGCGATCCTCGCCGCGGAAGACGAGCGCTTCTATCAGCATCAGGGAATCGACTACTGGGGCGTGGCCCGGGCCGCTTACGCGAACCTCGTGCACGGCGGACGCAGACAGGGCGCGAGCACCATCACGATGCAGGTAGCGCGTAACTTCTTTCTATCCTCCGAGAAGACGCTGACGCGAAAGCTCTACGAGGCGCTGCTCGCCTTCAAGATCGAGCACAGCCTGGAAAAGGACCAGATCCTGGAGCTTTATATCAACCAGATCTATCTCGGGGAGCGCGCCTTTGGATTCGCAGCGGCAGCCCAGACCTACTTTGGGAAGTCGTTGGACCAGCTGACGCTGGGGGAGGCGGCGGTTCTGGCCGGGCTACCCAAGGCCCCATCTGCATATAACCCTGTTGCGAATTTACAACGGTCCCGGCAGCGTCAGCAATACGTGCTGCGACGCATGAAAGAACTTGGGGAAATTACCGAGGCGCAGTACACCGCTGCCTTCAAGGCGCCGCTGCATGTCCATCATGAGAACGACGATTTCGGCGGCGTACACGGGGAATTCCTCGCCGAAATGGTGCGTCAGGCAATCGTGGAACGGTATCCGGACGACGCCTATACGCGGGGCCTGCGGGTCTACACCACGGTGACCAAGGGCGACCAGGAGGCCGCTTACGAAGCCGTACGGCGCGGGCTGATGGAATACGACCGCCACCAAGGCTACCGCGGCCCGGAGGCTTACGTTGACCTGCCCCCAGCTGCGAGCGAGGACGATTACGACGAGCTGCTGGCCGATTACGCCGACCTGGGAGACCTGCGTGCCGCGCTGGTGCTCGAGGCCAGACCGAAACAGGTGCGCGCGGTGCTGAAGGATGGCGAGACGGCGACCGTTTCCGGCGAAGGCCTGAAGTTCGCCGCCCGGGCGCTCGACGCCAAGGCGCCGCCGCAGAAGCGCATCCGCCGCGGCGCCGTCATCCGGCTGCAGAGTGACGGCAAGCAGCACTGGCAGGTGGCCCAGCTGCCCGAAGCGGAAGCGGCGTTCATCTCGCTCGATCCCAGCGACGGCGCGGTGCGCGCCCTGGTCGGAGGGTTCGATTTTCACCACAACAAGTTCAATCACATCACGCAGGCCTTCCGCCAGCCCGGGTCGTCGTTCAAGCCGTTCATCTATTCGGCGGCGCTTGAGAAGGGCTTCACTCCGGCGACCGTGATTCCGGACGAGCCGATCGTGGTGGAGGCGGAGGTGACCGGGAGCCAGCGCTGGGAACCCAAGAACTACGACGGCAAGTTCGAGGGTCCGATGCGGATGCGGATGGCGCTCGCCAAATCCAAGAACATGGTTTCGATCCGCATCCTCCAGGCGATCGATCCGAAGTACGCGCAGGACTACATCACGCGCTTCGGCTTCGATCCCGAGCGCCATCCGCCGTACCTCACCATGGCGCTCGGCGCGGGCTCGGTGACGCCGCTGCAGATGGCGCGCGCCTACGCGGTCTTCGCCAACGGCGGCTACCTCGTGCAGCCCTACTATATCCGCAAGATCGTGGATGACCGCGGCAACGCGCTCGCGGTGGCGCAGCCGGCGGCCGCGGGCGACGAGGCGCTGCGCGTCATCGATGCGCGCAACGCCTTCATCATGGATTCGATGATGCGCGACGTCACGCGCTACGGCACCGCCGCCGCCGTGGCGCGCCTCGGGCGCGACGACCTGGCGGGCAAGACCGGCACCACCAACGATTTCGTCGACGCCTGGTTCTGCGGCTACCAGCCGAGCCTGGTAGGAATCGCCTGGGTAGGCTACGACCAGCCGAAATCGCTCGGCCGCAACCAGACCGGCGGCCGCGTCGCGCTGCCGATCTGGATGGAGTACATGAGCTACGCGCTCAAGGGCGTGCCGGAAGCCACTCGGCCGATGCCGGAAGGCGTCGTCACGGCGGCGGTCCCGCCCGACCCGGGCGCCCCGGCCGACGTCAACAGCGTAGTTTCGGACTTCTACTATCGCGAGTTCGCCCCCGGCGCCGCGCCGCCGGAGCCCGCGGTCGCGGCCCCGCCGGGCCAGGACCAGTTCCGCCAGATAACGGGCTACTAGCGCGCCGGCGCGCGCAGCGTCACCGGCGCTCCGGCCTGCTCGGACGCAAGCCGCGACAGCGCCGCGAAGAGTTCGGAGCCCGAGCGCGTGTCGCGCCACGCGGCGCCGTCGTACCGGAAGTGGAACCCCCCGGAGCGCGCCGCGACCCAGATCTCCCGCGCCGCGCCGTGCCGGTTCACCACCATGCGTGAGCCGTTCTCGAACTCGATCTCGAGCACGCCCGCGCCCTTCGGCTGCACGTCGGCCTGCGGCGCATCCTGCTCGAAGGCGCGCTCCAGCGCCGCGAGCGCGATCTCGGCAAGCTTCTCGAATTCGATTTCGTCCATGCGGTCTCCTGCTACCATCCCATTCTAGTCCCCGATGCGCATCGCCCTCCTTCTCCTCGCCGTGCTGCTCGCCGCCGGCTGCGGCCAGAAGGGCGCGCTCTACCTGCGCCAGAACCCGCCGCCCGGCGTGAAGCCGCCGCGGGAGGAGCCGTACACGCCGGTGCCCTACCCACCGGAGTCCTCCAAGCGCGACGGCGAGGACGACGCCGCGGCCAAGAAGTAGCCGCGCGGCCATGGCCTTCGCCTACCGCGGCGGCGCGCTCTGCGCCGAGGATGTCCCGCTCGAGGAAATCGCGGGCCGCTTCGGCACGCCCTGCTACGTGTACTCGCGCGCCATGATCGAGCAGGCCTTCGGCGAGTTCGCTCGCGCCCTCTCCGGGCGCGCCGCACTGGTCGCCTACTCGGTCAAGGCGAACTCCAACCTCTCGGTGCTGGCGCTGCTCGCGCGCCTTGGCGCCGGGTTCGACATCGTGTCCGGCGGGGAGCTCGCCCGCGTGATCGCGGCCGGCGGCGACCCGCGCAAGGTCGTGTTCTCCGGCGTCGGCAAGAGCGAGGCGGAAATTGCGCAGGCGCTTCAGGCGGGCATCCTTTGCCTGAACCTCGAATCCGAGGCCGAACTCGAGCGCGTCGAGGCCGTCGCCAGGCGCCTCGGCGTGCGCGCGCCGGTCGCGCTGCGCGTCAATCCCGACGTCGACGCGCAGACGCATCCGTACATTTCGACCGGGCTGAAGACGAGCAAGTTCGGCATTGCGTACGCCGACGCAGAACGCCTCGCGGGCGAGGCGGCGCGACGTCCGAGCCTGGAACTCATCGGCATCGGCTTTCACATCGGCTCGCAGCTCACCGGAACCGGCCCGTTCGTGGACGCCGCCGCGCGCATACTCGCGCTGGCCGAACGGCTCGAGGCAGCCGGGATCGGGCTGTCGCACATCGATCTCGGTGGCGGGTTCGGAATCCGGTACAAGGACGAATCGCCCGCGCCCGCAGCGCGCTTTCTGGAGGGCGCGCTGGGCGTGCTCGCCAGCCGCAGGGAGCGACTGATCGTGGACCCGGGTCGCGCGATCACCGGCCAAGCTGGCGTCCTGCTGACGCGCATCGAGTACCTGAAGCGGGGCGCGGAGAGCAATTTCGTGATCGTCGACGCGGCGATGAACGACCTGATCCGGCCCGCGCTGTACGACGCATGGCACGAAGTACGGCCCGTGCGCGAGGTGGAATCGCCCGACGCCACAGGCGTTTACGACGTGGTCGGGCCGGTCTGCGAGAGCGCCGATTTCCTCGCCAAGCAGCGGCGCCTGGCCCCCGGTGCCGGGGATCTGCTGGCGGTCATGACGGCCGGCGCCTACGGGATGGTGATGAGCTCGAATTACAACAGCCGGCCGCGGCCGGCCGAGGTGCTGGTCTCGGGCGCGGAGGCACGCCTGGTGCGGCGGCGCGAAACCGTCGACCAGGTCTTTGCCGACGAGCGCGATTTGCTTTAGGGTTCACGCGCTTATGAGCACCCGGACCCGCTACGCACTCGCTGCAGGGCTGGCGCTGGCCATTGCCCTCGGCGCGGTGCTCGCCTACTTCAGCATCGACTCGCGGGCGCGGGAGCGGAAGGGCCCGAAGGGCCCGCTGGCGGTTCCGGTGTCCGTCGCCGCGGCGCAGGCGCGCGGCGTACCGGTGCGCCTGCAGGCGATCGGCAACGTCGAACCGTACTCGACGGTGTCGGTCAAGGCGCGCGTCGACGGGCAGATCGTCGCCGTCAACTTCAAGGAGGGTCAGGAAGTCCACAAGGGCGAGGTGCTGTTCCGCATCGACCCCCGTCCCTTCCAGGCGGCGCTCGCGCAGGCGGAGGCGAATGTGTTGCGCGACGCGGCGGCGCGTGACCACGCGCGCTCGCAGGAGCGGCGCTACAAGGAGCTGCTGGAGAAGAATTTCGTTTCCAAGGATGCCTACGCGCAGTTCGCGACCAACGCGGAGACCGCGGAGGCAACCGCCAAGGCGAGCCAGGCCGCTCTCGAGAACGCCCGGCTCAACCTCGAGTACTGCACCATCGCTTCGCCCATCGACGGGTTCGTCGGCAAGGTCCTGCTGCAGGCCGGCAACCTCGTGAAGGCGAACGACGTCAACTCGCTCGTCGTCATCAACCAGGTGCGGCCGATCTATATCAGCTTCGCAGTGCCCGAGCAGCAGCTCGCCGAGATTCGGCGCTACATGGGCGAGGGACAGATCGCGGTCGACGCGAGCACGCCGGACGCGCGACATGCCGCCTTGGCGCGGGGCTGGCTCGCGTTCATCGACAACAGCGTCGACCCCTCGACGGGCACTATCCGGCTGCGCGCGGTCTTCGACAACCGCGATCTCGCGCTCTGGCCGGGCCAGTTCGTGAACGCCAGCGTCGAGTTGTACCAGAAGCACGACGCCATCGTGGTGCCGGCTACCGCGGTGCAGACCGGCCCGCAGGGCGAGTTCGTCTTCGTGATGGGGTCCGACGGTACCGCGGAGGTGCGCAAAGTCGATGTCGCCCTCAGGGAGGGCGATCAGGTGGTGATCGGCGCAGGCCTCAGCGCCGGGGAGAAGGTCGTGACGCGCGGCCAGCTCCGCATCGCGCCCGGCGCGAAGCTGGTCGTGAGGAACGGCGAGCCATGAATCTTTCAGAGCTGTTCATCCGCCGGCCGGTGATGACGGTGCTGGTCATGGTCGGCATCCTGATTTTCGGCATCATCGGCTACCGCCTGCTGCCGGTAAGCTCGCTGCCGAACGTCGACTACCCGACCATCCAGGTGACGGCGGAGCTGCCCGGGGCGAGTCCCGAGACCATGGCCTCCGCGGTGGCCACACCTCTCGAGAAGCAGTTCTCGACCATCGCCGGCATCGACTCCATGTACTCGGTGAGCGGCCTGGGAACGACGCAGATCACGCTGCAATTTTCGCTGGACCGCAACATCGACGCCGCAGCGCAGGACGTCAACTCGGCGATCGCCGCGACCGCGCGGCAGCTGCCCGCCTCGATGCCGGCGCCACCTTCCTTCCGCAAGATCAACCCCGGCGACTTCGCGGTGTTCTACCTGGCGCTCACCTCGGATACGCTGCCGCTGTCTACGGTCGACGAATACGCCGAGACCTACCTCGCGCAGCGCATCTCGACCATCGACGGCGTGGCCCAGGTCCAGGTGTACGGCCAGCAGATGTACGCGGTGCGCGTCCAGGTCGATCCGAACAAACTCGCGGCGCGCGGCATCGGCATCAACGAGGTGCAGCAGGCGGTCGCGAACGCGAACGTCAATCTGCCGACCGGAACCCTGTACGGCAAGGAACGGCTGTTCGCGGTGCAGGCCAACGGCCAACTATTCGATGCCGCGGCCTTCCGTCCGGTCATCGTCACCTACCGCAACGGCGCCCCTGTGCGGCTCGGCGAGCTGGGCCGGGTCGTCGACAGCGTGCAGAGCGACAAGGTGGCGGCGTGGTACAAGAACCAGCGCGGCATCGTGCTCGGCATCTACCGGCAGCCTGGCACCAACACCATCCAGGTGGTCGATGCGGTGAAACGGCTGATGCCCACGTTCCGCGCGGAAGTGCCGGCGGGCATCAACATGCAGGTGCTGTTCGACCGCACCGTCGCGATCCGCGCCTCGGTCGACGAAGTCCAGTTCGCGCTGCTGCTCGCGCTTGCGCTGGTGGTGATGGTGATCTTCATCTTCCTGCGCAACATTCCGGCCACCGTCATCCCGAGCATCGCGCTGCCGATGTCGCTGGTCGGCACCTTTGCCGTGATGTACGCGCTGGGCTACAGCCTGGACAACATCTCGCTCATGGCGCTCACCCTGTGCGTCGGCTTCGTCGTCGACGATGCGATCGTGATGCTGGAGAACATCTCGCGCCATATGGAGGCCGGCAAGAGCCGGTTGCAGGCGACCTTCGACGCCTCGAAGGAGGTCTCCTTCACCATCCTGTCGATGACCATCTCGCTCGCCGCGGTGTTCATCCCGGTGTTCTTCATGGGCGGCATCGTGGGACGGCTGCTGCACGAGTTTGCCGTCACCATCATCTCGGCGGTCCTGATCTCCGGATTCGTCTCGCTCACGCTCACCCCCATGATGTGCGCGCGCATCCTGAAGCCGGAGCACGAGGCGAGCCACGGCCGGCTCTACCGGCTCTCCGAGCGCGGCTTCGAGGCCCTGCGGCACGGCTACCGGGTGACGCTCGAATGGTCGCTCGGCCACGCCCGAATCGTGCTGGTCGTCTTCCTGGCGATCACGGCGGCTACCGGCGTGCTGTTCGCGCGCATGCCGAAGGGCTTCCTGCCGGCCGAGGACACGGGCCAGCTGTTCTGCTTCACCGAGGCGGCGCAGGACATCTCGTACGACGCGATGGCCGACCTGCAGCGCAAGGTCGCCGATATCGTCAGCCAGAACCCCAACGTCGAGGGCGTGATGTCGTTCATCGGCGCGAGCGGCTTCAACCCCTCGCTGAACCGGGGCCGCATGTTCATTACCCTCAAGCCGCACGGGCAGCGCGCCTCGGCCGACGAGGTGGTGCGGCAGCTGCGGCCCAAGATCTCGCAGGTCGTCGGCATCAAGGCGTTCATCCAGAACATTCCGACGATCCGCCTCGGACTGCTGACCAAGAGCCCGTACCAGTACGTGCTGCGCGGCGCGAACACCAGCGAGCTGTATCACTGGGTGCCGATCATCGAAGAACGCTTGAAGAAGATTCCGCAGCTGGTCGACGTCTCGAGCGACCTGCAGATCAGTCAGCCCCAGGTGCGCGTCGACATCGACCGCGCCAAGGCCTCCGCGCTCGGCGTCACCGCGCAGCAGATCGAGACCGCGCTCGGCGCGGCGTACGGCTCGCAGCAGGTCTCGACCATCTACACCGCCACGGACCAGTTCTGGGTGATCCTTGAAGTGGAGCCGCAGTACCAGACGGGGCCGTCGGTGCTGCCGATGCTCTACGTGCGATCGTCGACGGGGGTGCTGGTGCCGTTGAACGCGATCACCAAGCTCTCGTACGGCGTCGGCCCGCTCACCGTCAGCCACCAGGGACAGCTGCCCTCGGTGATCATTTCGTTCGACCTGCGACCCGGCGTGTCGCTGTCCCAGGCGATCGCGGAGGTGCGCGCCGCCACGCGTGAGCTGCAGGTGCCGGCGACGCTCGACGGCAGCTTCTCGGGCACCGCGCAGGCGTTCGAGGACTCGCTGCAGGGGATGGGCGTGCTGCTCGCCCTCGCGATCATCGTCATCTACCTGGTGCTGGGCATCCTCTACGAGAGCTTCATCCACCCGCTGACGATCCTCTCGGGCCTTCCCACCGCTGGCCTGGGCGCGCTCGTCACGCTGCTTGCCTTCGGCATCGATCTCAACATGTACGCCTTCGTCGGCATCATCATGCTGGTCGGCATCGTGAAGAAGAACGCGATCATGATCATCGACTTCGCGATCGAGGCGCAGCGCAAGGAAGGCAAGGCGCCGCACGAGGCGATCTACCAGGCCTGCCTGATCCGCTTCCGCCCCATCATGATGACCACCATGGCGGCGCTGATGGGCAGCCTGCCCATCGCGCTCGCCTTCGGGGTCGGCGGCGACGCCCGCCAGCCGCTCGGCCTCGCCGTGGTCGGCGGGCTGCTGCTGTCGCAGGTCCTCACGCTCTACATCACGCCGGTCGTCTACCTGTACTTCGAGCGCCTGCAGCAATGGCTGGCGTCGCACCGTGGCGTCGCGCCCGTGCCGCTGGTCGGCGGTGCCGCGCCGGCCGCGGGGCCGAGCGCGCCGCGCGAGGCGCACTGAGAGAGGGGATACGGATGGCGGCAAGCCACGAAACGCGCAATATGGCCCTGTTCTGCGACTTCGAGAACGTCGCGCTCGGGGTGCAGGACGCGAAGTACGAGAAGTTCGACATCAACCGGGTACTCGAACGGCTGCTGCTGAAGGGCTCGATCGTGGTGAAGAAGGCCTACTGCGACTGGCAGCGCTACAAGGAGTTCAAGGCAGGGATGCATGCGGCGTCGTTCGAGCTGATCGAGATCCCGCACGTGCGGCAGTCGGGCAAGAACTCGGCCGATATCCGCATGGTCGTGGACGCGCTCGACCTGTGCTACACCAAGGGGCACGTCGACACCTTCGTCATCATCAGCGGCGACTCGGACTTCTCGCCGCTCGTCTCCAAGCTGCGCGAGAACGCCAAGGTGGTGATCGGCGTCGGGGTGAAGAACTCCACCTCGGACCTCCTGATCGCCAACTGCGACGAGTTCATCTACTACGACGACCTGGTGCGCGAGGACGAGGCCAAACGCCGGGCGGCGAAGAAGCGCAAGGACGCGGCGCCCGCAGGCAGCGAGAAGCAGCAGGAAGCCTTCGACCTCGTGCTCGAGACTCTGCAGGCGCTGATCGCCGAGCGCGGCGAGGGCGAGCGCATCTGGGGTTCGATGGTGAAGCAGGCGCTGAAGCGCAGGAAGCCGGGCTTCAACGAGAGCTACTACGGCTTTCGCGCCTTCTCCGACCTCCTCGAGGAGGCTGGCAAACGCAAGCTCGTCGCGCTGGAGCGCGACGAGAAGTCCGGCGGCTATCTGATCCGCCTTGCGGCGCCGGCCTGAGGCGCGGCTAGGGATTGAGCTGCCGGTAGACGGCGTTGGCGACCTTGAGCAGGTCGTCCTTGTCGATATCGCTCGAGGACAGCGCGTAGCCGAGCTTGCGGTCGATCCAGTAGAACACCTTGACCTTGCCCTCAGCGGCATAGCGGAACGCCGTCTCCGGGTTCTCCGACGCATCGGTGCGCACGTAGAGCGTCAGGCGCCGGCCCTGCGGGGTCTGGTACATGAACTGCGCGACCGGGGCCTTCTCGCCCGGCAGCAGGCGCCCGCCGACGAGGCTGTAGCCGACCGAATCGAGGCTCGGCACGCGCAGCCTCGCGCCGAGCCGCTTCGAGAGCCACGCCACGAGATGCTGCTCCTGGTCGGCGCCGACCTCCACCGGATGCCGCACCTCGGGCACGTAGGTCGCGTGCGCCACCGCCGCGCGCTCGACGAACGCCGGCACCTCGGGCCGTTTGGCCGCCGGGCCGCCCTCCCAGGCGTGCAGCTGCCAGCCCGTCGCGACGCCCACGCCCAGCCCGAGCAAGGTGCAGCCGGCGGCAAGCGCATAGGGTATCCAGCGCCTTGGCGGCCGGCGCGCGAGTCGAGCCGGCACCGGCTCCGCCAGCACGGGGTCGTAGGCTTCATGCAGCATGTTCGAGATCATCTGCATCTCGCCGTCGTCGCGCGGCTGGTTCTCCAGCGTCACTTCACCACCTTCAGCTTGCCGGTGATGCCGAGTCCGACCCGCAGCTTCTCGCGCGCGCGCGCGAGGCGCGACATCACGGTGCCGATCGGGATGTCGAGCGTGCGCGCCGCCTCGCCGTAGCTCATGTCCTCGAGCGCGACCAGCAGCAGTACCTCGCGCTGCTCCGGCGGCAGGCGGCGGATCGCGAGGTCGAGATCGCGCAGCTCCAGCCCGTCGCTTTCGCGCGCCGGATGCGCCAGCTCCGGCATCTCGTCCTCCAGCGGCGCGCCAGGCCGCGCCGCGCGGAGCTGGTTCACGTGGACGTTGTGCATCACCGTGAACAGCCAGGCCCGCAGATCGGTGCCCGGCCGGAACAGGTGCAGTTTCGCCCAGGCCCGCTCGAGCGTGTCCTGCACCAGGTCATCCGCCGCCGAGCGATCCCCCGCCAGCGCCCGCGCGTAGCGCCGCAGGCGCGGGATCAGCGCAACTATGCGCTCGGCGTCGCTCACCGCGGCAGCGGGCGCGGGGGCTATTTCTGCCGGAAGTCGTCGTGGCAGCCGCCGCAGGCCTTCGCTACACCGCCGAACGTCGCGCGCACGCCCGCTTCGTCCTTGGCGCGCGCCACCTTGCCGAGCTTGGCGGTTTCCTCTTCGAGTCTCTCGTAGGCTGCCTGGAACTTGGCCGGGTCCTTGAAGATCTCGGGCTTGGCCTTGGTCTTCTCGCTCTGGGTGCTCGGCTGAAAGCCGTCCCAGGGCATCTGCGCCAGCGTTTCGAGATACGTGGCGTTGCGCGACACCACGTCGGCGTTGTAGGGAATGTTCCCTTTCAGCATCGCGCCGATCGGGCCGAGGTATTTTGCCTGCAGGATCATGGCGGCCTGGCGCTGCTTCACCAGCACGTCGGGCTTGGCCTGCGCCATCGCCTGCTGTGCGGCGCCCGCTCCCAGCGCCAGGGCCAACGCGGCGGTCCATATTTTGGTTCTCATCGCTTGCTCCTCAGAAAGGTCGATTGACGATCAGGTAGACGGCGAGCGCCGCCACTCCCAGCAAGGCGAGCGCCCGCCAGGGACTGGCGAAGCGGGTCGCCGCACTCTCTGCGGCCGCGGCCGCCGGCACGCGCTTCGCGCCGGTGAACATCGCGCCGACCAGATTCTCCTTCTTGACCAGCCAGTGGTATGCCACCGCGATGACATGCAAGGCCACGAGCAGCAGCAGCAGGTACGAATTCCAGTAGTGGATCGTGCTGAGCTGGTCCGAAGTGTCCTTTCGGACCAGCGCCGCCAGCGGCCCCTCGCTCAGCACGTCGTCGTTGGCGAACAAGCCGGTACCCGCCTGCGTGAGGAGCACGGCGAGCAGCAGCAGGACCATCCAGCCGCCCAGCGGATTGTGGCCGGGCGTGCTCGCATCGCCGCGCGAAAGCAGCCGCCGCGCGAAGCCCAGCACCGCCGACGGCCCGGCCAGAAAGCTCGAGAAGCGCGCCGTGCTGCTGCCGACAAACCCCCAGAGCACGCGAAACAGCACCAGCGCCAGCACCGTGTAGCCGCAGCGCATGTGCCAGGTCATCCAGTCGAGCTTGCCGCTCACGAACATGAACGCAACGAGCGCCACCAGCAGCCAGTGGAACAGCCGCACCGGCGCGTCCCAGACCCGGACCAGCGCCATGCCCCGCGAATCGCCGGTTTCGCTCATGCATCCCCCTTTGAACAGCCGCGCCGGGAGATTATTCCGCTGCCCGGGGTCTCAGCGCAGCCCGGCCACGTAGTCGGCAATAGCCTGGATTTCCTGGTCGGTCAGGCGCCCCGCGACCGTGCGCATCATCGACGCGGGATCGTTGGCACGGGCGCCGGAACGGAATGCCTTCAGCTGCGCCTCCGTGTACTCCTGGAACTGCCCCGCGATGCGCGGGAACTCCGTCGGGATGCCCGCCCCGGTCGGGCCATGGCAGCCGGCGCAGGCCGGCACGCCGCCCGCGGCGTTCCCGGCGCGGTACAGCTTCTGCCCCGCCGCGGCAAGGTCTTTGCTCTTGGCGACCGCGGGCTTGAGCTTCTGCGAAGCGAAGTAGGCGGCGACATCGCGCATGTCCGCGTCCGAGAGATTGGCCACCATGCCGGCCATCACAGGATTCTCGCGCTCGGCCTTCTTGCCGCCCTGCGACTTGAAATTGCTCAGCTGCTTGTGCAGATACTCGTAGAACTGACCCGCGAGCTTCGGATTCGCCGGGCCGGTGCTGTTGCCGTCGGCGGCGTGGCAGGGCGCGCAAACCTGGGACGCGATGTTCTGGCCCTTCGCCACATCGGGCTTGGCGGCCTCCTGCGCCGTCGCCGCGCCAGCCCAAAGCACGGCGGCGCTGGCGAGGTACGCCAACTTGCGGATCATGCAGCAGCCCCCCGGGGGTCCTCGTAGAAAGCCGCGATTTTATTAGAATTTCCGACTCCCGGCACAGGACAATGGCGACCCCGCTCCTATCTCGCGCGCGCTTTCTGCTCTCGGCGGCGACAGCGCGCGACCTGCCGCCCGACTCGACGCCCGAAATCGCGTTCGCGGGACGCTCGAACGTCGGCAAATCGAGTGCGATCAATGCCCTCGCGGGGCGCAAGCGGCTCGCGTTCGCCAGCAAGACTCCGGGACGCACGCAGACGGTGAATTTCTATGACCTCGACGGCGCGGGCCGCCTTGCCGACCTGCCGGGCTACGGCTTCGCCGCGGCGCCCTTCAGCTTGCGCAGCACGTGGGACGTCCTGGTCGGGGGCTACCTCGCCTCGCGCGCCTCGCTCGCCGGCATCGTCTGGCTGATGGACGCCCGCCGCCCCCTCACCCCCGTGGACCGGAATTTCCTGTCCTGGCTTGCGCCGCGGCGCAGCCCGCGCCTGGCGCTGCTCGCGAAGGCCGACAAGCTGACCCGCGCCGAGCGCAGCCGCACGCTCGCGGCGACGAGACGGGCGCTAGCGGCAACGGCGTTCAGCGGCTCCGTAGCGATGTTCTCCGCGAGTTCCGGCGAAGGCGTGGAGGAAACTCGCGCGCTGCTGGAGGCGTGGCTCCGGGAACGCGCTGAGGCGTGTCCCGGAGCCCGCGAATAAAGAGCCCCCGGAAAAGGGGAACTCAACCGGGGGCGAAAGCGCCTTGACTTGGGGCCAAGGCAACCCGCTCAGGGAGGAGAAGCGGGAGACGATCAACATCGTCTGCAGGTAAGATTGCGCCGCCCGGCAAAAGTTCCTGACGAAACCCGCTGCCCCGAAACCGCCTAAAAATCAGCCCCATGAACATCTACGGCTCCTTCCCAGCGGTGCGCATGCGGCGCATGCGCCGCGATGAATTCTCGCGGCGGCTGATGCGCGAATCGGTGCTGACCCCGGACGACCTCATCTACCCTGTCTTCGTCGTCGATGGCAAAAACCGCACGGAGAAAGTGGGCTCGATGCCGGGCGTCGAGCGGGTCACGGTCGACCGCCTGCTGCGCGTGGCCGAGCACTGCGTAAAACTGCGCGTGCCGGCGATCGCGCTGTTCCCGCTGATCGAACAGCGTCTGAAGACGCCGGACGGGCGCGAGGCGCTCAACCCCAGGGGTCTCGTGCCGCGCGCCGTCGCCGCCGTAAAGACGCGCTTCCCGGACCTGGGCGTCATGACCGACGTCGCGCTCGATCCGTACACGTCGCACGGACAGGACGGCGTGGTCGATGCGAGCGGCTACATCCTGAACGACCTGACGCTCGGCGTGCTCGAGAAGCAGGCCCTCGTACAGGCGGCGGCCGGCGTCGACATCGTCGCCCCTTCCGACATGATGGACGGGCGCATCGGCCGCATCCGCCAGGCGCTCGAGAAGAAGGGCCACATCCACACACGTATCATGGCGTACTCGGCGAAATACGCGTCGGGCTTCTACGGCCCGTTCCGCGATGCGGTCGGCTCGGCGAAGAACCTCGGCAAGGGCGACAAGAAGACCTACCAGATGGATCCGGCCAACTCCGACGAAGCGCTGTGGGAAGTCGGGCTCGACCTCGCCGAAGGCGCCGACATGGTGATGGTGAAGCCGGGGCTCCCTTACCTCGACATCGTGCGGCGGGTGAAGGACGAGTTCAAGGCGCCGACCTTCGTCTACCAGGTCTCGGGCGAATATTCGATGCTGCGCGGCGCGGTCGCCCGCGGCTGGCTGCCGGCGTCCTGCATCATGGAGTCGCTCCTCGCCTTCAAGCGCGCCGGGGCCGACGGCATCCTCACCTATTTCGCGCTGGAAGCCGCGGCCGCGCTGGCGCGCTAGCGCGGCGCCCCGGAGGCCGGCTCAGCGCGTGCTGGCCGCCGCGAGCGTCTGCAGGAAGCGATTCGCGTCCTGATAGCCGATGACGCGCAGCCCCTTGATCTCCTCGCCGCGCGCGTCGAAGAAGATGATGCCGGGCGGACCGAAGAGCGAGAACCGCTTGAGCAGCGCCTTGTGCTGCGCGTTGTTCGCCGTGACGTCCGCCTGCAGCAGCAGCATGCCGCCGAGCTTTGCGCGCACCCGGGGATCGCGGAAGGTGAAACGCTCCATCTCCTTGCACGACACGCACCAGTCGGCGTAGAAGTCGAGCATCACGGGCTTGCCGGCCGCCGCGAGCTTGTGGTCGAGCTCCGCGTTCGAGGCGACACGCTCGAATCCGGCGCCGCTGCCGGAGGGTCCGATGACCGGCCACGCGATCCAGACCGCCACCGCGAGCAGCAGCACGCCGAAGAAGTGCTTGACGCGCACCATCCAGGGGCCCGATTTCGGCAGCAGCGCCCCCTCGGAGACCCCGACCGCGACTAGCGGAACGCCCATGCCGATCGCCATCGAGAACAGCGCGCCGCCGCCGAGCGCGACGTTGCGCGTCTGGCTGATGTAGAGGAGCGCGCCGGCAAGCGGCGCCGCCACGCACGGACTCACGATCACCGCGGAGAGCGCGCCCATGGCCGCGACCGAAGCCACGCGGCCTCCCTGCAGGCGCCCGTGCGCCGCGTGCAGGCGGTGATGCAGGAAGTCAGGGAGCTTGAGGTCGTGCAGCCCGAACATCGAAAGCGCGAGCCAGACGAAGACCAGCGCGAAGGCGCCCAGCACCCAGGGATTCTGCAGCGCCGCGGCGAGCACCGAGCCCGACCACGCCGCCGCGATGCCTGCAGCGGCATAGGTGATCGCCATCCCGAGCACATAGGCGAGCGACAGCGCGAGCGCGCGGGCCTTGCCGAGCTGCCGCCCCTCGCCGACGATGATCCCGGAGAGGATCGGGATCATCGGCAGCACGCAGGGCGTGAAGGCCAGCAGCACGCCGAAGCCGAGAAAGCTCGCCAGCACGAGCAGCGGCCCGCCCGATTCGAACAGGCGCGCGATCTCGAAGTCGCTGGACTGCAGCGACAGCGGTGCGGCCGGCGCCTGCGTGCGCGGCGGAGACGCGGAAACGCTGGGGAGCCGGATCGGGGCGCGGCTTTCCGTGGGCACGTAGCACACTCCCGCGTCGGCGCAGCCCTGCGAGGTCACCACGAGCTCGAACTCCCTCTGTGCGGACTCGACCGGGATGCGGATCGCGACCTCGCCGCGGTAGGTTTCCACCTCGCCGAAGAACTCGTCCTTCTTGCGGATCCCCGCCGGGAACTGCGGCGCGCCGAGCTTCGCCGCCGCGGCGGGGAACACGGCGAAGCGGAAGCGCTCGCGGTACATGTAGTAGCCCTTCGCGATCGCGAATTTCACCTCGAGCGTGCGCGCGTCGACCGCGCCTGCCGTCATGCGGAACGCCTGCTCCGGCTCGAGCAGGTCGTCTGTCCCGGCAGCGCGCGCGGCGCCCGCCAGGAGCGCGGCCAGGAGGAAGACGATCCGGGTCACGGCGCGGCCGCGGTCTCGGCGGCGACCCAGGCAAGGTAGGCGCCCAGGCCCCGTTCCACCGGCAGGGCGATGATCTCGGGCAGCTCGTAGGGGTGCCCGGCGCGCACCGCGCGCTCCAGCGCCGCGTAGCGCTCGGTCGTCGTCTTGATCAGCATCGGGTGCTCTTCATCGTGCTGTACCTCGCCCTTCCACCGGTATACGGACCTGCACGGCGCCAGGATGTTCACGCAGGCCGCGAGCCGCTCGGCGATCAACGCGTCGGCGAGCCGCTCCGCCGCGGCGCGGTCGGGAAGGTTGGTGAGGACCAGGAGCGTGGTCATGGACCCGCGGGGCCGATTGATAGAATCCGTCTGGCATTCATTCCTGCAATTGTATGCATACGGTCACCGTTCAGCCTTTGGGGCGTTCTTTCAAGGTCGAAGAGGAAGAGTCGGTTCTCGCCGCGGCGCTGCGCGAGGGGCTGGTGCTGCCCTACAGCTGCCAGAGCGGCGCCTGCGGCACCTGCAAGGGCCGGATCGTCTCCGGCAGCGTGGACTATGGCACCTACCAGGCGCGCATGCTGACCGACGTCGAAAAGGCGGCGGGCAAGGCGCTCCTCTGCCAGGCGAAGCCCTTGAGCGACCTGGTGATCGAGGCGCGCACCGTCGCCGTCGGCGCCGGCATCCAGATCAAGCGCCTGCCCTGCCGCGTGCAGAAGATCGAACGCGTGGCCGACGACGTCGTCATCCTGCAATTGAAGCTCCCCGCCAGCGAGCGGCTGCAGTTCCTCGCCGGCCAGTACATCGAGTTCCTGCTGAAGGACGGCGCCAAGCGCAGCTTCTCGGTTGCCAAGCCGCCGCATGCCGCCGACCTGATCGAGCTGCACGTGCGGCGCGTGGCGGGCGGCGAGTTCACGGCGCATGTGTTCGAGCGCATGAAGGAGCGCGACATCCTGCGCTTCGAGGGTCCGTACGGCACCTTTTTCCTGCGGGAGGACTCCGGCAAGCCGATCGTCTTCGTCGCCTCGGGAACCGGCTTCGCGCCCGTCAAGGCGGTCATCGAGGACGCGCTCGAGAAGAAGGTGGCGCGCCCGATGACGCTCTACTGGGGCGGCCGGCGGCCGAAGGACCTCTACATGAACTCGCTCGCCGAGGGCTGGGCGCAAAAGGGCCTGCTGAAATACGTCCCGGTGATCTCGGACGCGCTGCCGGAGGACAACTGGACCGGCCGCACCGGATTCGTGCACCGCGCGGTAATGCAGGACTTCCCCGACCTTTCCGGCCACCAGGTCTACGCCTGCGGGGTGCCGGTCATGGTCGATTCCGCGCGCAAGGACTTCGTCGAGCAGTGCCGTCTGCCGGAAGACGAGTTCTACGCCGACAGCTTCACCACGCAGGCCGACGTCGCCGGCGTCGCCGCCTAGGACTCTCCGAGGTAGGCCTCGCGCACGCGCGCGTCCGCGAGCAGCTCGCGCGCCGGGCCGGCGAGCGCGATGGCGCCCGACTCCATGACGTAGGCGCGGTCGGCGATCTCGAGCGCCATGCGGGCGTTCTGCTCCACCAGCAGGATGGTGACTCCGCGCCGGCCGATTTCGCGCACGATGTCGAAGATCCTCGCCACCAGCATCGGCGCAAGGCCCATCGAGGGCTCGTCGAGCAGCAGCAGCTTCGGCCGCGACATCAGGGCGCGCGCGATCGCGAGCATCTGCTGCTCGCCGCCGGAGAGCGTGCCGGCGGTCTGCGAGCGCCGCTCCTTCAGCCGCGGGAACATCTCGAGTTGACGCGCCAGGTCCTGCGCCACCTCGCCGTCCTCGCGCGCGTATGCGCCCATGGCCAGATTTTCCGCGACCGTGAGCTGCGGGAAGATGCCTCGGCCCTCAGGCACGAGCACCAGGCCGCGCCGCGGCAGCTGGTGCAGCGGCGTCCCGGCAGTGTCCGCACCGGCGTAGCGCACGGAGCCGGACCGCGCCACTAGGCCGCAAATCGCCTTCAGCGTAGAGCTCTTGCCGGCGCCGTTGGCGCCGATGAGGCAGACGAGCTCGCCTTCGCCGACCGCGAAGTCGATGCCCTTCACGGCGCGGATGCCGCCGTAGCGAACCTCGAGGCCGGCGACCTCCAGCAGGTTCATGCCGGCGCGCCGAGATAGGCTTCGATCACCTTCGGGTCGCGCCGCACGGCCGCCGGCGGCCCCTCGGCGATGCGCTCGCCGTAGTCCAGCACCAGCACGCGGTCGCAGATCTCCATCACCAGGCGCATGTCGTGCTCGATGAGAAGCAGGGTGACGCCGTCGTCGCGGATCTTGCGCACCAGCCGGCCGAGCGCCTGGCGCTCGGCAGTGTTCATCCCGGCGGCCGGCTCGTCTAGCGCCAGCAGCCGCGGCTCCGTGGCGAGCGCGCGCGCGATCTCCAGGCGCCGCTGGTCGCCGTAGGCGAGGTTGCCGGCGGCGGCGTTGGCCTGGGCGCGGATGCCGACGTATTCGAGGAGCTGCAGCGCGCGCGCTTCGATGCGGCGCTCTTCCTCCAGGGTCCTTCGGTCTCTCAGAATCGCCCCGACGACTCCGGCGCGGGTGCGCACATGCCGCCCGATCATCACGTTCTCCAGCGCCGAGAGGTTGGCGAACAGGCGGATGTTCTGGAACGTGCGCGCGATGCCGGCCGCGGCGACGCGGTCCGGCGGCAACCGCGAGATGTCGCGCCCCTCGAACACGAAGGCGCCCTCGTCCGGGGCGTAGATCCCGGTGAGCGTGTTGAACAGCGTCGTCTTGCCGGCGCCGTTGGGGCCGATTAGGCCGTAGATCTCGCCGCGCTGGATGGCGAAGGTGACGTCCGCCAGCGCCTGCACGCCGCCGAAGCGCTTGCCGACGCCGCGAACCTCGAGCAGCCCGCTCATCCCGCCCGCTCCGCGAGTTCTCGCCTGCGCACCGCCGAGGGCAGCAGCCCGGCCGGGCGGAACAGCATCACCAGCACGAGCGCGAACCCGAACAGCAGCATGCGGATCACTTCCGGGTCGACTAGCGTGCGGCCGAAGAGCGCCTGCTGCACCGGCGCGACACTCCAGCGCAGCACCTCGGGGACGACTGCCAGCAGCACCGCCCCCAGGATCACCCCCCACACGTTGCCCATGCCGCCCAGCACCACCATCGACACCACCATGATCGACTCGGTCAGCACGAAGCTCTCGGGCGAGATGAACATCTGGATCGCCGAGAAGATCCCGCCCGCCAGGCCGCCAAAGGACGCGCCCATCGCGAAGGCGAGCAGCTTGATGTTGCGCGTATTGATGCCCATTGCGCGCGCCGCCACCTCGTCCTCGCGGATCGCCTCCCAGGCGCGCCCGATGCGGGAGTCCTGCAGCCGCACGTTGACCGCGATCACCGCCAGCATGGCGACTAGCAGCAGCCAGTAGTACTTCATCGGCCCGCTGATGGCGATGCCGAGCAGGTGCCCGGTCTTCGAGAAGTCGATCGGCCCCAGCCGGAACGGGTCGATGCGATCGATGCCGATCGGCCCGTTGGTGATGTTCACCGGCCGCGACAGGTTGTTTAGGAAGATGCGCACGATTTCGCCGAAGCCGAGCGTCACGATGGCGAGGTAGTCGCCCCTCAGCTTGAGCGTCGGCGCGCCCAGCAGCACCCCGAACAGCGCGGCCAGCAGCGCGCCGACCGGCAGGATCGCCCAGAAAGGCAGGTGCAGGCCGAACTGCGGGCTCGCCAGCAGCGCGTAAGTGTAGGCGCCGACGGCGTAGAACGCGATGTACCCGAGGTCGAGCAGGCCCGCGAAGCCGACCACGATGTTCAGCCCCAGCGCGAGCAGCACGTAGAGGACGGCGAAGTTCGCGATCCGCACCCAGCTGGTGCCGACGAGCGCGAGCGCGAAAGGCAGCGCGGCGAGCGCGATCCCGACCAGCGCGATGCCCGCCCCGGCGAAGAGCCTGCGGCGCTTGTCCGGGGCGAGGCGCATACTCAGGCCCGGTCGCCGACGCGCTCGCCGAGCAGTCCCGACGGGCGCGCCACCAGCACCAGGATCAGCACGACGAAGGCGAACACGTCCTGGTAGTTCGATCCGAAGAGCACGAAGTGCCCGCCGCCCACACAGCGATCGCCGAGCAGCGGCGCGAGCAGCCCGTAGTGGCATAGGTCGGTCAGGTCGCCGATATAGCCGGCACCCAGCGCCTCGACTACCCCGAGCAGCACGCCGCCCAGCATGGCGCCAGGGATGTTGCCGATCCCGCCCAGCACCGCGGCAGAGAACGCCTTCAAGCCGAGCACCGAGCCCATCGTGTACTGCGCGATGCCGTAGTAGGTCCCGACCATCACCCCGGCCACCGCCGCGAGCGCCGCGCCGATGACGAAGGTCGCCGCGACCACCCGGTCAACGTCGATCCCCATCAGGCCGGCGACCTGCGCATTCTGCGCCGTCGCGCGCATCGCGGTGCCGAGGCGCGTGCGGTAGACAAGCCACGCCAGCGCACCCATCAGCCCCACGCACAGCGCGAGGATCGCGAGCTGCACGTTGGTGATCGCGGCGCCGGCGACGTAGTAGATCCGCGTCTCGATGATCTGCGGGAAGGCGAGCACGTTGCGGCTCCAGACGAGCAGCGCGAGGTGCTGCAGGATGATCGAGACGCCGATCGCCGTGATCAGAGGCGCGAGACGGGGCGCGCGCCGCAACGGCCGGTAGGCGAGCCGCTCCATGGCGTAGCCGACGCCCATGCACACCGGAACGGCGCAAGCCGTGCCGGCGAGCACCACCGCGAGCGGCGGCAGCGCGCCGCCGGCGAGCGCGTTGATCACGCTGAAGGCGACCATCGCACCGATCATCACCACCTCGCCGTGCGCGAAGTTGATCAGCTGGATGATGCCGTAGACCATCGTGTAGCCGAGCGCCACCACGGCGTACACGCTGCCCAGCGTGAGCCCGTTGACGAGCTGCTGGAGGAAGATGTCCATTCCTGCGGCAAGCCTAACGCATCGCCCCCGCGGCAACAAAAACGGCACCCGAAGGTGCCGTTTCCAGGGCGGCCGCGGCGGCTACTTCTTCGTCTCGTCCTTCGCGGGCTCGGCCTTGAGCGCCTCCTTGGCCGGCTCGGCGGCGCCCATCTTCATGAACTCGTCCATCGGGATGGTCTTGCCGGCCTTGATCACCGCGACCGGGGTGATCTTGCCCTCCTTCATGGTGAAGATCGTCATTTCGGCGTCCTTGCGGTCGCCCTTCTCGTCGAAGGCGATCTTGCCGGTGGCGCCGGTGTACTCGAGGCTCGCGAGCGCCGGCAGGTATTTCGCCGGATCGGCGGAATCGGCCTTTCTCATCGCCGCGATCAGCATGTTGGCGGCGTCGTAGGTAAACGGCGCGTACAGGATCGGATCGGCGTTGAACTTCTTCTTGTAGGCGTCGAGGAACTTCTTGTCGGCGGCCGCCACCGGAATCCCCGCCTGCGAGCACAGCATCCCCTCGGCCGCCTCGCCGGCGAGCTTCGCCATCTCGTCGGTGCAGGCGCCGTCGCCGAAGGCGAACACCGCCTTGATGCCGAGCTCCTTGCCCTGCTTGACCAGCGGCCCGCCGGTCGCGTCCATGCCGCCGTAGAAGATCGCGTCGGGCCTGCGGCCCTTGAGCTTGGTCAGGATCGCCTTCCAGTCGGTGGTTTTGTCGGTGCCCTCCTCGCGCGACAGCACCTTGACCTTCTCGGCCTTGAGCGTCTTCTCGACCTCGTCGGCGAGGCCCTTGCCGTACGCGGTGGCGTCGTCGATCACCGCCACCACCTTCGGCTTCTTGGTGGCCGCGAGGTAGCTGGCGATCGCCGGTCCCTGCTGGTCGTCGCGGCCGACGACGCGGAACTGGTTCTTGAAGCCCTGCTCGGTGAGCTTCGGATTGGTCGCCGAGCCGGAGATCACCGGGATGCCGGCCGAGTTGTAGATCGGCGACGCCGGGATCGAGGTGCCGGAGTTGAGGTGGCCGACGACGCCGGCGACCTTCTCGTCGACCAGCTTCTGCGCCACCGTGGTGGCGACCTTGGGATCGGCCTGGTCGTCCTCGCTCACGAGGACGAATTTCGCATCCTTGCCGCCGATCTTGATGTGCGCCTCGTTCGCCTCGTCGATCGCGAGGCGCACGCCGTTCTCGTTGTCCTTGCCGAGGTGCGCGATGCTGCCGGTGAGCGGCGCCACGCTGCCGATCTTGATCTCGATCGAAGGCGGCGGGGGCGGCGGCGCGCTTTCCTTCTGCGCCATCGGCGCGGGCTGCTTGGGCTCTTCCTTGCCGCAGCCGGCGACCAGAAGGGCGGCGGCGCAGAGGGCGACGGTGAGCGTGCGGCGGTTCATCGTGTTCTCCCGAATCTGGCGAGCGTCAATGATAGCCCATGAAAAATGAAAAGGGCCGGTCGCCCGGCCCCTCGTTCCGCCCGTTCGTCCGCGCTCTACTTGATGGAGAGGATCCACTTGATGAGCGCCTTCAGGTCCGCGTCCGGCACGTTCGGATTGGGGGGCATCGGCACTTGTCCCCAGACCCCCGAGCCGCCCTTGCGCACCTTCTCGAACAGCTTCGCCTCGGCGCCCTTCTGGCCGGCGTATTTCTTCGCCACGTCGGCGTAGGCCGGCCCGATCGTCTTCGGCCCCTTCACCACGTGGCAGCTCAGGCAAAGGTATTTCTTGGCCATCGCCTCGTCGGCCCTGGCGGGCAGCGCGGCGACCAGCCCCAGCGCCAGCAACGAAACGGTCAGTGCTCTCATCTCGCTCTCCGTGCCAAACGAAAGAGGCCGAATCGTACCCGAGTCGGCGCCCGGCGTCAGGCGGCGCGGTTACATTCCGTTACACGCGCGGCGCAGGGTCCCGAGGTCGTCGATCGGCGCAAGGCAGGTAACGCCGCGGCACAGCCAGCCGTTGACCGCGCCGGGCCGCGCCGGCTTGTCGAGCGTTGGCGGCAGCCCGGCAACCCCGTCCTCGATCGGGAGCAGCATGGTGGCCGGCAGGTAGTCGCGCGCGAGCCGCGCCGCCCAGTCGCGCACCGCCGCGGCCTCGCCGCGCAGCACCAGCACCGCGGGCGGCGCGAGCGATTCGTCCAGCGCGATCGCGAGCTGCGCGAAGCCCGCCGGCTGCGCCCGCATCGCCGGGTAGAACAGCTCGAGGACGCGTTCCGCCGCGCGTGCGTAGCGGTCTTCGCCGGTCACGGCGGCAAGACGGTTGAAGCACAACGCCGCCATCCCGTTGCCCGAGGGCATGGCGGCGTCATGTCCCGACTTGGGTCGGTGCAGCAACTTCTCGTGGTCGCGCGCGGTAAAGAAGAACCCGCCTGCCTCGGCGTCCTCGAACTGCTCCAGCAGCACGTCGGCGAGCTGCTCCGCGAGCTCGAGATCGGCGCCACGCCATCGCGCCTGCAGCAGCTCCAGCAGCGCCGCGAGCAGGTAGGCATAGTCGTCGAGATAGGCAGCCAGATGCGCGCGCCCGTCCTTCGCGGTGGCGAGCAGGCGCTCGCCGCGCCACATCGCGCCGCGGATGTACTCGAGCGCGCGCTCGGCCGAGGCGACCCAATCGGGCCTGCCGAAGACGCGCCCGGCGCGCGTCATGCCGAGGATCGCGAGCGCGTTCCAGGAAACGAGGACTTTCTCGTCCCTGCCGGGCCGGACGCGGCGCTCGCGGGCCTGCCACAGCTTCCGTCTCGCCCGGTCGAGCGTCTCCCGGTCCGCACACGGTGCCGCCACGCGCAAATGCCAGTGGCGATTCTCGAAATTCGGCGGCCGATCGAGGCCGTAGTGCGGCGCGAGCACGGCGAACTCCTCGGCCGTGAGCAGCGCCCGCGCTTCCTCCGGCTGCCAGACGTAGAACCTGCCTTCCTCGCCCTCGGAATCCGCGTCGAGCGACGAGTAGTAGCCGCCCTCGGGCGACTGCATCTCGCGCATCAGCCATGCCGCGGTCTCATCGGCGCAGCGCGCGAAGAGCGGGTCGGGCTCCGCGCGCCAGGCGTCCGCCAGCAGCGCCAGCAGCGGCCCGTTGTCGTAGAGCATCTTCTCGAAGTGCGGGATGGTCCACTCCGCGTCCACGCTGTAGCGGCAGAAGCCGCCGCCGAGCTGGTCGTAGATCCCGCCCTCGCACATCCGGGCAAGGGTGGTACGCGCCATGCCCGGCTCCCCCTTGCGCAGGCAGAGCTCGAGGTCCGCAGGGTGCGGGAACTTGGGCGCGCCGCCGAAGCCGCCGTGGCGGCGGTCGAAGTTCGCGCGCAGCGTGTCCAGAAGGCCGGCGATCGGCGCTGCGTCGAGCTGCGAGCGGTGCGCGCCGCCTGCCGGCAGCGTGCGCGAGAAGGCGAGCTTCACCTGGGCATCCTGCTCGCGGATCTCGGCGCGCTTCTCGCGCCACAGCTCCGCCACGTGCTCGAGCAGCTCGCCGAACCCCGGCAGGCCGTAGCGCGGGGCTTTCGGGAAGTAGGTGCCGCCGTAAAACGGCGTGCCGTCGGGCGACAGGAACATGGTGAGCGGCCAGCCGCCGGCGCCGCGGCCGAACATCTGGTGCGCCACTTGGTAGATCTGGTCGAGATCCGGGCGCTCCTCGCGGTCCACCTTCACGTTCACGTAGTCCCGGTTCATGCGCGCCGCGATGCCGGCGTCCTCGAAGCTCTCGTGCGCCATGACGTGGCACCAGTGGCAGGCGGAATACCCGATCGAGAGCAGGATCGGCTTGTCCTCGGCGCGCGCGCGCTCGAGCGCCTCCGGGCCCCACGGATACCAGTCGACCGGGTTATGCGCGTGCTGCTGCAGGTAGGGCGAAGTCTCGCCAGACAGGCGATTGGGCATATGCGGCATTATCACGTCTGTGAACGCGAACGACGTCCTCGAGTTCTGGTTCGGGCAGGAGCGCAAGGCGTGGTTCGAGAAGAACCCTGCCTTCGACGAGGAGATTCGCGGCCGCTTCCTGCCGCTGTACGAAGAGGCCTCCAGCCGGGAGCTGGAGGGCTGGAAGGGCGAGCCGAGAAGCTGCCTCGCCCTCGTCATCCTGCTCGACCAGTTCCCTCGCAACATGTTCCGCGGTAGCGCCCGCGCCTTCGCCGCCGACCCCCTCGCCCGTGCGGCGGCGAACACGATCCTGGAAAAGGGCTGGGACAAGCGGATGACGCCCGACGAGCGCCTCTTCGCCTACCTGCCCCTCGAGCACGCCGAGTCGCTCGCCGACCAGGAGCGGTGCCTCGCGCTGATGAAGGAAATTTCGGTCTACCCGGAAACCGCGGACATGCCGAAGTGGGCTCAGGCGCACCTCGACGTCATCCGGCGCTTCGGGCGCTTTCCCCACCGCAATGCCGCGCTCGGGCGCGCGAGCACCCCCGAGGAGCTGGAGTTTCTCAGCCAGCCCGGCTCAGGCTTCTGAGTCGGTGATCGCGCCCTTCGAGGCGGTCGAGACGAGCCGCGAGTATTTCGCCATCACGCCGCTCGCGTAGCGCGGCTTCGGCGCCTTCCATTTCTTGCGGCGCGCGGCGAGCTCCTTCGCCGGGACGTTCAGCTGGATCAGGCGCTTCTTCGCATCGATAGTAATGGAGTCGCCGTTCTGCACCAGCGCGATCGTGCCGCCGACAAACGCCTCGGGCGCGACATGGCCGACGACCATTCCCCAGGTGCCCCCCGAGAATCGCCCGTCGGTCAGGAGGCCCACGGATTCGCCAAGCCCTTGGCCGACTAAAGCAGAAGTGGGCGCTAGCATTTCCTGCATTCCGGGGCCACCTTTCGGGCCCTCGTAACGGATCACCATGACATCGCCCGGCTTGATCTTCTTGGCGAGGATCGCCTTCATGCACTCGGGCTCGGAATCGAACACGCGCGCCGGCCCCGTGATCGAGGTCTTCTTCAGCCCCGTGATCTTCGCGACGCAACCCTCGGTGGCGAGGTTGCCCCTGAGGATGGCGAGGTGGCCCTCCTTGTACATGGGCTTGGACCAGGGCCGGATCACGTCCTGGTCGGGGCGCGGCTCGGCGGGCACGTCCTGCAGCATCTGGGCCATGGTCTTGCCGTGGATCGTCATGCACTCGCCGTGCAGCGCACCGTGCGCGAGCAGCATCTTCAGCACCTGCGGCACGCCGCC
>Ga0335083_10001976_pt1 | contig 27670 bp, 23 predicted proteins | sample Lox_Sample_42_FD_206716 | JGI IMG/M metagenome (GOLD analysis project Ga0335083, IMG submission 206716) | Soil microbial communities from Loxahatchee National Wildlife Refuge, Florida, United States - Lox_Sample_4.2 | ecosystem: Environmental > Terrestrial > Soil > Wetlands | place: USA...
GCAAGCCGAGGGCTGCGCGACCAAGCCGACGCTGCCGCCCGACATCCTGACGCTCTACACGCGCGCGTCCGACGCGTACGACGAATACCTGACCGCGTTCGCCGAGTCCAAGCTCGCCGCCGAACAGACCCAGGAGATCCGCTTCTACCGCGCCGACATCCTGTGCTTCAAGATGGGCAAGGTCGAGCTCGCCGGCGACGAGTACCTCGCGCTCGGCAAGAGCTCGCCGATCGGCAAGTACCACAAGGACGCGCTGCTCGACGCGATCGCCGCGTTCGAGGCCGCGCGCCCGAAAGACACCGCCGGCCACCGCCAGCTCTATCCGGTCGACACCAAGTTCGCCGAGGCGGTCGATCTCTACGCCACGCTGTTCCCGGCCGACAAGGCGATCGTCGGCGTCATCTTCAAGAACTGCCAGATGTTCTTCGACTACTCCGAGTGGGATCAGGTGATCAAACGGTGCGGCCTGATCGTGACGAAGTACCCGACCGATGCGAACGCGGGCCCGGCCGGCGACCGCATCCTCTCGGCGCTCAACAAGGCCTCCGACTACGAGAACCTCGAGGTGTGGGCGCGCAAGCTCAAGGAGGCGCCGTCGTTCAAGGCCAAGGACAAGCAGGAGCTGCTGTCGGGCCTCATCATCCAGTCGATCCAGAAGACCGGCGACAAGTACCAGGAGGCCGGCAAGTACGACCAGGCCGCGAAGTTCTACCTGCGGGTGCCGAAGGAGACCAACGACCCGAAGATCGCGGCGCGTTACATGATGAACGCCGGCGCGATGTACGAGAAGGCGAAGCGGCCCGAGGACGCCGCCGACATCTACCTCGACGTCGCCGAGAAGTTCGCCGACACGTCGCGCGATGACGCCGAGAAGGCCGCGTTCACCGCCGGCGTCGTCTACGAGCACGTCATCTACTACGACCGGGCCGCGAAGGCGTACGAGCTCGTCGTCAACAAGTTCGGAAAGGGCGAGAAGGTCCCCGACGCGCTCTACAACGCGGGCCTGCTGCGCCAGGCGCTCGGCCAGAACGACAAGGCGATCCAGCACTACAAGGACTACGCGAAGAAGTACTCGTCGCGTCCCGACGCTTCGGCGGTCGCGTTCAACATCGGCGCGGTCTACGAGGACGGCGGCCAGGACGGCCCGGCGTACCAGGCGTTCACCGACTACGCGCGCGTCTACAAGTCGATCGGCAAGCGGCTCGTCGAGGCCCACACGCGGGCGGGGCTCGCGTCCTACCGGCTCGGCCAGTACAAGCGCGCGCACGACGACTTCGTCGAGGCCGAGGCGCTGTTCAAGCGGTCGAACGCGGCCGAGAAGAAGGAAGCGAAGACGTGGGCCGCGCAGGCGCGTTACTACGAGGGCGAGCTGATCTTCCGCGACTACGAGAAGGTCGGCCTCGACGTCAAGCCGAGCCAGCTCGGCGCCGCGCTCACGAAGAAGATGAAGCTGCTCGGCGAAGCCGAGAAGGTCTACTTCTCGATCGCCGACTACGCCGATCCCAAGTGGGGCAATGCCGCGCTCTACCGCGACGGCCAGATCTACGAGCTGTTCGCCGACTCGCTCACCCAGGCCGCGCAGAAGCCACCGGCCGGCCTCACGCCCGACCAGGTCCAGGCCTACCAGGACGCGATCAACGAGAAGGTGCTCGCGATCCAGGACAAGGCCGTCGAGGCGTACACGATCGGCTACAACAAGGCTCTCCAGCTCCAGCTCTACGACGAGTACACCGCGAAGATCCGCGAGGCACTCGGCCGGCTCGCCGCGCAGAAGTATCCGCCCGAGCACGAGGCGCGCGGCAAGGTCCGCATCGGCGACCGCCCACCCAATCCCGATCTGATCCAGGAGGTGACGCGATGAGGACGCTCGCGATCGTCCTGGTCGTGGCGGCATGCGGCGGTCACTCCACCGGCACGCGCCACGTCGCGGGCAGCGGCACGACCGCGAAGGTCAAGCTCGACCCGGTCAAGCCGGGCGCGCGGCGCGCGTTCGAGCGCGCGATGAGCGCCGAGCACATGGGCGGCCCTGAGGCCGACGAGACCGCGCGCAGCCGCTTGCGCGAGGCCGTCAAGGAAGACGGCTCGCTGTGGGAGGCCTGGTACGACCTCGGCGTGCTCGCGTGGCGCACCGGCGACGACGACGAGGCGATCGAGGACTTCTCGAAGGCGCTGTCGGTCGATCCGAACCACGTCTCGGTGCTGCTCGCGCGCGCCGAGGCGAACCGGCGCGACGGCAAGAAGAAGGACGCGCGCGCCGACTACGAGTCGGCGCTCAAGACCATGGACGACGACGATCCGAACCGGAAGGACACCGCGGCGCGGCTCGCGTCGCTGCTCCGCGACAGCGAGCAGTACGACGACGCGGTCGGTCTTTTGCGCGACACCGTGCGGCTGTCCGGCGCGAACGCGAAGATCTACACCGAGCTCGGCCAGACCTACCTCGCGCAGAAGCGGCTCGAGCTCGCCCAGCTCTTGCTCGCGAAGGCGCTCGAGCTCGACGCGAAGGATCCGGCCATCTACAACGCGCTCGCGCTGCTCGCGATGAAGCAGGGCAAGGCGCAGGAGGCGTTCGACCTGTTCGACAAGGCCGTGTCGCTCGACCCCAACTTCACGGACGCCCGGTACGACAAGGCGAGCGTGCTACTCGACGCCGGCGATTACGCGCGAGCCAAGACCGAGCTCGCAGTGATCGTCCAACAGAAGCAGGACGACGACCTGCCGGCTCAGGTGGCGCTCGGGGTCGCGCACCGCGGCCTGAAGGAATACCCCGAGGCGAAGAAGGTCTGGGAGCACGTGCTGAAGGTGACGAACAAGCGATCTCAGATCCACGCCGACGCGCAGTACAACCTCGCGATCTTGGAGCTGGACTCGCTGCAAAACGACGCGGCCGGCAAGGCGGACTTGGCAACCTATCTGCAAGAGGCTCCGTCGAGTCACGCCAAGCACCAGGACGCCGAGAACAAGTGCAAGGAGGTCAAATGCAGGTGAGGCCTGCCACCCCCCACAGGGGGCTACGAGCCGCTATTGGCGTTGTGCTCGCTTGGGCGTTGCTGTGTGTGCTCGCCCTACCGGCGTTCGCGCAGCCGCACAAGGACAAAGGCGGGGGCGACAAGACGCCCGCGGCCGCGCCGGCGCCAGACAAGGCGCCAGCGGCCGGCGACAAGAAGAAGTCTCCGAAGGAGAAGAACTTCGACTTCAACGCGCTCGACCTCAACGGCCGCCAGCGCACGCCGCAGCTCCTGTACTTCCTCGAGCGCGCGAACGAAGAGCTCGAGCGTGCGAGCCTCGAGAAGCGCTCGTTCATCCCGCACATGGTGCGCTCGGTCGACGAAGAGGCGATGTGATGAGCCCGGGAGCGAATTGAAATGGCCACGGTCGCTCTTCGCACGGCGCTGATCTGGCGCGACGAGGTCATGGACGACGTCGTCCTCGACCAGCCGGGGCCGGTCACGATCGGCTCGCACGGCTCGGCGCGCTTCGTCGTGCCCGACCTCGGGCTGCCCAAAGGCTTCGCGATCGTCCGCCCGGGCAACCGCGGCTATCTGCTCACGCTCGGCGAGCGCATGCGCGGCACGATCTGCATCGACGGCCAGGAGAAGGACGTCGGCGACTTCGTCAAGCGCGGCGACGGCGAGCGCATCGGCGGTTTCCGCGCGACGCCGATCAGCGGCCGCGACTGGGGCGTGATCGATCTCGACGAGTCCGGCGACTACAAGCTGTTCTTCCAGTTCGTCCCGGTCGAGGACGCGCAGCCGTTCTTCTCCAAGCCGGTCCTGCTCGGCGGGCTCGCCGGGTACCTCGCGACGATCCTCGTGCTCACGACGATCGCGTACCTGAAGGGCGTGTCGGCCGACTTCGAGCTCGCGGGCTCGGCGTTCCTCGGCGACCTCTCCGAGTGCCTGTTCCGCGCGTGGCTCGCCGCGACCATCGTGCTCACCGTGTGCGCGGTGATCGCGTGGGTGATCTTCAAGCACACGCTCGAGTCGCAGCTGTCGCTGACGTTCTCGATCGTGCTGCACCTGTTCCTGTTGTTCGTCACGTGGGTGTTCTACGTGCCGGGCGATCCGTTCGTGTGGCCGGGCCCGCGCAACCTGACCGCGCAGTACCTCGCGAGCCGCATCAAGGACGAGCCCGATCCGCCCAAGCCGCAGGTGGCCGGTCCGAAGGCCGATCAGGGCGCGGCCGCACCGAAGACGCCGGACCCGCCCAAGGTCGTCAAGACCAAGGGGGCCGAAGGCAAGATGGGCGGAGAAGGCGAGCACGAGCGCGCCCGCGACAAGAACAACATCAACAACGAGCCGGTCGCGCCGCCGAAGGTCGCGCTGTTCGAGGACCGCAACGTCAAGGTCATCGACAACATCATCGACCGCAACCTGTCCTCGAACCTGTCCAAGTTCCAGGGCATCCTCGGCGAGACCAAGCGCGGCGACCTCGGCTTCGGCCCGGGTCACGGCACCGGCGTCGGCGAAGGCACCGGCACCGGCACGACGCGCGGCACGAACGGCAAGGGCCCGGGCGGCGGCGGCAATGCCGAGATGGACGTCATCACCAACCACAAGGACATCGACACCGGCGGCCTGCGCGCCGGCGGCGGCAACTGCGCGAAGCCGCCGTGCGGCGTGCGCCCGCACGAGGTCAAGGTCGCGGTCGGCGAGGCCGAAGGCGACATCGAAGGCCTCACCGCCGAGGAGATCAACCGCGTCGTCAAGGCGGCGGCCGGCCTGTTCCGCGCCTGCTACCAGAAAGAGCTCAACCGCTCGCCCGGCCTCGGCGGTAAGCTGGTCATGCACTTCGTGATCGGAGGCGACGGTTCGGTGAAGAGCGCGAAGACCAGCGGCGGCAGCTCGCTCCGCAACGACGCCGTCGAGGAGTGCGTCAACCGCCAGATCATGCGACTGCACTTCCCGCCCAAGGGCGGGATCTCGAACGTGAACTATCCATTTGTCTTCCAACCAGGAGGATAGCCATGCGTAGCGCCATCTATGGTCTCGTGCTCGTGTTCGCCGCTTGTGCCAACGATCCGATCTACCTGAACGCAGCTTCCAGCATGGAAGCCGGACAGGACGACGGCACGGGTATGCCCGTGGTGGCGAAGCAGTCGTTGATGCTGCCGATCAAGCCCGAGACCAAGACCGACGCCGCAGCGCGCGCCAAGCTCGCCGCGTCGCTCGGCGTGATGGTGCCGTACGTGAAGGTCGGCGATATCGACGTCGAGATCGAGTACACGATCACGAACCTCGACACGATGAACCCGGGCCAGGCGTTCATCGACCTCAACGGCGCGAACGAGTACTACATCTACGACCCGTCGATGCTGAACTACACGCCGCCCGGCAGCGACGATCCGATCGTGACGCCGCCGCTGGCCGGTAATATCCCGATCGACATGGCAGCCGGCGCCACGTACAGCGGCGTGTTCCGCGAGGACCAGTACGAGACCGCGTCGATCGATCTCGACGAGGTGACGCAGGGCAACTACAACCCGTACACCGCGATCTTGAACATCGCGAAGAACGAGCCGAGCTTCGGCGTACTGTCGCCGTCGATCCTGCTGACGACTTGCACGATGCAACCGATCCCCGCGGCCGATCAGGCGACGTGCGCGAACTGCGAGGCCAACCCCGACGATCCGTCGTGCGGCCAGCAGCAGACGGGCATGATGATCCCGCGTGCGGCATTCGCCGAGATGATCCGCGTCGATCTCGTGTTTCACCCGACCTCGCACATGACGCTCGACTTCAACGTGCGCGTACGCGATCACCGCGGCATCGTCAACGACCTCGGCATGGCGGCGTTCACGCAGGAGCCGACGGACGTGACGATGTTCATGCCGGTCGAGTACGCGATGGGCACGGCGAATTAGCCCCGCGGGAAAGCACGCCGGCGCCGCTTCCGGGTTACGATAACGCCTAGATGATCCGTCTGGGGATCGGAGTCGCTTGCGTCCTCGCGTGCGGTGTTGCGGATGCCCGGCCGGCATCGACCGGGTTCTTCGCCGAGGGCGGGCTCGCCGTCGACGACGTGCTCGAGGGTGCCGGCAAGTACGCCGCGACCGGCCCCGGCCTCGCGATCCGGGTCGGCCGCGACCTGTTCTCGTGGCTGTCGATCGGCGGCTATGTCGCGGCATCGACGCACGAGGCGACGGTCCCGCCGCCGCCGACCGGCCAGTACTTCCAGCTCTACCGCGCCGGCGGCGACGGCCGCATCAACGTCCCGATCGGCCCGATGTCGATCTTCGTCGAGGGCGGCTTCGGCGCGACGATGATCTCGTCCAACGTGCTCCAGCAGGTGATGCTCACCAAAGCCGGCAGCTCGTTCTCCGCGACGATCCACGGCGGCGGCGGCCTCGAGTACCAGCTCGAGAACCGCCACTACGGCGTCGGCCTGGCCGCCGACGGATACGTCGAGCCCGAGTTCAAGAACATGAAAGTGCTCGAGGGGCGGCTTTATCTTCGCTACACGTACGGCGGCGGCTGACGCGCGATAGGAACGCCGATCGCGTCGTTGTCGCTCCGCTTCCGGTCCTCGCGTACGGTCGTACGCTCCGGTCCGGTTCTCGCTCCGCCTCGCGCTCGACGCGCTTGCGTCGTTTTACCGTAACGCCTTTCGGCCAGAGCCGATCAGATCCACGAGCAGGCGACGGAACGGCGCGCGCGCGTCGAGCAGGCCGAGCACGGCGGCGGTGCCGAGGCGCTGGCGCCACAGCATGAGCAGCGATGACGGGAGCGCGAGGCCGCGGGCGGCGAGCGCGCGGCCGGTGGTCGTGGCGAGCTCGGACGCGTAGGACGAGTCCCAGTGGAAGTCGCCGTGCGTGGCGAGCGGTGCGGCGAGCGCGCGCTCCCAGTCGCGGTGGGCCGTCGTGGCCAGCGAATCGGCACGGCGCAGCAGGCCGGCGGATGCGAGTGCCATGCGAAAGCGCTCGGCGCCGCGCACGCCGTCGTCGTCGATGAGGCCATGCCAGAGCTCGCGGTCGGCGTCGCGGACCTCGGCGGGGATCGCGAACGCGCAGCCGAAATCGAGGCACCACGCGAGCACGTGACCGTCGTCGCCGACCTCGATCAGGAAATTACCGGGGTTCGGATCGGCGTTGACGAGGCCGCGCGCGAGCGGCGAGCCCCACGCGAAGCGGAAGATCGCGGCCGCCGCTTGCCGGCGCACGTCGGGCGAGCCATGCGCGGCGACGTCGACGACGGTCTTGCCGCGTGCGCGCTCCATCGTCAGCACGCGCGCGCTCGACAGCTCGGCGAGCACGGCCGGCACGCGCACGACCGCGTCGTCGCGCCAGGCGTCGGCGAATTGCCGCTGCGCCTCGGCCTCGAGTCGGTAGTCGAGCTCGCGCCGCACCGCCTCGGCGAGCGCGGCGAGCGTCTCGTCGGCCAGGCTCCGGCCGATCTCGGAGCCGGCGAGCGAGCGCAGGAAGCCCGGATCGTCGAGGTCGGCGCGCAGCGCCTCGGCGACGCCCGGATACTGCACCTTGACGACGACCGCGCGTCCGTCGTCGAGCCGCGCCGCGTGGACCTGACCGAGCGAGGCCGCCGCGATCGGCGTCGCGTCCCACTCCGCGAACAGCGCCTGCGGCGGGCGGCCGAGGTCCTGGGCGATCACGTCCGCGATCGCGCCGCCCGACACCGCGGGCGCGCGGTCCCACAGCCCACCGAGCACGGCACGCGCGGCGCCGCTCGCCCGCGTGTACGCCGCGAGCTGCGCGACCTTCGCGAGCCCGCCCTTGAGCCGGCCGGCCTGCGCCGCGAGCGCGGCCGCCGCCTCCTCGTCGACGACGCGATCGTCGTCGTCCGAGCCGGTCGGATCGGTCGTCAGCACCTGCTTCGCGCGCGCCCACAGCCGGGCGAACCCGACGCGTCGCTCCGCCCACTCGCGGGCGCCCACTACGACTGCACTTCCTCGACGCTCGACAGCCGCGCCGGGCCCGAGTCGTCGCTCCAGAACAGCTCGACGCGGTTCTTGCCGGTCTTCTTCGCACGATACAGCGCGCGATCGGCGCGCCGCACGAGATCCTCGCCGGTCTGGGCCTTGCTCTCGGGGTAGGCCGCGATGCCGAGCGACGCCGTCACGCCGAGCGCGCGCGGCGGGTCCTCGTCGGTCGTGATGCGGAGCTCGGCGATGCCCTCGCGAATGCGCTCGGCGAGGTTGTACGCGCCGACCATCTCGGTCCGCGGCAGGACCACCGCGATCTCCTCGCCGCCGTAGCGCGCCGCGGTGTCGACGCCACGCATCTGAGCCTTGACCACATTCGCGATCGCGCGCAGCACGCGATCCCCCACGAGATGCCCGTAGGTGTCGTTCAGGTGCTTGAAATCATCGACATCCATCATCACGACCGAGAACGGGCTGCCGTAGCGCTTGCTGCGCTCGATCTCCTCCTCGATGCGCCTGTCGAAGTAGCGGCGCACGAACAATCCGGTCAGGCCATCGACCATCGCGAGCTCGTACAGATGCGCGTTCTGCAGCGCGGCCGCGACCTGCAGCGCGAGCGATTCGAGCAGGCGCTGGTGCGCCGCCGAGAACGCCGCGACCCGCGCCGATTGCACCGCGACCACGCCCTCGCACTCGCCGTAGATGAACAGCGGCACGCCGAGCCAGGACCGGATGCCGTCGGCATCGGTCGCGATCTCCGCGACGCTGAGGTCGTCGATTCGCCGCGACGCCGCCTGCGCCATCACCCAGCCGGCGACGCCCTCGCCCGGCTGCATCGCCCGCCGGAAGAATTTCTCGCTCGTGCGATCGAAGCCGTCGATCACGAGCTCGGACTCCGGCCCGGCGCGGCGATGGACGAGCGCGACCGCCTCGGCCTCGGGAATCGCCTTGCACGTCTCGCGCGCGACCGCCTCGACCAGCTCCTCGAGCTGCAGCGACGATGACAGCCGGCGCGCGGTCGCGTTCAGGATCTCGAGGTCGTGCACGCGCGCCTCGAGCTCGCCGCGCGCGCGCGACAGCCGCGAGAACACGAAGTTGATCAATAGATACGTCAGCGACAGCAGCAGGAAGCCGAGCGGCTGCTCGGGGTCGTACAGCAGGACGAGCACGACGCCGATCGGCATCAGCGACGCCTCGGCCGCGATGCCCGGGATCGCGAGCTGCGTCACGTACTCGCGCCAGTTGTGGCCGAGCAGGTGCTGGCGCGCGCCCTGGATCGCGTAGTGGAGCACGAGCAACGTGCTCGCGATCGCCACCACGCGCCACGTGACGTCGATGACGCCCGCGTGCTGACCGACGACCGCGTCGGCGCCGAACAGCCAGCCGCACGCGACGAGCAGGCCGCCGCTCATGCCGCCGAAGTAGCCGACGTAGGCGAGCTCGCCGGTCAGGCCGTCGGGATCGCTGTCTCCTGGCTGCCCGCGCCGGCGCGCCGCGACCGCGCGCGCCGCGGCGTCGATCGTGAGCGCGAACGCGACGAGCCGACCGGCATCGACCGTGCCCACGCACAGCGCGGCCGCGACGTAATACGCCGAGTCGAGCGACAGCACGCTGCCTTCGAGCAGGCGAAACGCGAGCGCGCGCGCCGCCAGGATCACGGTCACGAACATCACGATCGGCAGGAGGCCCGCCGGCATCCCGCGCGACGCGCCGATCGCCGGCAGGCCGAGCACGACGAACCACCCGGCCAGGCCGAGCGCGATCGTGAAGCCGAGGCCGGCCTTGCGCACGACAATGAATCTACCGCCAAGACGCCAGGCAGACGCCGAGGCGCCAGCAGAACTGGATCGGGCCCGATCCACTTTCTTCTGGCGCCTTGGCGTCCTAGTGGCGCCTCGGCGGTAAGTCTCCTCCGAAAAGCGCGAAAGGCCTCGTCACCGTGCGGTGATGAGGCCCTTCGTCGGAAATGGTGGTGTCAGATGTCGATGATCATCACACCACGCTCGCCCTCTTCGCTGCTCGGGCGCGGCGGTGTGACGGCCGGGCGCTGCTCCGAGTCCCGGCTCCGGTCGACCGGCAGCTCGACCCGACCCCGCTCTTGTTCGCGGCGTCGTTCCTCTTCCTTCTTGAGGATCTCTTCGATAATCCAGGGATCCAACATGGCGGACCGCCTTTCAGTTACGCGGGCGGGGTGTCGACCTAACTATTGAAACTCTACATATCCGTGCGTAGCGCCTATCCCCGATCTCTGCAACCCATGGGCCTCTGGACGCTCCATCCCACACGATCATTCTAACGCACGAGAATCAGCGAGGCTCGTTTTCGCGGCGAAGAAATCACCGTGCGATCCCATGCCCGTGATCACGTCAACGATCGCGGCACCGGTGCCGGCTGACGCATCGAGCCGTCTTGGTTTCTCGAAGCCGCGCAGCACGTTGTGCATGCAAAACCGGCCTTGACCTTTTTGCGGAGTGACAGTGACCAAAAAGGCCCGCTCCCTTCAGGCAGGTGGGCAAACCCCCACATGGTGGCAGGTCGACTAGCCGGTGGTCGCGTTCAGTCGAGATCCTTGAGCTTCCACAGCCCATCTTCCTTGATGAACTTCACCTCGTACTTCTCGCCGTATTCCATGCGCGCCGAGTCACCGCGCTCGTCGATCGTCTCGTCGGTGTTGGCCTCGAGCGACTGCATGAGCCGCTCCATGTCGTCCTTGCTCGTGCCGGTGAACTGCGCCTTCATCTTCTGCGCGTCCATGCGCTCGCGATACGCCTTCGGCACGAACCTCAGCATCACGTCCCAGCGCTCGAGCCGATACGCGCGGATGAACGAGCGCAGCGCCGCCTTCGGCGTGGTCTGGTCGTAGAACGCGAGCGGGTTGGTCGCGATCCGCCACTGGCCGCCCTCCTGGACCAGGCGCATCTGATCGCCGAGGCCGTACTCGAACTCGGCGGTGACCTCGAGGCTGCCGTGCTTGCCGCGCAGGCGATCGGCCGTCTCGTCGACCTCGCGCGCGTTGTCGCGCATCATCCGCACGTACTCGTCCCGCGAGATCTTGTTCCGGAACGACTGCGACATCAGGTCGTACGCCGCGGCGAAATCGTGACCGGCGAGCGCGTGGCCATAGCGGTCGAGCGTTCCCGATGGCCCGCCGGGAGGCGTGCATGCAGCGACGGCGGCGAGGATCAAGAGCGTTCGCACGTGCCAGCTATACCATGCGTCGATCGGGGCGGGCATCGCGCGCGAAGCTCGGGATGGCGGCGAGCATCGACGCGGCCGCGACGACGATTGCCCCGGTCGGGACGTACATCGCCTCGTACAGCGAGCCGGTCCGATCCGACACCAATCCGACCACGTAGGAGGACGGCGCGGTGCCGAGGAAGTGCATGGCGAAGATCACCAGGCCCTGCGCGGCCGCGACGCGCGGCGCCGGCGCGAGATCGTCGACCGAGACCGCCATCGGCGCGTGCCACCACGAGATGAAGAACATCGTCGCGACGCCGGCGACGTAGAGGCGCCAGTCCGGTGGCAGCTCGATCGCGCAGATCGCGCACGGGATCGTCAGCGTCATGCCGAGCACGACCGTCCACAGTCGGCCGGCCCGGGTGCGCGCGCGCAGCTGGTCGGCGACCCGCGCGCCGGCGAGGATGCCGCCCACCGCGCCGAGCGCGGTGATCACGAGCAGCGAGGTCGCCGACTCCTTCGTCATGTGGTCCACGCGCTCGAGATAGTCGACGAGCCACGCGTTGTACCCGCCGGTCGCGAACGCCATCGCGGCGGTCGACAGCATCATCCAGCGCAGCGTGCGGATGCGCAGCAGCTCGCGTGCCGCTTGCCAGAACTGGCCGAACAGCGAGCCGAGGTACAGCCGCAGCGACATCGACGCCTGCGCCGCGGTCAGCATCGCGGCCGGGTGGTCGGGCACCGGCAAGAACATCACGACGACCGCGAGCGCGAGCGTCGGCGCCGCGATCACGACCACGACGCCGGGGAACCCGACCGCGGCGCCGACGCCGAACCCGACCGCTCCGCCGAGCAGCACGCCGAGGTTGAAGATCGCCATGCGGCTGGCCTTGCGCGGGCCGTCGAACAGCTGGCCGATGATCGAGTTCGCGATCGGCACGATCGCGGCGGCGCCGAGGCCGACGAGCGCGCGCGAGATCACGAGCGCGGTCACGTCCGTCGCGAACGCGCCGGCCGCACCGGCCAAGGCGGTGATCGCCAGGCCGATCGCGATCACGCGGCGGCGGTCGTAGCGGTCGCCGGCCCAACCTGCGGGCAAGGTCGCGAGCGCGTGCGGCAACAGGAACGCGGTCGTGAGCAGGCCGATCTTCGCGTCGTGGAGGCCGAAGCGGTCGCGCAGATCGGGATAGACCGTGAACAGGCTGTTGCGCGCGGCATAGCCCGCGGTGTTCGCGAGCGCGAGCACGCCGAGGACCACCCCCGCGCGCCGGCTAGCCTGCATCGTTCACCACGCCGCCGAGCGAGAACGAGCGCCGGGTGGCGACTTCGCGCCGCGAAGCGCGCGGTGAATGATGCGGGCGGAAGCTCATGGCGCGTCGTCGCCGGTGGCGCCCGATTCCTGCACGTGCACATCGTACGCGAGCCGCTTGCGGCCGGGGCCCTCCCCGGTCGCACGCACGCACGCGACGGCACGCGAACCGGCCGCGACCGGCGCGCCGACCTTCTCGGGCACGCCCTTGCCGGGGTGGTCGACCTTCGCGACGCTCTTGCCGTCGACGAACAGCTCGGCCGCCAGATCGATCTCGGCCGGCGTGTCGAACGCGACGTCGACCGCGCGCGGCTGCGCGGCGACCGGGATCGCGAAGCAGTCGACGTCGCCGTAGTCCCACGTCGCATGGACGACCGTGCGATCGGGCGCGATCGCGAACGGATGGTCCGGCGTGTCGTCTGGCTCGAGCTCGTCGTCGGGATTCGGGTTGCCGAGCGCCGCGTGCAGCTGGTACGGCGTCTCGGGGTTCGAGCGATCGGCGCGGACGACGACGTAAACGAACGGCGACGCGCCCGGCGCGATCGCGGGGACGAAGAAGTGCACGTTCGCGCCATCGCCCCGCGCGCCCTTGCGCACGAGCAGCGGCTGGCCGAGCGCGTCCTGGATCTCGAGCTCGAGCGCGACACCCTCGACCGGCGCGACCGCGAGGTCGACCGCGTTCTTCGCCGACAGCGTCTCGACCGCGAGCTTGTAGAAATCCTGATCCCCGGACCAGCCGACGAAGCCGGTCGCGGTGTCGCCCGGCAGGACATCGTTCGCGGTGCCGCGATCGTCGTCGGGCTCGCGCTCGGCGCCCGCGGCCGGCGCGACGAGCTGCGCGGTCAGCTCGTAGACCGGACCGGGCTTGGCCGGCTCGGGCGGCGGCCGATGGCCCTTGCGCGGCGCCGGCGGCTTCTTCTTCGGCGCCGCGCGCACGACCGCGATGTAGCGGCCGGGCGTGACGCCGAGGTTCGGCACGCCCTCGACGACCCGAGCGCCGCCGCGCGCCGATCGCGCGAGCAGCGCGCCGGATGCGTCCTCGATGTCGAGCACGAGATCTTGATCGACCGGCGCGATCGCGACCGCGAGCGCGCCGGCCTTCGCCACGTCGATGCGGTAGCGATCGACGTCGGTGTCCGGATCGAGCTTGCCGCGAACCCTGCCGCCGAGCGGCAGCGGTGTCGCGACGTCGCTGGTGTCGTTGGGCTCGACCTCGTCGGTCGTACCGGCAACGCCCGCATCGGCGACCTGCGGCTGCGCCACGAGCTCGACCGGCGCGGCGCTGCCCGTGCGATGCACCTTCGCGGAGCTGCCGCGGCACGCTGCCAGCGCGAGCACGAGCAGCGCGAGGTGTCTCATCCGAGCTTGCTCTTCTCGGCCATGCCCGCGAGGAACTCGGCCGACGACACGACCTGACCGTCGACCGTGATCTCGCCCTTCATCTTGAAGATCTTGCCCTTGCGCAGCGGCACGACCTCGATGCGCAGTTGATCGCCGGGTACGACCGCCTTGCGAAACTTCACCGCGTCGATCGCCATGAACAGCATGACGTGAGTCGTCGCGTCGAATTGTACCGCGCGCGACGCCAAGATCCCGCCGGTCTGGGCCATCGCCTCGATCTGCAAGACGCCTGGCATCACCGGCGCGCCCGGAAAGTGACCCTGAAAGTACGGCTCGTTGAACGTCACGTTCTTGAGCGCGACCACCTTGTCCTCGGTCAGCTCGAGCACGCGGTCGATCAGCAAGAACGGATAGCGATGCGGCAGGAGCTCGAGGATCTGCTCGAGCTTGAGCGCGGGTGCGGCGGCCATGCCGCCGGTATATCATTTCATTTCGGCGTTCAGCTTCGCCGTCAGGTCGATCGCCGGGTCGGCCCACACGACCGCCTCGCGGTCGACGATGAGCGAGACGCCCTCGGCCTTCGCGATCGTGTCGATCTTCGGGCCGGCCTGCTTGAGCAGATCCTGGATCAGCTTCGTGCGGTTCTCGGCGAGCTCCTTCTCGAGCTTCATGTACGTCTCTTGCAACGCGACCGCCTGCTTCTGCAGGTCTTCGAACTTCTGCTGGTAGACGTCGGGCTTGAGCAGCGGCTTCTGCTTCTCGAGGTCGGCCTCGGACTTCTTGAGGTCGTCCTTGTGCCTGTCGAGCTCGGCCTGCTTGGCCTTGCGCGTCTTCTCGAACGCGTCGTTCGCGCGCTTGCCGGCCGGCGTCGTCGTCAGCGTGTTGTCGATGTCGATCAGGCCGATCTTCGGGTTCGACGGTACCCCGCTCTTGGCGAGGCCCGACAACAGCGGGCTCACCATCAGGCCCAGACCCAGACAACCGAGAGCTAGATACCGATTCATGTTGACCTCATACGACGAGTTGGACGCCCGCGCCAACGATTTTAGAAGAACTGGCCGATCGTGAACTCGAAGTCCAGAGGCTCTTCGCCGGCTTGCGCGTCGAGCGGGATGCCCCACTCGAACCGCAACGGTCCGATCGGCGAGATCCACCGGAAGCCGAAGCCGACCGATTGCCGGATGCCGTGGACGAGCGAGTCGGGCAGCCGGAAGCACGGATCGAACTGGATCGGAACCGCCGCGTTCTTCGACTGCAGTCCGGAGCAGTAGCGGCTCTCCAGGTTGTACGCGTTGCCCATGTCGAAGAACACGACGCCGGTGATGCCGACCTTCTTGAACAGCGGGAACTCGATCTCGTTGTTGTTGATGATCTGGAGGTTGCCGCCGAGCGGGATCGTGCTGAGCTCCTGGCCGACATCGCCGGGCGGCTGCGTGAGCAGCTTCGGGCCGAGCGACAGCAGCGCGTAGCCGCGGATGTTGTAGATGCCGCCCAGCAAGTAGCGCTCGGTGATCGGCACGCCGAGCGGATCGGTCGATGTGGTCACGCCGATCTCGAGGTTGTTGCGCAGGATGAACGGCGAACCGGCGATCGGCATGTAGTGGCGGACGAAGCCGCCGATCCGCCAGAACTTGTTCTCCGAGCCGGTGTACGCGCTCGCGTACTCGGTGAACAGGGTCTCGTACCAGCCGGCGGTCGGCAGGAAGCGATCGTTGCGCCCGTCCCACGACAGCGACGCGCGGAGCGACGAGGTCAGACCGCCTCGGTAGAGATTCGCGACGCTCTCGGCCTGCACCGGCGCGGTGATCGCGCCGAAGCTGGCGAGCGCCGACGAGCCGGTCGTCACGCTGACGTCCTCGAGCTTGTACGTGAGGAACGCGCGGACGTCGCGCACGCGCGCCTCGAACAACAGCGGATAGCCCCACGTCAGCGTGCCGCCGGTCGAGTTGCGGAAGAACGTGTAGAACCCGAGGCTCTGGTTGTAGAGGTCGAACGAGAACGTCCAGAACGTGTCGAGGAAGTACGGCTCGACGAAGCGGAGCAGGAACAGCTGGCGGAGCGAGCTGATCTGCGCCTGCAGCGCGAGCGTCTGGCCGCGCCCGAACAGGTTGTTCTGCGAGATCTGCGCCTGGCCGATGAAGTTCTCCACGCTCGAGAAGCCGGCGCCGATCTGGAACGTGCCGGTCGGGCGCTCGATGACCTCGACGTTGACCTCGACGAACTCGTCTGAGCTGCCGCGCTTGGTCGACACCGTGACGTTCTCGAAGAAGCCGAGCGCCATGATGCGCTTCTTCGAGACCTCGAGGTTCGTGTTGTTGAACAGCTCGCCCTCGGCGACGCGCATCTCGCGGCGGATCACCTTGTCGCGCGTCTTGGAGTTGCCGCGGATGTTGATGCGCTCGAAGTACGCACGCTTGCCGCGCGAGATCTCGAACGTGAGCGCGATCGTACGGTGGTCGAGGTCGACCTTGGTCAGCGGCAGCACGTTCGCGTACGCGTAGCCCTGGTCCTGGTAGTACGCCGACAGCGCCTCGCGGTCCTCGGCGATCTGCGTGCGCGAGAACGTCATGCCGCCGCGCAGCCTCGTCTTCTCGAGGTTCTTCGCCGGCGAGCCGATGAGGTCGCCCTTGAACGAGACCGACGCGATCGTGAAGATCGGGCCCTCGTCGATCGGGATCGACAGGTACATGTACTGCTTGTCGCGCGACAGCCGCAGCTGCGGCGTGCCGACCTTGACGTTCGCGTAGCCGCGATCCCAGTAGTGCGCGCTGATCAGCAGGAGGTCGCGCTCGAACGCGTCCTGGCTGTACACGCCGGAGTCGTTCAAGAACGACAGCGCGTCGGCGCGGCGGGTCGCGATCGCGCCGCGCAGCTCGTCGGCGGAGATGTGCGAGTTGCCGATGAACTCGACGTCGCGGATCTTGACCTTCGCCTTCTCGTCGATCTTGAACCAGACGTCGACCTCGGTGTCGTTGATCGGCTTGATCTCGTAGTCGACGGTCGCGAGGTAGAAGCCCTTCTGGACGTAGAGGTCGGCGATCTTCTCGCGGTTCTTCTTGACCTTCGCGATATCGACGATCGTGTCGAGCTCGAGATCGAGGACCTCGTTGATCTTCGACAGCTCGACCTCGCTGTTCCCGGCGATCAGCACCTTGCGGATCGCCGGCTTCTCCTTGACCGCGAACGTCAGCGTGATGCGGCCGTCGGAACCGATCTCGCCCTCGACGTCGATGTCGGCGAAGAAGCCCATCTTCCACATCGCGCGGATGTCCTCGCGCAGCTTGTTCGCGTCGAGGATCGTGCCGGCCTTCGACAGCAGCTGGACGCGGATCGCGTCGTCCTCGACCTTGCGGTTGCCCTTGAACTGGATGCGCTCGATCGGGCGGCCCTGCCACTGCGGCGGCGTGTCGGCGCCGGGCGCCTGCGCGGACGCCGCGAACGGCGCGAGCACGATCGCCAGCACGAGCACGAGGGCGAGCCGGACGACGGGCGTCATGACGGCTGCCCGTGCTCTTCGGCGACGGTGCCGCGATAGGTCGTGTCGCTCTCCTCGACGAGCTTGCCGCCGTCGATCATGCGCAGCCGGCGCGGCATCAGCTTCGCGAGCTCGGGGTTGTGCGTGACGACGAGCAGCGTGGAGCCGCGCTCCTGGTTGAGCTCGAGGAACAGCTGGTGGATCGCCTCGCCGGTCGCGCGGTCGAGGTTGCCGGTCGGCTCGTCGGCGAGGAGCAGCGACGGCTCGAGCACCATCGCGCGGGCGAGCGCCACGCGCTGCTGCTCGCCGCCCGACAGCTCGCTCGGCCGGTGGGTGAGCCGGTGCCCGAGGCCGACGCGGCCGAGGATCTCTCGCGCCCGGTTGCGCGCCTTCGCGATCGGCACGCGCTGGATGAGCGCGGGCATCATCACGTTCTCGAGCGCGGTGAACTCGGGGAGCAGGTGATGGAACTGGAAGACGAACCCGATGCGGCGGTTGCGGAACTCGGCGAGGCGCGCCGCGTTCATCGTCGTCAGCTCCTCGCCGTCGAAGCGGATCGAGCCCGAGGTCGGCAGGTCGAGCGTGCCGAGGATCTGCAGGAACGTCGACTTGCCCACGCCGGACGCGCCGACGACCGCGACCATGTCGCCCGGCGCGAGCGTGAGGTCGACGTCCGCCAGGACCTGGAGCGCCTGCCCGTTGTGGACATACGCCTTGCCCATCATGCGGACCTCGATCCGCGCGCCGTGCTGCCGCAACGGGATCGCAGAATCGGCGGCTGGCGCTGGCTCGGTCACGGGGCGAATCTCTAAGGGGCGCAGGACCTTACTTGCCGGTCATGCGGGTTGTCAACGCGCGTTGGGACCCAGGTCCCGCGCGTTGGGTTGCTTCCCTAGAGTCGCTTCGCAGGGTCAGATCGACAGGGTCAGACCCAGGGTCCACATGCCGACCGTCCCGTCGAGCGTGCGGCTGGTACCGGGGACGTCGAAAGTCGTGTCCGCGTGGGTGTACTCGACGAACGCCGAGGCTCCCGTGAGCAGGATGTGCCAGCGGAACTCGAATCCGCCGCCGACCAGCCAGCCGTTGCCGGACGTGCCGGCACTGAGGTCGGTTCGCTGCAATCCGCCGCGGCCGAACGCCTCGAACCCGCGGCCGAGCGGGAGGCTGTACTTGAGCACGCCCGCAAACTGATCTGCGTCCTGCGTGTCACCCCGATAGATCTGATCGTACGCCGTCGCCGTGCCCTCGATCGACAGGTGACCGAACCGGTAGCCGAGCGTGCCGCGCCAGCTCCGGCTGCCATCCGTGTACATGCTCGACTTGTCGCTCCCGATCTGCCCCGACGGGCTCGTGCCGATCCCCAAGCCGATGTAGCCATCCGCAGACGCGGCCGGCGCGGCGGCAGCGATCAGAATCACGACGAGCGCAGCCCGAGTCATGGCCGCGATTCGAGCACGCCCCGTGCCACGCGCGGATCACGAGTAACTCGGCGCGATCACGTGCTCCCGTGTGCGACATGTCGACAGAATTTCACGACGCACGGGCGTCAGTGACGCATGCCGGCCGCGGGGCGGACGCGCGCCGCGACGATCGCGGGATAGAACGTCGCGATGATCGAGAACAGGACTCCCGCGCACGCGATGAACACCACCGACGACGTTTCGACGTGCACGGGCATGCGATCGATGTAATAGACCTCGGGGTTGAGCGGGATCCCGAAGGTCTTGCCCGCCCAGCACGCCGCGAGGCCGGTGCCGACGCCGAGCGCGGTGCCGATCACGCCGATCAGGAGGCCCTGGATCGCGAACACGAGCAGGATCGTGCCGTCGCTCGCGCCGAGCGTCTTGAGCAGCGCGATCTCGCGCGCCTTCTCGACGACGACCATGATGAGGTTGCCGAGGATCGAGAACGACGCGACGAGGATCACGATGCCGAGCACGATGAACATCGCGACCTTCTCGAGCTTGAGCGCCGAGAACAGGCTGTGGTTCAGGTCCTGCCAGCTCTGCACGCGGTACTGCGGGCCGAGCTGGGCGCTGATCGTCGCGACGTAGCGGTCGGCGTCGTCGGGGTTGGGCACGCGCACCTCGATGCCATCGACCGCGTCGCCGCGATCGAGGAACTCCTGCAGCGAGTCGAGCGTGACGTAGACGTACTTGAGGTCGTACTCGTACATGCCGGTGAAGAAACTGCCGGCGACGCGATAGTCGCGGTTGAACGGGATCGGCGTGCCGGTCGCGTCGGGGTTGGACGGATCCGACAGCGGCGAGACCAGGCGCACTTCCTCGCCGGTGTAGAGGTGCATCTGCTTGACCAGCTCCTTGCCGACGAGGATGCCGGGCAGCGCCTGCGTCCGCCGCGACAGCACCGGCTCGTCGGGAATGTCGACGACGTGGATGGACGGGTCGACGTCGCCGGTCCTCGGCTGGCTGTAGTCGATCGGCGGATCGTCGGTCGCGAGCAGGTCCGGCGGCGGCGGATCGGTGACGACATCGACGCCGTCTCCGCCCGAGTCCGAGCCCGAGCCCGAGCCCGCGGGCAGGTCGGCTTCGGGCTTCGAGTAGTCGATCGGCTCGCCCGCGTGCGGCATGTCGGGCGGCGGCGGGTCCTCGACCGCGCTGCCGCTTCCACTGCCGGCAGGCTGCGCGACGCTCAGGTCGTGCGCGTCGGGCACGAGCGGCTCGAGCCGCTTCATCGCGTCGGCGTCCTCGAGATCGCTCACGAGCTCGGTCACGGTGCCGACGCTCCTCGGATCGATGCCCTTGATGATGACGTTCGACCCGTTGTTGGTCGCCGCGAGCACGACCTCGCTCGTCGCGTACGGGGTCGACGCGACGACGCCCGGGATCGCGTCGATGCGCCTCTTGACGTCGCGCCACTCGGTGAAGTCGCCGTCCTCGCGCGTGACCTGGACGTGCGCGTTCGCGCCGAGGATCTTCGTGCGCAGGTCGGACTCGAACCCGCTCATCACCGACAGCACGCACACGAGCGCGCCGGTGCCGATCCACACGCCGACCAGCGGGACGGTCGTGAAGAACGAGAACACGTAGCGAAGCGCGCCGATCACGAGCGCGAAGCACGCGAGCACGAAGCCGCCGATCTTGAGCCCGGTGATCACGTCGGCGAGATCGCGCGCCGAGTCGGTCTCGAGATCGAATGGCCCCCTGACGTTGAGGACGTGGTCGAGCAGGAGGCCGCACGTGCCGATGAACAGCGAGATCACGACCGCCACGAGCACCACGCGGCTGATCCGGCGATGCCGCGACATCAGATAGCGCAGCGCGACGAAGGTCTTGAAGCCGCTCGCGTAGACCGAGTCGGTGCGCGTTCTCGGATCGTCTGCCGCCTCGAACACGCGATCCTCGGCGGCGGAGATCCACCAGAACAGGCCGCGGACGAGCACGGCGAATCCGAACAGCACGAGCGGGAAGCCGATGTACCGGCCGCCCGGCACGTCGGCGAGATAGCGATACACCGCGACCCCGATGCCGGCCGCGACGAACGCGATGCCGACGCACGTGAAGATGATGCCGCGCAGCAGGCGGCTCCGCCGGTACGCGTCGCTGGTGTTCCCGGGCCGCACTACTCCGGCCTCATGAGCGGGAACAGGATGACGTCGCGGATCGACGGCTGGCCGGCGAGCAGCATCGCGAGCCGATCGATGCCGACGCCCTCGCCCGCCGCCGGCGGCATGCCGATCTCGAGCGCGCGGCAGTAATCCTCGTCGTAGTCCATCGTCTCCTCGGCGCCGGCGGCCTTGGCGCGGACCTGGGCCTGGAAGCGCGCGCGCTGGTCGTCGGGATCGTTGAGCTCGGAGAAGCCGTTCGCGATCTCCTTGCCGTTCACGAACAGCTCGAAGCGATCGCAGAACGCCGGATCCTTGTCGTTCTTGCGCGCGAGCGGCGACACCGCGAGCGGAAACTGCGTGAGGAACGTCGGCTGCACGAGCGCGTGCTCGGCGACCTTCTCGAACAGGAGGTAGCCGAGGTGGCCGGCGCGGACGCGGCGATCGAGCGCTGATTCACCGGGCACGCCGGATAGCATGACCTGCTGGACGTCCTTCGGCGAGACGCCGTGCTCGATCGCGACCCGGGCCGCGAGCTCGGGGTCTTCGAACACGCGATCGGCCTCGGCGATGCCGCCGAGCTCGCGGACGGCATCGCGGATGGTCAGCCGGCGCCACGGCGGCGCGAGGTCGAGCTCGACGCCGTCCCAGGTCACGCGCGTGCCGCCGTTCACCTCCTGGGCGAGCTCGCCGACCATCTGCTCGGTGAGATCCATGAGCTGGTCGTAGGTCGCCCATGCCCAGTAGAACTCGAGCATCGTGAACTCGGGGTTGTGCTGGCGCGACAGCCCCTCGTTGCGGAAGTTGCGGTTGATCTCGTACACGCGCTCGAACCCGCCGACGACGAGCCGCTTCAAGTACAGCTCGGGCGCGATCCGCATGTACAGCTTCATGTCGAGCGCGTTGTGGTGCGTCACGAACGGGCGCGCCGCGGCGCCGCCGATGATCGGGTGCATCATCGGGGTCTCGACCTCGAGGAAGTCGCGCGCGTCGAGGAAGCGGCGGATGCCACGGACGATCTGCGTGCGCTTGCGGAACACCTCGCGCACCTCGGGCGAGATCGCGAGATCGACGTAGCGCTGGCGGTAGCGCAGCTCGACATCGGCGAGCCCGAAGTGCTCGGTCGGGAGCGGGCGCAGCGCCTTGGTCGCGATCCACAGCCGCCTGGACTTGATCGAGAGCTCGCCGGTGCGCGTCTTCATGATCGGACCCTCGGATACGACGATGTCACCGAGGTCGACCTTGGGCAGCACGTGCGCGAGATCGCCCTCCGCGAGCTCCTTGGCGTTGACGAACAGCTGTAGCTCCGCGCTCGTATCTCGGATCCGCACGAACACCGTCTTGCCCTGGTCGCGCTTGGCGATCACGCGGCCGGCGACCCGCGCGGTCTCGGCCAGCTCCTGGCCGGCCGCGAGCGAGTCGTGGCTGGCGCGCACCGCCTCGAGCGTGGTCGTCGGCGCGACATCGTTGCGAAACGGGTCGGAGCCGGACGCGCGCAGCGCGGCGGCCTTGTCGCGCCTCTCGCCGATGATGCGGTCGAGCGTGGTGTCCGACATGGGGGCGCACCTTACCGTGCTATAGGCAGGTGGTGAAGCCGTGGATCGCGCTCGTTCTCGTCGCGTGCTCCGGCGGCAACCCGGCGCCGGCGAGCGCGTCGAGCCCGTGCGCCAAGGCCAAGCCCGAGGGCGCGCTCGACTGGATCGCGGACGACTACCCGGCCGCGCTGGCCTGCGCGCGCGAGAAGCACGTGCCGGTCGTGGTCGATCTATGGGCGCCGTGGTGCCACACGTGCCTGTCGATGCAGGCCACCGTGTTCGCCGATCCGAAGCTGGCCGACGAGAAATCGCGCTTCGTGTTCGTCGCGCTCGACACCGATCGCGAGGTCAACGCCCCGGCGCTCGCGAAGCTGTCGACCTCGGCGTGGCCGACCTACTACGTCGTCGACTCGGCGAGCGAGCAGGTGCTCGCGCGGTTCGTCGGCGCGGCCGGGCTCGACCAGTTCCGCGGATTTCTCGACGCGGGAGCCCGCGCGACGTCCGGCGGCGCGGCCGCCGCCGACGCGCACTTGCTGTCGGCCGAGCGCGCGCTCGCGGTGAAGGACTTCGCGAGCGCTGGTCAAGAGGCCGCCGCCGCGCTCGCCAGCGCCGGCGACGCGTGGCCGCGCCGGCGCGAAGCGCTGAACGATCAGCTGATCGTGACGGCGAAGGCCGATCCGCACGGCTGCGTCGAGCTCGGCGAGCTGCACGCGCGCGACATCGGCGCCGACGCGATCGCCACGAACTATCTCGAGCGGGCGTGGGGCTGCGCGAGCAAGCTGCCGGCCGACGACCCCGAGGTGGCCAAGCTACGCCCCGCCGCGCTCGCGCGCTGGAAGGAGATCCTCGGCGACGCCGCATCGCCGCTGTCGGTCGACGATCGCGCGGAGGCGCTCGGGTTTCTGCGCGACGCGCTCGACGACACCGGCGACCACGACGGGGCGCGCGCGGCCGCCGAGCAGGCGCGCCAGCTCGTCGACGAGGCCGCTGCGAAGGCCCCGACCCCGCTCGCCGCGATGACCTACAACTGGCCGCGCGCCGAGGTCTACGCGTACTTGCAGCGCCCGCTCGATCTCGTGCCCGCGCTCGAGAAATCGGCGCGCGACCTGCCCGGCGAATACGATCCGCGCGCGCGGCTGGGCTGGATCTACTTGAAGGCCGGCAAGCTGCCCGAGGCGGCGAAATGGACCGACGAGGCGCTCGCGATGGTGTACGGCCCGCGCAAGGGTCGGCTGCTCGGCCAGCGCGCCGAGATCGCCGAGTCGATGGCTAGCATCGACGAGGCCGTCAACCTTCGTCAGCAGGCAGTCGCGCTGTACGAGTCGCTGCCGGCGTCGCAGCAGTCTGCAGGTGCGCTCGAACAGGCAAGGCAGGCGCTCGCGAAGATCCTCGTGGTCCGCCGGCGGCTATAATCGTAAGCATGCGACGCGGGCTTGGCGCGTGCGTGCTCGCGTGCGCGTGCGGCCGCGTGGGATTCGATGCGACGACGGGCGGTACGCGGGATGGCAGCGCCGGCAGTGACTCCGAGCTGACGGGCGCGATCGCCTGGGCCGGCTCGTTCTTGGCGCGCGACTGGGGACCGGGCACGACCGACACGTTCTCGGCCCAGGCGCACGCCGCCGGCAACGCGTTCGTGCTCGACCTGGCGTGCCACGGCACGGTGGTGCCGACCGCGGTCTCGCTCACCGCGCCGGGCTGGACGATCGACTCGCTCGATCCCATCACCGAGAGCCCGGACGGGCTGTTCGCGTCGGCCACGTTCGGTGCGGTCGCGCCGGACACTGCACCGGTCACGTTCACGGTGACGTGGACCGGCACGCCGAGCTGCAGCGCCGTCAGCTCGGAGCTCGGCGACGAGTTCACCGCGAACGATCCCACCGGCGGCGCGACCACGTTCGAGGCCCACACCCAGGCGGCCGGTACCGCCAATTGCACCGCGGGCGTCACCACCGCGCACGCGAACGACGCGATGTGGGGCGGCTGCTACACCGACGACGCCCTCACCGGTGTCGGCGCCGGTTATGCGAAGGCAGGCGACGACCACGACGGCGACTGGTCCGAGTACAATGTCACGACCGATCCGGCGGGCACGGCCGAGCAAGTGCGGTTCGTCGTCTCGGGCAGCTCGTCGGTGACGGCGGCGATCGCGATCAAGCCGCGCTGAACGCGCCGCGCGTCACGCCTTCGGCGCGTTCGCCGCTTGCAGGAGGTACGTGCGGATCAGCGGATCGAGATCGCCGTCGAGGACGCCGTCGACATCGGACGTCTTCACGTCGGTGCGGTGATCGGCGACCTGCTGGTACGGGAACAGCACGTAGCTGCGGATCTGCGAGCCCCACTCGATCTTGAGCCGGGCCTTCGCGTCCTCGGCCGCCTTGGCCTCGCGCTTCGCGAGCTCGTAGTCGTAGAGGCGCGCGCGCAGGAGCTTCATCGCCTTGGCCTTGTTCGAGTGCTGGCTGCGCTCGTTCTGGCACTGCACGACGATGCCGGTCGGCATGTGCGTGATGCGCACCGCCGAGTCGGTCTTGTTGACGTGCTGGCCGCCGGCGCCGCCCGCGCGATAGGTGTCGATCTTGAGGTCGACGTCGTTGATCTCGACCTCGATGTCGTCGTCGATGTCGGGCGTGACGGTGACCGCCGCGAACGACGTCTGGCGGCGTGCGTTGGCGTCGAACGGCGACACGCGCACGAGCCGGTGCACGCCGTTCTCGGCCTTGAGCAGGCCGTACGCGTAGTCGCCGGTGACGAGGAACGTCGCGCCCTTGATGCCGGCTTCCTCGGCCATCGTCTCCTCGAGCACCTCGACCTTCCAGCCCTTGCGCTCGGCGAACCGGATCAGCATGCGCTCGAGCATCATCGCCCAGTCGCTCGCGTCGACGCCGCCCGCGCCCGCCGTGATCTGAACGATCGCGCCGTTGCTGTCGAGCTCGCCCGACAGCATGCGCTTGAACTCGATCTCGTCGAGCGCCTTGGCGATCGCGGCCGCGGCGCCTTCGGCCTCCTTCGCGGACGCCTCGTCGCCGGCTTCCTCGGCGAGCTCGAGCAGCACCTCGGCATCCGACAGCGCGCGGACCTGCGCGTCCCAGCCGCCCACGACCTGCTCGAGGTGCTTCTTGTCGCGGAGGATCGCCTGCGCCTTCTTCTGGTCGTCCCAGAAGCTCGGACGCGCGGCGATCGAGTCGAGCTCCTCGATCTTCAGGCGCTTCGCGTCGACGTCAAAGCAACCCCCGGAGCTCCGTCACCTTGCGGCCGAGCTCCGCGAGCTGCGCGCGCAACGCGCGTACATCGGTGCCATCGATCGCCATACGCAGCGCGTATACCACACGATTCACGGCGCAACACTCGTTCACGAGCGCGCACGATTCTCGACACGCGCGCGCCCCATCGTAGGGGTATGAAGATCCTCGCGACCGTCGCCACCCTCGTCGCCGTGTCCTCCGCCGCGCACGCCCAGCCGGGCGCGCTCGACGTCTCGGGCAATTACGTCGGGACCTGGGGTGCGGCGACGCTGCGACAGGACGGGACCCACGTCACGGGCACGTACGCCTACCACGACGGCCACATCGACGGCGCGCTCGCCGATCACACGCTGAGCTTCACGTGGAGCGAGGACGACGGCTCGGGCCGCGGCGTGTTCGCGGTCGCCAACGACGGCAGCCTGTACGGCACGTGGGGCACCGGCGACAGCGCGAGCAACGGCGGATCGTGGACGCTCACGCGCGGCGGCGAGGGCGTGACCGCGCCAACGCCCGCGGGCGACGGGCTCGCGCCGGCCGATCCGCGCGGGTTGATGACGAGCCTGCGCATGCCGTTCGAGCTCGGCGGCGGCGGTGGCGCGCTGCAGGTCGGCTGGGCCGGGCTCGGGCTCGACATCGGCGACCGCCTGAGCCAGCACTGGTACGTCGGCGCGTCGAGCGATGTCGAGCTGTACTCGATCGAGCCGATGAGCTGGACCGCGGACATCGAGGGCAAGGACACCGCGCGCGTACGCGTCGGCGGCGAGGTCCGCTACTACTTCGACGACGGCGTCGGCGCGGCGAGCATCGACTGTGGCCCGGCGTTCCCGGTGCCGCGGCGTACGTGGTTCGGCGCGCGGCTCGGCGCGGAGTCGCTCGACGGCGGCTCGACGATCGGCGAGTTCGGCGACATCACGCTCGGCACGACGTTTCAGCTGGGCGGAACCGGCATCGGCATGTACGGCTCGTTCGGGATCAGCAGCGAGCCCGCGTCGGCGATTCCCGGCGCGACGATGCCGCCGATGTCGGGCACGCAGGGCATCGACGCGGTGGTCGCCGGTGCGGGGCCGACGACGCCGAACGTCACGTCCTACCTCGGCACGTTCGGCATGATCGTCACGTTCGGCCGGGCATAGCCGGCGTGGCCGGGCATCGCGCGGGCGAGCGTCCTACGACGTGGGGCGGCCACTGACACGCAGCTGGACGAGCTGCGGCGCGCCGACCGAGATCGCCGCGCCGTGCTGCGAGCGCAGCTTGTCGAGCCGGCTCGCATGGTGCGCGTACGCGACCGGGCACGTCGCGGCGCACGGCTTGGGCGCATCGAAGTACGCGCGGATGTCGTCGACGGTGTACGCGGCGAGCGGCTTGGCCGGCGTGCCGGTGCGCGGCGCGCACAGGTGGACGAGGCCGAACTCGTCGACGATGAACGTGCGCGCGCCGGCGCGGCACTTCCACTCGGCGGCCGCGCCCTCGTCCAGGAGCGGCTGCGTGAAGTCGTCGCCGAGGTAGCTCGGCGCGCGCTTGCCGAGCGCGCGGATCGCGGCGTACGCGGCGCGTGCGCGGTCGTCCTGCGCCGCGATCGAGCCGTCCGTGTTGCGCAGGAGCGACGTCGAGATGTCGAAGCCGAGCTCGATCGCGGTGCGCGCGACCTCGACCGCTTCCTCGGGCGGGCTCGAGCCGAGCACGCAGTTGATGCGCACGCGGAACCGCGCGTGCTCGGCGAGCAGGTGCAGCTTCGGCAGCAGCGTCTTCAGCGACTTCTTCGACACCTCGTTCGGGTGCACGTTGTCGACGCTGATCTGCATCGCGTGCAGGCCGGCGGCGCCGAGCGCGTCGATCCAGCGCCGCGTCAGCAAGAACCCGTTCGTGTTGAGAAACGGCACCATCCCGCGCATCGCGACGTGATCGACGAGCGCGGCGGCCTCGGGGTGGAGCAGCGACTCGCCGCCGGTCAGCGTCACGAACACCGAGCGTAGCCGCGCGAGGTGATCGATGCGATCGCGCAGCGTGTCGGTCGGCACCGGCGGCGACTCGTGGTCGTACTCGACGCAGTAGCCACACGCGAGGTTGCAGCGCCGCGTGATCACGAGGTGCGTGACGAGCGGCCGGTCGGCATCGAGCGCGGCTCGCGCGACGCGGGTGGCGATGCGGAGA
>Ga0335083_10001977_pt1 | contig 27657 bp, 23 predicted proteins | sample Lox_Sample_42_FD_206716 | JGI IMG/M metagenome (GOLD analysis project Ga0335083, IMG submission 206716) | Soil microbial communities from Loxahatchee National Wildlife Refuge, Florida, United States - Lox_Sample_4.2 | ecosystem: Environmental > Terrestrial > Soil > Wetlands | place: USA...
AACGGATTGGCCGCGCCGAAGGGATTGGCCGCGCCGAAGGGATTGCCGGCGCCAAAGGGATTGCCGGCGCCAAAGGGATTACCTGCGCCAAAGGGATTACCTGCGCCAAAGGGATTACCTGCGCCAAAGGGATTACCTGCGCCAAAGGGATTACCTGCGCCAAAGGGATTGGTCGCGCCGAAAGGATTGGCTGCACCGTTGGCCGCGGGCGGCCACCAGTTGCCCGCGAGCCCTGCCAGGGGGGCTTGCTGCGCCGCGCCGCCCGTTTGCTGCGCAGCATTCATGGCGCTCGTCCAGGCGTTCGTCCACGCGTCGAGATAGTGCTGCATGCCGGCAGCGTCGGGAGCGAAAGACTGAGTGAAGCGCGCTGCGTCGTCAGTTGGTGCGCCCGTGCCCGGGGCCGTCTTGGAACGTTGAGATGCCGTCATGCCTGCTTTTGACCGATGTGTCCAGAAGGACTGGTTGAGAGGCAGGTGGTACGCATACGGGCACCATTGCGGCGCTCGTCACGTCCTGTCCCGTGGGTGAGGGACATTCTTGCTCCCCATGGCAAAGCGTGTCAATGCTTGTGCCCGATTTTGCCGCACTGCGATATTTTTTTAATTATCGTTTTCCCGATGTAATCATTCGTTTAACTCGCGTAAGCCATCGCTGTGTGGCCTGGCGCACAAAAATCCGCCGTGACGGCAAGTGCTTGCAGTGAAATGAACGGTTTGGCGATTCAATGCGCCGGGGATCGTGCATAGCGCATCACGAAATTAGATGCAGTGCAACAAAAATGCCAAGCCGCGAGCGCCGCCGCCATTGCGAAAGCCACGGCGCACGGCGGCAAACGCTCAGGGCTGGAGCCAGATCAGGGCGGCCATGCGGCCGGTGACGCGATCGCGCCGATAGGAGTAGAACTGCTCGCGCAGCGTCACCGTACACAGGTCGCCGCCGCTCACGTGGCGCACGCCGATGGTGTCGAGCCGCAGCCTGGCCAGTGCGGGGAGATCGGCGAGATACTTGCCGCTCGCCTCGGGGCGCGCAACGAAGGCGGCCTCGGTCGCAGCGCGGTGCGCATCGCGTTGTGCCGCGTCGACACCCTCGGCTTGGGTCATGAACGCGTCACGCACGTCTGCGCCGACTTCGAAGGCCGTCGGCCCGATCGCCGGGCCAAGGTACGCATGCAGTTCGGCAGCCGAACAGCCTGCGAGCGCCGCGACACGTTCAGCCGTGCGCTCGATGACCCCCGCAGCAAGCCCACGCCAGCCGGCATGCGCGGCGCCCACGGCACGGCCCGCGCCGTCGCATAGCAACACGGGCATGCAGTCGGCCACCATCACCGTGCAGGCGATGCCGGGCTCGGCCGTGACGCTCGCGTCGGCTTCGAGCGGCGCACCCGCGTGCGCGGCGGCGAGCGCCTCAGCAGCATCGACCACGACGGGACCGTGGATCTGCTTGAGCCACGCCGCAGGCACGCCCGCGTGCGCAAGCAGGCGCGCGCGATTGGCCTCGACGTGCGCGAGCTCGTCGCCGGAGCCGCGACCGAGGTTCAGGCCTCCCGGCTGATCGAAGCCGTGACCGGCCTCGGCGCCCCGCTCCTCCCGTGCCGCCTGCCAGCGCCCGAAAGGCGGCTCGCTCACGCCGCCGTTACGCGTCGTCACCAGCGCGCGCACGCGCGGCGAAACCTGCCAGTCGGGAGACAGCAGATCGGCGGATGTCAATTCCGGGCAGGTCGTCATGCGTGCTTGCCCTCGTCTTGCTGATCGTCGTCTTCGCCTTCTTCGCCTTCCTCTTCCTCGTCGTAATCGTCTTCGTCGCTCCCGATCACGTAGCCCTCGTCGGTATAGGCGCTGTCGAACATCTCGTCGTCGAAGCCGTGTTCGTCCTCGCTCTCCTCGCTGCCGAAGCCGAGCGCCTCGATCAATGCGTCCATGTCGTCGGGCACTTCGGCGCGCCACTGCATCGCGCGTCCCGTCACCGGGTGGACCAAGCCGAGGCGCCACGCATGCAGCGCCTGGCGCGCGAAACCGTCGGGCAGCGTCGCGACCGACCGCCGCCCGCGCGCGTGGCCGTAGACCGGGTCGCCCAGCAGCGGATGGCCGATGTGCGCGCAATGCACGCGGATCTGGTGCGTGCGGCCCGTCTCCAGATCGCAATGGATGGCGCTCACGGGCTGGTTGTGCCAGAGCGTCTTGTCGATGCGCCGAAAGTGCGTGCGCGCGGGCTTGCCCGCGGCACCCGCCACGACCGCCATGCGCGTGCGCTCGCGCGGGTCGCGGCCAATGGGCGCGTCGATGGTGCCTTCGTCGGGCATGTTGCCCCAGACGAGCGCGAGATAGCGGCGCTTCACCGTGCGCGCCTGCAACTGGCGCACGAGGTCCGTCTGCGCTTCAAGCGTGCGCGCGACGACCATCAGCCCGGAGGTCTCCTTGTCGAGACGATGGACGATGCCCGCGCGCGGCAGGCCCGCCGCCGCTTCGCCGTAGCGATGCAGCAAGCCGTTGAGAATCGTGCCGCTCCAGTTGCCTGCGGCCGGATGCACGACGAGCCCCGCGGGCTTGTTGATGACGACGATCGCCTCGTCTTCGTAGATGACGTCGAGCGGCACCGGCTCAGGCGCAAACGCGAGTTGCTCGGGCAGGAGGTCGGGCACGAGTTCGATGGTCGCGCCGAGCGGCACCGGTTGGCGCACCTTGGCCGGCTTGCCGTCCACGTGCACGCGCTGCTCTTCGATCCAGCCCTGGAGACGGCTGCGCGAAAACTCCGGAAACACCTTCGCGAGCACCTTGTCGAGGCGCTCGCCGGCGAGTTCATCGGGTACCTGGACCGAGCGCGGAGCAACGTCCGCACGCGTGCGCGAGGCGCCGCTGGCGGGCGCGGCGGCATCCTCGCCGGCAAGCTCGTCGTCGAGCGCGTCACTGGGGGCTGCGTCATCGGGCGCATTGCCCAGGCTATAATCTCTGGTGCTGTTTTGGGCGCCGGGAGCGCCGGCCCCCGGAATAACTGAACGGGTCATTGAGTCTGGGTCACCTGTGGACCTGAAGCTGGACTGGAAAATGCGAGCCTTGAACACGATTACGAAACTGGCCCAACAAGCGGTGGCCCGAAACGCAATGCGCGCGGAGCGAGCACAAACGCTCGGCAAGATTGGCAACGTTATTCGACTTGCCGCCTGCGGCGCCGCGCTCGCCGTGGTTGCGGCCTGCCACGGCCTGCCGGAAAAGACCGACGAAACAGCGGCGTGGAACAACAACAAATTATATACGGAGGCCCAGGACGCGCTCTCCGGCGGCGACTGGGGCAAGTGCGCGAAGTACTTCGAGGCGCTCCAGGGCCGCGACCCGTTCGGCCACTTCGCCCAGCAGGCGCAGATCAACGTGGCCTACTGCAACTGGAAGGACAACGAGAACGACGCCGCCGACCAGGCGATCAACCGCTTCATCCAGCTGCACCCGGATCACCCGGACATCGCCTATGCGTACTATCTCAAGGGCATGATCCACTTCAACGACGACCTCGGTCTGTTCGGCCGCTTTTCGGGCCAGGACATGAGCGAGCGCGACCCGAAATCGCTGCGCGAGTCGTATGACGCGTTCAAGACGGTGGTCGACAAGTATCCGCAGAGCAAGTACGCGCCGGATGCGGCCCAGCGCATGCGCTATATCGTCAATGCGCTCGCATCCCACGAAGTGCACGCGGCCGACTACTACTACCGCCGTGGCGCCTATGTAGCGGCCATCAACCGTGCGCAGCTCGCAATTCAGGAGTACAAGAGCGCGCCGGCCATCGAAGACGCGCTGCACATCATGATCCTGTCGTACCAGAAGCTCAATCAGCCGCAGCTCGCCGAGGACACCCGCCGCGTGCTCGCCGGCACCTTCCCGGACAGCCCGTACATCACCGGCCACGCGCGCGCCGGCAAGGACAACAAGTCGTGGTGGCAGATCTGGTGATCGCCGCTACGGCAAGCTGAAGTACGCTCACAAGCAAAAACGCCACGGAACTACCGTGGCGTTTTTTTTTGCTTCGGCTGCGACGCAGGCGTGCCGCCTGCGCCGCGAGGCCGTTCTCAGTCGCGCTCGAACAGCGCAATCGACTCCACATGCGACGTGTGCGGGAACATGTTCACGACGCCCGCGCCCTTGAGCCGGTAGCCGGCCTCATTGACGAGCACGCCCGCATCGCGCGCGAGCGTCGCGGGGCTACACGACACGTAGACGATGCGCTTCGGCAGCGGACCATTGCCGCTTTGCGCGATTTCCGCGAGCGCCTGCGAAACCGCGAGTGCGCCTTCGCGCGGCGGATCGACGAGGAACTTGTCGAAGTGGCCGAGTGCGCGGATGTCGTCGGCGGTGACCTCGAACAGGTTGCGGCACGCGAACGACGTGTGGCCGTCGACACCGTTGGCGCGCGCATTCTCCAGCGCGCGGGCGGTCAGCGTATCGCTGCCCTCGATCCCCACCACTTCGCGCGCGAGGCGCGCGAGCGGCAGCGTGAAATTGCCGATGCCGCAGAACAGGTCGAGCACGCGGTCGCCCGGCTGCGGCGCGAGCAGACGCAGCGCGCGGCCGACCAGCACGCGGTTGATCTGGTGATTCACCTGCGTGAAGTCCGTCGGCTTGAACGGCATGCGAATACCGTATTCCGGCAGCGTGTAGTCGAGCGACTTGTCGAGCGGATAGAACGGGAACACCGTGTCCGGGCCCTTGGGCTGCAGCCAGAACTGCACGTTGTGCTCGTCGGCGAAGGCGCGCAGCAGGTCTTCGTCGGCGGCCGTGAGCGGCTCGAGTATGCGCAGCACGAGCGCGGTCACGCTCGAACCCACCGCGAGCTCGATCTGCGGCAGACGATCGCGGATCGACAGCGCGGCCACGAGATGGCGCAGCGGCACGAGCATCGCCGAAACGTTCGGGGGCAGCACCTCGCAGCTCGTCATGTCGGCCACGTAGCTGCTTTTGCGCTCGTGGAAGCCCACCAGCACGCCGCCCTTCTTCGGCACGTTGCGTACCGTGAGGCGCGCGCGATAGCGATAGCCCCACGACGGCCCGTGAATCGGCCGGAACATCGTCTCCGAGCGCACCTTCGAGAGGTGCATGAGGTTGTCCTCGAGCACGCGCTGCTTGACGGCGATCTGCGCACGCACGTCGAGATGCTGCATCGAGCAGCCGCCGCAGGTGCCGAAGAACGCGCACTGCGGCTTCGTGCGGATCGCGCTTTCGCGCAGCACGCTCACGACCTGTGCCTGCTCGAAAGTCGGCTTCTTGCGGTAGCTCAGGTAGGTCACGCGCTCGCCAGGCAGCGCGCCCTCGACAAAAATTACCTTGCCGGGCTCGCCGGTTTCCGTGACGGTGCGGCCGACGCCGCGCGCCTCCATGTCGAGCGATTCGATCTCGAGAATCGGGGCATGAGCGACCGAGGCTTCCACGGCGGCGCGCTTTTCGGCGCGGCGTTCGCGCTTGCTGCGCTTTTTCGCGGGCGCGGACGACGCCACCTCGGCGTGAGCAGGCTCGGCGTAGACGGGTTCGGCTTGAGGGTCGGGGGCAGCTTGAGACACCAGCGGATTCCTGACAGACGATGGATGAATGATGGGCGAAGGCGAGATTGTAGTCGATGTCGGCCGCGACGCTCCCGGTGAACCCTGGCTCCGTTGCCCAAGACGAGGGCAAACCCCGATTCGACGCGCCACCGCGCAAGAAGCTTATCAAACGACCTATCAAGCGAAACCAGGCTAGGGTAGACATGCGACGGACGCCGCCGCGCCATGCGAGGAGCGTGCAGATGAAACTCGTGAGCTGGAACGTGCAGTGGGGGCGCGACGCCTCGGGCGCGGTCGATCTGGCGCGCACGGTGCGCGAGGCGCAACGTCTTGCCGACTTCGACGTGCTGTGCCTGCAGGAAATCACGCGGGGGTTTCGCGCGCTGCCGGGCGGCCCCGGCGACGACCAGTTCGCCGAACTCGAGGCACTCTTGCCGGGCTACACCGTGGTCGAGGCGATTGGGGCCGATTTACCGGCGCTGTCTCGCGCGCAAGACCCGCAGCAAAACCCGCTGCCGCGATTGCGCCGCCAGTTCGGCAACGCGCTCGCCACGCGCCTGCCGGTGGCGCAGGTCTTTCGTCATGCATTGCCCTGGCCCGCCGAGTCGAGCGCGCCGTCAATGCAGCGCGTTGCGCTCGAAGCCGTACTCGACGCGCCGGGTGGCGCGTTGCGCGTGCTGGTCACGCATCTGGAGTTCTACTCGCTGCGCCAGCGGCTTGCCCAGGTGGACGAGCTACGGCGCCTGCAGCAGGAAGCGGCCGATCATGCGGCGCACCCCGCGCCCGCAGAGAACGACGTCGGGCCGTTCGCCCCCACCGCGCGGCCCGTCGGCGCGATAGTCTGTGGCGACTTCAACAGCGCGTGGGGCAGCGAAGCGTACACGCGCATGCTCGAACCGCTCGCCGGCAGCCCCGCATTCATCGACGCCTGGTCCGTGCTCCACCCCGGCGCGACGCCACCGCCGACCGCGGGCGTCTACGACACGGCGCAGTGGTCGGATGGGCCGCTCACGTGCGACTTCGTGTTCGTCACCGAAAATCTGGGAGCAGGCTTGCGAAGCTGCGAAATCGACGCCGCGACTCAGGCTTCGGACCATCAGCCGATCGTGCTCGAAATCGACTGAGCGCGACTGACGAGGGCAAACGAAGGCAATCGAAGGCCGACGGCGCGCGCGCAAGGATCAACCGGCAAACGCGGCCAGATACTCGCTCCAGTGCGGCGCGCTCTCCATGGCGAGCGACTGCTTCACGAAATCGATCTCATCCGCATATTCGCGTTCGGTGAATCCACCGCGCATCAACTGGAACCGGCAATAAAGCAGATACGTGTTGACGACGTCGGTTTCGCAGTAGTTGCGGATTTCCTCGATGCGGCCTTCCTGAAACGCCGTCCACACCTGGCCACCGTCCATGCCGAGCTTGCCCGGAAAGCCGCAGAGCTTCGCGAGCGCGTCGAGCGGTGCGTTCGCGCGCGCCTGGTACATCGCGAGCAGATCCATCAGGTCGGTATGGCGGGAGTGATAGCGGCTGATGTAGTTGTTCCACTTGAACTCGCGGTCCGCATCGCCCATTTCCCAGTAGCGCACTGCACGAATGCCGTGCACGAGCGCCCTGTAGTGCAGCACCGGCAGATCGAAGCCGCCGCCGTTCCACGAAACGAGTTGCGGCGAGTACTTCTCGATCGTGCGGTAGAACGAATCGATCAGGCGCGCTTCGCCGTCTTCGGGTGTGCCGAGCGAGCGCACACGAAAGCCCTGCCCGTCACGGAACACGCACGAGATCGCGGCGACCCGCTGCAGATGATGCGGCAGGAAATCGCTGCCGGTCTTCTCGCGGCGCGCCGCGAACGCATGCGCGGCCACTTCGGCGTCGGTGAGCGTGGCGGGCAAATCATCGAGACGGCGAATGCCGTCGACATCGGGAATCGTCTCGATGTCGAATACGAGTACGGGAACTGTCATTCAGATGGACTGCGAGGTTTTATAGAACGGCATCCTTGCGCACGCCGTTCGAAGCGAAAAAGCGCTTGAGGCGCACCAGCGCTTCTTGCTGGATTTGCCGCACGCGCTCGCGGGTGAGGCCCATTTCGTCGGCCAGTTCTTCGAGTGTGGCCGGTTCGATATGGTTCAGCCCGAAGCGCCGCTCAATGACATGACGATGCTTATCGGATAACCGCCCGAGCCATGCACGCGTAAGCGTTTCGAGTTCGCGATGCTGCACTTCGGCGTCAGGAGACTGGCTCTGGTCGTCCGACAGCAAGTCGAGCAGGCTGCTGGCCGGGTCGAGGTCGAGCGGCGCGTCGAGCGATGCCGTGTGCTCGTTGAGCGCGAGAATGTCGGTGACTTCCTCGGTGGTCTTGCCGGTGAGATAGGCAATGTCGTCGATGCTCGCGTCGCGCCGCTCAGAAGCCGAATCGGCGTTGAGCGAGTTCTTCTCCAGATGGCGCTTCGCGCGCAGCACCTGGTTGAGCTCGCGAATCACGTGCACGGGCAGCCGCACGGTGCGCGCCTGATTCATGATCGCGCGCTCGATGCTCTGGCGGATCCACCAGGTCGCGTAGGTCGAGAAACGGAAGCCGCGAGTCGGATCGAACTTTTCGATTGCGTGCATGAGGCCGAGGTTGCCCTCCTCGATCAGGTCGAGCAGCGGCACGCCGCGGTTCAGATATCCCTTGGCAATGCTGACGACGAGGCGCAGATTGCGCTCGATCATGACCTGGCGCGCCTCGAACTCGCCGGCCTTGGCGAGCCGCGAGTAGCGCTGCTCTTCCTCGACGGTGAGCAGCGGCTTCACGCTGATCCGGTTCAGATAATGCTGGATGGTGTCGGCCGTGAGCTCGGCCTGCAGCATGGCGCGGAAATCGTCGGCGTCGGGCGCGCTCTCGGCGGCATCGGCCGTATCGGCTGTGCCGCCTTCCTCGCTGGCCGCCTCGCGCTCGTCACGCTCTTCGCGTTCGTCGAAATCACGCGCGCCGTCGAGGTCGGGCAACGCATCGTCGTCGCCCGACTGCGCGCCGTCCTCCACCGAAACCTGGGCGGCTTGGCTGTCAGACTCGGATTGCTGCAGACGGCGCTTCGATTTCGGCATGGTCGGCTCGCTTTATTGCGGCGGCAAGTACTTCAGTGGGTCGACGGGCTTACCCTGACGGCGTACTTCGAAATGCAGCATCACCCGGTCCGAGTCGGTATTGCCCATTTCGGCGATCTTCTGACCTCTGGTGACCGCATCCCCTTCTTTTACCATCAAAGCCCGGTTGTGTGCATACGCGGTCAGAAACGTCGCGTCATGCTTGATGATAATGAGATTGCCGTAACCGCGCAGCCCATTTCCGGCATAAACCACGCGTCCATCAGCGGCCGCCTTGACAGGATCGCCCGGCGCACCTCCGATATTGATGCCCTTGTTGCTCGAATCGTCGAAGCTGTTGAGCACCGGACCACGCACCGGCCACGCAAGCGCGATGTTGCCCGACGCCGCAGCCAGGTCGCCGCCGCTCGCTGCCGGCTGCGGCGGCACGGCGGCCGGCGGCACCGACGAGGTCGCGTTCGAACCCGACCCGTAGATCGGCGGCGTCGACGAACCCGCCGCCGGCGCCCCCGGTGCCGCACCCATGCCCGGCACCGGCGCCGTCACGACGCCCGGGGTATAGGCCGCCGCGTTGCTGGCGCCCGGCGGCACGACACGCAAGAGCTGATCCACCTCGATCTGATTCGGATTGGTGAGATTGTTCCACGCGGCGATGTCGCGATAATTCTGGCCGTTTTCGAGCGCAATCCTATAGAGAGTGTCGCCCGGCTTCACCCGGTAATATCCCGGAGGCGGCGGGCCGAGCGGCACGGGCGGTTGCGCGGCCGTCGTGCCGAGCGACGCCGTGCGGTCCACGACGGGTGCCTGATCGAATCGCGTGGCGCAAGCCGTCAGAAGACAGAGCGCGATGACCGAGGCCCCGCGTGTGGCTACGGTCAAGTCGACATTCAGGCGGTTTCTTTTGATCGCGCGCAACATACTCATCGGATTCAGATCACTCCAGATTTTAAGGGGACAAAGAAAACGCGATCAAGGCGCGACTCCCGCCACTGCGCCGGCCCCGTGCGCTCGACGAGCGTGAGCACCTGCGCCGCTTCGCCAGACGCGCCCGTTGCGCCCGACACAGTGACAGGCGCAACGAGTCGCCCGCCGATGGCGAGTTGCTCGAGCAGCGCCTGCGGCACGTCGAAGCCAGCGGCCGCGATCACGATTGCGTCGAACGGCGCCGCCGACGGCAAACCGAGCCGTCCGTCGCCGTAGTGCAAGCGGATGTTCGGGATACGCAGCGGGCGAAGGTTCGTCTTCGCGCGCTCGTATAACGGCTTGATGCGTTCAATGGAATACACGTCGCGTGCGATCTGGCTCAGCACCGCGGCCTGATAGCCGCAGCCGGTGCCGATTTCCAGCACGCGCTCCAGTACGCGGCCCGCGCCCGCCAGTTCCAGCATGCGCGCAACCACGGACGGCTTCGAGATGGTCTGGTGATGACCGATCGGCAGCGCCGCGTCTTCGTAGGCCTGGGTCGCGAGACCGGGGTCGACGAACATGTGGCGCGGCACGGCCGCGAGCGCCTGGAGCACGCGCGCATCGGCGATACCGTTCGCACGCAGGCGTTCGACCATGCGTTCGCGAACGCGTTCCGAAGTCAATGCGTGCGCGCCGTTGAGCGCAACAGCGGGTGCGCCCGCGGCGGATGCAGCGGGACGCGGCGCACTCGCGCCGCCAGGCGCCGCGGCGCGCGGCGGTGCGGCTTTGGCGCAAGCATGCGCCGCCTTGGTCGTGCTGACCGGCGTCGCACCTGCAGGCTTCGGATGTGCGGGCTTTGCAGGCGCCGCGTTGAACGGCGCGCTTGCCGTGGACCGGGCAACGGGCTTCGCAGCAGGTTTGCCACCCTGCCCGGCACCGGCCTTCACGGCATTGCCATTGCCCACACCCGTGAGCGGGGCGCGCGCGTCGCCGGGGCGCGCATCGCGTCGGCGCGGCTCACGCACCAGATCCGCGAGCCCGAGCGGAAAACGCTTCGTGCGCTCGCCCGTCATGAAACGCTGCCGCCCTTGCGCGCCCAGTCGTGCGTCGCGGACAACATCTGCGTGTGAGTGAGGTCGAGTTGCAGCGGCGTGATCGACACGTGGCCGTGAGATACCGCGTGAAAATCCGTGCCCTCGCTCGCGTCGCGCGCGCTGCCCGACGGTCCGATCCAGTAGATCGGTTCGCCGCGCGGGTTGGTCTGGCGGATCACGGGCTGCGAAGGATGACGCTTGCCCAGACGCGTGACGCGCCATTCGCCAAGTTCGTCATAAGGCAGGTTCGGAATGTTGACGTTGAGCAGCGGATGACCTGGCAGCGGATTCGCAAGGTAGTGCGCGACGACCTCGGCCGCGACACGCGCGGCGGCATCGAGATGCACCCAATCCTTGTCGACGAGCGAGAACGCAATGGCCGGCACGCCGAACATGATGCCTTCGGTCGCCGCGGCCACGGTGCCCGAATACAGCGTGTCCTCGCCCATGTTCTGCCCGTTGTTGATACCGGATACCACGAGGTCGGGCTTGTGCTCGAACATGCCCGTGAGCGCGATATGCACCGAGTCGGTGGGCGTGCCGTTCACATAGTAGAAACCGGTCGTGGCCGAGCGCAACACCGACAGCGGGCGCCACAGCGTGAGCGAGTTCGATGCGCCGCTGCAGTTCTGCTCGGGCGCCATCACCGTGATCTCGCCGAGCGGCTTGAGCGCTTCGTAGAGCGCGGCGAGGCCGGGGGCGAGATAACCGTCGTCGTTGCTGAGTAGTATTCGCATCGGGCGATTGTAACCGAGGAAAGAAGGCACGCGAACGACAGCCCGGACCATGCTGTGCGGCCCTTCACGCGCGCAACACGTGTCGCCGCGCGGCTGCGGACGGCGCGCGTTTCGCGTGCCCGGGACGAGAAATGAATCGCACGATCGTTCGCATATGCGCGGAGTGCCGTACACTGTTGCGCTGTAGCGAATCCATGACCGAAGCAACGAAAGGAGACACGATGCGCGCAATCCGCTGCAACCAGTACGGCCCGCCCGACACGCTCACGCTCGAAGACCTGCCCGACCTCGTCCCGGGTGCGGGCCAGGTCGTGATCGACGTGAGGGCTGCGGCCGTGAACTTCCCTGATGTGCTCATCATCGAGAACAAGTATCAGGTGAAGCCGCCGCTGCCCTTCACGCCCGGCGCAGAACTCGCCGGCGTGGTGCGCGCGGCAGGTGCTGGCGTGACGCTCGCGCCGGGCACGCGTGTGGTCGCTTATGTGGGCAACGGTGGATTCGCCGAGCAGGCGCTCGCCGATGCGTCAGCGTGCGTGCCGCTGCCCGAGGGCGCCGACTTCGCCACGGCCGCAGCCTTCACGCTCGCCTACGGCACCTCGCATCACGCCGTGGTCGACCGTGCCGCACTGCGCGCAGGCGAGACGATGCTCGTGCTCGGCGCGGCGGGCGGCGTGGGACTGGCGGCCGTGGAGATCGGCAAGGTGCTCGGTGCGCGCGTGATCGCGGCCGCATCGAGCGAGGAGAAGCTCGAAGTCTGCCGCCGCTTCGGTGCGGACGCCACCATCAACTACAGCACCGAGGACCTGCGCGAGCGCGTGAAAGCGCTCACCGACGGCAAGGGCCCCGATGTGATCTACGACCCCGTCGGCGGACAGTATGCGGAGCCCGCGTTCCGCAGCATCGGCTGGCGCGGGCGCTACCTCGTGGTGGGCTTCGCGAACGGCGAAATTCCGAAGCTGCCGCTCAATCTCGCGCTGCTTAAGGGTGCGAGCATCGTCGGCGTGTTCTGGGGCGATTTCGCGCGCCGCGAACCGCAGCACAACGCGGCGGCGTTCGCGCAGATGGTCGGCTGGATCGGTGAAGGCAAGCTCAAGCCTTACGTGTCGAAACGCTACAGCCTCGCCGATACGCCGCAGGCGCTCAAGGACATGGCCTCACGCAAGGTGACGGGCAAGATCGTGATCGAGCCTTGATCGCTGCGCGTACCGCGCGAAGCGTGAAGCAAAACGAGAACGGCTCGCCATGTGCGAGCCGTTTTACGTGGCGGGGATCGTGAAGCGCCCTCGCCTTGCGTCTTGTGTTCAGCGCGAACGCGAGCCGCCTCAGACGATTTGTTGTTCGCGCAACCGTACGATGTCGTCTGCACCATAGCCCAGCGCCTGCAGAACTTCATCCGTATGCTCGCCCAATGCGGGGCCTAGCCAGCGCGTGTCGCCCGGCGTGGCCGAGAGCTTGGGCGTGACAGCGGGCAGCGCGATGTCCACGCCCTCGCCGTCCTTCGCGCCCGGCATCTGCCAGCGGAACTGCTGGATCATCTGGCGCGCTGCGAACTGCGGATCGGCGAACATGTCGGCCACGCTGTAGATGCGGCCCACCGGCACGTCGGCGGCGTTGAGCACGTCGAGCGCCTCGTCGATCGTGCGCGTGGAGAGCCACGCCGCAATCGCGCCGTCGATTTCCGCTGTGCGCGGCACGCGGCCGTCGTTATGCGCGAGCCCAGGGTCGTTGGCGAGATCCGCACGGTCGATCGCCGTCATCAGGCGCTTGAAGATCGGATCGCTGTTGCCGCCTATCACGATGCTGCCGTCGCGGCACGGATACGTGTTCGACGGCACGATACCCGGCAGCGACGCGCCGGTGCGCTCGCGCACCATGCCGTACACGCCGTACTCCGGCACCACGCTCTCCATCATGTTGAACACGGCTTCGTAGAGCGCCACGTCGACGATCTGGCCGCTACCGCCGTTCATGTTGCGGTGATGAAGCGCCATCATCGCGCCGATCACGCCGTGCAGCGCGGCAATCGAATCGCCGATCGAAATGCCGATGCGCGGCGGAGGCAGTTCGGGATAGCCCGTGATGTGGCGCAGGCCGCCCATCGACTCGGCGATCGCGCCGAAGCCCGGCCGGTCGCGATACGGGCCGCTCTGGCCGTAGCCCGAAAGCCGGACCATCACGAGGCCGGGATTCTCCTTCGAGAGCACGTCGTAGCCGAGGCCGAGCTTTTCGAGCAGGCCTGGCCGGAAGTTCTCGATCACGATATCGGCTTCCTTCGCGAGGCGCCGCACGATCTCCTTGCCCTCCTCTGCCTTGAGGTTCACCGTGACGGACTTCTTGTTGCGCGCCTGCACCGCCCACCAGAGCGACGTGCCACCCGCTTCGGGATAGAGCTTGCGCCATTTGCGCAGCGGGTCGCCGCCCTTGGGGTCTTCGATCTTGATGACCTCGGCGCCGAACTCGCCGAGAAAGCGCGCCGCGAACGGGCCGGCAATCAGCGTGCCGAGTTCGAGCACCTTCACGCCCGTGAGCGGGCCTGCGCTTTTGGCACCGGCTGCTTGCGATCGGGATTCAGGGGAGGTGGCTGCTGCGCTCATGGGGGTCTCCTTTCGTTCTGTACTGCGTGCCGCGGGCGGCACGGCCGTCGAGGCCTGCGTGGACGCTGGGCGCTACATCGAGCGCCGGTCAAGCATGGCGCGCGCGATGGTGCCCGCGTCGACATATTCGAGCTCACCGCCCACAGGCACCCCGCGTGCGAGACGCGTGACGGCTAGTCCGCGCGCCTTGAGCGTCTGTCCGAGATAGTGCGCCGTCGCCTCGCCCTCGTTCGTGAAGTTGGTTGCGAGCACCACTTCCTTGACGACGCCGTCCGAGGCGCGCTTCACGAGCCGGTCGAAATGGATTTCCTTCGGGCCGATGCCATCGAGTGGGCTCAGGTGCCCCATCAGCACGAAATACAGCCCGCGGTACGTCATGGTCTGTTCGAGCATGATCTGGTCGGCCGGCGTCTCGACGACGCATAGCAGCGTGGGATCGCGCTCCTCGTCCAGACAGGTTTCGCACACCTGAGCTTCGGTGAAGGTGTTGCACTTCTCGCAATGCTTCAGGTGCCCGGTCGCGAACAGAAGCGCGTTGCCGAGCTTTTCGGCGCCGTCGCGGTCATGCTGCATCAGGTGATAGGCCATGCGCTGCGCCGACTTCGGCCCGACACCGGGCAACACGCGCAGCGCCTCGACGAGAGCGGCGAGAGCGGAAGGTTGTTTCATGCAAGTTCAGCGCGGGATGCGCAACGGGGTTCGAAGCGGACGCCGCTTCTGGCGAATGAGCGCCTGTGCTTGCGCAGCCGCGCCGCTTGCGGCGAAGCAGGCGCACGCGCGCGCACCGGCCCGCTGACCGCATGCACGGCAGCAGGCCGGGCCAGCGCGCGCCGCGCTTAGAACGGCATCTTGAAGCCCGGCGGAATCGGCAGGCCGGCGGTCATGCTGCCCATCTTTTCCTGCGACGTGGCTTCGGCCTTGCGGACGGCATCGTTGAACGCCGCGGCCACGAGGTCTTCGAGCATGTCCTTGTCGTCGGCGAGCAGGCTCGGATCGATCGACACGCGACGCACGTCGTTGCGGCACGTCATCGTGACCTTCACGAGACCGGCGCCCGCCTGACCCTCGACTTCGATCTGGGCAAGCTGCTCCTGCATCTTCTTCATGTTTTCCTGCATCTGCTGGGCCTGCTTCATGAGCCCTGCGAGTTGGCCTTTCAACATAGTCACTGCTCCTTCTGGATCATTGGTGCTCGAATCATTTGCGCGCGATGCGCGCGGCACGCTGCGCGCCGCGCGACGCAAATCAGTGGGCGGCCTGTCCGCCGCCCGTTGCGGCTTCCGGCGCGATCGGCCGGATCGAGCCCGGCACGATGCTCGCGCCGAAGTCGCGAATCAGTTGCTGCACGAAGGGATCGGCGCCGATCTCGCGCTCGGCTTCGCGTTGGCGCTGCGCGCGCTCGGCGGCGTCGAGCGCGGCTGCCGTACGGCGCGCCGGACCGACTTCCACGCTCACCTCCACGGCCTGGCCCAGGCGCTCGGCGAGCGCCGCCTTGAGCTTGGCGACCTGCGATGCCTCCGCATACTGTGGCACCGGTACGCTGAGCTTGAGCAGCGAGCCTTCGAGTGCCGTCAGTTCGCTGTTGAACGCGAGCTGGTACGAGATGCCCTTGAGCGAAAGCGTCGCGGCCAGCGCGGGCCAGTCGCCCGCGAAGCCGATGGCGTCGAGCGGAATGCCCGGCGGCAGCTTGCTCACGTCGACCACGACCGGCGACGGCGCTGCCGCCGCCGCGGCGCGTGGCGCGGACGGCTCGCTGTCGTAGGCTGGCACGAAACCATCGTCGGGCGGCGCGAAATAAGCATCGTCGGCGCTGAGCGGCACGTAGTCGTCAGGCGGGATGTCGTCCCACGGCGGCGCCCCCGAGCCATCCTGCTGCGCGTTCGCGCCGCGCGCCGGCTGGCGCGCCTGTGCTTCCTGAGCCGCGGCGGCGCGACGGGCCGGATCCGGCGTCGGCACCTTCACCTCCATGCGCGGCGCAGCAGATTTCGGCGCGCTCGCGGGGGTCGCCGCATTGGCTGCGGCGCCGGCGCCTGCCCCGCCGCGGGTTGGGGAAACGCGCATGCCCTTGTTGCGCAGCACGTCGAGCGCAGCGCTCGCGCCGCCACGCGCGGACAACGGTGCGGCGCGTTCTTCGTGCGATTCGGTTTGTGGCGCCGGCGCAGCGGGCGGTACTTCTGCGGCTTGCACTTTTACCGCAGGGGCAGTTTGCGTTGCCTCAGGTGCGGCAGCAGGTGCGATTTCGGCGGCGGGCTCGGCTTGCGCCGCATTCGCACCCGGCGCAGCCTCGCCCTCGTCCTCCCAGGGCGGGACGACGCGTGCTTCAGCAACGGTCCCGGCAACCGGCGTCGTGCGTGCGCTCGCTGCCTCATCAGTTGCATCGGTCTTGCGCGCCCCGGCTTCCACCGACAGTGCCGGTTGTACATCAACTGCGCTCTCAATTCGCGGGGGCACCGCCGCTTCAGCCTTTCGCACCGCCCCTTGACCCGACGGCGCCGCGCTGCGCGCAGACGCAACCGCCGGAGCCGCCGCGCGTGCGCTCGCCCCCACCGCGGCCGGCTTCGAAGCCGGCGCGCTGCCAACGCTGCCCGCGCTCGCGGCCGGCTCGAACGCCAGCATGCGCAGCAGCGTCATCGTGAAGCCCGCGTATTCATCGGGCGCGAGGCCGAGCTCGCTGCGGCCGAGCGTCGAGATCTGATAGAAAAGCTGGACCTGCTCCGGGCTCAGCGCCTCGGCGAAACGCCGCAGGTCGTCTGCTTCCGGCCACTCCTCGAGCACCGACGAAGGCGCGAACTGCGCCCAGCCGATGCGATGAAACAGGCTAGCGAGGTCCTGCAGCGCCGTGGAGAATGAAAGGCTGCGCAGCGCCATTTCGTCGGCGATGGCCAGCACGCCCGAGCCGTCGCCGGCCACGAGCGCATCGATCAGGCGAATCAGGTAGCTCTGGTCGAGCGCGCCGAGCATGCCGCGCACCGCTTCTTCGCTGACCTGGTTGGCCGAATAGGCGATGGCCTGGTCGGTCAGCGAGAGCGCGTCGCGCATCGAGCCGTCGGCGGCGCGCGCGAGCAGGCGCAGTGCCTGCGGCTCGAACTCGACCTTTTCCTCGCCGAGAATGTGCGTGAGATGCTCGACGATGTTGCCAGCGGGCATCTGCTTCAGATTGAACTGGAGGCAACGCGAGAGAACCGTGACCGGAATCTTTTGCGGATCGGTCGTTGCGAGGATGAACTTCACGTGCGGCGGCGGCTCTTCCAGCGTCTTCAGCATCGCGTTGAAGGCGTGGTTCGTGAGCATGTGCACTTCGTCGATCATGTAGACCTTGAAGCGCGCGTCGACAGGTGCGTAGACCGCGCGCTCGAGCAGCGCGGCCATTTCGTCGACGCCGCGATTGCTCGCCGCATCCATCTCGACATAGTCGACGAAACGCCCCTCGTCGATTTCCCGGCACGCGCGACATACGCCGCACGGCTTGGACGTCACGCCTGTCTCACAGTTGAGCGCCTTGGCGAAGATACGCGACAGCGTCGTCTTGCCCACGCCGCGCGTGCCCGTGAAGAGGTACGCGTGATGCAGGCGGCCGCCGTCGAGTGCATGCGTGAGCGCGCGCACCACGTGCTCCTGTCCGACGAGCGAAGCGAAATCCTTCGGTCGCCACTTGCGTGCGAGAACTTGATAGGTCATCCGGAAATTGTATCAGCAACGCCCGCGCGTCCAGATGTATCGAATGGCGCCGGGCGGCCGCCTCGCGGCGCCTCTGGAGAGCGCCTCGCGGGCAGTCGCGCGCCGCGTGCGGCACTTGTGACACGCGCAATTTCTACTCCCACCATTCCTCATCCAGAGCCGACCCAACGAGGGTAGCCACGCGACGGAAACAGCAGCGAGCAATGAGGGCGAGCGAACTGACTCGCGCACTTGCGCGGCGTCAATGCTTTACCTTGGGGAAAAACCGGAAGAGAAAATAGGAAGGTGACGAGCCCGACCCTCGGCACTGGCGGAAAACGGCTGTGGCTGCTTCGTTCCCGACCTGACCAGGTTGACCGCCCCTCCATGCGAGGAGGCCCGTCACGGCGCATTCTAACATTGGTTGCGCCGCAATGCGACTGCTGCGGTGCGAAAAAGCGCGGCGAGCCGCCCGGCTCGTTTGCATATGCGCCCCTTGCAACGGCCGGCACCGCCTCCAGATAGCAAGCAAGAGCGCTCGCAGTTGCACGGCACAGCGCTTGAAAGTCGATCGTGCCGCCGCCCGAATGCCCCGCCGAATGTGGCCTGGAGGACGGAAACCCTGCTTGCGGCATGAGTACTATCACCATCGGCAGCGCATAGGGATTTAGGCTACACTGGCGTCGGCAATCGGCTGGGCCATGCGGTTTGCGCCCGACTGGCGGGTAGCGGGCGTGTAGTGCGGGTTCGGTCTGGCCGCCCCGGCGGCCCCGGATGAATTTTCAGTTTTGGTGTATCGTGGCGAGCAATTCAGTCAGCCTCGAATCGAAAGAGGTATTCATACAATGAGCGAACAAATCAAGCATATCAGCGACGCATCGTTCGAACAGGACGTCGTAAAATCCGACAAGCCCGTGCTGCTGGACTTCTGGGCCGAGTGGTGCGGCCCGTGCAAGATGATCGCGCCGATTCTCGATGAAGTCGCGAAGGATTATGGCGATCGCCTTCAGGTCGCGAAGATCAATGTCGACGAACACCAGTCGACCCCGGTGAAGTTCGGCGTGCGCGGCATCCCCACGCTGATCCTCTTCAAGAATGGCGCCGTGGCGGCGCAGAAGGTCGGCGCGCTCTCGAAGTCGCAACTCACCGCATTCCTCGACAGCCACCTGTAACGCCCGAGCCACCTGCTTCCTCTTCCGCCCCGGGCGCACCGCCCGGCCAGCGTGAGCGGGAGCGCACGAAGGTGCGCGAAGCTGCGCGAGGGTGCGTGTTGTCGCGCGACAACACGCACCACAAAAACACGCCGAAACATACTGCCGATCTCGACTGGCGGTTTCTGGCGTGTGCTATGCTAGAATCCATAAAGCGTCTACCGGCGCCCTTATAAAGCTTCAAGCAAAGTTTCAAGCAAAAGTCCTTGAGCGGTTCCGCTCGCTTCTTTTCCCCCAGACTCCTTTTCGTCGCATCCTCCCCGACGGGTTCTCCGTATGCATCTTTCCGAGCTCAAGTCTCTGCACGTGTCCGAATTGATCGAGATGGCCAACGGCCTCGAGATCGAAAATGCGAACCGCCTGCGCAAGCAGGAACTCATGTTCGCGATTCTCAAAAAGCGCGCCAAGACGGGCGAAACGATCTTCGGTGACGGCACGCTCGAAGTGCTGCCGGACGGCTTCGGCTTCCTGCGCTCGCCGGAAACCTCTTATCTCGCCAGCACGGACGATATCTATATCAGCCCGTCGCAGATCCGCCGCTTCAACCTGCATACCGGCGACACGATCGAAGGCGAAGTGCGCACGCCGAAGGACGGCGAGCGCTACTTTGCGCTCGTGAAGGTGGACAAGGTCAACGGCCAGCCGCCCGAGGCCTCGAAGCACAAGATCATGTTCGAGAACCTCACGCCGCTGCACCCGAACAAGGTGCTGCTGCTCGAGCGCGAAATGCGCGGTGAGGAGAACGTGACGGGCCGCATCATCGACATGATCGCGCCCATCGGCAAGGGGCAGCGTGGCCTGCTCGTGGCCTCGCCCAAGTCGGGCAAGACCGTGATGCTCCAGCACATCGCGCACGCCATCAAGCAGAACCACCCCGACGTGATCCTGTTCGTGCTGCTGATCGACGAGCGTCCGGAAGAAGTGACGGAAATGCAGCGTTCGGTGGCGGGCGAAGTGATTGCCTCGACCTTCGACGAACCGGCCGCGCGTCACGTGCAGGTCGCCGAAATGGTGATCGAGAAGGCCAAGCGTCTCGTCGAAATGAAGCACGACGTCGTGATTCTGCTCGACTCGATCACGCGTCTCGCACGCGCCTACAACACCGTTGTGCCGGCATCGGGCAAGGTGCTCACGGGTGGTGTCGACGCCAACGCGCTGCAGCGTCCCAAGCGCTTCTTCGGCGCCGCGCGCAACATCGAGGAAGGCGGCTCGCTCACCATCATCGGCACGGCGCTGATCGAAACCGGCAGCCGCATGGACGACGTGATCTACGAAGAGTTCAAGGGCACCGGCAACATGGAAGTGCACCTCGAGCGCCGTCTCGCCGAAAAGCGCGTCTATCCGTCGATCAACCTCAACAAGTCGGGCACGCGCCGCGAAGAACTGCTCATCAAGCCGGACATCCTCCAGAAGATCTGGGTGCTGCGCAAGTTCATCCACGACATGGACGAAGTCGAGGCCATGGAATTCCTGCTCGACAAGATCCGTCAGACGAAGAGCAATTCCGAGTTCTTCGAAATGATGCGACGCGGCGGCTGATGCCCTCGCCCGCCTGATGTCCTCCAAAACGCCCGCAAGTTTGCGGGCGTTTTTGTTTTCCGGCACTGGGCCGGCGTACGCCACAACCTGTACGTGAACGTTCACGTTGAACTATAATCCGCGGCATGCCCTTGCCCTTGTCGCCTGCCCGGCACAGAGAGTTCACGATGACCAAGGATTCCCCCGCGCTGCTCACCGTGCGCGACGCCGCCGAACGGCTCAATGTCACGCCGCGCACGCTCAAGTACTACGAGGAGCGCGGCCTCGTCAGCCCTTCGCGTAGCGAGGGCCGCTACCGGCTTTACGACGAGCACGATCTCGAACAGTTCTCGCGCATCCTGCGGCTGCGCGCGCTCGGCTTTTCACTGCACGGCATCACCGAAATGCTCAAGCGGCCGCTCGAACAGGTCGGCGAAGGCCGCCGCCGCTATTCCCAGGAGTCGCTCCAGCAGATCGCCGATGCGCTCGCGCGGCAGATCGAAACGCTCGACACGCGCATTGCCTCCGTGCGCCGCGAACTCAAGGAGGCGCAGACGGTGCGCGCCGAACTCGCCGACGACCTCGACTATCTGCAGCGGCGACTCGCAGGCGAGCCGTCCGAGCAGTTGATCGAACAGCGTCTCGCCGCCACGCGGCGCCGCAAGGCGGCCACGCGCGCGACCGGCGGCAAGCCGGATGATCCGTCTCGCGAAGCGCGAGACGGAAACGAACCCGCATGAGCACGGTCCAGACCCGCGAGCCGGTCTTCAGCGCGGCGCGCCTGCGCGGCGACTTCTTCCCGTGGGTGCTCGCCGTCGCGACCGGTCTCGACTACTACGACAATGCGATCTTCTCGTTCTTCACGAGCCATATCGCGGGCGGCATCAACGCGTCGCCGGACGAGCTCGTCTGGTCCTCGAGCGCCTACGCCGTGTGCGCCGTGCTCGGCATCCTGCAGCAGCAATGGTGGGTCGAGCGCATGGGCTACCGTCGCTACGTGGGCGGCTGCCTGCTGCTCTACTCGGCGGGCGCGATCGCCGCGGCGCTGTGCGAGTCCTCGATCGAGCTCGCCTTCGCGCGCGGCTTCCAGGGCTACTTCATCGGCCCGATGATGGGCACCTGCCGCATCCTCATCCAGATCAGCTTCACGCCGCAGCAGCGTCCGGTCGCAACGCGCGCGTTCCTGATCCTGATCGTGCTCTCCAGCGCGCTCGCGCCGCTCGTCGGCGGGCTGCTCGTCGCGCATTTCGACTGGCGCGCCCTGTTCGCCTTTTGCGCGCCCGCAGGCGTGCTCTACGCCGTGCTCGCCCTGCTCGCTCTGCCCGATTCGGGCCACGTCCTGCCCGAGGAGCGCGGCGAAGCGCATTTCTGGCCGTACATCATTTTCGCGTTCGCGCAAGGCGCACTGCAGATCGCCATGCAGCAAGTGCGCTTCGAGCTCTTCAGTGCGTCGCCGGAGATCATTCTGCTCACGCTCGTCGGGCTCGCCGCGCTCGCGTGGTTCGGCTGGCATCAATGGCATCATCCGAAGCCGCTCATGCGCCTGCACGCGCTGCGAGAGAAGCCGTTCCAGGTGGGCCTGCTGCTCTACACGGCCTATTACTATCTGAGCACCGCACTCAGCTACCTGGTCTCACGCCTCCTCGAAGGCGGCTTCAACTACCCCGTTGAAAACGCCGGCCGCCTCACCGGCATGACCTCGCTGATCTCGGCCTGCACGCTCTTCATCTACTTCCGCTACGCGAAGCTCATCACCCATAAGAAGTGGATCATCGTGCCAGGTTTCGTGCTCTCGGCTTTCATCTCGCTCTGGATGACGCGGCTAACGCCGGACGCAAGCGAGGCGTGGCTCATCCCGCCACTGCTGCTGCGCGGCCTGCTGCTGCTCTTCATCGTCCTGCCGGTCGCCAACCTCACGTTCCGTATCTTTGCCATCGAGGAATTCACGCACGGTTACCGCTTGAAAAACATCGTCCGGCAGTTGACGATATCGTTCGCGACGGCCACGGTTATCATCGTCGAGCAACACCGGCTCGCGCTGCACCAGACGCGACTCGCCGAGTTCGTGAATCCGCTCAACCCGGTCTTCCAGAACGCCTACGCGACGGTGACGCACGCTTTCGAACTCATGGGCCGCTCGCCGGGTGAAGCGCACGCGCTCGCACTCGCGCAGATGAGCCGCATGGTCGCGCAGCAAGCGAGCTTCCTGAGCTCGCTCGACGGGTTCTACTTCCTGATCGGCGTGGCCGTGTGCGGCGGCATTTTCGCCGCGTGGCAAAAGCAGATCGATTGAACGACGTACCGACGCCCCGAAGACGCACACCGAAGACGCAACCGAGCGATGCTTTCGAAACTCTCCCAGTGGTTCGACGCGCGCCGCCGCGACAAGGCGCTGCGCACCCATGCAATCGACGACGCGCTCTGGCAGGCCACGCTGGCCGGCCTGCCGTTCCTCACCCACCTCGACGCCGCCGACCTCGCGCGCCTGCGCGAATTGACGAGCCTCTTCATTGCGCAGAAGGAGTTCTCGACCGCTCACGATCTCGCACTGACCGACGCGATGACGGTGGCGATCGCCGCGCAGGCATCGCTGCCGGTGCTCAACCTCTCGCTCGATCTCTACAAGGGCTGGGTTGGCGTGATCGTCTATCCGGGTGAGTTCGTGATCCGCAAGACCGTGGAGGACGAGGACGGCGTGGTGCACGAAGTCGAGCAAGACGCGAGCGGCGAGGCCTGGGAAGGCGGTCCCGTGATCCTCTCCTGGGAAGACGCCCAGATGACCGACGGCAGCGATGCCTACAACGTCGTGATTCACGAGTTCGCGCACAAGATCGATATGCTCACCGGCGAAGCGGACGGCCATCCGCCCCTTTTTCGACGCTGGCATGCGCCGCTCGACGCGCAGACCTGGGCCGACGTGTTCGACAACGCCTACGACCAGTTCTGCGACAAGGTGGACGCGGTGCCGCAGCGGCGCTGGGCGCGCTTCGAGCGCGAGTCGCTGATCGATCCCTATGCCGCCGATCACCCATCGGAGTTCTTCGCCGTCTGCAGCGAAGCGCTGTTCGTCAAGCCGAAGGCGTTCGAAACCGAATATCCGGAGCTTTACCGCCTGCTCGCGCGCTATTACCGGCAGGACCCGGCGCGCGTAGGGGCACTGGATGGCCAGCCAGCCCGAGAAACTGCCTCCCCGACCCGCAAAAATTCGCCAACCAGCTGATTTTCTGGCATAATCGCCGTTTTTCGACCTTTGGCAAGTGGCTCGCGCCTTATCACGCAAAAAGATAAGCGAAGCGCCGCGCAACGTGGGTGTTGCAGGCACGCGGGTTGGCTACCGTCAGATTTAAGGAACAACCATGAAAGAAGGCATTCACCCGGATTATCGCGAAGTCCTGTTCATCGACGTTTCGAACGACTTCAAGTTCGTGACCCGTTCGACCATCCAGACGCGCGAAACCGCCGAGTTCAACGGCAAGACCTACCCGCTCGCGAAGATCGAAGTCTCGTCGGAATCGCATCCGTTCTACACGGGCACGCAAAAGATCATGGACACGGCCGGCCGTGTCGAGAAGTTCAACAAGAAGTTCGGCGCACGCGCCTCGGGCAAGGCCACGAAGTAAATGCTTCGCCGCGCCGGCTCCCAGCCGGCCCCGAACTGAAGTGCACGAGAAGGGCAGCGTACGCTGCCCTTTTTTGTTGTCTGCGCCACCATTGCGCCGCACGCACGGCTCTGTGCCGCGCGTTACTGCCCTGTTTCAGGTGTTTCGCTGGATCGCCGAGCAGCTTGCGTCGTGACGCGCGCTCGCCGGCCCGGCTAGAATGCCGGATTGCCGCCGCGGCAGGCGCCCGGGTGTCCTGCCTGCCGCCTTGCGCGCGCCCTGTAAGCACGCCGGGCTTATCCGTCTTCCTTCGTACTGCATGAAGCCAGCCATTCGACTGACCGCCTCCGCCACCAGCGCCTTGCCGCGCTGGCTGCTGCTGACCATCTGTATCGTCTTCGCGTCGTTCGGCCTCTTTGGCCGTGACCCGTGGAAAAACGAGGATGCGGCGGGCTTCGGCGTGATGTGGACGATGGCGGGTGGCACGTCGCATGACTGGCTGCTGCCGAACCTCGTCGGCAAGTACATGACCGAGAACGGCCCGCTCGGCTACTGGCTCGGCGCCGCCAGCATCCGCCTGTTCGCCCCGTGGGTCGATGCGAGCAACGCCTCGCGCATCGCGACCGGGGTGCTGTTCTGCCTCGCCTGCGCCTTCGTCTGGTACAGCGCCTACCTGCTCGGCCGCCGCCCCGAAGTGCAGCCGTTCAAGTATGCGTTCGGCGGCGAACCCGAACCGCGCGACTACGGCCGCACGCTCGCCGACGGCGCCCTGCTCGTTCTGCTTGCGTGCTTCGGCCTCGCCGAGCGCGGTCACGAAACCACACCGCAGCTCATGCAGTTCGTCGGTATCGCGATGCTCCTGTACGGCGTCGTGCGCGCCATCGACAAGCCAATCCAGGGCGCGCTCTGGTGGGGCCTTGCGCTCGGCATCGTGATGCTCTCGAGCGGCCCGGTGCTGGTGGGCGCGCTGCTCATCGGCACGCTCGCCATGCTCGCCATCGCCCCCGAAACGCGCTCGCGCTGGCTCCTCGTCGCGGGCCTGCCCGTGGCGCTCGTGGTGTCGCTCTCCTGGCCATTCGCGGCGCTCCACCTCTACCCCGACGACGCCGCCTGGTTCCTCGACCAGTGGGCGCGCACCAACGTCAACGCCTTCGCCGGGCGGCCCGGTGGCGTCCTGCGCTATGCGGCCAAGAATCTGCCGCTCTTCACGTGGCCCGCGTGGCCGCTCGCGATCTGGGCCTTCGTGAGCTGGGCGGGACTGCGCCGCAAGCCGCACATCGCGATACCGCTCTCGGTGATCGTGCCGCTGCTCATCCTCGTGATCGTGCAGAGCCACGAAACGAACCGGCTCTTCATGCTCGTGCTGCCCGCGCTGTCGGTACTCGCGACTTTCGCGCTGCCCACGTTGAAGCGCGGCGCGATCAACGCAATCGACTGGTTCGCAGTACTGAGCTTTACGATCCTCGGCACCTTCGTGTGGCTCGTGTGGCTCGCGGGCATGACCGGCTTTCCGGCGCCGCTCGCGCGCAATCTCGCGCGCCTCGCGCCCGGCTTCGTGCCGCAGTTCAAGGTCCTCTCGTTCGTTTGCGCGGTGGCCGTGACGTTGTGCTGGATGGCGCTCGTGCAATGGCGCGTGGCGCGTCACCCGAAGGTGCTGTGGCGCAGCGTCGTGCTCTCGAGCGGCGGCACCACGCTGATGTGGGTGCTGCTCATGACGCTCTGGCTACCGGTCGTGAACTACAGCCGAACCTACCGCGACGTCGCGCAGCAGATCGCCGCGCACCTGCCCGCCGACTATCAATGCATCTCGCCCGTGCGCCTCGGTGACGCGCAGATCGCCACGTTCGCCTACTTCGGCAAGATGCACTTCGCGTTCAACGAAGACTGCGACGTGATCCTGCGCCAGGACACCCAGGACTACGGCGAGCCGAGCTCGGTGTCGAACTTCGAATGGAAGCTCGTGTGGGAAGGCCGCCGCGCCGCCGACCGCGACGAACGCTTCCGCCTGTATGTACGCGTCGACCGTCCGAAGACGCCGATCAGGAAGCACATCTGGCGCAAGCGCCCGGACTGAGGCCGCGGTGACGACGAGCTTCCCCGGCGACGTCCGGCGCATCGCCGCGCTTGCATGGCCGGTGCTGGTCGGCCAGCTCGCCATCATCGCGTTCGGTGTGATCGACACCGCGATGGTCGGCCGCTACTCGGCGCTCGATCTCGCGGCGCTCGGCCTTGGCTCGTCGATCTACATCTCCGTCTATATCGCGCTCACCGGTATTCTCAGCGCGTTGCAGCCCGTCGCGGCGCAACTCTACGGCGCGCAAAAGGACAAGGAGATCGGCCTCGAAGTGCGCCAGGCGTTCTGGCTCTCGCTCGTGCTGATGGTGGTCGGCTTCGCGATCCTTTACTTTCCCGGCCCGCTGCTCGATCTCGCGCGTGCGCCCGAGGCGCTGCGCGAGCGCACGGTCGGCTACCTGCGCCTGCTATCGTTCGGGCTGCCCGCGAGCCTCGCATTTCGCATCTACAGCTCACTTGCCAATGCCGTGGGAAGGCCGCGCCTCGTCATGTTCCTCCAGGTCGGCGCGCTCGTACTCAAGGTGCCGCTCAACACGTGGCTCATCTTCGGCGGCTTCGGCGTACCGGCGCTCGGCGGCCCGGGGTGCGCGCTCGCGAGCACGTCGATCAACTGGGCACTCGCGCTGTGCGCCGCCGTCGCGCTCACGCGTATCGACGTGTTTGCGCCGTTCGAGATTTTCAGGCGCTTCTGCTGGCCCGAATGGAAGCGCCAGGCCGAGCTGCTCAAGCTCGGCATTCCGATGGGGCTCTCGTACCTCATCGAAGTGACCTCCTACACGTTCATGGCGATTTTCATCGCGCGCCTCGGCACGACGACGCTCGCCGGGCACCAGATCGCCGGCAATATCGGCGCGGTGCTCTATATGACGCCGCTTTCGATCGGTGTGGCGACTTCGACGCTCGTCGCCCAGGCGCTGGGTGGCGGGCGGCCCGCCGAAGCGCGCACGCTCGCGCGGCACGGCGTAGCGACGGCCGTGGCGATTGCCTGCTGCTATGGCGTGGTCGTGTTCGTGCTGCGGCCGCTCATCATCGGCGGCTATACGCCGGATCCCGCCGTGGCAGTCGCGGCCATGCCGCTCGTCGCGATCGTCACGCTCTATCACGTGTTCGACGCGCAGCAGATCACGACGGCCTTCGCGCTGCGCGCCTATAAGGTCGCGGTCGTGCCGACCGTCATCTACGCAATCGCGTTGTGGGGCGTAGGGCTTGGCGGCGGCTATGCGTTGGGCTTCGATGTGACTGGCACGGTGCCCACATGGGCGACGGGCGCGCGCGGATTCTGGCTCGCCAACCTCGCGAGCCTCGTGATTGCTGGCGCCGGGCTCATGATTTATCTGTCGCGCGTGAGTACGCGGTATTTGCGCGAGGATACCTAGCTGGGGGCGCCTCGCTCGGGGGCTGGTCGGAGCCGCCTGCCTGCGGGACGCCTGCCTCGCGCCGCGCTGCCCAGGTGCTGATTTGGCAGCTTGGAACACGCTCGGCTGTTAGTTGCGATACCATCACTCCGCCTCGAGCTTCCGCGCCGCCTCCACGCTTTGCGCCGCATGATACGACGAGCGCACGAGCGGCCCCGCCACGACCTCGCGGAATCCCATTGCCAAACCGGCGTCACGCAAGGCGGCGAACTCATCCGGATGCACGTAGCGCTTCACCGGCAGAT
>Ga0335083_10001978_pt1 | contig 27656 bp, 23 predicted proteins | sample Lox_Sample_42_FD_206716 | JGI IMG/M metagenome (GOLD analysis project Ga0335083, IMG submission 206716) | Soil microbial communities from Loxahatchee National Wildlife Refuge, Florida, United States - Lox_Sample_4.2 | ecosystem: Environmental > Terrestrial > Soil > Wetlands | place: USA...
AGGTGGACGTCGCGCACGTCCGCGCCCGCCATCTGCAGGGTGCGCATGACGTGCTCGAGCGAGGCCGTGACCTCCGGCTCGGCCGGCATGTCGATCTCGTGGAAGTGGCGCACGAAGCCGATGCGCAGGCCGCGCACGCCGCGATCGAGCGCGGCGGCGTAGTGGCCGGCCGGCGCCGCGGCACTGCCCGGGTCGAGCGGATCGTGGCCGGCGATCGCCTCCAGCATCAGGGCGTTGTCCTCGACCGTACGGGTCATCGGCCCGATGTGATCGAGCGTGAAGGAGAGCGGGAACACGCCGCGTCGCGACACCAACCCATAGGTCGCCTTCATGCCGACGATACCGCAGCAGCTCGCGGGATTGCGCACGCTGCCGCCGGTGTCGGTGCCGAGCGCCATCGGGAAGAAGCCCGCCGCCACGCCCGCGCCCGAGCCCGACGAGGAGCCGCCGGGATGATGGCCGGGATTCCATGGATTGCGCGCGGGCGGCCAGGGCAGGTCGAAGCTCGGCCCGCCAATGGCGAACTCATGCGTCGAGAGCTTGCCCATCACGATCGCGCCCGCCGCGCGCAACCGCTCGACGCACACAGCATCGGCCTTGGCCGGCGGGCTGTCGGCCAGCACCTTGGAATGGCTCGTGGTCGGCAGGCCCGCCACGTCGATGATGTCCTTGATGCCGACGGGCACGCCGTGCAGCGGCCCGCGCAGGCGTCCCGCGCGCGCCTCGGCCTCGGCGAGCTTCGCCGCGGCCAATGCCGCCTCGCCATCGATCCTGATGAAGGCGTTGAGCTCGGGATCGAGCCTCTCGATGCGCCTCAGCAGCGCCGTGACCAAGGTCACCGGCGAGAGATCGCCGTTGGCGATGGCCGTCGCGGCCCCCGACACGCCGAGCCAGTGCAGCTCGTCTGTCGTCTCGGTGACGGGTGCGTTCACAGCCCCTCTCCCGCGCGCATGGCAGGCCACGGCTCGGCGCGGGGCTCCTCGGGTGCCTTTATTTTGGACATCACGTCGGTCGCCTGCTTGGCGGCGGCCGCGACATCGTCGGGAAAGTCCGCCAGCGCCTTGTCGAGACCGGCACGGCGCGCCAGCGCCTCCACTGCCTGCTGATCCATGCTATGCATCCCTTCGGGCGATTCGCCGTTGTCGAAGGTGAGCACGAATCGCGCCGGGCCGTCCATCTCTTGAAGGGCATCGTGTCCGGCGCCCGCGTGCACGGGGGCACATTTGACGGCTGACAGCACGCTGGCAATCTTCGCGGCCGAACTGATCCTGCTTCTGCTGGTCGGCCGCCTGCTCGGCGAGGCGATGGCGCGGTTCGGCCAGCCCGCTCTGTTCGGGCAGCTCCTCGCCGGCGTGATCCTCGGCCCCTCGGTGTTCGGTGTGCTGCTGCCCGGCTTGCGCCATGTGGTCTTCCCCGACACGCCGACGCTCAAGCACATGATCGATGCGGTGTCGCAGATCGGCATCCTCTTGCTGCTGCTGCTCACCGGCATGGAGACCAACCTCACGCTGATCCAGCGGCGACGGCGGGCGGTGCTCTCGACCTCGTTCACCGGCATCGCGGTGCCCTTCGCCTGCGGCATGGCGCTCGCCTACGCGCTGCCGTCCGACGTGATCCCGGCGCACGAGAACCCGCTGGTCACCGCGCTCTTCCTCGGCACGGCCTTGTCGATCTCCTCGGTCAAGATCGTCGCCATGACGCTGATGGAGATCGGCGTCATCCGCCGCGATCTCGGCCAGCTCATCCTGTCGACCGCGATCCTCGACGACACGCTGGCCTGGGTGATCATCGCCATCATCTCGGGCATCGCGAGCCACGGCACGGTCGACATTGCGAGCGTGGGGGCGAGCCTGATCGGCACCTTCCTGTTCCTGGGCGTGAGCTTCACCGTCGGCCGCCGGTTCGTGGCCTGGCTGATCCTGTGGGTCAACGACCACATGACCATCGAGGTGCCGGTGATCACCGCCATGCTGGTGGTGATGCTCGCCATGGCGCTCACCACCGAGCTGATCGGCGTGCACACCGCGCTGGGCGCCTTCATCGCCGGCATGCTGATCGGCCAGTCGCCGATCCTGACCGAGCATATCGAGGGCGAGCTGCGCGGCTTCATCATCGCCTTCTTCAGCCCGGTCTTCTTCGCCGTCGCCGGCCTCGGCATGGACATCCGCACGCTCATGGACCCGACGCTGCTGATGTTCACGGTCGCGGTCATCGTCGTGGCGAGCGTCGGCAAGTTCGCGGGCGCGCTGGCGGGCGGCCGGCTGGGCGGGCTCACCATGCGCGAGTCGCTGGCGCTTGCCACCGGCCTCAACGCGCGCGGCTCGACCGAGGTGATCGTGGCCAGCATCGGCCTCGCCATGGGCGCGCTCTCCAAGGAGCTCTATACGATGGTCGTCGCCATGGCGATCGTCACCACCATGGCGATGCCGCCCACCTTGCGCTGGATCATGGCGCGGGTGCCGGTGAGCGACGACGAGGCGCGGCGGCTCGAGAAGGAAGAGGCCGAGGCGGCGCAGGACCTGCCGCAGATCGAGCGCGCCCTGGTCTATGCCGACGACAGTCCCAACGGGCGCCTCGCCGCGCGCGTCGCCGGCCTGTTCGCCGCGCGCCAGCAGGTGCTGGTCACGGTGCTGGAGAGCGGCTCGGAGGAGCTGCACTGGCGGGTCGAATCGGCGGCGCGCTCCTACCTCGCCGAGGCCGCCAAGGTGCCGGTCGCGCCGGGCAGCAGCGCGCCGCCTCTGAAGACCGTCGAGCAGCTCGTGCGCGTCAAGGCGCTCGCGAAGGACGGCGGGCCCGAGCAGGAGATCGTGAAGGGCTACAACCTCGCCATCGTCGGCATCGAGCAGCCGCTCGACGAGAGCTCGCAGCATTTCGAGGAGCGCCTGCAGAAGCTGGTCGCCGCCTTCGACGGACCGGTCGCCCTCATGGCCAACGCCACCGGCGCGCCCGGCCCCGCCGATGCGCCGTTCGACATATTGATCCCGACGACCGGCCGGCAGGATGCGCGGCTCGCCACCGAGATCGCGTTGGCGCTCGCGCATGCCAGCGGCGGCGTGCTGACGGCGCTGCATGTCTTCGATCCGCAGGAGGAGAGCGAGGTGCTGCGCGGCCGCGCGCGGCGGCACGGCATGTCGCTGCTGGTCGACGTCCATCGCCTGGGCAAGCTCTCGGGCGTCGCCGTGAAGGGCCTGACCGCGACCAACGAGAAGCCCGAGACCGAGATCCGCCGCGCCGTCCGCGGCGGCCGGGTCAACCTCGTGGTGCTGGGCACCTCCTTCCGCCAGAGCGGCGGAAAGTTCCTGGGGCCCCGCGCCGCCGCGCTGATCCGCGACATCGCCACGCCGGTCCTGCTGATCGCACGCTGACCGGGCGAATGCGTACATTTGCGTACTTCGTCTATTTTTGCCGGCTCCCGCCCTGAAGGCGGCAGGAGCGGCTGAGGCGCGGACAGACGGAGGCAGCAAGCGCGCGACGCTACGCGCGTTCGCTCCGCCGGCCCAATATGATCAATGGAGGCGCGTCAGCGCCCCCGGGTCATTCGACCGACGGCACGATATCGACGGCGCTGGGCGGCGGGTCGTCGAGCTTCTGCGTGAACTTCAATCGCCCGCCCGGCGCGATCGGGCCGAGGACGCGCGGATAGGACCGCTCACCCAGCATCGTGTCGTTCTTCCGGAAGGTCACGGTGAGCCGGCGGGTCGAGCCTTCGACGCTGCCCTGGTTCACGATCTCGCCGAAGAGCACGTAGTTGCCGTCGACCAAATCGACGCTGCTGGTCCGCATGTCCACGATGAGATGCGCGCCCGCGGGCGCCGACGGGGCCCCATTCGCGTCCGCGCTCACCGGATCGAGCAGCATCGACTGGAGCTCGGGCCAATAGCGCTCGCTCGCCATGCCCAGCAGGAAGACGAGGAGGAACGCCACGCCCAGCAGCAATCGCCTCTGCATCGCCGAAGCCTAGCCAATGACGAACGAACGGCAAGCTTCTGTCGCCCCGAGCGCAGCCGAGGGGCCTTGCTTCCACGAACAGCCGCTTATTCGTTGAGAGAAGGTCCCTCCACTCCGCTTCGCTGCGGTCGGGACGACGGGGATTTCACACCGGGTGATCTGCAATATCTTCCCCTGTCGCTCCCCATCGGACGCCTTCATACTTCTGTCATCCGACACTGGGGAGTTGTCGTCTCATGGGAAGCAAGTTCACGCGTTACATTTTGATCGCCATGGTGCTGGGCGTCGTCATGGGCTGGGCGATCTACGAGTTCCTGCCCAAGGACCGGGTCGAGCTCGCGGGCGACATCAACCTGATCGCCATGCTGTTCCTGCGCCTGATCAAGATGATCATCGCGCCGCTGGTCTTCGCCACGCTGGTCGGCGGCATCGCGCACATGGGCACGGGCGCCAAGCTCGGCCGCATCTTCGCCAAGACCATGGGCTGGTTCATCTCGGCCTCGTTCATCTCGCTGCTGCTCGGCCTCGTGATGGTGAACCTGCTGCAGCCCGGCGCCAACTTCCCGGGCACGCTGCCGGACAAGGCGCAGTCGACCGGGCTCCCGGTCTCCGCCTTCTCCATCGAGAAGTTCCTGACGCACCTGATCCCGACCTCGATCGCCGACGCCATGGCGACCAACGAGATCCTGCAGATCGTGGTCTTCGCCGTCTTCTTCGCCGTCGCCATGGGCGCCATGCCCGAGCGCGCCAAGCCGATCCTCGGCCTGATCGAGGACATCGCGCACATCATGCTCAAGGTCACGGCCTATGTGATGCTGTTCGCGCCGCTCGCCGTGTGGGCCGCCATCACCGCGACCGTCGCCAAGAACGGCCTCGAGGTGCTGTGGAAGCTGATCGTGTTCATGGGCGGCTTCTATGTCTCGCTGTTCATCCTCTGGGGCATCCTGGTGATCGTGGGCTTCATCGTGATCGGCCCGCGCTACAGCCACTTGCTGCGGCTGATCCGCGAGCCGCTGATGATCGCCTTCTCGACCGCCTCGTCGGAGGCGGCCTACCCGAAGACGCTGGAGGGGCTGAACCGCTTCGGCGCCTCCAGCCGCATCTCGTCGTTCGTGCTGCCGCTCGGCTACTCGTTCAACCTCGACGGCACGATGATGTACTGCACGTTCGCCAGCCTCTTCATCGCCCAGACCTACAAGATCGACATGCCTCTGGGCACGCAGCTCGCGATGCTGGCGACGCTGATGATCACCTCGAAGGGCGTGGCCGGCGTGCCGCGCGCCTCGCTGGTCGTGATCGCGGCCACTCTCAGTCAGTTCAACATCCCCGAGGCGGGGCTGCTGATGATCATGGGCATCGACACCTTCCTCGACATGGGCCGCAGCGCCACCAACGTGATCGGCAACACGCTCGCCACGTCGGTGGTCGCCAAGTGGGAGGGCGAGCTCGGCCCCGAGCACGAGGCCACCGCGCTCGACTCGGTGTCGGCCGACTCCGTGCCCGGCGATCCGGTGAAGACCTGATGCGTACCGCCACGCTTGCGGGACTCCTCGCCGGAGTCCTGCTGGCGGGGCCGGCGTTCGCCCCCGCCTTTGGGCAGGACACGCCCTCCGCCACGGCGCTGAGCCCGACGCTCGCCGCCATCAAGGCGAGCCACACGGTGAAGCTCGGCTATCGCGAGGCCTCGCCGCCGTTCTCGTTCCTCGACGCGTCGGGCAAGCCGATCGGCTACAGCCTCGAACTGTGCGAGGCGATCGTCGACGAGATCGGCGTCGCGGTCGACGACCAGAACCTCAAGATCGAGTACGTGAAGGTCACCTCCGACGACCGCATCCCTGCCGTCGAGACGAAGAAGATCGACCTCGAATGCGGCTCGACCACGGCCAATGCCGAGCGCGGCAAGCGGGTCGCCTTCTCGCCGCTGATGTTCGTGGCCGGCACCAAGCTCATGGTGCCCGCATCGTCGACCGCCAAGGGTATCGCCGACCTGAAAGGCCAGTCGATCGTGGTCACCAAGGGTACGACCAACGAGCAGGCGATCGTCGCGGCCGACAAGAAGCTCGCGTTGGGCCTCAAGATCGTGACGGCCGAGGACCACGAGCAGTCCTACCAGATGCTGGCCGACGGCAAGGTCCAGGCCTTCGCCACCGACGACATCCTGCTCTACGGCCTGATCGCGCGGCACAAGGCGCAGGACAAGATGAAGGTCGTGGGCGACCTCTTGAGCTACGACCCCTACGGCATCATGTTCCGCAAGGGAGAGCCGCAATTGCAGCAGGTCGTCGAACGCACCTTCCGCAAGCTCGCCACCGGCCACGACCTCGTGCCGCTCTACGAGAAGTGGTTCACCGCGCGGCTTCCGACGGGCGAGAAGCTCGGCGTCGCGATCTCGCCGCAGCTCGAGGAGAGCTTCAAGGTGCTGGACGACAGCCAGGCCGCGAACTGAAGCATCTGGCGCTCGCTGTCGCGTTATTGCTGGCTGGGCCTATACAGGCCCAGCAGCTGCCACCGAGTGTCGCCGCCTACAATCGTGCGGTCGCCGAGGACAAGGTGACGATCGAGCGTCTGTTCGATCTCGGCGAGCAGGCGGCGTATGACCTGCAAAGCAGCAACGCGATGCCCCGGCAGGAAGGCGCACCGGAAGCCTTCGCCGCCGTCGAGAAGCAGATGCCGGGCTACCATCTCGCCAACAACCAGATGGTCTCCTTCGTCCGGCCGGACGTGCCGTTCTTCCGCGGTCTCGCCCAGCGCCGCGGCCGGCCGCAGGACATCGCCTTCTTCGCAGCCCTTGGCGATGAGTTTCCGAAGGGCAGCACGCCCTGGTTTCCCGCCTACATGGAGCAGCTCACCGACGAGGGCGGCTGCCAGCGATTCGACGGATCGTTCACGCGGATCGACGGCACCTGGCGCCGTTTTCGCCAGACCTGGCCGCAGGCCTATGCGCGGCACGCCGCCAAGCAGCTCGACCGGGTCGAGGGCGCGATGGCCAAGATGGCAGAGGACAAGATCGTCTGCGCCTGTGGCGACCAGCCCGACGCCGAGCGCGAGCTCGAGGGCCTGGCCAGGCTCGGCCCGCAGGACCGGCTGGGCAAAAGCGCCGCCGCCCTGCTGCGCGGCCTTCGCGACCGCAGCGTGACGTTCAAGGCCCACTGCACACCGGGCTGACGGAGACACGATCCCTCCTCACCCTGAGGAGCCGCGCGAAGCGTGGCGTCTCGAAGGGTGGGCCACAGGCAAGGTGCTCGTTCCCATCAAAAGCGCGGAGGTTACTCCGCGCTGATCGAGACGCGCTCCTGCGGAGCGCTCCTCAGGATGAGGTGTTCTTCTCGAAATAGACGCGGTTGAAGCCGTCTTCCGAGCGGCGGCCGACCTCGACATAGCCGAGCTTGGGATAGATCGAGAGGTTCTCGACCATCTTCTCGTTGGTGTAGAGGTGCACGTTCATGCCGCGCCGGCGTGCCGTGTCCTCGCAGAAGCCGATCAGCGCCTTGCCGACACCGCGCCCGGCGGCGCTCGGCAGCACCGCGACATTCTCCAGCAGGATGTGCCCGTCCTCGGCATAGAAGACGATGAAGCCCTGGAAGGCGCCGCTGTCGTCCACGGAAACATCGGCGCGGGCTTACGCCCGATCGCCGCCACGTAGCGCGCATAGGCCTGCTCGGCGCAGTGCCTGACCTGCGGTTCGTCGCTGGGCTTCGCTGGCCGGATCATGTCGCTCTCTTGGGTTGCGGTGGGTTCGAAACCCTCCCCATTCACATGGGGAGTATGCGTTTTGGTCGCGTAGCGACCAAAAGCGCTAGTCAGCGTCTTACGCTGACGGAGGGGTCATGAGCAACGCGCCTGGTGCTCATGACCCCTCCACCCGCGACTACGCGGGCACCTCCCCATATGAATGGGGAGGGGTTAAGGTGGGCACAGGGAAAGGAAACAACAGTGATGCGCAACAGCCGGATCGAGGTGAAGCCGATCTCGGGCGCGGGCGGCGCGGAGATCACCGGCGTCGATGTCTCGCAGCCGCTCGACGACGGCACGGTCGGCGAGATTCGCGAGGCGCTGAACGAGCATTGCGTCGTGTTCTTCCGCGACCAGGAAATCGACACCGCCCAGCACAAGGCGTTCGCGAAGCGCTTCGGGCCGATCTTCCTGCATCCCAACTTCGCGACCGTGATGGCCGACCCCGAGGTGGTGATGGTCCATCGCGAGCCGACCGACCTCTCCTACGTGGGCGAGATCTGGCACACCGACACGACCATGGTCGCCGAGCCGCCGATGGGCGCGATCCTCTACGGCATCGACGTGCCGCCCTATGGCGGCGACACGATGTTCGCCAACCAGTACCAGGCCTACGACGCGCTCTCGCCCGCCATGAAGCGGCTGCTCGAGGGCCTGCGCGCCGTGCACAGCGACAGGCACATCGCGGGGCCGCAGGCCAGCCGCAACAAGGAGCGCTCGACCAAGAACCGCGACGACGCGGGCTGGCGCGAGACGCGCAACACGCACCCGATCGTGCGCACCCATCCCGAGACCGGGCGCAAGTGCCTGTTCGTCAATGGCTCCTACACGATCGGCATCGAGGGCATGAGCGACGCCGAGAGCCGGGGTCTGCTCGACTTCCTGCTGGAGCACGGCCACCGCCCCGAGTTCACCTTCCGCTTCCGCTGGCACAAGGGCTCGATCGCCTTCTGGGACAATCGCAGCACCAAGCACATCGCGCTGGGCGACACCGGCCCCTTCCGCCGCCTGATGCGCCGCATCCAGATCGGCGGCGCGGGCGTGCCGGTGTAGGCAAAGCCGTCCTCCCCATTCACATGGGGAGGCTAGTTGAGCAGCTCCAGCTTCGTGACTTCCTGCGGCGGCAGCTCGGCGAGGTAGAGGTTGCCGTCCTTGTCGCCCGAGAGGCCATGCGCGCCGTTGATGGCGCCGCGGCAGCGGCCGACCAGCGTGCCGTCGAGCGTGAGCAGGCTGATGCGCGGGATCTGGTCGGTCACGAACACCAGGTCGCGATCGTCGATCCAGATCTGCATCGGGTGATAGAAGTCGCCCCATTCGGCGAGCCAGCGTCCCTCGCGGTCGAAGACCTGCACGCGATTGTTCTCGCGGTCGCCGACCAGCACGCGGCCGGTCCTGTCGACGGCGACGGCGTGCGGCGTGGTGAAGGCGCCGGGCCCCGTGCCCGGGCCGCCCCAGGTGGCGAGCAGGCGGCCGTCGGCCGCGAAGCGATGGACGTGCGAATTGCCGTAACCGTCGGCGACGTAGATCTCGCCGTCCGGAGACTCGGCCGCCGCCGTCGGATGGTTGAAGGGTGCCGCGAGCTCAGGCCAGTGGCGCTTGCCCAGCGCTTGCGTGACCTTGCCGCCGCGGTCGAAGCGCAGCACCTGGTGCGCGTCGCGGTCGGCGACCAGGAGCGCGCCATCGTTGCCGGCGGTGATGTAGTGCGGCTCGGCCAAGGTGCCCTCGCCCCAGCTGCCGATCTCATGCCCGTCGCGGTCGAACACCACGACCGGCCGGTCGGTGCCGCGCTGCGCCACGTGCACGCGGCCCTCATCGTCGACGGCGAGATCGGACAGGAAACCGAAGGGCTTGGCCGGCTTCGCCCACTTGTGATGGATCGCATAGCGGCGCTCGCCCAGGATCACGGTGTAGCGTTCGTCGGACATGGGGCAAGATACTAGCATGACGAATCCTGATCGGCTCGTGCTGCACGGCAGCTTCACCTCCAGCTCGAGCTACAAGCCGATGCTGTTCCTGGCCTTGAGCGGGCTGCCCTTCTCCTTCCGCACGGTCAACCTCAAGATCGGCGTGCAGAAGCAGCCGGCGCACCTCGCGATCAACCGCTACGGCCAGGTGCCGGTGCTGCAGCATCGCGGGCTGACGCTGGTGATGTCGAACGTGATCCTCGACTATCTCGCGCGCACGACCGGCAAGTTCGAGGGCGCCAACGAGCAGGACCGCATCCACGCCCGCGAGTGGTTGTCCTGGGAGAACGACGCCATCCAGAACGTGGCGCGCGTCCGCCACTTCGCGCGCTTCCGGCCCGACGTCGACCAGCAGATCGTGAACTACTTCCGTCCCGGCGCCGAGGCCGCGCTCGACTTCATCGACCGCCATCTCGAGGGCCGAAAGTGGCTGGTCGGCGAGCACTGCACCATCGCCGACCTGGGCTGCTGGGGCCGCATGGTGTTCATGGCCGAAGGCGGCATGTCGCTCGACAAGCGCCCCAACGCGGCGGCGTGGCGCGAGCGGATCATGGCAATGCCGGGGTTTGCCCTGCCCTACGATTTGATCCCGAAGAAGGATCGGGAGTTCGACTAGAGTGTGATGACTTCCGTCGAATCACGCGTCGGCCCGGCACGGGCACCGCTTCGCTGCGGGTGCCAGGCCGACGCGCAAAGGTGAAGTCATCACGCTTTAGCGCCTGAGCAGCCAGTAGCTCGTCGGATTGTCGGAGCACTCGATGGGCCCGCATTGCACGAAGCTCGCGACGGCGTTGCCCAGCACGACGAGGATCAGCAGCCAGCAGACCAGCCGCGACAGGGTGCCGGCGGCGTGGCGTTCGGGGCGGTGGCCGATCCAGCGCTCGGCGCGCTCCGAGGTCTGCAGCAGCAGGAGCACGGCCACGCCCGCGATGGTCGCGAGGAAGAACAGCAGCGTCCAGGTGTAGAGGTGCAGGCCCAGCACCGGCGAGCCGAAGCCCTTGTCGCCCGGCAGGATGTGCAGTGCCAAATGCCGGCCGGACGCCGCGAGCCCGAACAGCGCCGAGAGCAGGATCAGGCCGTAATGCATCGGCTGTGAACCGAGCCGCAGGTTCAGCACATAGCCCACGCCGCACAGCGCCAGCGCCACCCGCTGCAGCATGCAGAGCGGGCACGGCAGCTCGTGCAGCGCGAACTGGAAGACGAAGGCCGCGAGCAGCGTGCCCACAATCGCGAGCGCGCCGACGGCATTGCCGAAGCGGACCAGCGTGCTCATCAGAACGACAAAGTGAGCGGGTCGGTCATGTGGTGCGCGAGCCACATCGCCGACAGCACGAAGGCAATGGCGAACAAACCCATTCCGAGCGCGCGCTGGCCGCGAAGCGCCAGGATCATGGCGATGCCGACGAGCAGGAAGATCAGCGCGGTCACGGGCGGAGACTAGTGTCGAACGCGCTCTCTGTCATCCCGAGCGGAGCGAGGGATCCTTGCTCATGGCCTTAAGGGTCCCTCGCCACGAGCTCGGGATGACAGTCTTGGCGTGGCTGCAGCGTGCGTCAGTAGTCCCACTCCATCTTGGCGCCGATCTTGTCGTTGGAATCGGTGCCGATGGCGCCCTCGATCTTGGTGTGCTTGAAGACCTCGATCTCGACCACGCCGCGGCTGGAATCGGTCGAGGCGCCCTGCTGCGCGCCGACATAGACGCCGGGCGCCACGTAGCGGCCGCCCGACAGAGCCGTCGTCGAGCTGGACGAGGACGAGGCGCTGGGGCTCGACGGCACGCCCGACGACGTCGAGGTCACCGAGAGCTGGTCGAGGCCGAGGCCGCGGCGGATGCGGGTCATGAAGCTGCCGCCGACGGGCGAGCCGCCGGTCAGCTCGGCCAGCGCCTCGGCGGCACTCAGCAATTCAGTGGGGCTGAGGCTCGACGAGGGCTTGCCGAACAGCAGCATCGCCATCGCCTCGTCCTGCGGCAGCACCGGCGAGGCGGTGAGCGCGATCTTGGGCGCCTTCGAGGTGCCGGTGATGTCGACCTCGATGGTGGTCGATTCGACCGTCGTGGTGGCGGCGAAGTCGAGCTCGGGATCGATCTCGTTCACGTTGGCGAGCGCCACGTTGCCGCGGATGAAATCGAGCTGGTGGCCGACCAGGTTGAACGTGCCGCGCCGGAGCGTCAGCGCGCCCAGCACGGCGGGCGCCTGGGGATTGCCGGTCACGGTGAAGCTGCCGCCGACCTCGGCCTCGAGCCCGCGGCCGCGCACGAACACGGCCTGCGGCGCGGCGATGGTGAGGGCGAGCCGCACCAGCTCGGGCGGCTTGGGCGGCTGCTTTCCCTTCGGGGCAGGCGGCGGCGGCTTGGGCGCGGTGGGCGTGGGGCCTGAGCCGTTGATCTCGACCACCGGGATGGTCGGATAGTTCGCGGCCTGCGTGCCGCCGATGCCGATCTCCGCCCGATCGACGGTGACGGGTCCCGCGACGTCGAAGCCCTTCAGGAGCGAGCCCGTGATCTTCACATTGCTCGACACGGTCGCCAGCATGTCGGGCCGGTTGGCGACCAGCGCCTGGTGCGCGGTGACGGTGAGATCGGTCGGGAAGCCCTCCGCTTCATTGAGGCTCGCCGCGCCGGCCACGGCGATCGAGCCGCTGCGTGCGGTCTGGAAGACGAACTTGTCGACATGCAGGCTCTCGCCCTGCAACGAGAAAGACGCCTCGCCGCCGGTCAAGCGCATGCCGCTCGCCGGCAGGTACATCGTGCCGCCGCTCAAGGTCATGGTCCCCGCGCCGGTGATCGTCTTGCCGTTCAGCGCGATCGTGAGATGGGGCCGCAGCGTGCCGCCGACATTGCGCACCGCGTTGCCGAGCGCCGGCGCGAAGGGCGCGATGTCGAGCGCGCCGCTCAGGGCGACGGTGGCATCTCCCTGCGGCAACGATGCCTTGCCCTTGGCGTTGAGCTGCGTCGCGCCGCCCGCCGATATGTTCGCGTCGAACGTCGCCTGGTGCGCCGCCATCGACGCCGTGCCCTTGAGCGCGAGCGACGGCAGCAGCGCCGTCTCGGGCTGTTTGACGCGAAGCCCGCTCGCCGAGTAGCTCGCCTCGATCCGGGGATCGGCCAGCGCGCCGGTGACGCGGACCTTGGCCTGCAACGTGCCTTCGAGGTTGCTGCCGGGCGCGAAGGTGTCGACGACGGAGAGCGGCAGGCCGGCAAGATCGAGCGCCAGATCGCTCGCGGCCCGATCGACCGTGCCGCTGATGCCGAGCCGCCCGCCGCCCAGCCTGAGCGAGGCCGCCTCGATCTTCACCGTCGAGCCCACGACATGGACGCGCGCGGGCGTGTTGAGCGCGACGGGAATGTTCTGGAAGCGTGCGTCGAGCTTCTGCAGCGCGACCTCGATCTCGTCCGGCGTCGGCTCGACCCTGGCCGCCAAAGTGGCATCGGTCGCGGCGCCGGCCACCTTCACGCCGACATCGAAGGCGCTGCGGTCGCCCTTCAGCGTGACACTGGCGGTGCCGAGATCGCCCACGCCGCCCAGCCGCTCGGCCTTGAGCGCGGCATCGACCGTTGCCTGCCCGAAGGGATCGTCGACAGTGGCGTCGAGCTGGAGATTGCCGATGCTCGTCGTGCCGCCCTTCACCTTGTCGCCGCGCAGCGCCACCGTGACCTTGCGGCCGTCCGCGGTACCGGCATCGAGCTTGAGCGCGCCGCCAAGGTCGGCGCCGACCAGCGGCTTCAGGTCCTCGAGATGCGCCATCTCGACATGCACGCTGCCGGTCGCGACGCCGGGCCTGAGCGCGAAATCCTTCACGTCGACCGAGGCGCTGGCCCAGCTTGCCTGCAGCGACGGCACGGCGATGCCGCCATCGGCCGCGCGCGCGAAGCGGCCGCCCAAGGCGAGCGTCTGGCCGGCAAGATCGCCTCCGGCCTTCACCGTGCCCGTCAGCGCCGGGCCGTCGAGCGCGACATGCGCGCGGGCGGTGAGCGCGCCGGTCATGTCCTGCCGCACGAGGCCGATGTTGGGCAGGTCGAGGAGGAGATCGAGCACGCCGTCACGCGCCTTGCCGCTGCCCGAGAGCGTCAGGGTCATGCCCTCGGTGCCGACCCTGGCCTCGTCCAGCCGCCAGCTCTGGTCCTGCTTCAGCCCCGCCGCGCCGCCCAGCGTCACCGGCTTGCGTTCGAGGCCGGGCGGCAGGCCGGGCACGGTGAGATCGTCGAGCGTACCCTGCCACTTCACCGAGGCCTCGCCGGGCTTGGCCGCGAGATCGAGATCGAGATGGGCGCGGCCGGTGACCGGCGTGCCGGCCATGGCGGACAGCGGCGCGAAGTCCTTGAGGTCGAGCGCGACCTTCGCTTCGCCGGCGCGGCCATCGGGCGTGAAGGCGCCGGTGAGCTTGAGCGCGACCAGCGGCGACGACGTCTCGAAGGACTGCACGACAAGGCGGCCGCTCTTCTCCAGCGCCACTGCCGCCGAGAGATCGACATGCGCCGGCGGCGGCGCCTTGTCGCCCAATCGAGTGTCGGCAACGTCGTCCGCGCCGCCCTGCACCGCGATGCGGCCCTCGGGCTTCTGCCGCAGGCCCGACAATTCCGTCCTGGCGTCGAGCTTGAGCGTCTTCCAGGTCACGCCGCCCGTGAGATCGGGCAGCGCGCCGGTTTCGAGCACCGTCGTGGCCGAGAGCTTGTCGGCGTTGCTGTCGTAGCGCGCCGTCGCGTCGAGCTTCGCGGGGCCGACGGCCAGCGCCAGCGAGCGCACGGTGAGCACGCCCGCATCGTCAAGGCTGGCGTCGCTCTTCAGGGTCGCGGGCTGCTTCAACAGCCGCGCGATCGGACTGTCGGGCAGGCCGGGCGCGACAGCGGACACGTCCATGGTGATCGCCGTCGCCTGCTCGCGATGCCAGCGCGCCTTGCCGGTCGCGCTCAGGGCGTCGCCCGCCGCCACGGTGAGCTCGGCATGGCCGTCGGCGCGGTCGCCCTTGGCTGAAAGCTTCATCGACACGCGGTCGAGATCGGGCCGGCCGATCAGGGCCGCGATCACGCCGCCCGTGCTGCTCTCCTCGGCCGCGATCGTGCCGTCGACGCTGAAGCGGTCGAGGTCGAAGCCCAGATCGGCCGAGAGCTTGTCGGCCGGCCCGTCGGTGCGGACCATGTCGAGCTTCAGCCGGCTCTGCGCGCGATCGGCCAGCAGCGCCGAGCCCGCGAGCTGCCAATGCGAATCGACACCGCCAAGAGGCGCGCCGAGATGCAGGTCGTCGACCGCCAACGCACCGAGATCGACGCCCACCGGCAGGCTGAAGCCGCCGCCGGACGATTTGCCCGGCGTGGTCGGCGGCAGCGGCGGGCGCAGCACCTCGATCCTGTGCGCGGTCACGGCATCGACCTGCACGCGGCCGGTGAACAGGGAGAGGAACGACCAGCGCAGGTTGGCGTCGTCGAGCGACGCCCAGGGCCCCTGCCTGTCCTTCAGCACCACGCGCGTCACGTAGACATTCGTCGGCAGGAAGCCGTCCAGCCCCGAGACCTCGATCGTGTCGGAGGAGATCAGGCCGGCCAGCATGCGTTTGCCGACGCCCGTCTGCACGACGCCGAAGGCGAGCGCGAGCAGGACCACGAGGCCCGCCATCGTCCAGCCCAGTATTCGGCCGAGGAGCTTGAGCGGTCTCATCAGAAGGCCTGCCCGATGGAGACGTAGATGCCGAAGGCAGGATCGCCGGCCCGCTTGTTGAGCGGGAAGCCGACGTCCAGGCGCGCCGGTCCGAAGCTCGTATAGTAGCGCGCGCCGACGCCGGCGCCCACCCGGGGATCCATCTGGCCGAGATTGGGCAGCGTGTCGCTGTAGGCGCTGCCGGCGTCGACGAAGGCCACGGCGCCGAACGACTTGCCGATGCGCTGGCGGAACTCGACGCTGCTCTCGATCAGGCTGGCGCCGCCGACCGGATTGTTGAAGGCATCGCGCGGCCCCGCGCTCTGGTAGTTGAAGCCGCGCACCGAGCCGCCGCCGCCGGCATAGAACAGCTTGTCGGGCGGGATCGAGACGTTGGTGCCGCCGGGAATACTGCCGAAGGCGGCGCGGAAGGCCATGACACTGCGCCCGTCGCCGCTCACGTCGAGATAGGTCGTGCCGATCAGCTTCAGGATGGCGAAGAGGTCGTTGTCATGGTTGAGGTCGGCATAGGGCGTGAGCGTCGCGACCAGCTTCCAGCCCTTGGTCGCATCGGTGTCGCTGTCGGCGTAGTTGAGCGTGGCCGAGAGCGGCAGGCCGAACAGCTTGTAATAGGCGGTCGAGCCGAAGGCCGAGATCTGCGAGGCCTCGGCGCTGATGCCGTAGGACACGCGCAGATGCTTCGACAATAGCTGGCGGAAGCCGGTGCCGAAGATCGCGGCGTTGCGCGTATAGGCCGGGAACACCTCGCGCAGCGCCTGGCCATTGGCCACCAGGTCCTGGTTCGCCATCCACCAGTCGGGCTTGAGGAAATCGGCCTTCAGCGCGTAGCCGAGATCGTCGGGGATCGAGCCCTGGCCGATATGGTTGACCTCGCCGGTGATGCGCAGGCTCTCGGCCTCGCCGAAGAGATTGCGGTGCAGCCACGAGGCGTTGACGCCCGCGCCCAGCAGCGTCTCGTAGCTGACGCCGTAGCTTATGGTGCGCGGCAGGCGGTCCTTGACCTCGACGTCGATCGGCAGCTCGCCCTTCTCGTTGAGCTGTGTCGCGGGCTTGAGCCGCACGGCCGAGAACACGCCGAGCGCCGTCAGCTTGTCGCGCAGCTCGTTCACTTTCTCGATCTTGTACGGCTCGCCCTCCTTGAAGGGCACGCGCTTCTGCAGGTAGGCCATGTCGACCTTCTCGCTGCCCGCGAAGCGCACCGGCCCCATGGTCGCGGGCGGGCCGGTCGCGATCGTGAAGGTGACGTGCGCCTCGCGCGTGGCGTGATCGACCAGCACCTCGCGCTTGGCGATCCTGGCCAGCGCATAGCCCTGGTCGCGCACGACATCGAGGATCTGCTTCTCGGTGGCGAGGATGGTCGCCGCATCGGCTGGCTGGCCGGGCTTGAGGTCGAGCTTGCTGCGGTCGAGCGGCGGATACTGCACGATCTCGCGCGGCCCCTCGATCGCGAGATCGACGACCTTGTAGACCGGCCCGGTCGCGACGTTGAACTGGAAGTCGACCTTCTGCGCCTCGGGCATGGCATCGACGGCATCGAGGGCGGCCGCCTCCTCGATCGGCTGGCCGCCGACGGTGGCGATCACGCGGCTGTCGTAATAGCCCTTGGAGCGCAGCGCCGAGACCATGCGCGCGCGGCGCGCCTGCGCGGCCTGCAAGAGCGAGAGGCTGTCGCCCTTCAGGGGCTCGTCGGCGTCGAGATCCTTGGAGAGCTGCTTCAGCTCCTCGGTCATGTCCTTGTCGCCCACGAGGGTGAGCACGATCTCGCCCTGGCGTGCCTCGGCGACGCCGCCCAGGAACGCCACCATCGCCAGAGCCACGATCAGCCGCCGGAGCATGGAGTAAGGGAATAGGCGGGCGATCATGGCGAGAGTATGAAGGCAACAACGTCCGGCGGCGCTATTGGATGCTGAATAGCTGCCGGCCCGGGCAAGGTCCTAAAAGCCGAACGTGTCCTTCCAGCTTCTTGCGCTGCCGAGCGTCGTTGCATGGAAGACCGCACGCGCCACCGCGCGCGCGAGGCAGTCCGCGGCGAGCGTGCCGATCTCGGCCAGGGCCAGCGGATCGGACGCGATCGCGTGGCGGCCGGTGGCGACGGCGAAGACCGTATCACCGTCCTGCGGCGTGTGCACGGGCCGGATCGAGCGCGCGAGTCCGTCCTGCGCCATGATCGCGAGCCGCTCGGCATCGGCCTTGTCGAGCCGCGCGTTGGTCGCCACGACGGCAATGGTCGTGTTGGCGCGCGGGTCGCTCCGCACCACGTCATGTGTCAGGTCGGCGCGATTGTGCGAGACGGAGAGTTCGAGCCCGTGCTTGGGCGGCGGCAATCCGCCGAACTCGCCGTCCTGCTCCAGCGCCCATGCCCAGAAGTTCGGCATCGACCCCATGGTCGTGTAGCCGCGCGCGTTCACCGCCACGAGCGCACCGACCTGCAGTCCGCTCGCCGGATCGACCGCCGACGCGCTGCCCAGCCCGCCCTTGAGATCGCCCGCCTTGGCGCCGAGGCCCGCACCGCTATTGCCCAGCGCGAAGTCGGCCGAAGCCGCACCTGTCGCCCGATAGGCAAGCTCGCGATAGGGCGGCCAGTCCCAGTTCTTGTCGCCGCCGTTCAACAGATCGAACAGGATCGCCGACGGCACGATCGGCACCACGACATCGCCAACGGCGAGCCCGCGCCCGCGCTCGCGCAGCCACTTCATCACGCCATCGGCCGAGGAGAGCCCGTAGGCCGAGCCGCCGCTGAGACAGATCGCATCGATGCGATCGACGCGATTGGCGGGATTGAGCAGCTCGACATCCCGCGTCCCCGGCGCCCCGCCGCGCACATCGACCGACGCCACGCACGGCGGATCGCACAGCACGACCGACACACCCGAGCGCAGGCGGTCGTCCTCCGCGTTGCCGACGAGGATGCCGTCGACATCGGTGATCAGATTGCGCGGGCCGGGCTTCAGCATTGGCTTCAGGTCGACGGCGCCGCCAACGCGGCAAGAAGCCGGTCCTGGATGCCGGAATCCTCGGTCGGCGACTCGCGGTAGCGCACGATCTCCGAGGCCAAGCTCGCGATCTCCGGCAGAACGTCGACGCCCTCCCTGACGACGACCGCGGCCTTGACGTGTCCTAGGGCCGCGAGGAACCGAGCATCCCGGACGGATTCCGGCGGATGCTCTCCGGGGAACAGCACGGCGCATTTGGCGTCCGCGAGCTGCTTGATCGCGACGGCCTCCCACAGCTCGCTCTTGCAAAGCACGAACAGCACGGAGCCCAATCCGAATCTGAACTCTGATTGCCACTTTTGCGCGCTCTTCAGCGTCTCGAGGATGTCGCTCTCCTCCGTGATCGTGACGGCTTTCTGAAGCATGCTCGGGATGACGACAAACATCCACGCCCCGAGCATCGAGGCGAAAAGCACCAGCCCGATCGCCCTTTGCGGCCAATGAGCGAGAGAGGGAAAGGGGACACGGCCGGACAGGACTTCGCCGCTGAAGATGAACAGGGCCAGCAGCACGAGAAACGCGACGACTTTCAGGGCCGTTGCGGCCGTCGCTTTCCTTGGCGGATGGCCAGGCTGGCAGACCACCGTGACGCGAAGCTGGTTGCTCCTCCAAAGGAACGTCCAGAGCGGCCTCAGTTCATCAGGATTGGAAGGCAGCAGGCAAAGGATGGATGTTTCGGCCCGTCGATCGGAGCGAGACGGCGGGAAGGCGTTGCCGTACACCAAGCCGCCCAACAGCAGGGCGACGAGGCCGACGCGCAAGAATATCTCGTAGCCCTGGAGCGGTTCCGGCTCGACGATCGTCAGGGCGGCCGCCCAGATGCCGAGAATTGCGGCGGCGTAGATGATCAGGGCGGCCGGGTAGAAGAGCGCCCAGCGCGCGGTCCGCGTTCCGCACCACTGGCCAAACCGTCGAGGCGGATCGAGCCACGGCAGCACGGCGACAAGCGCCACCGTGGCGAGCACATCAACCGCAATGTAGGGGACCGCGAAGGCGCGCGGTCGATCGAAGAGCATATCGAACCCGTTCGAGCCGAAAAACAGCACCAAACCACCGATCAGGATGCGCGGCAGGTTGGGCCACGCCGATGAAAGGCCCACAATCGCCGCGGCAGCGATGGAGACGACGACTTCGTACCAGCGATGAGGTTCGACGCCCGCATCGCTCGGCAGCACCAATACGCCGAGGCTGAACAGGAAAGTCACGAGCCCCAAGACGACCGCGCGCTCAATCGATGCCATCGATCCCCCAACCCTTTCGATGGGGTTACTTAAATTCGACGGCCAGAACAAGCGCAAGTCGCGAATGGTTGGTCAGTCGAGCTGCAAGGTCAGCGCCTTGAGATACGCCGTCTCGGGCAGGCCGGGATGTACCGGGTGGTCGAGCGCGGCGCCGGAGCTTTTCAGGATACGGCCGTTGCGCTCGGCGTCGCGCAGGCCGCGGCGGACCTGGTCGGCGAAGGTCGGCACGTCGACGAGGTGCGAGCAGGAGGCGACGAAGAAGAAGCCGCCACGCGCAACCAGGGGAGCCGCGAGCCGGACCAGCTTGCGATAGCCCTGGGCGCCGGTCTTGAGATCCTTGCGGCTCTTCACGAAGGCCGGCGGATCGACGATCACCACGTCGAACTTGCGCGCATGCGTGCCGCCGAGCTTCTCCAGCGCGTCGAAGGCTTCGCTCTTGTCGAAGGCGACGGTCTTCTCGACGCCGTTCAGCTTGGCCGCCTGCTTGGCGGCATCGAGCGCCGCCGCCGAGCGGTCGATGCAGGTGACGGACTTGGCACCCTCCTTCGCGGCCAGCACGCCGAAGCCGCCGGAGTAGCTGTAGACATCGAGCACGTTCGCATCCTTGGCCAGGCCCGCCATGAAGCGGCGGTTGTCGCGCTGGTCGTAGAACCAGCCGGTCTTCTGGCCTTCGGAGAGATCGGCGACGAACTTGGCGCCGTTCTCGATCAATTCGATCTCGCCGCCATTGCCCTTGGCGACGGTGACCTCGCGCTTCAGCCCTTCGAGCTCGCGCACGGGCGAATCGTTCTTGAGCACGATGGTGGTGGGCGACAGCTCGGCCTCGAGCGCCTCCAGCAGCACGGGCGTCAGCTCTTCCATGCCGGCGCTGTTGACCTGGACCACCAGCGCGTCGCCGAAGCGGTCGACGATCAGGCCGGGCAGGCCGTCGGCCTCGGCGTGGATCAGGCGATAGAAGGGCACGCCGATCAGCCGGTCGCGCAGCGCCGCAGCCTGGGCGAGGCGGCGGCCGAGGAACAGGGCATCGACATTGGCCTCGGGATTCGAGGTCAACAGGCGAGCGGCAATAAGCGAATGCGGATTGAACGTGACCAGCCCCAGCGCCTCGCCGCCCGGTGCGCGCAGAATGGCGAGCGAGCCCGGCGGGATGGCCTTGGTCTCGGCGTCCATCAGGATCTCGTTGGAGAAGGCCCAGGGATGGCCCGCCCGCACGCGCCGGTCCTCGCCGGAACGCAGCAGCACACTGGGCAGTTTCTTGGCCAAAAAAGTCTCCTCCTGGGATGTCCCGAGCGTTATCTAGCCTGAAGCACAGGAGACGTCATGGCCAAGAACACGATCTGCCTCTGGTACGAAAAGGACGCCGAGGCCGCAGCCCGCTTCTATGCCGAAACCTTTCCCGACAGCAAGGTGGGCACGATCAGCCGCGCACCCGGCGATTATCCAGGCGGCAAGGAAGGCAATGTGATCACGGTCGAATTCACCGTGTTCGGCACGCCCTGCATGGGCCTGAACGGCGGGCCGCAATTCAAGCACTCGGAAGCTTTCTCCTTCATGATCGAGACCGCGGACCAAGCCGAGACCGACAAATACTGGGACGCCATCGTGGGCAATGGCGGCCAGGAGAACCCGTGCGGCTGGTGCAAGGACCGCTGGGGCATCTCCTGGCAGATCACGCCCAGGCTCATGATGGAATCGCTCCGTGCCGGCGGCGAGGCAGGCCGCCGCGTCTTCCAGGCGATGATGCCCATGAAGAAGATCGACATCGCGAAGATCGAAGCGGCACGAAAAGGCTGATCACGGGACCGCGGGCCTCCAGGCCCGCTCATGATCATGATGCGGGCCTGGAGGCCCGCGGTCCCGTTAATCGCCCTTCGCCACGCCGTCGCGCCTTGGATCGGCGGCGCCGGACCAGCCGTCGGCTTCGCGGCGGATGGCGGTGAGGCCGCCTTCGTGGATACGGATCGTGATCTGGTGGCCCATGGCGCGCAACGCATCGGCCTGGGCGCGCAGCTCGGGCTTGTCCTCGAGCTCGGTGACGCCGTTCATGTTGAGGATGCGCGGCAGGCCGAGCGCGGCCTGCGGGCTCAGGTTCCAGTCGAGCATGCCGATCAGCGCCTGCAAGGTGTCGCCGATGATGCGCGCGCCGCCGGCGGAGCCGACCGCGACGACGAGATCGCCCTCCTTGTTCAGCACGAAGGTGGGCGACATCGACGAGCGCGGGCGCTTGCCGGGCTCGACCCGGTTGGCGACGGGCTTGCCGTCGCGCTCGGGGCGCGGCGCGAAGTCCGTCAGCTCGTTGTTCAGGATGAAGCCCTTCACCATCATCTCCGCGCCGAACGGCGCCTCGATGGTGGTGGTGAAGCTGACGGCATTGCCCGCGCGGTCGACGATGGTGATGTGGCTGGTGCCGTGCTCGATATAGCCCGCCTCCACCGCGCCGCCGCTCATCGCCTTTTCGGGCGAGATGAGCTTGCGGCGCTCGGCGAGAAAAGCCGGCGCGAGCATCTTGTCGACCGGCACCTTCACGTAAGCCGGATCGCCGACATATTCGTTGCGGTCGGCGAAGGCGAGACGACTGGCCTCGGCGATCAGGTGCAGGGAGCGGAGATCGTTCGGCCGGTCCTGGTAGAGCTTGAACGGTTCCAGCAGGCCCAGCGCCTCCAGGATCGCGATGCCGCCCGAGGAAGGCGGGCCCATGCCGCAGATCGTCCAGATGCGATAGGGCCCGCACACCGGCTCGCGCTTCAGGACCTGGTAATGCGCGAGATCGTCGAGCGACAAGGTGCCCGGCCGCGCGTGACCGCGAACGCGCGCCACGATCTCCTCGGCGATGCCGCCGGTGAGCAGCGCCTTCGAGCCCTCGGTCGCGAGGCGCTGCATGGTGTCGGCCAGCGCCGGATTCACCACGACGTCGCCGACCTTCTTGGGCGCACCGTTGTCGTAGAACAACGACGCCGCCTCCGGCTCCTGCCCGAAGCGGCGGATGGTGTTCAGCCAGGCGGCGAGTCGCGGCGAGACGGGATAGCCCGCGCGCGCTTGCGCGATCACGGGCTGGAACAGCTCGGCCCACGGCCGCACGCCATGCTCCTTGTGCGCGAGCTCCAGCAGCGCCATGGCGCCCGGCACGCCGACGGAAAGACCCGAGGCCACGGCCTGCAGGAAGGGCAGCGGCTTGCCGTCGGCCATGAACATCGTGGGCGTGGCGCCCGCGGGCGCCGATTCGCGGCCGTCATAGGCGGTGATCTTCTTCGTCGCGGCATCGTAGAAGAGCAGGAAGCCGCCGCCGCCCACGCCCGAGGCCTGCGGCTCGACGAGACCCAGCATCATCTGCACGGCGACGGCGGCATCCATCGCGTTGCCGCCCGCTTCCAGCACCTTCAGGCCGGCGTCGACCGCGAGCGGATGCGCCGCCGCCACCATCTGCCGCGGCTCGGCGGAAAGCGGTCCCGCCAGCAGCCAGAGGCAAAAGGCGAGCAGGCCGCGCAGCTTCATGCCTTGCGGGCGACGATGAACAGGCGGCGGAAGGGGAAGAGCGTGACGCCGTCGGGCCGCGTCGGATAGGCCTCGCGCAGCATGGCGCAGTAGGTCTCGAAGAACTCCGAGCGCTGCGGCTCGTCCAGCAGGTCGAGATAGGGGCGCAGGCCGGTGCTCGCCGTGTAGTGCGCGACCGGGTCCTTGCCGGTCAGCACCTGCTGGAAGATCGTCTCCCACACGTCGAGCTCGGCGGTGAGCGGCTTCAGCGCATCGAAGTAGCGCGCGGGCTCCCACACCGAGCGGATGGTCCGCACCTTCAGGAGCTTGTCCTTCCACGGCCCCGCCTCCAGCGCCTTGTGCATCAGCGCGTGGCTTGGCGCCTCGTGGTTGCGCGGCATCTGGATGGCGAGCTGGCCGCCCGACGGCAGCGACTTCAGCAGCCCTGGAAAATAGTCGATGTGATTGTCGACCCACTGATAGGCCGCGTTGCTGTAGAGGATCGAGGGCGGCAGGCCGGGCGTGAACTTCGTGAGGTCGCCCAGCACGAAGCTCACGCGGGCCTCGAGCGTCTGCTCGCGCGCCTTGGCCAGCATGCTCTCCGAGGAATCGACGCCGATCACGGCGATCTTCCGGAAGCGGTCGGCCAGCATGCGCGTGATGTTGCCCGCGCCGCAGCCGAGATCGTAGATCGCATGCCCCGCCCGCTCGCCCAGCTCCGGATCGAGGCGGTTCATGAGATCGATCGCCGGCCGCTGCCGCGCATCGGCGAACTTCAGGTACAGGTTGGCATTCCACTCGGCCATCACGTCTCCTCGAACGATTACGGCGCGTCAGGACGAGGACGCGTCAGTACATGTGCTGGCCGCCGTTGATCGAGATCGTCGAGCCGGTGATGAAGCCGGCATCGTCGGCCACGAGGAACAGCACGCCGCGCGCGATCTCGTCGGCCTTGCCGAGCCGCCCGACCGGGATCTTGGCCACGATCTTCTCCAGCACGTTGGCCGGCACCGCCGAGACCATGTCGGTGTCGGTGTAGCCGGGCGCAATGGCGTTCACGGTGATGCCCTTGGCCGCGCCCTCCTGCGCCAGCGCCTTGGTGAAGCCGTGGATGCCCGACTTGGCCGCGGCGTAGTTCACCTGGCCGTACTGGCCGCCCTGGCCGTTGATCGAGCCGATGTTGACGATGCGGCCGAAGCCGCGCGTGTTCATGCCGTCCCAGACGGCTTTGCTCACGTTGAAGCAGGAGCCGAGGTTGGTGTCGATCACGGCGTCCCACATCTTGCGATCGAGGCGGCGCATGGTGGAATCGCGCGTGATGCCCGCGTTGTTGACCACGATCTCGACGGGGCCGAGTTCCTTCTCGATCTTGTCGACGGCCGCCTTCACCGCCTCGTAGTCGCCGACATCGAATTTGTAGACGGGGATGCCCGTCTCTTCCTTGAAGCTCTGCGCGGCGACGTCGTTGCCGGCATAGTTGGCGGCGACGGAATAGCCGCGCAGCTTCAGCATGCGCGAGATGGCGGCGCCGATACCGCGCGTTCCGCCCGTGACCAATGCGACCCGTCCAGCCATTTTCGATCCTCCCTAGTCCTTGGGAACCCACTCTAGTGCGGATTCCCAGGGACGGGGAGAGATCAATCCATGACCATTTCCGGCTGGACGGCGAGGCCGACGGCCCGCGACATCCAGATGACGGCGGCCTGCACCGCGAAGCCCGCGACCGCGAGATAGAGGCAGGTCTCCGCACCCCAGATCCCGCCCACCAGGGCGCCCAGCCCGGCGCCGAGCGGCCGCGCGCCATAGGCCATGATGTTGATGGCCGAGACGCGGCCCAGCAGCCGCGGCGGCGTCACCGACTGGCGCAAGGTGGTCGTGCTGATCACCCAGAGGATCGGGCCCGCGCCCAGCAGGAAGAAGCTGAGGCCCGCCAGCACGGGCGACGGCACGACCGTGGTCAGCGCCATCACGCCCGCCGCCGCGAGGCCCGCCACGGGACCGAGCCCGATCACCGTGCCGAACGACAGGAGCCCGAGCACGCGCGTGGCCGACAGCGCGCCCACGAACATGCCGACGCCATACATGCCGAGCACGATGCCGATGCCCTCGGCATCGAGGCCAAGGCGATGCACGGCATAGGGCGCGAACACGGCCGCGATCAGGAACCAGGCGGTGTTGAAGACGAACTGCGTCACGAACACCGGCCGCAGCAGGTCGTGATTGAAGACGAACGCCGCGCCCTCGCGGATCTCCTGCAGCGGGTGGCGCTTGGGCTTCGGCGCCCGCGCGGGCTCCGCGATGCGCGAGAGCAGCAGGACGGCGACCAGCGAACCCGCCGCCGCCACGCCGAACGCCGGTGCGGCACCCATCCAGCCGACCAGCGCGCCGCCCACCGCGGGACCGGCGGCGAAGGCGACGGTGCGCGCGAGCTCGATGCGGGCATTGGCGGCCGGCAACTGCTCGGGCTTCACCAGCGACGGCACGAGCGCGGGGGCCGCGACGCTGTAGACCACGGTGCCGCACACCGCGATGAAGCCGAGCGTCGCGAGCAGGGTCATGTTGAGGAGCCCGAACGCGATCACGGCCAGGATGCCGAGCAGCGCCACGGCCCTGAGCGCCTCCGCCCCCGCCATCAGCCAGCGCCGCGACAGCCGATCGGCCAGCAGCCCGGCCGGGATGGCGAACAGCACGAACGGCAGGGTCAGCGCCGTCTGCAACGCGCCGGTCGCGCCTTCGCCTGCGCCCAACAGCAGCACGGCGACGATGGGCGCCGCGGCGAGCGCGATCTGCTCGGCCGATTGGGCGGCGAGGTTCGACCAGGCGAGACGATTGAAGGTCGAGGGAAGAGTCATCGGAAGCTCCTGCGGTTCGTTGGATCGAACCTAGGGAGCGTGCGCTGCCCTCTCTATCCGAGAGCCGCCACGTATTCGCTCATTGGACCGCGGGCCTCCAGGCCCGCTCATGAGCGCGCGGCAAATGGCGAGCCAACCGACGGTGCCAGCAAGGCGGAGAGCGTCGACATGTCGTTCAGCGTTTCGATGCCGAGCACCGCGTCCTGGATGGCCGACTGCCGCTGCGGCGTGACGATCCCATCCGTGAGCGTGCGGTATTTCTGGACAACCTCTTGATTGGTGAGCGGGTTGCGCACGGTGCGCGGGCCTTGCACGAACTCCTCGATCCTCGCGCCATCCTTGAGCCGCACCGTGAGGCGCGTCGCCCGTCCCTGCTTGTCGAGCTCGGGATCGTGGTGCGCCTCGATCCGGGGGATGAGCGCCCAGACATCGTCGCGGTCGATGCGCCCGGGCGCGAACTGCTGGACCATGGCGGCGCCGTCGAGGATGGCGACGGCCACCGCGTAGCCCACGTTCATTTGCGCCGCGATCGGCGTCAGCGGCCGCTCCAGCTTCCACCAGCCATGATGATAGGCCGCGTGGCTCATATCGATGTCGATGCGATCGATCTCGCCGCCCTCGAGGGGCCGCCGCTTCAGCACATTGAAGATCGCGTCCAACGGCGCATGCAGCGCGCCCATCGCGGCATAGGGCTTGATGGCGATGCGCACCGTCTCCCACGTCTCGCCGAGCCCGCCCGCGATCTTCGACGCATCGGGCGCATGGCCCTCGCCGAAGACCGACAGGAAGCCGCCATACTCGCGCTCGAACACACGCTTGATGCCGGTGTAGCCGGCCTCGGCCAGCAGGGCCGCGTACAGCCCGTTGCGCGCCGAGAAGCCGTGATGCATGCGCTTGCACATGGCCTCGAACTGCGCCGCCATCAGGCCGGCCGATTGCGTGCCGGCGAGGCCCAGCGCGTCCTCGAAGCGGGCGGCATCGAGCCCGAGCAACAGGCCGGCCGCCGCCGCACTCGCATGGGTGCCGAAGACCGAGCCCGAATGCCAGCCGCGCGACAGCATCTCAGCGCCGTGCAGCGCCATGCCGACCCGCGGGCCGACCTCGAAGCCCGCGATGGCCGCCTCCAGGAACTTCGCGCCGCCGACAGGACCGCGCTCCTCCGCGCAGGCGAGCAGCGAGGGAAAGACAACGGAAGCGCTGTGCAGCGGCCCGCCGGGATGGAAGTCGTCGAGCTCGAAGCCCTGGATGAACGTGCCGTTCAGCAGGCAGGCCACGGGCGCGCTGGCCGTCCGGTCCCAGCCGACGATCGTGCGCTCGCCCTTGCCTTCGAAGCGGAGGATCGCGTCGACGGCCGTCTTCGACCAGGGCAGGTGCGCGCCCACGAGCGCGCAGGCGATGCCGTCCAGCAGCAGGTGCTTGGCGCGCTCGCGCACCGCTTCAGGCGCCGAGTCGAGCCGGAAGCCCTGCAGCCACAGGGCCAGTCGTCCCGTGGGACCTGATGGATCGGTGGGTCCGGCCATGAGTTCCTCCCTTCCTTTTCCTCCCCCCGTCCCGCGGAGGACCCGAATTGCGGGCTCCCGGCGGATAGAAGCCGCCCGCCGCGGCACCTATCTCCCGGCCATGGCAAGATCCTACTACAGCATGGTCGTCGATCGGCCGGCCGAAGCGGTGTGGCAGATCATCCGTCCGTTCGACCATTACGCCTGGGCGGGCGTGCCGGGCGAGACCACGATCCAGGACGGCAAACGCTCCGACCAGGTCTCGGCGGTGCGGATCGTCGATACCGGCGGCGGCCGCATCC
>Ga0335083_10001981_pt1 | contig 27639 bp, 22 predicted proteins | sample Lox_Sample_42_FD_206716 | JGI IMG/M metagenome (GOLD analysis project Ga0335083, IMG submission 206716) | Soil microbial communities from Loxahatchee National Wildlife Refuge, Florida, United States - Lox_Sample_4.2 | ecosystem: Environmental > Terrestrial > Soil > Wetlands | place: USA...
CGATGAACAATTGCCCGATCGAGGTATTGGTGGCGACCGCGAACAGCACCATCACGATCGAGGGCGGAATCAAGATGCCGAGCGCGCCCGAGGTGGCGACGATGCCGGCGCCGAAACGCTTGGGGAAGCCCTGCGCGATCATCGCGGGCAGCACCACCGAGCCGATGGCGACGACCGTCGCCGGCGAGGAGCCCGACACCGCGGCAAACAGCGCGCAGGCAACCACCGCGCCGAGGCCGAGTCCGCCATACCAGTGCCCCACCATGGAGGTGGCGAAATGGATCATGCGGCGGGCGACGCCGCCGTGGGTGAGGAAATTGCCGGCGAGGATGAAGAACGGGATCGCCATGATCTCGAAGCTTTCGATCCCGGTGAACAGCTTCAGCGACACCGACTCGATCGGCACGTCGGTCAGCGTGAACATGAAGGTGAGCACGGTGAGGCCGAGCGCGATCGACACCGGCATGCCGGTGACCATCAAGGCAATCAGCAAGCCGAACACGATGAAGACGCGCAGCGCCTGGGGCAGCACGATAATGCCCGATTTCTGCGCCAGACAGATGGCAAGGATCAGAATCGGCACCAGGATGAGCAGCAGGCCGAGCGGGCTCGATTTTTCCTTTTCGGTTTTGCCCGCCGTGCCCGCGGGATGCAGCGCATCCACCGCATAGGCCGCCTCATCGATGCCCTCGACATGCGACACATCGCTGTGCGGCAAATTCCCCGTCCAGTAGAACCACCAGGCAACCTGCAGGAAGCGGAAGCACATGAGGCCCGAGCCCCACGGCAGCGCCTGATAGACGATCCACATCGGCGCTTCGAGGTCGTTGGACTGCTGGCCGGTGCGCCACATCTCGATGACGAACTTGCCGCCGAAGCTCGCGACGACCCCGGTAAACAGCGCCCCGCACAGCAGGCCGAACAGGATGACGCGCCGGCGGTAGCGCGGGTCGAGCACGTTCACGAGCACGTCGACGCCGACATGGATGCCGGTGCGTACACCGTAGGCGGCGCCGAACTTGGCCATCCAGATGAACATGTAGATGCACAGCTCTTGCGCCCACGACAGATCGCGGGCCACGAGCCATTGATAGATCGCGCGCAGGATCTCCGGGATGACGGGGATGCCGTGCGCGGCGGCCCATTTGGCGATATCGATCGAGGCGCCGGTGCCGTAGCGATGCAGCACCGCGATGAAAATGAGGGTGGTCGCCGCCGCCATGAGCGTGGCGATCAGCCATTCCTCAAGATGATCGAGCGCGCGTAAAAAGCCCCGCATCCCCTCCCCCACGCAAAACCGGCCGGGAGCTGACGCCCCTCGGCCGGCCTTTTCTTATTCTTGGGATCGCAAGCCGGTCCTTACATCTGCACGTTGAGTTCCTTGGCGATCAGATCGAGCACCTCCTGCCCGACCCGGCCCTTGGCCCAAGCGTAGGTCGGCCGCATTGCCTTCTGCCAGGCCGCTTTCTGCTCCGGCGTCAGGTAGTGCAGCGTGGTCTTGCCCGACTTCTTGATCTCCTCGAGCGCATCCTTGTTCTCCTTGGCGGCGATCGAGTTGGTGTAGTCGGTCGCCTCGTCCATGGCCTTGGTGAGCTGGCCGCGGATATCGGCCGGCAGGCCGTTCCAGAACTTCGAATTCACGATCACCGCGTATTGCAGGTGGGCGTGATTGGACACGGTAATGTCCTTCTGCACTTCATGGAATTTCTGCGTCAGGTAGTTCGACGGCGTGTTCTCGCAGCCGTCGACCACGCCGGTCTGCAGCGCCTGATAGACTTCCGAGAACGCCATGATCTGCGGAATGGCGCCGAGGTCGCGGAAATAACGGTCGGCGATTTTCGAACCCGAGATACGCATCTTCAGGCCCTGGAAGTCGGACGGGTTGAGCAGCGGCCGGTTGGCCGAGACCATGTGGAAGCCGTTGTCCCAATAAGCGAGACCGGTGATGCCCTTGGCCTCAAGCTTCGTGAACAGCCACTTGCCGACCGGGCCCTTCATCGCCGCGTCGTAGGCGGCGTCGTCCTTGAACAGCCACGGCAGATCCAGCGCCTCGAATTCCTTGGCGCCGAGCGGCGCGAACTTCGCGGTCGAGGGCGCCAGCATCTGCACCGAGCCGAGCTGCAGCGCCTCGATCTCTTCCTTGTCCTTGAACAAAGTCGAGTTCGGATAGACTTCAACCCTGACCTTGCCGTTGGTGTATTTCTCGGCAAGTTCCTTGAACTTGAGCGCGCCTTTGCCCTTGGGCGTGTCGTTGGCGACGACGTGGCTGAATTTGATGACGATCTGAGCCTGCGCCACGCTCAACGTGGGCATGGCAAAAACGGCGGCCATAGCGGCCGCCACGATCCATTTACGCATTGAGGTCACCCCCTGTTTACAAATCGGCGCCCTGTGTCCGTTCCGCCGATTGCCTGCTAAAATCCGGATGTCCGGTACGGAGCCAGCGCTATAGCCAGCATTGGCCGCCCCCAGCGTCAAGCCGAAAATGGTGTCGCAATGCAGCGATGCGGCTTTGCCCGTTAATTCAGCGCGGCGAGCACCGGTCCGAGGCCCATTTGCTGGGCGAGCGTCAATGCCGTGCGCTTTTGCTCGTCGTCGAGCACGGCAACCAGCGGCCGCGCCGACATCGCCAGACGCTGGATGGCGGCGCTGTCGAGCACGATTGCGACGACGCGATGACTGATGCGGCGGACGAAGCCGGCTTGCTCGCTGTCGGCCGTCCGTTGCGCCAGCGCATGCAAGGCCGCTTCGACCGGCGGCCAATAGCGTTCCTGTTCCGCGGTCAGGCGGAGCATGCGCTTGACGTAGCCGACATCGATCTGGGCGAGCTGCCCGCGCGATTGTTCGGCGCTTCCCGCCTGCGCGATCGAGACGAAACTCGGCACGAAGCCGGTGACCGCGAGCGTGAGCGCGCCCGCGAAGAGAAAGTTCCGCATTTAGCTGATCCCCGAATGGCCGTTCGTGTTGGCAAAGGAGCTAAGGAGCAAATTCGCCGCGAACGCGGGTGAAATACGGACAAAATGTGATTTTTGGGTTCCAGAAGGAACTAAATACCGTGTTTGGGAAGCCTCTCCTCCGCTCGTCCCCGTCCCGCCTGCGCGGGGACAGGCTCCAGCCGGGACCTAGGGTAATTTGCAAAGACTGGATTCCCGCGTCCGCGGGAATGAGCGGAGTTTTTGTGTCTCCGCGCATTGAACAGTTTTGGTTGTCAAACAGCAGGCGTGCGCGATCGCCCCTGTTCTTTGCGGCCCGGGGTAGGCCGTCGTCTCGTCCCCGCTCGCGCGGGGCACTTTTTCCCCTCGGGGGCAAGCCCGAGGGAGCGGAGCGCCGATTGGCGCGTCCGTATTCGTAAAGCCGCGTTCCTTTCGGAACGCGGGCGCCTCTCGGCGCTCCACTGGCGGCGATTTTAAGTCCCCGGCGCCGCGTTTCCTGGGACGAGGCAAAGCGTGCCAGTCCCAGTCCAGCGAAGCTCCTCGCGGAGCGGTCCTAATGCCGCCCGAGCGACGTGCCGGGGCCCCCCGGTGCCTCGCCGGCGAAGCGAGACAGCGGGCGCCGCATCAGCCTCCGGCGTTCGCCGCAAGGCCCGAGATGTTCGGGGGCTGCATCTCCGGCCCCTTCATCATCCCGCTGCTCCATCATCAAGACGCCTCATGATGACGCCCTCGGATTTGAGCAGGACGCCTGGAATATAATCCTAGTATATTGGATTGTCAAGCCGGGACGCAATCTCGCTTTCTTCTCCCCGCGTGGGAGAAGGTGGATCGCGCGGGAGCGATAGCGGAGCGCGATCGGGATGAGGGGGTTGTGAGACAACGAAAGGCACCGCCCCCTCACCCGGCTCGCCTTCGCTATCGCTCCGGCTCGCCACCCTCTCCCACGCGGGGAGAGGGAAAGAGAGTTCGCCGCTGGCGCTGTGCTACACATCCGCGCAATGCCGAAGCCCCCTCGCCTCGCCCGCGCCTTCTTCGACCGCTCGGTGCACAAGGTGGCGCCGGAGCTGATCGGGGCGACGCTTCTCGTCGACGGCGTCGGCGGCCCGATCGTCGAGGTCGAGGCCTACCACCACACCGATCCGGCGGCGCATTCCTATCGCGGACCGACGCCGCGCAACGCGGTGATGTTCGGCCCGCCGGGCTTTGCTTACGTCTACCGTTCCTACGGCATCCACTGGTGCCTCAATTTCGTCTGCGAGGAGGAAGGCTCGGCAAGCGCGGTGTTGATCCGCGCGCTGGCGCCAACGCAGGGGCTCAGCCTCATGCGGCGGCGGCGCGGCGCGCGCGATGAGCGCGCATTGTGCTCGGGGCCGGGCAAATTGTGCGAGGCGCTGGCGGTGACGCACAAGCACAACGGTCTGGCCCTCGACCGCGCGCCGTTCGATCTGCGCGCGCGCGAGGAAAAGCCGGCGATCGTCACCGGCGTCCGCATCGGCATCACCAAGGCAGTGGACTCGCCGTGGCGTTATGGGCTGAAGGGATCGAAATTCCTGAGCAGGCCGTTTAAAACTTAACGTCATTCCGGGACGCGAGCGCAGCGAGCGGGCCCGGAATCCATACTCCGCAGCGCTGCGGGCTATGGATTCCGGGTTCAGGCGTTTCGCGCCTGCCCCGGAATGACGAAACTAGATGCGAAACCCGGCGTCGAAGCCGAGCTCGCGCTTGGCCTTCGCGCTCGACAGTGATGGATCGTCCTCGGCGATATTGTAGATGCCGTGCTTGGCTTTGCTGAGAGCGAGCAGGCAAGCTTCAGCCGCGGCGTCGATGTGGAGCGCGGGCCGGCGCGGCGTCTCGGGAGACCACGTGCCGGGGCCATAGAAGAAACCATAGCGGAGCACGATCCCTTCCGGCAGCGACAGCACCGCCTTCTCGAGCGACATCACGCCTTCGATGGTGCCGGCGAAGGCCGCGTCTGTGCTGATGGGGTCGGTCTCGACGCGGGCGCCCTCGCCTTGGGCATAAATGTAAAAGGCGATGCTCTGCGCGACCATGCAATTGACATTCGCCCCGCGCGCGGCGGCGACGAGGTTGCGTGTGCCCTCAACACGCAGCCGCGCGTTGCGCGCGAGACCTTCCTCATATTGCGGCGTGCCGGGCGCGAAGGCGAGATCGGTGAGCTGATGGACGATCGCTTGCGGCGCCGCGGCCCTGACCGCGGCGGCAAGCGCTGCGGCGTCGAACACATCGACCACGACCGGCTTGGCGCCAAGCGCGCGCAACGCATCGGCCTTGGCCGCCGAGCGCGTGGTGCCGACGACCGAATGGCCGGCCGCTTTCAAGAGCGGCGTCAGACGGCGACCGATGGCACCGCCGGCACCGGCGAGAAAGATTTTCATGGATCGTCCTTAAGAGCACTCGCGACGTGAGACAATCGTAAAACTCCGTTCGTCCCCGCGAAAGCGGGGACCCAGTGCGATTTGGCAAAGCCTGGATGCCCGCTTCCGCGGGCACGAACGGAGAAGATTGCTAGCCGGCGCTTTTGAGCCGCTCGACCGCCTCGGCAAGCTTGGCCTTGCGGGCGACTGCCTCCTCGCGCTTTTCCTTTTCCTCTTCGACCACGTCCTCGGGCGCGCGGGCGACGAACTGCGCGTTGCCGAGCTTGGCGTCGACGCGGGCGATGTCGGCCTCCGCCTTCTGCATCTCCTTGGCGAGGCGCGCGCGCTCGGCGGCGAGATCGATGACGCCCTTGAGCGGCAGCGCCGCGACCTCGCCGCGCACCAGAAGCTGCACCGAGCCCGGCGGTGCCGCAGACGCGGAGGAAATCTCGGAAATGCGCGCCAGGCGCTTGATGAACTCGGCCCAGCGCTGCGCGCGTGTGCCGGTTTCGGCCGAGGCGCCGGCGAGCACCAGCGGGATTGGCGTGGTGATGTTCATCTCGGCGCGCGTCGAGCGGATGGCGTTGACGAGATCGATCACCCAGCCGATCTCGGCTTCGGCTTTCTCGTCGAGCAGGCCTTCGAGCGCCGGCCATTGGCTGAGCGCGAGCAAGTTATCTCTCGTCATTCCGGGACGGCCTGAAGGGCCGGACCCGGAATCCAGAGAAGCGGGCCTGCCCGTCGTGTTTCTGGATTCCGGGCTCGCCGCTTCGCGGCGCCCCGGAATGACGGAGGGGGCCGTGAGCGCCCAGAGCTCCTCGGTGACGAAGGGCATGAACGGATGCAGGACTTTCAGGATCACGTCGCGCGCCCAGGCGACCATCCCCTGCGTCTCACGTTTGGCCGGCGAATCCTCGCCGAGCAGCACCGGCTTCGAGAGCTCGAGATACCAGTCGCAATAGATGTTCCAGACGAAGCGGTACGCGGCGGCCGCGGCATCGTTGAATCGGTAGGAGACAATCGCCTCGGTGATTTCGACGACGGCCTTTTCCGTCTCGTGCGCGATCCAGCGGTTGAGCGTTTCCTTCGCCGAGTGAGGATCAAATTTTTGATCGGCGGCGGCGCCGTTCATCTCGCCGAAGCGCACGGCGTTCCACAATTTGGTGGCGAAGTTGCGGTTGTTCTCGACGTCCTGCGGACCGAGGCGGATGTCGTGGCCTTGGGCTGCGCCGCGCGCCAGCGTGAAGCGCAGCGCGTCGGCGCCGTACTGGTCGATGACGCCGAGCGGATCGACCACGTTGCCCTTCGACTTCGACATTTTGGCGCCGGTGGCGTCGCGCACCAGGCGATGGATATAGACGTCGCGGAATGGCACATCGCGCATGAAGTGCAGCCCCATCATCATCATGCGCGCCACCCAGAAGAAGATGATGTCGAAGCCGGTGACGAGCGTGGACGTCGGATAGAAGCGCTTGAGTTCGGGCGTCTCGTCCGGCCAGCCGAGCGTGGAGAACGGCCACAGCGCCGACGAGAACCAGGTGTCGAGCACGTCGGGGTCGCGGCTCAATTCGACCGAAATAATTTTTTCGCCTGTCGTATCTCGTTTCGAGCCCACCAACGGTGAACCCCAATCCAGATGAGTGAGGGCCGCACTAACGCGAACATTCGCGCCATAATACACTTTTGCATCGTTGATCACTTTTGCTTCTGTCTCTCCGACAAAGATTTTGTACTTTCCTTCTACCTGGCGCCCCTTCTCATCTAGCTCCGGTCCGTACCACGCCGGAATCTGATGGCCCCACCAGAGCTGGCGCGAGATGCACCAGGGCCGGATGTTTTCCATCCAGTTGAAATAGGTGTTCTCCCAGTTCGCCGGCACGAATTTGGTGTCGCCGTTGCGCACGGCGGCGATCGCCGGTTTCGCCAGCTCGGCGGCGTTCACGTACCACTGGTCGGTCAGATAAGGCTCGATGACGACATTGGAGCGGTCGCCGTGCGGTACCGCGTGAGTGTTCGCTTCGATCTTTTCGACCAGGCTCATGCCTTCGAGACGCGCGACGATCTTCTTGCGCGCGGCGAAGCGGTCGGCGCCGTCGAGCGTCAGCGTTTCGTCGAGCGCGGCGGACTTCGGCACGCCGGCAAGGAAGTCGGCATTATCTTTCAGCGCGAGCTTGGCTTCGACGGTGAAAATATTGATCTGCGCCAGATTGTGCCGCTTGCCGACCTCGAAATCGTTGAAGTCGTGCGCCGGCGTAATCTTCACCGCGCCCGAGCCCTTCTCCGGATCGGAATACTCGTCGCCGACGATCGGTATTTTGCGCCCGACCAGCGGCAGAATGACGTGCTCGCCGATTAAGTGCTTGTAGCGCGGGTCCTCCGGGTGCACGGCGACGCCGGTGTCGCCGAGCATGGTCTCGGGGCGCGTGGTGGCGACGACGATGAAGGTCGAGGGGTCGTTGGGATCGAAGGTCTTGCCCTCGAGCGGATAGCGCAAATACCAGAGGTGGCCTTTGGTTTCGACCTGCACGACCTCGAGGTCGGAGATGGCGGTCAAGAGCTTCGGGTCCCAGTTGACCAGCCTTTTGTCCTTGTAGATGAGGCCTTCGCGATAAAGCTCCACAAAAACTTTAACAACGGCGCGCGAGAGCCCCTCATCCATAGTGAAGCGCTCGCGCGACCAGTCGCACGATGCGCCGAGACGCTTGAGCTGATTGATGATCGTTCCGCCGGATTCTTCTTTCCACGCCCAGACGCGCTTGACGAATTCCTCGCGCCCCATATCGCGGCGGCCCGGCTGCTGGCGCTCCATCAATTGCCGCTCGACCACCATCTGTGTGGCGATGCCGGCATGATCGGTGCCCGGCTGCCACAGCACGTCGCGCCCGCGCATGCGCTCGAAGCGGCACAGAATGTCCTGCAGCGTGTTGTTGAGCGCGTGGCCCATGTGCAATGAGCCGGTGACGTTGGGCGGCGGGATGACGATGCAGTAGGGCTCGGCACCGCGGCGTTCGGGCCGGCCGGCCTTGAAGGCGCCCGCCTCCTCCCACGTCCGGTAGATGCGGCCCTCGACTTGGCCGGGCTGGTATGTCTTTTCGATCATCTGTTCACGCATCGCCGCGAACTCCGCTTTCACCTCTCCCATGGGGAGAGGTCGGATCGCGGAACGCGATCCGGGTGAGGGGTTACGGCCCATCGAGAGACCTAGACCCCCTCACCCCAACCCTCTCCCCATCGGGGAGAGGGAGCGCGCAGTGCCCATGGCCTTTGCTTTCATTCCATCATCGTCGCGCGGTAGAAAGCCTCCTCGACCCGCCGGAGTCAACGTTGTCCTCCACCGCAGTAAACGATCGCGCCCTGACGCGCGCCATCTTCCTGATGGCGGTCGCCGCCTTTTCGTCCGGCTTTTCGCTGCGCATCTCCGATCCGCTGTTGCCGCAGATCGCCGCCGATTTCGGCACTTCGGTCGGCAGCGCCTCGATCATCGTCACCGCCTACGCGATTCCTTACGGGCTGGCGCAGGCCTTCTCCGGCATCTTCGGCGACCGTTTCGGCAAATGCCAGGCGGTGGCGGCGGCCTGCGCGCTCTCCTGCGTGCTCGTCATCGCCTGCGCGCTGTCGCGCTCGCTCCCGCAGCTTGCCGCGGCGCGCTTCATCTGCGCGCCGGCGGCCGCCACCATCGTGCCGCTGGGCATGGCTTACGTCGGCGACGTCGTGCCGTTCGAGCGGCGGCAGACCGTGCTCGCGCGTTTCATCGCCGGGCAGATGTTCGGCATGATCGCCGGGCAGATCGCCGGCGGCGTCATCGGCGATCATTTCGGCTGGCGCGCCGTGTTCTACGTGCTCGCCGCCGTCTTCGCCGCGGCCGGGGCAGCGCTGGCGAGCCAGTTCTCGCGCAATCCGTGGATGAAGCCGGCGCAGCGGCCGCCCGAGCATCGGGGCGGGCTGATCGCCGACTACCGCAAATACGCCGCCAACCCGTGGGCGCGCTTCATCACCCTCGCGGTGTTCCTCGAGGCCACGATCTTCTTCGGCGCCTTCACCTATGTCGCCGCCGACCTGCACACGCGCTTTGCCTTGAGCTTTTCCCTGGTCGGCCTCGTCGTCGCCGGCTTCGGCGTCGGCAGCGTGCTTTACGCGGCGAGCGTGCACGCGCTGCTGCCGCTGTTGCGCGAGAGCGGCCTGGTCGTCGGCGGAGGCGTCGTGGTGATGCTCGGCTATCTGACGCTTGCCGGCACGGCGTGGTGGGAGGCGGCGCCGCTTGCCACGATCGCGCTCGGCCTCGGCTACTACATGGTGCACAACACGCTGCAGACGCAGGCGACGCAGATGCTGCCGCAGGCGCGCACGACCGGCATCGCCGGATTTTCTTCGGCGCTGTTCCTCGGGCAGAGCGTGGGCGTCGCGATCGCGGCACCGATCGTCGACCGTGCCGGCGCGCCGATCGTGTTCGTCATCGCCGCGGTGCTGTGGCCGCTTCTGGCGGCGTGGATCGTGCGGCGCTTTTCACGCCGGTCTGCGTCGAACGAATTTTGATTGTTACGGGCGGCCGCTTCCTCCCGTTCATTCCCGCGCAAGCGGGAATCCCGAAATCGAAAGCACAGGGCGCGTTGCTTTGGATGCCCGCTTCCGCGGGGATGAGCGGAACAAATGGTTACGGGCGGCCGCGGGAGACGCGCTCGATCTCGGCGCGCACGATGCGCTCGACGAGGCCCGGCAGGTTGTCGTCGAGCCAGGTCTTCAGCATCGGCCGCAGCATGTCCTTGACCAGATCCTCGAGCGTGCGCGCATTGTTGACCAGCATGGTCTGCGCCAAGGTGTTGAAGGCCTGATCGACGGCGGCGGCCGAAGTCCTCGACAGCAGCGTGCTCGCCGGCGTCGGCGCCGGCGCAAAAGCGCGGCGCGGATCCTCCGCCGCACGCGACGGCGGCGCCGGCGGCGGTTCGGCCACTTCGGGTGGACGATCGGTGAACACCACGTCGGAGACGCCGTCGATGGTGCGGAAGCTCGGCGCCGGCCCGGGCGACGGGGTTGGCTGCGCCATCGCCTCGGTGAGTTCGAACACATCCGGCGGCGGGCCCGCCGGCTTGGGCGCGGGGCGCGGCGGCGGAGCCTTCGGCGGCTCGATCTCGGCGAGCATGGCGTCGATATCGTCCTGCGAAGCAGGTTTCGGCGCCGGCGGCGGCGGCATCACCGGGCGCGGCGGCGGCGGCGGCGCGGCGGCAGCCGGTGGTGGCGGCGGCGCCGCGGGCGCGGGCTTCGGCGCGGGGACATCCTGCGGCTTGGTCGCCTTGGCGGCGTCGTCATCGGCGATAATGCGGCGGATGGAGGCGAGAATTTCCTCCATCGAGGGCTCTTGCGCCTTCGCCGATTGGGTCATGGCCGTCGTCCCGAGCGCATCCGATGGCGCCGCCGATCCTCGATCTTGGAAAGGGCGCGGGCAAAGCGAATCACTTTGCCTAAGTTTATACGCCAGCCCGATACAGGTGTGGCAGTGGTAGCGCAGGAACCTTAACGAGCTGTGCACATGAAGGGCGGCATTCGAGGCCGCCCGCCGAATCAGCGGCCGTCGGGATTGCGCACGCCGGTCCAGGCGTCGCGGACTTGGTGATAATGCACGGCCGCGTCATAGACCGACACGCGCAGGCCGAGCACCTGCGGCGACAGCCGGCCGACCGCCGCCAGCAGCGAGTAGGAGGCAACCACCCGATCGTGCTGGGCGGTGACCAGCGCCACGCGCGAGTTCACCAGCGCCTGCTGCGCGTTGAGGACGTCGAGGGTGGTACGCTGGCCGACGCGGGCTTCCTCGCGCACGCCGTTGAGCGCGATCTCGGAGGCGGTGACCTGCGCCTGCGTCGCCTCGATATTGGCCTTGCCCGCCTGCAGTTGGCCCCAGGCCTGCACCACTGCCTGCCGCACGGTGTCGCGCGCGGTGTCGAGATCGATGCGCTTCTGCCCGAGCGTCTCCTTGGCCTGGCGGATCGCGGAATATTCGGAGCCGCCCTGGTAGATCGGCACGCTGACCTGGCCAAGCACCGAGGCGTTGTAGCTCTCGACGGTGTTGAGGCTGCCGACGGGGAAATAGTTCTGCTGGAAGCTGCCCTGCACCGATACGGTCGGCAGCAGCGCGCCCTCGGCGACCTTGACCGCCTGCTCGGCGACGTCAACGTTATACTGCGCGCTGCTCACCGTGGGGTGCTCGGCGCTGCCGAGCGCGATCGCCAACGGAAGCGCGGTCGGCGAGAACCGATCGACCGGCGTTCCCGGCGCGAGTTTGCCGGGGTTGACGCCGATCACCTGCCGGTAGGTAGCGACCGAAGCGGTGTAGGTCGCCTCCGCGCTCAGGACCTGCGAGCGTCCCTGCGCCAGCGAGGATTCTGACTGCGCGACGTCGGTGCGCGTCACCTCGCCGACATTGAAGCGGTCGCGGGTCTGCCGCAATTGCTCCTGCAGCACCTCGACGTTGCGCCGCTGCAGATCGAGGATCGCGCTGTCGCGCAGCAGGTTCATGTAGGCGGTCGCCGCGCTCAGCAGCACCTGCTGCTCGGTGTTGCGCAAGGTCTCGCGCGCGGCGAACACCGCAGACTCCGCCTGGCGGGTTTTGTTGGCGGTCTGGAAACCGTTGTAGAGCGTCTGCGTGACCGTGGCGCCGGCGCCGTAGGTGGAGTTGTAGCCGCTCTGCGTGAAGTAGGTTGCCGGCGTGCCCGGCAAAACGGTCGAGCCGACCACCTTGGAGGTCGACGACAGCGACTGCTGGCCGCCCGTGGCGTTGAGCGAGACCTTCGGACGATAGCCGGAGAGCGCCTGTGGCACGCCCTCGTCGGTCGCACGAACCAAGGCGCGTTGCGAGTTCAGCGTCGGGTTGTTCTGATAGGCTTGCGCCAGCGCGCCCTCGAGCGTGTCCGCCCGCGCCAGAGCCGACGGCAATACGGCCGCCGACGCGAGCGCGCCAGCGGCGATCACCCTGCATAACCTGCGGCGACGCGCATGCAACATGCGACAACCCAAACGGGACGCGAATCCCTGGCTGAATCGGACAACGGAGCACCTTAGGCCGCCAAGCCGGGAGCTTAAAACCCCTTCTCCACGGCCGCCCACAGTTTGGTTTGCCGTTGGGGTTTTTTTGCCACGATGGAATGGAAACAAAGGTATTAGAAGGCGAAAATCGCCGGTTTGGCGAAGCCCGGCAATAGCGGGGCGGCGGCATCGAACAGCGGCCGGCCGCCGAAATCGTCGCCACTGCGGCGATAACACATGGCCTTGGCGGCGGGCCCGGAGCCGAGCACGCAGACGAGTCGTCCGCCGTCCTTGAGCTGGCGGCAGAGGTCGTGTGGTACGACCTCGGTTGCACCCTCAAGCACGATCGCGTCGTAAGGAGCGCTCTGCGCCCAGCCGGCGGCAAGCGAGCCGGTTGCCGCGGTCACATTTGGCAGGCCGGCGAGAGTTTCGGCTGCTGCGGCGGCGAGTTTCTTGTCTTGCTCCAGTGCTACAACAGAGCCCGCCACCCGGGCCAGCACCGCGGCGCCGTAACCCGTGCCAGAGGCGACATCGAGCACGTGATCTTCGGAATCGATGTCGGCGGCCTGCACAAGTTTGGCGAACACCATCGGCTTGATCAGCCGGCGGTTGCCGCCGACCGGCAGATCCAAATCGAGATAGGCAAGCTCGGCTGCATTGCGCGGGACAAAACGCTCGCGGGGGATCTCCAGCATAGCGGAAATGATGCGCAGATCGGTGACGTCGGCGGTGCGCACCTGCCCGTCGACCATATTCTGGCGCGCGGCGGCAAAGTCGAGCATCGCGTCCTCGATGAAACCTGACGAAAGAGGCGGCTTTTGTGCGGCAGCTTCGGGCAAAACGCAAGGGAAGCGGGCGGCGTTGTCGCTGCGCTTTTCATCCTATATAGGCTCTGGAGCCGGCGTCGCCGGCCGAGGGCCACGTGGCGGAGTGGTTACGCACCGGTCTGCAAAACCGGGTACGCCGGTTCAATTCCGGCCGTGGCCTCCAGCCTTCGCTCCTGCGGAGCTACGGCCCGGCAAGCCCTCTCGTGCGAAGGCTGCCGCGCCGAAGCCTTGGCGAAGGCGGGCCTTATCCGCTGCCGTTCACACTTTGCAAAGGCCTTATGGCTTTGTTATAGGCCCGAGCGCCGCAAAAACGGCCTGTTCCTCGGTAGCTCAGCGGTAGAGCGTTCGACTGTTAATCGAAATGTCGCTGGTTCGATCCCAGCCCGAGGAGCCACTCTCGCATCCTTTTTGAGCGCCGCAGGCGAGCTGCCATGACCCTCCTGACCGGCCCGCTCACCACCGACCTTTACGAGCTCAACATGGTCCAGGCCTATCTGGACCGCGGCGAGGACAAGACCGCCGTGTTCGAGTTCTTCGTGCGCCGCCTGCCGGCGCGGCGCGGATTTCTGCTCGCCGCAGGGCTCGCCGACGCGCTCGATTATCTCGAGACGCTGCAGTACTCCAAAGCCGATATTGATTGGCTCAAAAGCAGCGGCCGCTTCCGCGACAACCTCATCGACTACCTCTCCGCCTTCCGTTTCAGCGGCGACGTGCACGCGATCGCGGAGGGCACCGTCTGCTTTCCGCCCGAGCCGCTCATCCGCGTCACCGCGCCGCTGCCGATGGCGCAGCTCATTGAATCGCGGCTGATCAACATCCTGCACTACCAGACGCTGATCGCGTCGAAGGCCGCGCGCATGATGCTGGCGGCCGAGGGCAAGGCGCTCTCCGATTTCGGCCTGCGCACCGCGCACGGCGCGGAGGCCGGATTATTCTCGGCGCGCGCAAGCTACATCGCCGGCTTTGCCGGCGCCGCCAACGTGCTTGCCGGCGCGCGCTACGATATTCCCGTCGTCGGCACCATGGCGCATTCCTTCGTGCAGACACACGACAGCGAGATCCGAGCCTTCGAGGATTTTGCCCGGGCGCGGCCGCAGGGCGTGGTGCTGCTCATCGACACCTACGACACCGAGGAAGGCGCGCGCAAAGTGGTCAAGCTCGCACCCAAGCTCAAAGCCGACGGCATCGCCATCCGCGGCGTGCGCATCGACTCAGGCGACCTCATTGCGATGTCGCAGAAGGTGCGCCGCATTCTCGACGACGGCGGCTGCAAGGATGTCATCATCCTGGTCAGCGGCGGCGTGCAGGAGGATCTGCTCGCCGAGATGAAACGGCAAAACGCCCCCATCGACGGCTGCGGCATCGGCATCAATCTCGATGCCTCGATCGACGCGCCATCGCTCGATTGCGCCTACAAGCTGCAAGAATATGACGGCAAGCCGCGGCGCAAGCTGTCGGAAGGCAAGGCCACCTGGCCGGGGCGCAAGCAGGTCTGGCGCAGCTACGGCAGCGACGGCCGCATGAGCGGCGATATTCTTTCCGTCGAGGGCGACCGGCAGCCGGGCGAAGCGTTGATCGTGCCGGTCATGCAGGGCGGCAAGCGCCTGGCCGCGGCAGAAACACTAGCAACGCTGCGCGAACGCGCCGCGCGCGAACTGGCGCGGCTCCCGGAGCCGCTGAGGCGGCTTGCGCCTTTCGATTATCCGGTGGCGATCGCCCCGGCGCTTAAGACAGAGGCGGCGGAAGCCGACCGCATTACGGCTAAGTGACTAGCGCCCCGCGACGTTCCAGCCGCGCCCGCCCTCGCCGTACACCTCGTGACCGGCGTCGGTGACGATGACGGTGTCCTCGAGCTTGATGAAGCCGCGCGCCGGATGCAGCAACGTGGTTTCGACCGACACCACCTCGCCCGCTTCCAGCGGCAGTTCGGCGTCCGGCGCCGAATACGGCACCGGCCCGCGGTCGGTGAGGCGCGGCCCCTCATGGCTGACGAGGCCCATGCCGTGGGCAAGGAATTCGATGTGGTTATGGTGCCTTGATTTCTCGACCAGCGGCTTGGCGCCGGCATAGATCTCGCGGCCCATGGCGCCGGCCTTGATCGGCTTCATCGCCGCGCGCTGGATCGCTTCGATCTCCGCGAGCAGGTCGTTGAGCTCGGCGTCGGGCTCGCCCTGGATCGCCATGCGGCAGATATCGCCGATGTAGCCGTGATAGTTGCCGCCGGAGTCGATCGACATGATGTCGCCCTTCTCCCATTTCTGCTCGGAGGGCGCGCGGTTCATGCTGGTGCCGGCGGTGATCAGGCAATATTCGAAGGTGAGGCCACGATTGGTCTCCTCGCGGCGCAGGTGCTCAGTGACTTGCGCTTTGGTGATGCCAGGCCTCGCCGCGGCAATCACCGCCTGCATCGCCGCAAGCACGGCCTCCGAGGCGTATTTGAGCTTCTTTAATTCTTCGGCGGATTTTTTCAGCCGCTGGCGCTCGAGCACAAAAAGCGCGTCGACCCATTCGGCGTCGGGAAAGGCGTTGCGCAGCACGAGCGAAGCGTCATACGGCAGGAAGCCGAACTCGACGGCAATGCGCTTGGTCTTGAGGCCGGCCTTCTTGATGTAATCGACCGCCTTCTGCATGGCATCGACCGAGCCTGCGGTGTTGGTCTGCGTCTCCGGCGTCCACAACGCCTGCACCTGCGTCTGGAACTTCTCCAGGCGGTGGCCGATATAGGCGGCCTTCTGCGGCGCGCCCTTCGGGTAGACGAACACCGGCAGGTAGCGGGTGACGCCGGTCGCGTCCATGTAGTCGAAGAAATCGGCGCGGTGGCCGCCGAGCAGGTATTGCGCGTTGTGTTTCGAGGTCGCGATGAGGAGGTCGAGGCCGGCCTGCTCCATTAGCCGGTCGAGGCGGGTGTGGTCGAACGGAATCTTCAGTCCACTCGGATTTTGCGCGCTGACGTTCATGGGCTTCCCCGCGTTTGGCCATTTCCCGGAATTGTTGAGGCGTCAAGCGGCAGCGTAGGCCCAGAGTTCCTTGCTCGCAAGCCGGGCGCCCTCGGCGAGCGCTTCAAGCTTCGCCCACATGATCGAAGGATGCACGCGGCGGTGGAACGGGCCTTGCGCGAAGCCGCAATCGGTGCCGGCGATGACGTTCTCGCGGCCGACGAATTTGACGAGGCGCACGATGCGCTCGGCGACAAGCTCGGGGTGCTCGACCACGTTGGTGGCGTGGCTGATCACACCGGGAATGAGCACCTGCCCGGCTCCGAGCTTGGCGTCCTTCCACACTTTCCATTCGTGTTCGTGGCGCGGATTGGCGCCCTCGATGACGTAGGCGCCGACCTTCACCTTGAGGATCAGATCGACGATGTCCTTGAGCGGCACATCGCTCGTATGCGGCCCCGGCCAGCTTCCCCAGCAGACGTGATAGCGGATGCGGTCGGCCGGCAGCCCGGCGATCGCGTGATTGATGAGTTCGACCTGGCGCGCCAGCCAGCGTCGGTAGTCGGCGAAGCTGCCGGGCGGCACCATGCGGTCGTAGGTGACGGCATTGCGCGCATCGTCGAGCTGCACCAGGAAGCCGGCCTCGACAATCTGCCGGTACTCCTCGCGCATCGCTTCGGCGATCGCTTCCTGCAGCTCGTCGTCGCTTTTGTAGTATTCGTTCTTGCGGTCGGGGATGACGCTCGCCGGCGCAGCGACCGGCAGGAACGCCTGTTCCACCTTCACGGGCTTGAGCGCGGCTTTGAAGTTGTCGATGTCGCGCTGCAGCTCTTTCTGCCCGGTATATTTGATCGGCCCGACGCAGACCGCATCCACCGTGGTGACGACACCCTCGCGTGCGTCAAGCTCGGCATAGAAGTCGGCAAAGCGTGCGCGGTCGGCGCCGCGCTTGAATGGATTTTGCGTCTCCGCCTTGATCGGCCGCCGCTCGAAGCCTGAGAGGCGCTCGAGCGCGTATTGCGACCAGGAGATCGACTTGCCGAACTCGCCGTCGCTGACGACATCGACGCCGGTTTGCGCCTGCCGCCGCACCACATCGGCAACGGATTGGGTCAGGCACTGTTCGTACGCCTCTCGATCGTAAGGCTTGCCCGCCTGCTTCAAGCGCAGGAACTCCTGCAAAGCGGGCGGACGGATCAGGCTGCCGACATGCGTGGTGAGGATGCGCTCGGTGCTGTGCTTCATGGGGCGGCTCTATGTGCCAGCCTTGCGAAAAACGCAAATGGCGGTTGGGCGGCGCCCCATCAGGCCAATTCTTTTTAAGCTTTGGCGACGCCGATGAGGTGGTCGAGCCGCGCCGGATCGTTGCGCAAGGTTTCACTCAAGCCATCATAGACGATGCGGCCGCGGTCCATCACCACCGCGCGCGGGGCAATGTCGAGAGCAAGGCGCGTGTTCTGCTCGACCAGCACGGTGGTGAGGCCGCTGTCCTGCGTCAACCGCTTCACCGCGCGCGCGAGTTCCTCGACAATCACCGGCGCCAGCCCTTCCGATGGCTCGTCCATCAGCAGCACCGTCGGGTTGCCGATCAGCGCGCGGCCGATCGCAAGCATCTGCTGCTCACCGCCGGAAAGCTGATTGCCGCGGTTTGCTTCGCGCTCGCCGAGCCGCGGGAACAGCTCGTAGACCTTCTGCAGCGTCCAGGGGCCCGGGCGCGCGGCGACCTCGAGGTTCTCCTTGAGGCTGAGCGAGGGAAAGATCTCGCGCTCCTGCGGCACGAGACCGAGCCCGGCGGCAACGCGGCGATAGGTCGCCATGCCGGTGATGTCCTTGCCGTGCAGGAGAATAGCGCCGCCGTGCAAAGTGGTGTGGCCCATCACGGTCAACAGCAGCGTCGACTTGCCGACGCCGTTGCGGCCGATGATCGACACCGTCTCGCCTGCGCGCAGCGACAGGCGGATGTCCTCCAGCACCACCGTCTCGCCGTAGCCGGCAAACACCTTGTCGAGTTCGAGCGCCAGATCAGCCATGGCGCACCTTGTGGCCTTCCTGGCCGAGATAGACCGCCCGCACCTGCTCGTCGGCCATGATCTCGGCCGGCGTTCCTTGCGTGAGCACGGCGCCCTGCACCAGCACGGTGATCTCCTTGGCAAAGCGCATCACCACGTCCATGTCGTGCTCGATGATGAGGATGGCGATGTCGGGGTCGAGCCGCGCCACCACATCGAGGATGAGATGGCTCTCCGAAGACGGCACGCCCGCCGCCGGCTCGTCGAGCAGCAGCACGCGCGGCTTCTGCGTGAGCGCAATGGCGATCTCGACCAGGCGCTGACGCCCATAGGGCAATTCGCGCACCAGCTTGAGCGCATCGTCGGTAAGTCGCAGCGCGTCGAGATGGCCGAGCGCCTCGTCGATCACCGCGCGCTTGGCGCCGGCCGGCCGCCAGAGATTGTTGCAGTTGCCGTCGCGCTCGCCGATGGTCATGCAAAGATTTTCCAGCACCGTGAGGCCGCGGAACAACTGGTTGATCTGGAAGGTGCGCGCGAGGCCGCGCCGCGCTCGCTCGGCCTGCGACGTCGTGGTGATGTCGGCGCCGTCAAGCAGCACGCGGCCCGACGACGGTGCCAATACGCCGGTGATGAGGTTGATGAGCGTCGTTTTGCCGGCGCCGTTCGGCCCGATCAGCGCGCGCCGGGCGCCGCGCTCGAGCGCAAGATCGATGTCGCGCGCCACCCGCAGCGCGCCAAAGCTGCGGTTGAGGCTTTCGACCTGCAGCGCGGCGGTCACGGCTTCCTCCGCGACAAGAACCGCCCGGCATCCTCGATCAGCCCGAGGACGCCGCGCGGCGCAAACAGCACCGCGACCACCAAGAGCAGGCCGATGCCGAACTGCCAGAAGGTCGGCGAGAGTTTCGAGAAATAGTCCTCGAGCACCATATAGACGACCGTGCCGATGAAGGCGCCGTACAGCCGCCCGGTGCCGCCGAGGATCAGCATGATCATCACCTTGGCGGAGTTGTCGAAGTCGAACACCGAGAGCGTGACGTAGGCATTGGTCTGAGTGAACAGCGCGCCGGCAACACCGGCGATGCCGGCCGCGATCGTGTAGACGGTGACCAGGCGGCGGTGCACCGGCGAGCCGATGGCGTGCATGCGCCGCACGTTTTCGCGGATGCCGGTCAGCGCCTGCCCGAAGGGGGAATAGACGATGCGGCGCACCAGGTTGAAGACGATCGCCAGGACGATCAGCACGTAGATGTAATTGACGTGGCCGTAGAGGTCGTAATCGAACAGCCCAAGCAGCGGCTTGAAGGTCAATCCCGGCAGCCCGTCATAGCCGCCGGAGAAGTCCGAACGCAGATTGAGCGCTTCCTGCAGCATGATGGCGGTCGCCAGCGTCAGCATCAGCAGCGTCAGCCCGCGATAGCGCAGCAGAAACCAACCGGAGATAAAGCCGACAAGCGCCGCAAGCAAAGCCGCGGCAAAGAGACCGGAAATCGGTTCGGTCCAGCCGAGCTTGGCCGCGCCGAGCCCCACCGCATAGGCGCCGATGCCAAAAAAGGCGGCGTGGCCCAGTGTGACAATGCCGGCATAGCCGAGGATCAAGTCGAGCGAGACCGCAAACATCAGCCAGATCAGCAACTGGTTGCCGAACACCATGCGCCCCGGGAACAGGAAGAAACAGGCGAGCGCGATCACCCAAGGCAGCGCCTCGGCCCAAGTGAAGCGGTGCCGGCGCAAAAGGTATTGCGCGGCGCGTTCGCGCGCGGCGGCGCGGTGGGGGCCGATTGCGTCACTGTTCGCGGCCATAGAACCCCGCAGGCTTGACCAGCAGCACCGCGACGGTGACTGCGTAAATAAAAAAGCCGCCGGCGTCGGCGAACAGATATTTACCCGCCGTATCGAAGATGCCGAGCACGAGCGCGGCGAGCAGCGTGCCTTTCAGGCTGCCAAGCCCGCCAACCGCGACGACGATCAGGAATAGAACCAGGTAGATGACGGCAAAGCTCGGTGACAGGCCGAGCAACTGGATGGCGAGCCCGCCGCCGAGCGCGGCCAGGCCCGAGCCGACGGCGAAGGTGAGCGTGAACAGGAGATCGACGTTGATGCCGACCGACTCCGCCATGCGGCGGTTGTCGACGGCGGCGCGGATCTTGGCGCCGATATTGGTGCGCTCGAAGCCGTACCAAAGCACGGCGATGAGCACGGCGCCGACGGCAATGAGGAAAGCGCGATAGCTTGGAAAGGTGCGGAAGCCCAGATTGACGTCGCCCTGCAGCCACTGCGGCAGCGGCACCGATTTCGGGATCGGCCCGTAAAAATAGGTGGCGGTGGCGATGGCCATGAAGGCAAGGCCGATCGTCATCATCACCTGCTCGAGGTCGGTCGCCTTGTACAGCCGCCGATAGAGCCCGCGTTCAAAGAATACGCTGACGGCGCCAACCACGATCGCAGAGATGATGAGCGAGGGGATGAGGCCGAGGCCGAGATTGCGCGTCAGCGACACCACGACATAGCCGCCGGCCATGGCGAAGGCGCCATGCGCCAAGTTGACAAACCCCATGAGCCCCATCGTCACCGACAGACCGACGGAAACGATGAACAGGAACATGGCGTAAGCCAGGCCGTCGAACAGAATGCTAACGGCTATGTTGGCGAACTGCGGCACGAGTCCCCCACTCCTCGTCGACCGAAAGAAAAACGCCGCCGCGTCATTTATGAGCGGCGGCGTGTTGCAGAGTCAATGAGCCGCAGCGATCAAGTGCCGCAGCGTCCCAACTTGAGCACCTTGCACTCGTCCTTGACGGCCTTGGTGGTGCCGAGCACCTTCTCGCCGAGCTTGCCGTTCTTTTCGCGATAGATCTCCATCGCGTGCTCGTCTTCGACGATGTCGCGCGTCGCCGGATCGATCATCACGTGGCCGCGCGGGCCGTTGGTCGACCAGCCCTTCATCGCATCGACGACCTTCATGCCGTCGGAGAGATTGCCCTTGAGCTTCTTGATGGTGTCGAAGATGGCATGCATGGTGTCCCAGCCGGCCGCCGACATGAAGTCGGGATAGCTGTCCGCTCCGTAGGCCTTGTGCCACTCGGCGACGAAGGCCTTGTTCTGCGGATTGTCGAGATCGCGCGCGTAGTGGCCCATGACGATGGTGCCGATTGCCGCGTCACCCATGTCCTGCAGCTTGTTGTCGGGGACGAGATCCATCGGCCCGATCAGCTTAATGCCGGCCTTGCGCATACCAAGCTCGCCATAGGCCTTCATCACGCCGACCGCGTGGGCGCCGGAAGGAATAAAGACGTACATGCAATCGGGATGTTCGTCCTTGATCTTCTGGAAGAAAGGCGTGAAGTCCGGCACCTGCACCGGCGAGCCCATGGGGATCGAGTCGACGATCTTGCCGCCGGCTTTCTCGAAGCCGGTCTTGAAGGCTTCGGTCGAGTCCTTGCCCGGCGGGAAGTCGGTATAGGCCATGGCCACGGTCTTGCAGCCGATCTTGTCGTGGGCATAGGCGCCCATCGGATAGGCCGGGTGCCACATGGAGAACGACAGCCGCACGATGTAGGGCGACAGGTTGGTGATCCAGGCAGTGCCGGCATTGGCGATGATCATCGGCGTCTTGGCCTGGGTGACCACCGGCGCGAGCGCGATCGCCGACGGCGAGAATACGAAGCCGGTCACCAGCGACACCTTGTCGTTGGTGATGAGCTCGGTGGTGACGGTCTTGGCCACCGCGCCGGTCGGCGGGCCCTCGTCACGCTTGATGAGGTCGACCTTGTACGGCGCGATGTCCTTCTCGTGCAGCTTGACGTAGAGGTCGAATGCCTTGTCGATCTGGTGGCCGAGGTCGGCGTTGGCGCCGGAAAACGGCAGCACGACACCGATCTTGACGGTTTGCGCCTGGGCGGCTGTGCCCACCGCGGCGGCCAGGGCGGCAAGCCCCAGCCAGCGTAGAAGTTTCATGAAGTCCTCCCTAGCTTTATTGAATTAGTTTGGAATCCCACCGATTCACCCGGCTCGCATCGCGGCCCACTGCTGCTAAAGTGGACTAAGTCACCAGCGCGGGTCAATGCGGCAGATTGCGCAAATAGCGCCCAGAGCGCGCGATTTTGCCGACAAAAAGACCCTTACGCCGCGCTTTGCGCGGAAGCGGGCTGGCTGCTCTTCTGCGGCAGCACGAGATCGAGGGAGGCGACCTCGACGCGATTGCGGCCGCGCTGCTTGGCAAAATAGAGTGCCTGGTCGGCCTGCGCCAGAAGCTGAGGCACGTCGAGCACCGCCTCCTCGCAATAAACGAGGCCGATGCTGACCGTCGCGCAGACCGGGCGGCTTTCCACCTCGAGCGCGGCCTGGGCAAACTTCTCGCGGATACGCTCGGCCACCGCCACTGCCTTGTCACGCGGTGTGTCGTAAAGCATCGCGGCGAATTCCTCGCCGCCGAGCCGCCCGATCAGGTCGGTGGTGCGGGTGGCGTTTCGCGCCGTCTCGCTGAAGATCTCCAGCACCCGGTCGCCGAGCGCATGGCCGAAGCGGTCGTTGATCGACTTGAAGTGATCGAGGTCGATCACCAGCACGGCGGTCGGCCGCGGATCGTCGTTGTGCCGCTTGGCGATGAGCGCCGCTTCCTGCAGGAACGAGCGGCGGTTGGCGATGCCGGTCAGCGGGTCGACCATCGCCGCCGTGCGGTGGCGCAATTCGGTGCGCTCCTTGGCCATTGCCAGCAGGATGAAGGCGATGGAAATAGTGAACAGCAGCGCCTCGAAGCTCAGCACGGTCAGCCAGACGCTGCCGTAGACGTGGTTGGCGACCGACCAGGGCAGCACGGTAATCAGCGGCGTGCGCAACAGGAACAGCGCGCCGTGCGCGAACAGCATGAAGATCGCCGGCCAGCGCGACACCAGCGGCTCGTCGCGGCCGCGCCAGAATTCGAATGCCGTGAGCCAAGTATAGGCGGTGATGATGCCGGAGGCGATGAGCACGCGCGCGTCGACCGCTTCGGCAATCACCGGCAGCCGGCAGACCAGGAGCCAGAGCACCGCGCCGGTGACCATGTAGACGGGCTCGGCCGGGCGGCCGTCGAACACCCGCGCGCCGGTCCAGGTCACGGCAAAAGCGGTGAACAGCAGCGCATTGGCGAGGTCGATGGAGACGAGATCCGGCACGTTGCCGTACATGCCGAACAGCATCACCGATCCGGCGCGCAGCAGATGGGCAAAGCCCCACCAAGCGACGGCCTTGATCGAGGTATTCTGGACCCAGGCGAACAGCAGCAACAGGCCGAGAATGGACTCGACGTAGATCGTCACCATAAAGAGCGTGTTGACGTCGAGGTTCATTACGCCGGACGAGCCCGTATTTGCGCGGCGGGGCCGTGTTTTTGCGTGGTCCCCAGGCTCTTGAGTTAATGCCGGGCGAGCAAACAAGTGGTGAATGGCACCCATTACCGGCCGTTATGGTTTCGAGGTCGTTGCCAAGGCGGTAAACCCTTGAAATACCGACGCGGGCAGCGGATATCGAAGGGGTCAACAGACCGCTCAACGCCATCCGCCGGCAGGTAAGCGCATGCAGATCCGCGACGGCATCATCGAGGCCATCGGCCACACGCCGCTGATCAAGCTCGAGCGCGCCTCCGCGGCCACCGGCTGCACCATTCTCGGCAAGGCCGAATTCATGAACCCCGGCGGCTCGGTCAAGGACCGGGCCGGGCGGCAGATGATCCTGGAGGCGGAGGCGCGCGGCGAACTGAAAGCCGGCGGGTTGGTGGTGGAGGCGACCGCCGGCAACACCGGGATCGGGCTTGCGGTCGTCGCCAACGCACGCGGCTACCGCACGCTCATCGTGATGCCGAACACGCAAAGCCAGGAGAAAAAGGATACTCTGCGTCTGTTGGGCGTCGAGCTGGTCGAGGTGCCGGCGCTGCCTTACAGCAATCCGAACAACTACCAGCACATCGGCCGCCGCCTGGCCGAAGAGCTCAAGCAGACCGAAAAGAACGGCGTCATCTTCGCCGATCAGTGGAACAATCTCGACAACCGCAAGGCGCACTACGTGTCCACCGGCCCGGAAATCTGGGAGCAGTGCGGCGGACGCATCGACGGCTTCATCTGCGCCATCGGCACCGGCGGCACGCTTGCCGGCGTCGCCAGCTATTTACGCGAAAAGAAAAAGGACACCGTCATCGGCCTTGCCGATCCGCGTGGCGCCGCAATGTACAATCTGTTCGCGCACGGCCAGGCGAAAGCAAGCGACGGCGGCTCGATCACCGAGGGCATCGGTCTCGGCCGTGTCACGCCGATCATCGCCGACCTTAAGGTCGACAAGCCGTACCTGATTGACGATGCGGAAGCGGTGCCGCTGATCTTCGATCTGCTTGAACATGAAGGGCTTTGCCTCGGGGGCTCGTCCGGCATCAACATCGCCGGCGCGATCCGCCTCGCCCGCGACCTCGGTCCTGGCCACACGATCGTGACTGTGCTATGTGACTATGGGACGCGTTATCAGTCGAAGCTGTTTAATCCAGCCTTCTTGCGTTCAAAGAAGCTGCCGGTCCCGGAATGGCTCGAACGTAAGTCGGCGGTGTCAATTCCGTTCGCCAAGAACTGAGTTCGGGGACAGTTCGAGCGATGCCGACAGAGTGCCTCTTCCACGAAGACGCCTATCTGCACACTTGCGAGGCGCGCACCGTCGCGCTCACCGAGAACGGCGGCATCGTTCTCGACCGCACCGTGTTCTACGCCACGTCGGGCGGCCAGCCCGGCGACAGCGGCATTTTGACGACCGAAAAAGGCGAGTGCGTGCCGATCTCTACCGCGGTCTATGTCGACGACATCAAGAGCGAGATCGCGCATGTGCCGCAGCCCGGCGCGCCGATACTGTCGGTCGGCGATGTGGTCGTCGCCAGGATCGACTGGGACAAACGCTACGCGCGCATGCGCGTCCACACGGCGCTGCATCTGCTCTCCGCGGCGCTGCCACACGCCGTCACCGGCGGCGCGGTCGGCGACGGCGAAGGGCGGCTCGATTTCGATATTCCGGAGAGCGGGATCGATAAGGAGACGATCACCGCCAAGCTCAACGAGATGATCGCCGCCGACGCGCCGGTGACGCATCGTTGGATCAGCGAGGACGAGCTTGAAGCGCATCCAAATCTGATCAAGACCAAGGATGTCGCGCCGCCGCGCGGCCGCACGCGCCTCATCCTGATCGCCGGTGTCGACCTGCAGCCATGCGGCGGCACCCACGTGCGCTCGACCGCGGAAATCGGGCCGGTGCGGGTCACGCAAATCGAGAAGAAGGGCAAGCAAAACCGCCGCGTGCGCCTCGCGCTGATTTGACCGCGCCGCCGTCTTCCGCCTTTACAGATCGGGAACGTTTGCGCGATGGTGCGCATTGACGCAAACGATCGGCACCCCACGCATGAACGCAAGCAACAAACCCGCGAGCCGCTGGCTCAAATCCACCGAATGGCTGGCCGGCGAGCTTGGCAAGCCGAATGTCGTCGTCGTCGACGGCTCTTATTACCTCTCGACGCAGAAGCGCGACGCCAAAGCCGAGTATCTGAGCGCGCACATTCCCGGCGCGGTTTTTTTCGATATCAACGCCATCTGCGATCATTCGACCGAGCTGCCGCACATGCTGCCCGGCCCGAACCAGTTCGGCGAGGCTGTCGGGCGGCTCGGCATCACCGATAGCGATACCATCGTCGTCTATGATGGCAGCGGGCTCTATTCGGCGCCGCGCATCTGGTGGACCTTCCGCATCTTCGGCGCCAAGAATGCGTTCATCCTCGACGGCGGCTTTCCAAAATGGAAGACGGAAGGACGTCCGACCGAGGCGGGCGAGGTGAAGCGACCGCCGCGCGCGTTCAAAGCCGACATGGATACCGGCGCGGTCGCCAGCGTCGACGACGTGCAGATGGCGCTCAATGACGGCGGCGCGCAGGTGATCGACGCGCGTTCTGCCGGCCGCTTTGCCGGCAAGGAGGCCGAGCCGCGCGCCGGCCTGCGCTCCGGTCACATGCCGGGCGCGCTCAACGTGCCGTTCGCCGACATCGTCGAAGACGGCCGTCTCGCCAGCGTCGAGCGCATCGCGCAGGCCTTCAAGAAGGGCGGCGTCGATGTCGACAAGCCGGCCATCACCACCTGCGGCTCCGGCGTCACTGCCGTGGTGCTCGCGCTCGGCCTCGATGCGCTGGGCAAGCCGTTGCCGCGCATCTATGACGGTTCGTGGTCGGAATGGGGTGGCCGGCCCGATCTGCCGGTCAAAAAGAGCTAAAGCGCGCCGTTGTCCGCCGCCCTGCCCGCGCCGTAAATTGCGGCTATAACTCTCCGCGGCGAGGCCCCCATGATCTTTCGTCAATTGTTCGACAGCGTATCCGGCACCTACTCTTACTTGCTCGCAAGCCGTGCCGGCGGCGAGGCGTTGATCATCGACCCGGTGCTGGAGAAGGTCGAACGCTACCTCCAGCTCATTCGCGAGCTCGATCTCAAGCTGGTCAAGGCCGTCGACACGCACCTGCACGCCGATCACATCACCGGCCTCGGCGCGCTGCGCGACCGTACCCACTGCATCACGGTGATGGGCGAGAACACCAAGGCCGATGTCGTCTCCATGCGGCTTGCCGAAGGCGACAGGCTTGCGATCGAGGGCGTGAGCCTCGACGTGCTGTACACGCCGGGCCACACCGACGACTCCTACAGCTTCTTGATGGGCGACCGCGTCTTTACCGGCGACACGCTGCTGATCCGCGGCACCGGTCGCACCGACTTCCAGAACGGCGACGCGCGCATGCAATATGAATCGTTGTTCGGCAAGCTGCTGCGGCTGCCGGACGAAACGATGGTATTTCCTGCCCATGATTACAAAGGCGATACCGTCTCCACGATCGGCGAGGAGAAACGCAACAATCCGCGACTGCAGGTCAAATCGGCGGACGAATACGTCGCGCTGATGGCCAATCTGCATCTGCCCAATCCCAAGATGATGGACGTGGCGGTGCCCTCGAACATGAAGATCGGTTTGCAGCAGCAGGACATCGCCAAGCGCGGCTGGGCGCTTGATGCGGCAAGCGCGATCAAGCTCGTCGGCCGGCCCGATGTGGCCTTCATCGACCTGCGCGAAACCGGCGAACGACAAAAGCACGGCAGCATCCCCGGCGCACTGCATGCACCTTATGGCGAGCTGCAGGAAAATATCGGCGCCGGCGGCATGCTGCGCGAACTCGCCAAGTCGACCGACAAGCGCATCGTGTTCTACTGCGCTTTCGGCGAGCGCTCGGCGATGGCGGTGCAGGCGGCGCAAGACGCGGGGCTCTTGAGCGCCATTCACGTCGAAGGCGGCATCGACGCCTGGAAGAAAGCCGGGGGCGCGCTCACGCGCTAGCGATTATTCCTTCACCGCGCCGGTCATTGCCGAGACGTAATGCTCGACAAAGAAGGCATAGAGGATGACGAGGGGCAGCGAGCCGATCATCGCGCCCGCCATCAACGAACCCCAGCGATAAATATCTCCGTCAACCAGCGCCGTGACGATCGCGACCGGCACCGTCTTGTACT
>Ga0335083_10001984_pt1 | contig 27599 bp, 25 predicted proteins | sample Lox_Sample_42_FD_206716 | JGI IMG/M metagenome (GOLD analysis project Ga0335083, IMG submission 206716) | Soil microbial communities from Loxahatchee National Wildlife Refuge, Florida, United States - Lox_Sample_4.2 | ecosystem: Environmental > Terrestrial > Soil > Wetlands | place: USA...
CCGGCACAGATCCTTGGCATCATGCCGCCCATTCTCTGGCGGCGACCGTCGGCGCAGGCCTATGTGGAGTGCGGCGGACTTGCCGCCGCTGTTCTTCGCCGAGGCTTGCCTCGGCGCTCTTCTCTCGTGTGGAAGCGCTGGCCTTCAGGCCCGCGAAAAAGCAGCGCCGCGAAGCGGCAGCCTTTGCGCCGGTGCACCCGCGGCAAGTGTTCGCCTTGGGCTCGGCGGGCCCGGAGCCAGATCATCCTCATTCAGCGCGTCCACCTGGGGTGGCCGCTACATCACCGCTCTCGTTTTCATCACCGGAGGTCTTATGCCAGACATGCACGTAGCCGCGCGGCCCGCCGCCGCGCCATCCGCGCCCGCCGACACGGTCGCTGATTTGACCGCCCGCACCCGCCGCCGCGAGCCGCCTCGACCACCGTCTGATCTCCCAGGCTCGACGAACCGTCGACCTGGGAGCCCTTCCGACGACGAGATTCTCGGATTGGCCCCGTCTTCCGCAGGGGTACGGCATGCCGTGCCCGGCGAAGATGCGTGGCAGGAGGAAGCCCATTCACCCGGAACGTCCGGTCGTCAGGAAGCGCCCCGAAGTCGGCGGCCAGTCGAGCCCGGGAGATCAGTCGAAGAATCCCTCCTTGGCGCGGTATCCGAAGATCAATCTGACGCGAAGAGCGATCCTTCGACTTCGGGCCAACCGGATCGGCCCTCCGCTGAGGATGACGACGCGCGGGCAGCCGAGCCCGAAGACCTCCGCGCGGCGTTCGACGCCAATCCCGAACTCCGCCAAGCCTGGCACGAGGCGCACTCCTACCGCGAATCGTTCGCCACGCCCGAGGAAGCCCGCGCCGCCACCGCCCTGCTCGCCGACCTCGACCGCATGGACGCGCTCTTCTTCTCGCGCCGCCCGGAGGACCACGCCGCGCTCGCCCGCGCCGTTGCCGCGCTCGATCCCGCGGCGTTCGCGTCGCTTGCCCGCGCGATGTCCGATTTGGCCACCGAGGCGCAGAGGCTCAGAGCGACCGGCGCAGAGAATCAGCCAGGCAGGGAGCCGGCGGACCGCGCCGCATCGCAAGCGAGTCCCGCCCAGCTCGAATTCTTCCACGCGGCGAACGCCGCCGCGGTGCGCAACGTCCTCGACGCGATCGAATCGCAGGTCGAGCGGCTGCTGCCCGAAGGCGTCTCGAAAAGCGCGCGCAACCGCGTCGTGGGCGAAATCTACCGCGAGCTGGATTCGGCGCTCCAATCGAACCGCCAGCTGGCACAGCAGATGCGCGACGCGTTCCAATCCGGCGCGATGGACGCCGCGCATCAGCGCGCCGTCGTCTCGCTGATCACCAGCCGCGCGCGCCAGGCGCTGCCCGGCGTCGCCAAACGCGTCCTCAACGAGTGGGCGTCCACCGTCGTCGCCGCGAACGACGACCGCCGCTCGCGCCAGCGCGCCGCCGAAAGCCGCGTCGATATCGCCGGCTCCGGCCGCGCGGGGCACGACGCGCCGCGCTCGATGTCCCCGCGCGACGTCGACTACGCCCGCCTCTCCGACTCCGATATTTTGAATTTGTAATTCCTGTCACCCGTCCGTACAGGACATCCCGCAACAAGCACGACTCACCACAATTCGGACGATGCGCCCATCGAACGCGTCGTCATTCTGAGCGAAGTGCGCCGGCTCGTCTTTTGCCGTTCGCGCTCTGTTGGCGAACGAGCCGGCGGACGAAGTCGAGGAATCCCTCTTTGTGTGAGCCAATCGCGGTTCGCTCGATCAAAGAGAGATCCTTCGGCTTCATGGCCGCACGCCCGGCGAGAGCCGGACGGGAACCGACTGCGGCCATTCCGCTCAGAATGACGATCCTGGTCGGATCGTCAAAGGGGAACCCACCACCATGGCACAAATGCAGAACGCGCAATCCGTCGCGCTCCAGCTCGAAAAGGTCCGCGACAAACTTCCGCTGCTCTACGAACGCGACGACATCCTGCTCACCATGATCCAGCAGCGCGGCGACGTCGAACGCGTCAGCTCCCGCAACATGCGTCTCCCGCTGCAAATTCGCCCCGGAGGCAAGGCCGGTCTCGCCAATATGGACGGCGGCGACCTGGGCCGCGGTTCCGGCACCATCTACGACGTCGCGCAAGTGACGCCCGTGTTTTTCCGCCACGCCGTCGAAATCACCAAGCTCGTCGAATACGCCAGCAACGCGCCGGACAAGGCCGTCGAAAACGCCGCCAAGCGCGAAGTGAAAAACGCCATGGCGCAATTCCGCTCGTTTCTCGACAAGGTGATGCAGACCAACGGCAACGGCGTGCTCGGCACGATCGGCTCGATCACCACCAGCGGCCTGCCCAGCGGCGTCGCCGCGCAGTTCACCATGGCCAAGCCGCCCGGCGCGCAGCTTTTCTACTACAACCAGACCGTGCAGGTGTACGACCCGACGCTGACCACCAATCGCGGCTCGGCCAACGTCCTGCTCGTCGATCCGTTCAACTCGCTCGTGCAGGTGGACGCGCTGCCCAGCGGCACCAGCGCCAGCGACGTGATCGTGCACGACGGCCTCACCGGCGCGTCGCCCACCTCGCTCTTCGGCATCCTCTACCATCAGACCAACGCCACCACGGGCACGTGGCTCAACCTCAACCGCTCGACGTATCCGGTGGAGCTGGCCACGCCGCGCGTCAACGGCAACAATTCCGCGCTCACGCCCGGCGCCGTGCGCCTGGCGATCAACAAGGTGCGGAAATCCCTGGGCACGAATCAGGTGAGCAAGCTGATCGCCTACACGTCGCTCGAGCAGGAGCACCAGTGGGAGCAGCTCGGCGTCACCATCTCGCAGATCATCAAGGAGGGAGCGGGCGGCCGCGCCAGCGACCTCGACCTGCTCTTCACCGGCGAGAAGACGATGGCGGGCGTGCCGATCAAGTCCAGCATCAACGCGAATCAGTCGCGCGTCGATTTTCTCGACCTGTCGCACTGGGGACGCGCCGTGATGCAGGACATCGACTTCTACGACGTGGGCGGGCAGACCGTTTTCCCGATTTACGGGACCAGCGGCGGCCTCGCTTCGGCGTACATCTTCTACTTCGTCACGGGCTTCCAGGTGTGGAACGAGTCCCCGCGCTCCGGAGCCTACATCGACAACCTCGCCATCCCCACCGGCTACTAGCCGCCAACTGCCATCACGCCGTCATCCTGAGCGGAGTGCGCCGGTGGTTTTGTTTCGAGTCTTCGCGCTGTGTGCGAAGACGGCCGGCGCACGCAGTCGAAGGACCTCTCTTCATCGGGACGCGGTTCGTAACCGGCCGTCATCCTGAGCGGAGCGTCACGGTGGTTTGCACTCCCGCCGGTAGGCGGGCCGGGACGCGAAGTCGAAGCGCGCCTCTTGCGCCCCGACCGAAGCGTCGGGGGACCTCTCTTGATCTCGGCGTTCTCAGTAACACGTCGTCATCCTGAGCGAAGTGGCCGCAGGTTGAATTTCGTTCGCTGCAGCGAACGTGCGGCCACGAAGTCGAAGGGTCCCTCTTCAGTTCGCCGGTCAGCACACGCAACATCGAAGAGAGGTCCTTCGACGTCGCCCGGCGCCGCGCCGAAACCGCGCGCACGACAACAGCGCCGGACTCCGCTCAGGATGACGGCTTCGTTTGTACTGCGACGACGAGTTGTTTTCGCGCTGCCCGTCGGTCAGCTGTCGGTCGGCGGCGATGGAAACATGTCCGCGAAGAAGGCGCGGCCCTCCGCTGGGTTTGACGGCGTATGCGGCGCTCCTCGCGGTTGACCCTCCGCGCGGGCGGCGATAACATTCCGCGCATCGCGCGCGGGTTCGTCAACGCCTGCGCGTTCTCGCGCGGAGGCCCGGCGGCATGAAACCCTCATTCACGGCATCGATCCCGGCAGTCGCAATCGCATCCATCTTCGCGCTCGCGTGTACCGCGCCTCGCGCAGCGGCGCAACAGCCGGGCATCACCTCCGCGCAGTGCATCGCCACGTCGGTCGGCGCGGGCGGATCGGGCGTGGTGATCTACGTCAGCCAGATCGTGCCGATGCAGGGAGGCAATCCCAAATCGCTCAACGGCCCGTGGGGCGACTACGTCAAAGCCGTCTACAAGGTCGAAAATCTCGCCTCCGCGATCTGCCAGCCGATGAGCGGTGACCCCGCGATCCAGCAGCGCGTGCTGGCCGCCGAGCAGCAGGCGTGGCAGAAAAACGGAATGAACGTGGTGCAGGTGAACTGGCAGATGGGCGGCCCGCCGCACAAGCCCGCCTCCGACACGAATCCCTACGCGGCCGTGGACAAGCCCGCCGGCGGCGGCAAAGGCGGCGACGCTCCCGCCGACGCGGCTCCCGCGCCCACGGGCCCGCTGCCCCGCGCGTCGTATTGCTATTCGGACGAGAAGAAACCCACGATTTATTTCAGCGATCCCTTCGACACGGCCGATCTGCCGTCGCCCGCCGCGTGGAAGGCCGCGTTCACGAAAATGCTGCTCCAGAAATACATGTACAAAGGCATGGTCACCTGCAAGGACGCGGGCACGATCGTGGACGTGCAGAGCCTGATCCTGAAGCAGAAGGAAGCGCTCGACGGCAAGCAGCTCGTCGACACCGATTGGTCCTACGAGCCTCCCGCCCCCGCCGCGCAGTAGATTCGTCGCCAATGCCCGGCGCTGCGTTAGCGGCTCTTCTCCTCCGTGTTGACGCGTCCCGCGCGGCGGGCTACCATTCGCGCGTCGCGTCGATTCGCCCGCACGGAGGCCGCCCCTGATGAAGACGCCGCTCGCCGCATCTCTCTCGTTCCTCGCGTTCATATCCGCGCACACCGTTTCGGCGCAAGTGCCCGCAGCCGGCGCCAATATGGAGCATCGGATCGCCGGCGTCTCGCAGCAGCCGCCCGCCGCGACGCAAGCAGCGTCGTCGCTCACGTACATGTACTGCGAGTCCAACGTCGGCTCGCCGCCCGTCTACTTCAGCAGTATTTTCACCGTCAGCCTGCCTCCGCAGCCCGAGCACAGGATCAGTCCGGATCGGGAAGCCGCCGTCCACCGGGCGGAAGCCGCCTTCCTCGCGTTCCTTCGGCAGAAATATTCCTACACCACCAACGCGAACTACGCGACCGGCTGTCCCTTTTTCGCCGGAGTTTCCGATCCGCTGAGCCTCGCGCAGATGAGCAAGAAGGGCCTCGAGGCCCAGGTGCGAGCATCGAACTTCCCGGCCATCGAAACCGGCTGGACGTACGACCCGTCCGCGCCCATCGCCGCCGCGCCTGCTCCGGCTGCGCCGCCTCCGCCGCCTTTGCCCGCGATGGCGGCCCATCCCGCTGCGTCAAGCGCACCCGCGCACGCGGCGTCCGCGCCGGTCGCTCCGGCAGGGAAGGCCTACCGCTGCATGTTCGATTTTCATCAGGGAACGCAGGGGGTGCGATACAGCGCCGGCCCGATCGTCACCGAAGCTGCGCCCGCCGATCTGAAGACCGCGTTCGAAGCGTTCGTTCGCGCGACGTATCATCTGGGCGACGGCGGCAAGGGACACGCGGCCTGCCCGCTGTTGCAAGGCTTGCCGGCGAATCGGGAGCGCGCCGTCAGCGCGTGGGAAGCAAATTCAAATCAGATCGGCGTGAAAACCCTGCACGTCAATTGGCCCTCCCCGCCGCGCCAGTAGCGCCGCGCGCGCGCATGCGGATGGAAAACGGGAATTCGACGAACAGAATTCCTGACCACGCCGCAAAGAAAAAGGGCGGGCGCTTCCGCACCCGCCCTCGATTTGCCGTTCAACTTCCCCGCGAGAAAACGACGCGCAACCTCCGGCGGCTCGCTCTGCTACCTCTGTCCGTGCGGATGCTCGTCGGTCTTGTCGTTGTGCTTGTCGCGATTGATCTCGCGGCTCTCGTGATTCTGCTGGTGTTCCACCTGGCGATGCTCCTGCGCCGTCAGATGTCCGCCGTTGGCCGCGCGATCCTGGTGCACTTCGTGGTGAATCGCCGCTTCCTGGTGCTCCACGTGAGCCGTTTCGCCCGGCGTCATCTGGCCGGAATGAACGCCCTGCGCGATGCGGTTCTGCTGCCGCTCCTGCCGCGCGTTCACGCCCATCCCGACCGGGTGGCCGTGATTTTCCGACGCCCAGTTCGCGTGATTCTGGCTCGCTTCGTGTTCGTGCGCCGTCTGCGCGGAGGTCGGCTGGAAGTGCTGCTCGTGCATGTAGGTCCGTTCCTGGGCCGTGGGCATCGCGCGCACGCCGCCTTCGCCGTTGAAGCTGTAGCGGTTCACGACGGTCGTGTTGCGGATCACCGTGCGGTCCACGTACACGTTGCGCACCACCGTCTCGTTCACGTGCACCACCGCGGTGTTGTAGCGGAATACGCCGCCTTCCCATACGCCGCCGACGAAGCCCACTCCGCCGTAGCCGAAGCCGTAGCTAATCCCGCCGTAGTAGCCGACGTGCGGGCCCCAGTAGCCCGGGTGCCACCCGTACGCTCCGCCCACGAATCCCCAGTAGCCGGGAGTCCACAGCAGGCCCGGGCGCGGAGGCGCAACCCAGACTCCGGGAACCCAGTAGTATCCCGCCGGACCGTACGCCCAGTAACCCGGCTGCCAAAGGTAGCCTTCGACGGGGCACGGCGGCTGCTCGTAAACCGGAAGCACGGGCGGCCCGACGTGGATCGCCACGCCCACCGACACTTGCGCGTGCGTCGCCGCCGGAAGCAGCGCCGCCAGCGCGACCAGCGCCAGAAGCTGATAACTGACCAGTTTCCTCATGGATGATTCCTCCCCTCGGCCCGCCCCTGCTGGTCCTGGGCACGATCGCAGCCAGGAGCGCGGCCCCCTCGATGAAAGTATGAAATAGGTTGCTCCGCGGCCGTGGTACCAAACGGGCGCGCGTATATCCAAAGGGTTAAACCCGCGCCGCGCCGAAAAGTTTCGCCCCGTCTTCGCGCGGCGCAGCCGTTTGCCGCGCGCGAATTCAATTACTGAAACTTCACGGACGCAAGCGCGTCACCCCCGTCATTTTTCCGACACCGATTCGCGACCGGACCGCTTGGCCGCTCTTGGCAATCCACGGGCACCAATGAGAGGATCACGAACGGGGTGGGGAAAGGCTTCGCCGGGCCCGCGTGTCCTACATCTTCGAATATGACGTGGCGAACGAAATCCTTCGCTGCCGCCTGACCGGGCGCGTGACCGACGACGTTTTCCGCGAGTTCTTCCGCGCCGGATCCGAACCCGCCGCGCGCATGCATCCCAGCGCGGGCATCGTCGACCTCTCGGAAGTCACTTCGTTCGACGTTTCCGCGCGCGCGATCGAGGATCTGGCGCGCCAGGCGCCCTCCGTCCGCGACCCGAATCTCCGCCGCATCGTGATCGCTCCGTCCGCCGAGACGTTCGGCATGATGCGCATGTTCGAGATCGAAGCGGAAGAGCAGCGGCCCGATATCCACGTGGTCCACAACCAGCGCGAAGCCTGGGCCATTCTCGCCGTGCAGAACCCCCAGTTCGAGCCGATCGATTCGAAGTAGTCCTCGTCAGTTTTCGTCGCCGCGTCTTCGCGGTTGCGCGCGGTGTGCGCGTGGCGCCCGCCGCCACAAGAGCTACTTCGGCGTGCCGAGCATGAACGCCCAATCGGCCGCATACGCGGGCGCGCCGTTCGCGTCGCGCGGAGTCGAGCGCTCGGCGATCATGCTGCCGTGATAGACGTCCACGTTCGCGGGCGTATTCGGCTGGCGCACCGGCTCCAGCGTCAGCACGCGAATGTGATCGGGCGGCACGTTCATCGCCGCGTACGCCGCCTTCATCGGCGCGGCGTTCGTTTCCTTCGCGTGATAGGCGCAATACCAGCGGTCCATCGGCGTCGCGCTGGGCGCGGTGATCCACGGCGCGAACTGCTTCGACCCCTGTTCGGTGCGGTCCCACGCGCCGGAAAGATTGATCACGCGATACGCTCTTTCCTTCTTCGCGATGTACGCGGCCACGCCGCCGCCCTGCGAATGTCCCGCCACGGCGATGCGCTGCCAATCCGGCCCGCCGTGCTTCAAATAGCGCGACCATCCTTCGCCGTGATGGTGCGCGTCGAGATATTGCAAAACCTTCGTCAGCCGGTTGACCACGGACTCGGCCGGCAGATCGTCGATGTCGTTGGTCAGGTTGTCGCCGAAGATGCGCTTCTGCCGGAAATGATCGCTGCACGCGGGATCGGGCTTCGGCCCGCACGTCTGCGGATCGGAAACGCCGTTGTCGTACGTCAGCCCGATCACGCGATAGCCGGCGTCCGCCGCCGCCCGCAGGAAGAGCCAGCCGCCCGCGGGCGTCCCGCCCGTGCCGGAGAACCAGACCAGCAGCGGCGCGTCGCGCTTCACGTCGCGCCGGAACATGGCGATGTTCACGGCGAGGAAGCGCTGAATGTTCGGATCCGTTTCGTGGGGCGCGGGCGCGTACACCACGCCGCCGGGAAAGTCCGGCAGCGCCAGCTCCGGGACAGGCGCGTCGCCCGGCCCAGGGGCCGTAGCGTAGCTCTGATTCGCCGTCGCCGCTTGTTGCGGCGCCAGCTTGCGCGCGCCCGCCGTGGCGATCGCTCCCCCGAGAGCGCACAGCACCAGCAGCCGCAGCACCGCATCATTTCCGATCGGTCTTTTCATGGCGGCAGGAGTCTACTGCGTCCCGCCTGGCGAGAGAAGGGAATTGCTCCGCCTTCGCGCCGCCGTGTCGGCCTCGGTTCCGAATAGGCCGTCATTCTGAGCGGAGCGTCCCGGCGCATTGTCCGTCCCGCCGCCAGGCGGGCAGGGACGCGCAGTCGAAGCGCGGCTCCGCTCCGGATGACCGGCCGCAGCGGGTTGCCGCATCCCGCCGCGCGAAAATCTTCGGCGCCCCCGGCTCACCGCTGTATAATCCGCGCGACCGCACGATGTCCGCCGCCACGCCCAGCAGCTCAACCGCACAAGCCGCGCCGCCGCGCCATTTTCTCTGCACCGCCCTCGTCGTCGCCGCGCTGGCCAACGCGCTCGTCCCCGGCGTGCTGTTTTCTTTCGCGCGCTTTTTCGGCCACGTCGGCGCGCACCAGCGCGCGCTGGTCATCGCCGTGGTGGTCGTCGAATACGCGATCGCGTTTCTGCTGATCCTGCTGCACGCCAACGTCGGCTTCGCCAGCGGCTACGCCGTCGCCACCGCCGGAGTCGTCACGCTGTGCTCCGCCGCGCTCACGTGCCTGGTGCTGAGCGTCGCTTCATGGAACGGCAGCGCGCCGTACTCCGCGATGATCGGCCTCACGGGATTCGCGTTCTCGATCGTCTCCAACGCGGTGTTTCTGGTGGCCGCGATCCGCTGGGCGCGCGCGATTCACCCGCGCCTGCACCTCGGCGGATTTTCGCTGGGCATCGCCGCCTCGATCGCCCTCGTCATCGTCTACGTCTTGTCTTTCCAGTAGCGCCGCGAGAGGCCTGCCCGGCCGCAGCGCGAAAGATCTAAGCGGCCTGCGCCGCCGGTTTCCCCGCGCGGGCCGTCAGAATCCCCAGCACGATGGCGATCAGCAGCAAAGCGGGGACGTCGCCCAGCAGATGTCCCCGGTGCTCCGGATAGACCAGCGACTGCGCGGCCATGATGCCGCCGTGCACCACGCTCGACCACACCGTGAACCAGATCAGGCTCAGGTTGGCCAGCGGGTTGCGCGACGCGAGCAGCAGAAAAACGCCGAGCGTCGCATAGACTCCCAAAATCATTTGCAGGTAGGTCGAGTGCCCGCTCATGTGCCAAATCCATCCGGACGGCCAGAGGATGGTCAGCGGATAGACGCCGAAGATGAAGATCAGCCCTACTGCCACCAGCGCAACGCGAAGAGGTCCCACATTCCCATTGTCGGCCATGTGCATTCTCCCCCTTTGCTCCGTCGTTTGCGGTCCGGGACAAAACCCCAGTTGGCGGGATTAGAACACAATGGGAGCGCATCGGCGCGGATTTGTCGCCGGCCAGAACGCCGAGGCCCGGCGCGTTCGCGGATGCGGGAAAAGCTTACCGCCGGCGCTTTGTGCCGGCGCGCCTGGCGGCCGCCTTGCTCGCCGGCGCGGCGCCTCGCTTCGCCATCCGCGCCTGCCCCGCCTTGGTCGTCAAGCGGGTTTGTTCGTACATCTCGATCCACTTCTCGCTCGAAATCGACGAGATCAGCTTGCCGATCGCTTCGAGCGGCAAATCGTCCGGCGACTCGAAGTGAACGCAACACCCTCCCATGTCGAGCTTCTTCCCCGCCGCCTGGAAAGCCGCTTTCAGCTGCTCGAGGTGGCTCGCGCTCCAGAACGCGCCCATCAGGTAGAGCGAGCAGTAGTTCTTCTGCGACGAGACGCCGACGTAGACGATCGGCTGCTTGTTGTGGGTGTCCGGGTATCGAGAGAGGGGGATCGTCCAGCCGATCGTGCCCCACACGAGGCACTCATCGTAGCCGCGCGGAATGTGCTTGTTCACGAATGCGCGCACCGCAGCGATCGTCTTCGCGCGATCGGCGGGGAGCGAGGCGATGTATTGCGCTGGCGTCTTGACGTGCGATGGCGGTTTCATGGATTCGTGGTCTTTCCGTTCGTCCTCGGATGAGAGAAGTCAAGCGCTCCATCCGATGAGCGTCGAACCTATTGGCTGAGCACGTAGCAAACGGTCTTCCCGTCTTCCACCACGCACGAAATGCTTCTCATGTCTCCGAAAAGAACCAGGGAATGGTTCTGGAGGTAGTTGGAAGCGTCTGCTAGCCGGCTGACGTAAATGGGGCCGCTTCCCCTCGAAGGGCGAGCGTGGACCAGGAGAACTATGGCTGCGCCCAGCAGCAGCCCGAAAACAAACACCATCGACTTTTGCATGTTGTCCTCCAAGCTCGGCTGCGCGAGCCGCGTTCCTACGCGATCCGAATGCCGCAAAAGTACCACAGGAGCCGCGGGCTCACCTATCCAAGCCCGGCGATGGCGCGGAAAAAAATCCGGTCCTGCCCGCCCCGCCGCCCTTTTCTTCGTAGGGGTACGATATATCGTGCCCGGCGCATGACCCTGGCACGGCGCTGCTTATTCAGCTGGAGGGCAGATTCGACGCTCGTTATGTAGCGCCCGCCTTCAAGCGGGCAGGTCTTGGCTCGAATTCGTCACCGACCGGATGCTGGCGCCACGAACCGCCCGCTACTCTCTTGTCATCGACCGGAAGCTCAGCGTGACGTCATACATGGGGCAGGCGGACGCCTGGACGTCTTCGAGTGAAATGACGCGAATTCCCGCGAGCTTGTACCGGCCGATGTAGCGCCCGCCATCCATTTTGTTGAGCACCAGCTCCGCGCTCGGGATCAGCGCGCCGCGCTTTTGCGCCTCGATCATCGGGCCGAACCCGCCATCGTCGCCCGAGCCGAACTCGATTCGGCCGGGGCCCATCCGCTTGAGGTGGGGAACCAATTCCAGATACCGCCAGCCCTCGGCGAAAGCCTTCAGGCTGATGCTCTCGTCAAGCTCCGAGAAGCCTCGCTGGGTCGCTGACTGCGCCATCTCCGGTGGCAGCTTGACGGTGACGCCTTCGACGGTCAGCCAGCCCAGGTACTTTTCGTCGTGCACGAAATTCGTGATGGCTTTGTCGCCCACGGAGATTTTCATGTAGCTGTAGCCGAACGCGTGGGGGTCGTCGTTCTTCGGCTGTGGTTGGAGAGATTTCTGCGCCCGCGCGCCCGCCAGCGCGACCGCCAGCGCCGCCGCCAAAAGCGCGACGCGCCGCCCGAGTGTTTGCGTCTTCCGAGCGGTCATTGAAAGCCTCCGCCAACCGATTCGTCTCATTGTCGCGCAGGCTGCCTGTCCGCGGCGAAACCGAGCGTCGCCGCGCTGCGAGAACTGCAAGAGGGAGTCGACTCTGCTGCGGATCAACCGCTGCGCAACCTCGGCCAATGCCGCGTGTTTGCCTCAGCTTTGAATCCCTCGCCATTCTGAGCGGAGGGGCCGCAGGTACTTTTCTGTCCCGGTGAAACCGGGCCGGCCCGCTCGGCCCTCCGCTCGGGATGACGAGGTAACGCCAACCGCCTCTCCCCGCCGCGCCAACCCTCCTTGATCCGCGTCCTACGAGAAACGCACCAGGCGCCCGCCGCCGCGCAGCAACGCATCGCGCGCGCCGGCGGCACGAACCGCTACGGCGAACCCAACTTCCGCGTCGTGTGGGGCGGCTCGCGGCTCACGTGGATCGGCGGCCGCTGGATCGATCGCGACGCGCACGGCAACACCATCCGCGAGACGATCGAGCTGCGCCGCGTCCCGAAGTATCTGCCGCTCGACCGCTGGCACATCGAGCGCTGGACGCCGCCGGAAACCTACGGCTCCCCCGACGCGTGGTACGCGCAGACGGTCGAAGTCGAGGACGGCATCCGCGTCCCGGCGCTGGGGCCGTATCCCGCGCGCGGAGAGTACGAGCACTGCTTCACGCTTGCGGGCGCGGCGGGGGAGTTCATCGCGCTTGCGCCCGCGGCCTGCGACTGGATCGTCCGCGCGATCGAGTGGTCGCGCGGCCGCCCGCGCGTCGACGCGATGCTCGCTCTCGCCGCCCGCGAATCCCGCCGCGAACGCGCCTTCGATTCCGCCTGCGATGAAGTGCTGGCGCGTTCTTCGTAGAGGCGCGCCGCCTGGCGCGAAATTGATTTCCACAGCGTCCACACATTTGCACAGATTTTTTCGCTGGGTGTGGTTGACGCCAAATCGGAACCGATTTATCTTCCGCGCCAGATTGAACCGGAAGCTTAGAGACACAACGGTTCAGCTTCGGCGTCGCGAATGTTAAACCGCTAACGCGATCCGGAGGGGAACCGCGAGTCGAAAGACCTCGCGATTCAGCCTAGAAGCCGCAAACGCCTCACGGCGATTGTGACGCTAGGCTGGCTCGCGGGGCTCGGAGAAATAGCGGTCCGGTTCGGACGACGCGCCGGCTTCACGGCCGGTGTGGCGCCGGATCGGATAACAGAGCTCCGAGGCTTTGCGGATCGGTGCGATGTCGCGGGAGCCTCGCGCTCCTGCGGCGCGGATCGAATCGCTGGGCTCGTAGGCTGTACGCCCCCGCTCGGAAGGCCGGCCGTCGCAAGGCGGTTGACCAACCGGTTGGCGAGCGCGTCCCTCCGATTGGCGCAAGCCGAGACCGAGGGATCGAAGCCTGAAACTGACGGCTCGATTCAGAGGGCGCATGCATCGCAAGGTGCGTGCGCCCTCACTTTTTTTCCGCCCTGCTTTTCTGCGTTTGCTCCCAGCCGCCCCGCAATCGAATTCGCGTCACCGTCGCAGTTGTCTTCGCAGGGCGGGATAATTGTGGTGAGCCGAGGCGAACCACATCGTGCCCCTGCCACCGCTTTCCTCCCCGAAAGGAAACTTACCTTGCACACCGAATCATCTCTTACCGGCTCCGACGTCCCGCGCCCGCTTGCGCATTTCGGCAATCCCCGCGGCAACGTGATCGTCGATACGCAGCCGAAAGGCGACACCGCCGCGACCGTCACGATCGCGTCCATCTCTGACCAGGACTGGTACATCTCGCGCACGCACGGCGTCTATCACATTCCCGCGTGCCTCAAGTCACAGGAGGGGCCCCCGGGTCCCCGGCCAGGGGAGCCTGGGGGATCAGTCCCGTGCTCGCTGCTGCTGGTCCGCTCGCGCAACGATGTGATCGACCTCGGCGACAATCGCCGCCTGCCGTTCCCGATCACCGCGCGCGAGATCGCCGAGGATCTCCTGCAGGACCTGCACGACCACGGCGTGTTCCTCTGCGCGGGCGCGCGGCCCACCGCCGACGAGCTTGCCGCGGCCAAGGCGCGACGCGACGCGTACTACCACCGCCTGATCGCCGAGGGCGACACGCTCTGGGCGCGCGGCCATTCATTCCGCGAGATTTCGGACATGCACCGCCGCGCGGCAATGGCGCTGGGAGTGGAGCGCGAGTGGGCGTACGTGCCGCTGCGGATGAGCGAATGTCCCGCGTGCGGCGAGAAGGTGAAGAGCGGCGTCGCGATCTGCAAACATTGCCACGCGATCCTCGACGCCGAAAAAGCCGCGCAGCACGGCTTGACGCAGCCGGCTGTATCGCCGGCGCCGACCGCTCCGTCCGCGAAGAAGTAGCCCGCCGGCGCTCCGCGAGGGTTCTTCCCGTAGGGGCACGACATATCGTGCCCGGCGCAGGACCTTGGCGCGCTGTCGCCCATGCACGCGGCTTTCGCGCCCGGCTACGCCGGCGGCGGAACGATATCCGTATTCTGCCCGACGGCGATGCGCCACTCGCCGCCGTCCTTCACCAGGATGTACACGAGCACGCCCGTGCGATCCGGAATCGGCCGCCCGTCGGGCATCACAGCCCCGGTCAGGCCCCAGCGCAGGTGCAGGCTGGCGACGTCCGGCCGCAGAAATTTCACGCGCATTTCTTTCGAGGTGAGGTGGCTGTTCCGGAAAATGACCGCGTGCGACGCGGTGTGCTCCGCCTCGATGCGCGGCCGGCCCGTCCACCACATGCCGAAAACGTTCACGAACTCGGCGTCCGCCGTGTAGAGCTGCGCGAAGGCTTTCATGTCGTGCACGTTCCAGGCTTCGACCACACGCGCTCCCACGGCGCGTACGGCTGCTTCGTCGGACATAAGGGTGCCTCCTGCGGCGTGATTTGCGTGGAGTCTACCACGGCTCCGCACGCTCCGTATTTTCCGCACGCACCGATGCCGACAGGCAGGCATACAATCCATCCGAATATGCGTCTCACGACCGGCGCATGAAATCCTCACGAAATCGCACGGAAGGGAAGACGATGACCGCTACGCCGCAACGAAAATGGAAGGCCATTCTGAGCGAAGTGGCCGGACGTTTCCTGTCCGTCCCGGCCCCACCGGGACGTCCGGCCGCCAGCCAGGGCTCCCAGGTCGACGGTAAGTCTGGCCTGGAAGATCGGACGAAGAATCCCTCTTCGATGCTGGCTTTGCTCGACGGCAACGCCGAGGAGAGATCCTTCGACTCCGCCCGGCGCCACGTACGCATCGCGCCAGAACCGCAACCGCGCCGGACTTCGCTCAGGATGACGGCAGCCTCGGTCGCCGCGCTGCTGCTATCCTTCGCGCTCCTCGCGCTGGCCGCTCCGGCGGCGCTCGCCCAGGGATCGCGCAAGGACGACGTGGTCTTCGGCCCCGGCGGCCATCCCGCGGCGGGCGCGACGATCCGCGTCTGCCAATCCGGCGCCACGGGCACGCCCTGCTCGCCGCTCGCGACCATCTACACCAGCGCCGCGCTCACCACCACTGCCGCGAATCCGTTCCAGACCGACGGCATCGGCAACTACCATTTCTACGCGCCCGCCGGACGCTACATGATCCAGATCAGCGGCGCCACGCTGACCGGCACCACCACTCTTCCCGACGTGATCCTGCCCGCCGACCTTTCCTCCACCGGCAGCGGCAACAACATCTCCGCGTTCGGCCTTTCGCTCGGCGGCAACCTCAGCGTCTCCGGCAACGCCACGATCAACGGCACGCTCACCACCACGTCGTTCAATCCCGGCACGCTCACTCCGTCGTCGCTCAGCGTCACCGGCAACGAAACCGTGCAGGGCCCGCGGCCGCGCATCGACGTGACCGCCTACGGCGCGAAAGGCGACGCCTCGACCGACGATACCACCGCCATCACCAACGCCATCAACGCCGCCTGCGCCCACACCGGCATGGCGCAGCCGCCGATCGTCTACTTTCCGCCCGGCACCTACGTGATCGGCCAGACGCAAGGATCCTCCACCACGCCCGATCTGCCGTCGTGCCCGTTCCTGCATCTGGTGGGCGGGGGCGGCAACGCGACGCAGTTTTCGCAGGGCGCGAAAGCATCCATCGCCGTCGCGCTGGGATCGAATCCCGGCCCCGCGCCGATCTTCGAGCCCACCTATCCCGGCGGCATGAAGATCGAGGACCTGATCCTCGCGGGCTACAACCAGGCGATCTGGGTGAACAACGCGCCCAACGTCGATCTGGAAAACGTCTCGCTTTCCTGCGCCACCACGGGCCTCGCGGACAATACGCCGCTGAAGCTGACCGACATCATCTGGTTCTGGATGCGCAACGGCACGCTGCAAACGCTCACCAGCGGCGGCACCAACGGCACGCTGCCCGTCGCCATCATCGACGCGGAAAATATTTCCGGCACGGCGTTCACCAACATCCTGCTCTACTTCAGCGACATCGTGATGGCCGGCGGCGCCATCCATTACAGCCAGCGCGTCAACGACAACGCCGGGCCGCCGGGCGACTGGGTCTTCCGCAACATCACGCGCGAAGCCTCCAATCAGGATTTTCTGCTGATCACCAACGACACGGGCAACGCCGGCAACGTGGCGTTTTCCGGCGGCGTCACCGGCATCACCATGGACAACGTGAACGACGCGGACTCCGTGGACACGACCGCCGCTGCGATCAATTTCAACGTCTCGGGCGCCACTCTTTCCGGCGTCACGCTGAATCACGTGATCGCCGGCGCGGGCTCCGGGCCCACCGAAGCCGCCATTCGCATGACGGCCGGCACGCTGCAAAACTCCGTCGTCTACGGCTGCATGATCTATTGCGGCACGAACGTGGTCGATGGCTCGGGCAATCCCGTCAGCGGCGCGACGATTCTCGACGCGCAGGGCGGCTCCGACTACGTCATCAACACCAGCGACGCCGACCGCCTCCGCTCCGACATCAACTACGATCCCGACGGCCCGGCGATGCGCCTCACCGCCGCGGGCGGACGCTTTTCCGGTCTGGCCGCCGATCCGGTGCAGGGAATTCTCTTCGGCGATGGACTGCGCTACGGTTTCACGGCCGGCGTGCGCCAGTCCGCCCAGCAAACGCTCGACGTGACGTTCCCGGCCGCCACGCCGCCCACCAATCTCGCCGGCGCGGCGACCACCGGCGGCACGCTCGCCGCGGGCACCTACTACTACTACGCTGCCGCGACGACGGCGAACGGCGGCAGTTGCGCCACGATCGCCAATCCTTCGGCCGTCTCGCTGCCGTCGAGCGGCGTCACCGTCGGCGGCGCGAACAACGCGGTGAACGTCGCGTGGACTCCCGTTTCGTCGTCGCTCACGCCGATTCTCGGCTACTGCGTGATCCGCTCCACGCTGCCGTATTTCGGCGGCTACGCGGGCGCGGTGTTCGTCAGCGGCGCGTCGGCCTCCAGCGTCACCGACAACGGCTCGAACTTCATCGCCGGAAACTATCCCAGCCCGCCGGTGAACAACATGCAGGCCGTGCACCGCTTCACGCCCACGTCGCTCGGCGTCAACACCACGAATCCGCAATTCAATCTCGACGTGAACGGCAGCGCCGCCGTGAATTCGCTGAACGGCGTGCAGAAAGCGGAGCGCTTCACCGGATCGGACGCCGCCGCGAAAATCAACGCGTGCCTCACGGCCGCCGGCGCTTCGAGCGGCGTCTGCGACGCCCGCGGGCTCACCGGCGCGCTCACCGCGTCCTCGCGCATCCAGATTCCCGCAGCCACCACGCTGCTGTGGGGCCAGGCGCAGCTCACCATCAACGACACGACGAACAACGACGCCGTCGAACTCCTGGGCGACGGCAGCTCGCTCGTCGGCTATCAGGAGAGCGGCAGCGGCACGATCCCGCGGCCCGATTCGGGCGGCTTCATCGCCTGCCAGCCCGCCGGATGCACCGCGGTGAAGAATCCCAATGCCGCCACGCGCAACGTCGATTGGGTGCACATCACCGGCATGAACTTGCAGGCCACCGGCGCCGGCTCCGTGGTGCTGAATCTCACCAGCGTCGGCCACGCCGATATCGAGAACAACCGCCTGGTGATGGGCACCGGCGGCGGGTCGTACGGCATTTTCGGCGACACGTCCACCGGCGGCTTCGACTCCACCAACACGCTGATCAAGCACAACGAATTCGATCCGCAGTATCAGAACGACCGCTGCCTCCGCCTCGCCGGCATCTTCAACGTGGTGGAGATGGAGCAGAACAATTGCATCCTGCCTGCGTCGAACACGGGCACCGTCTGCTTCGAGCTGGCCAAGGATTCCGGCGGCAACTATCCGAACAACGACGAGTTCTACGGCAACGACTGCGAAGGCTCGTCCACCTCGTTCGGCCAGATCGGCTACAACATCATCAACGCGGACAGCGTCACGATCGGCCCCAACAACCGCTGCGAGAACGTCTACAACTGCTTCCAGTTTCCCGTCGACGGCAGCGCCGTGGGCATCCACATCCTCGATCCTTATATATCGGTCTCGGCCAACGCCGTGGTCAAGCCCAACGAGCCGTCCACCGCGCAGATCGCCATCGATAACAACGGCCCGAACTGGCTGCCCTCGATGCACTACGGAATCAACGACGTGGCGGGCAGGAATCTGCTGGGCAACGCGGCGTTCGAGGGCTGGTCCAATTCCACTACGCTGTACTACTGGGGCGGCGTCAGCGGCGCCAGCATCAATCAGGCGGGCAGCGGCATCTACGCGCAGCAGGCCAGCGGCACTTCGCCCGCCGACGCCACCACGCAGGGCAGCTACAACGTGAAGATCGGCGACAACGCCACCGCCGGCCTGGGCGTCAACTCCGGCTGCATTCAAGTGGACGCGACCATGAACTACACGCTCGCGTTTCGCATCGCGTCGTCCTCTACCAGCGTGAAATTCCGCCCCGGCTTCCGCTTCTATTCGGACGCGAACTGCACCGAGGCGAACAAGATCACCAGCGTCGCCACCAACGCGCGCGTCCTTTCGCCCGCGAACTACGCCGGGCAATCCGCGCTGATCGGCACGGGCACGAACCCGAACTGGCAATCGACGAACGCGTCGCTGACCTACAACAACGGCATCACCTGCAATTGCAACGTCACCGGCGCGGACTGGAACGTCGCCGCGGCGAACACCTGGACGCCCACGCGCAATTTCGCGGTCACCTTCCGCGTGCCCAACGCGTATTCCTCCGGCACGACCGTCGCGCAGTCGATGCGCGTCTTCATCCTGGAAAATACCGCCGCGAATCCGAATCAGATTTTCGTGGACGACGCCGTGCTCGGCGAAGGGCCGGTCACGCCCGTCGTTCCCGCCACCGCCGGCGTCTCCGACAGCGTGAATCCGACGGTCTACGGCAATCTCACCGTCGACGGCACGCTGACCGTCGGCGCCAGCGCGCTGCCCGCCGCGCTCACCAGCGGCACTCCCGCGGCAGGGGACTGCGCCGCGTTCACCAGCGGCACCACGACCGACATTCAGGATTCCGGCTCGGCGTGCCCCGCGCAGCTCACGAAATTCTCCATGGGCACGGCGTCGAGCGGACAGGCGCCCAGCGCGACGAACGCCGTCGACGTTTCTGTGATCTACCTGCCGAACATCCAGTTTTCGAAGCTGACGGTGGACGTCTCGACCACGGACGCGAGCACGAGCGATTTCTATAGTTGGGCGATCACCGACCTTTCGGGCAACGTGAAGTGCTCGGTGACGGCGGTGAATCTGACGGCGGGCGGCGCGAGCGATCAATCGTGCACGCAGGGAACTGTGACGCTCGGGAACGGCGCGTACATTTTCGCGTTCACCGGCAACGCCACCACGGCGAAGATCGCCTACGCGGGCACCGCGCCGCTCGCGCTATCGAGCGCGGTTTCCAGCTCGACCAGCTCCAGCGGCGCGATGACCTTCCCGATCACGATTCCGTCCGCGGGCGTCACGTACTCGAGCTACGGCACCCCCGCCATCATCTTGCACTGATGATTCGACGGATAGGGCTCCCGGGTCGACGGTTCGTCGAGCCTGGGAGATCGATCGTCACCCTGAGAGAAGTGGCCGCACACGTGTTAGCGTCCGGCTTTTGCCGGAGGTGCGGCCACGCAGCCGAAGGATCCCTCTTTGGTAAGGGCACGACATGTCGTGCCCGGCAACTTTTCTTGGCGCGATTCCGCCGCTTGCGTCGATCGCGCGTCGGCGCAAGCTCATGTGGCGTGCGGCATCTCGCCGCAGCAGGCTCACGGTGAAAAGAACGCGACGCCACATTTCACTTTCAGGCAGGCTTCCATGGACCTACGCGTCTGGATCAAAGGAATCGCGGCGGCGGGAATTTCCGGCGGCGCGAACGGCGTCGTCACCGGCTTCGCCGCCATCGGCATCGACCCCGGCCATTTCAATTTGCAGGCGGGCATCCACCACACGCTGGCGATCGGCGGAGTGAGCGCCGCGATCAGCGCGGTCCTCGGCGTGGCGCTCTACCTGCGCCAATCGCCGATTCCGCAGTGACGGCTTTTCTGAAGAACCTTCAGGCGGGAACTGCGATCGGCCGGACCTCTTCGTCCACCCTGCGCTGATCCTTCGCGCGGGCGATTTCCAGATCGTAGTGCGTCTGCAAGTTGATCCAGAATTCCGGCGTGGTGCGGAAAAAGCGCGCGAGCCGCAGCGCCATCTCCGGAGACACGGCCCTTTCTTCCTTGACGATCTCGTAGACGCCCGGCGCGGGGACGCGCAGCGCCAGCGCGAGTTTGTGCGAATTCAGCTTGAGCGGCTCCATGAATTCCTGGCGCAGAATCTCGCCGGGATGCACCGGCTTCAGGTTGGCCATTGCCATTCTCCTAGTCGTGATAGTCGACGATTTCGACGTCGTGCGCGTTGCCATTTTTCCAAGCGAAGCAGACGCGCCATCGCTCGTTGATCCGGATGCTGTACTGCCCCTTGCGGTCGCCTTTGAGCTTTTCCAGACGGTTGCCGGGAATCGCGCGCAAATCTTCCAGGCCGGCGGCCGCGTGCAGAATGGCCAGCTTGCGCTGGGCCTGGCGCTCAAAGCCCTCGAAGCGCCGGACGCGCTCGCGGCGGAACAGGCGCTCCGTATCCGCCGAGGCGAACGATTGGATCACATGCGCAGGATATAACGTAGCGCGTTAAATGTCAATAGTAGGAAGCGGCGTGGCGCTCTACCTGCGCCAATCGCCGATTCCGCAGTGACGGCACAGCGAGGCGTGGCTACGTCTGCTGGCAGACTTCGACTTCGTTGCCCTCGAGATCGCGGAAGCGGAAGAAGCGGTTGCCGCCCCGGTCGCTTTCGACCGGATTCGTGCTCACGCCGCGCGACGAAAGGTACCGGTGCGCCGCGTCCACCTTCGGGGCAAACAGGATCGGCGGATGGTTCGGCCGCGCGTCGGCACGCTCGCCCGCCTCCACCTCGACCAGATAGACGAGCGGCTGCTCGGCGGAATAGCCCAGCACCATGTCGCCCTCTTCTTCAGCCAGCTCGGTGGAGGAATATCCGAGGCCCAGCTTTTCGGAGTACCAGCGCCTCGCCGCTTCCAGATCGACTACGTCGACGGCAATACGCTCGTCAGCGGTGAAAATCTTCTTGTTCCAGAACATCGCAGCTCCTCGAAAGCATGCGTTGCCGGATTTAGAGTGTGACTGCGCCGGGCGGGTTGTCAGGTGGGATTCCAATCAGCCCCTTGCGTGGACGCTCCCGCTCGCGCCGCACGACGCCCAGGCAGCGACTATAAGTGGCCGCCCCGAAGCCGGTCAAGCGGATTGAGCGGCCCCCGCGCGCCGGAGACAAATGTGGGTGCACGCAGCCGAAGGATCCCTGTTCGCGCCTGGCCATGCGCGATCGCAGCGCCAAAGAGAAATCCTTCGACTCCGGCCCGGTTCCGCGCTTCGCGCACCGGGACTCCGCTCAGGTCCGGTCCAGGGACTCCTGAAACCGGAGATGGCAGCTCTCGCAGGCGCGCTACTGGCGCGTCACCAGGATGTTCTGCGCGTCGAACGATCCGCCCCACGGCGAGCCCATAAAGAACTTGACCGCGCCGAATTGCTGGATCATCGAGAGCGGAAACACGCTGGTGACGATGTTGAAGTCGTCGGCGCCGGAAGCGCCCGTTCCGAACAGATTCACGTGTGCCGTGGCGGACGAAGCGTTGATGTCCATACCCACGGTGATGCTGAAGAACTGGTCGCGCGGGAAAGTCCCGAAGAGCTGGCCATTGTCGTCGTTGATTCGCACCGTGTTCTTGTGCGTCGTGTTGTTCACCGTAAAGTCGCCGAAGTCCAGGTGCAGGAAACCCTGCGAAGGCGGGCTCGCCTGCGGGGCGGTGTCGAATTCCAGCGACGCCAGGCCGCTTCCGCTGGGGATGAAAAGCACCGCGGCGGTCGAATAGCTGCCGTTCGGCTGGTACGGAGAAAAGTTGCACTGCATGGCGGAGATCGGCGCCGTCTGGCCGGCCGTGCGCTGAATCTGCGCCCAGTTGCCGCTATTCGCCACAGGGGTGGCGATCACGACGCCGCCCTGCGCGCCGCTGACGCTGACCGTTCCAACCGTCTGATTGGGCGACGGAACGGAGCCGACCGCGTTCGAATTGAACCCCGACTGGAATACCGTCTTCGAGCTGCATCCCGTCAGGAACAGCAGCAGCAATCCGGCCGCGCCCAGCCGAAGGAGGAGTTCGAGACGTCGTGTCTCTGTTTGTGAGCGATGGCGTGTGGATGCGGATTCATGGAACTGGATTCGCGCACGAAGTAACGAGTCAGTCATGGGAACTCCTTTGGAACTGCGTGAAAGTACCGGGAGAATAGTCCAAACGGATCGCAAAGACAACGCCTCGGCGCCAAGACGCCTGCCCGCTCACATCTTTCATGAATCACTGGTCACCAGTCGCTCGCCACTAGCCACTCGTCACTCGTCACTGATTCCCGGAGGCCCTCATGCCCGTCGTTCCCACCACCGCATACTCGCAGGCCGAAGACGCGCTCAATCTCGCGCGCGCGCTGCTCAACGATTCTTCCGCCGCCGTCTTCACGGACACGCTGCTGATGCCGCTCTTGAATTCCGCTTATCGCGGCTTGCAGCGCGAGCTGGCCGAATCGGGCGTCAGCGTGCTCGCCGAGCAGCAGGACGTCGAGCTGGACGTCGATCCCTCGACCGGCACCACGCCGACGGAGCTGAGCGACGCCTCCAGCCCGCAACTGCCGACCGACTGCCTGGCGCCGCACATGCTGTGGGAGCGCGCCACGGCCAACACCACCGACGTCTTCGTCCCGATGGAAAAATTCATGAGCGGCGGATCGATGCTGAATTTGCAGCCGAGCACGTACCTGCGGCTGTGGGAGTGGCGCGAGGACAAAATCAACCTCATCGGCGCGACGCAGTCGATCACGGTGCGGCTGCGCTACGAAAAGCTGCTGCCGCTGCTGACGCTGGGCACCGATCCCGTGCAGATTCGCAGCGCCACGGACCCGCTCGCGTTCGCCACCGCGGCGCTGGCGGCGCGTTCGCGCGGGGCGCGGGCGCTGGCGGCCGATCTGCTGGGCACCGCGCAGATGGCGACGGAGAAACTGATCGAGCGCTACGTCCGCCCGGAGCAGGTGAAGGGCCGCCGGCGGCAACCCTACAGCCACCACCGCCGCGTCGTGTATTTGTGACGATCCGACCGGGTCCGGTGATGGACTCCGGTGGAGTCCACCGGGCTCCTGAAACCGGAGACGACAGCTCTGGTGAGCTGCGCGGGGATTACGCGGTGAGGGAGAGGCTGCCGGTTTGCATCGCGCTCAGCGCGCCGCCGTTGATCGCGTACTGCTGCAGATCCTGCTGCAGCGTCGCGTACGCGGCCTGCGCGGCGGAAAGATTCCCGGCCTGGAGCTGCTGGCCCAGCTGCTGCATGATCTGGCTGACGCTGGTGCTCATGTTCGCGTTGCTGCCGCTGGAGCCGCCGCTGTGGTGATGATGGTGGCGCATGTGCTGGTTCTCGATGTCCTGCTGGAGCGTCGCGTAGTCCTGCTGCGCGGCGGTCAGATTGCCGGACTGCACGTCGCCCGAGAGCTTGCTGAACGCCTGCGAGACGGTGCCGCCGCTTGTGGCGGACGTCGAGACCCTCGCCGTGCTCTGCGGCATGAATGGCTGGAGCGCGGCGATGTCCGATTGCGCCGCGGTGAGGTTGCCCGCGTTCAGATCGCTGCCGAGCTTCTGAAAACCCTGCTCCATCTGCTGAAACGTCTGGTTGTTCTGCTGCGAGCGGGGCTGAATGCCCGGCGCGTAATAGTTCAGAAGAGCGTTGCTCACCGTTCCGATCAAGGACATGCCGATGCTCCCTTGCGTTGCCGCTCCGGCACCAAGCGCCGGGACGCGGTCCGACTCATCGCGGAACTTTAGGCAGCTTGAATGCCAAAGCATGCGGTGGAAGTTGCGCAGATTCGGCGGGCTTTAGCGCGCGTTGAGCGCGGCGCGATGCGTTCGCGCGCGGCGCGGCGGGCAGATCGTGCTGGCCCCGCCCGGCAATTCTTGCCGCGTTGTTTCTCCGAACGCGCTGCCCGGCTTGGCCCTTTCCATTGCAGGCAACCGGCCGCCGCCGCAAGCGGATGTGGAGTGCGGCGGCTTGCCGCCGCTGTCTGCCGCCCCGGTCGAACTGTGACCGGGACGTGCTCCCCGCACGAGCTACATCAGCGGCCCTCAACAAATCTCGGGTTCGGGGCCGGGAAGATGTACGGGGACATCACGAACCACCGCACCGCGAAGCAAGCTTCGCGGAAACAGAGCGGCGGCCCTTCGGCTATGCTCAGGACACGCAAGGCGCCGCATGAGCGCGAAAATCTGCGGGGCTACTTGCTGACGACGTCGAGGGTGAACTGCATCGGGCGCGACGCGTTGATCGGGCTGCCGCCGGCGTCGAGCGCGTTGCCGAGGATGGTCATCGTGGTGCTGCCGGTCGGAGTGGTTTCGGTCGGGGTGGTGTTGTGCCCGCCGCAGCCGGCGAAAATGATCGCCGCGAATCCCGCGGAGGCCAGCGCGATCCGCGCGCCGCGCGAGCGCGCCGCCAGCGCAAGCAGCGCCAGCGCGACCGCCAGCAGCGCCAGGGCAGGGAATCGCGACCACGCCGCGGGCGCGAAGCGAATCCCGCCATCCGGCGCGCGCATCTGCGGCGCCACAAATCCCGCGCCCGGGCCGGGGCACGACGTCACCGGCGGCGCGATCTTCGCCTTCGAGGATGTCACAATCGTGATCGTGAACTTCGTCGTCGTCCCCGGCGTGATCTGCATGGGACAAGGACTGAACGCGCACGTCGAAAACGCCGGCAGATTCGTCGGGCACGCGAACTGGACCTGCTCGCCGCGCGAGCCGAAGATGCTGTCCGCCGTCACCTGCGCGTTGAAGACCGCCGTGCCTCCCGGAACGATCGTCACCTCGGTCGCCTGGCCCGCCTGCAGCGCCAATTGATAATCGCTGCCGACTCCTTGCAGATTGAAGCTGCCCGAGTCGCCCTGCGCGTCGGTCGCGGTCAGCACGCCTTGCCTCACGCCCGTGCCTTGCGGCGTGAACTCGACGTTCACCGAGCAATCCTGATTCGCGCCGAGCGTCGTGGTGCACGTGGTGCTCTGCACGGTGAAATCGCCGGGCGGCGCCGTCGGCGGATTGGCGGGAATCGCGGGCGTGATTGCCAAGCCGGTGATCTGCGCGCCCGAACCGTTGTGCAGCGTGTAGGTGTTCGCCGCGGTCGTGCCGCCGGAAGGCTCGTTGCAGAACCCGGCCTGCTGCTCCACCAGGCACGCGGGCGGATTCACGAACGCCTGCCCGAACACTAGATTGACGCTCGTGCGCCCGGCGAGGATCAGCGTCGTCGTGTCGCCGTTCGAGTCCGTCGCCGTCAGCGCGGCGGTGCGCAGGCCGGCGGCGGTGGGCGTGAATTCGATATCGAGCGTGCAGCTCCCGCCCGCGCTCAGCGCGCCCGTGCAATTCGTGTTCACCAGCGTGAAGTCGCCGGCGGAAAACTCGGACGAAAGCCCGGTGATCGGCAGGAAGGAAACGTTGATGCCCGTCTCGACCGCCCCGGCCGAGACCGTCACGGGATGTGGCGCGCTCGCGCCTCCCACCGGCTCGGTTTCGAACTCGTACGCGCTGTCGTAGCCCGTCGGGCCGGCCGGCGGATCGAGCGCCAGATTATCGCCCGTGCCCATCAGGATGAAGACCACTTTGTCGCCGCCCGCGTCCGCGACGGTCAGCGCGGCTTCGCGCAGACCCGTCGTCGTCGGAGTGAATTCGATGTCCACTTCGCAGTTTTGCCCCGAGGTGAGATTGCCGGTACAGGTGTTGCCGGTGGAGGTGAAATCGCCCGCGGTGAAATTCGCGGTGAGGCCGGGCACGGCCGCGAGCGTGGCGGTCACGCTGCTGACGGCGGCGAAATTTGCCACTTCGAAGCGCGCGAACGGGCTGGCAGTGCCGGGAGCGCGGTCGCAAAACGTGAAGCCCGGCCCGAGCGGGCAGCCGGCCTCCTGGCGCTGGATGGTGAGCGGCGCCAGATTGTTCGTCGCGGCGGAGACCGCCGGCGGGCGATCGAGCCGCAGCGCCGCGAGCGCCGCAACGACCGTCACCGCCACCGCGCAAACAGCCGCCAATCGTCGCACAATCTCTCCCTTACCCTTTTCGATTCGACGCTTTGGATTCACAGGCAGGCGTTCGGGTTGCGCGCCCCGCCCTCGGCGCAGCGCCCACGGAACGGGACCAGCCGCCGTCGCAAGCCGCCCATCATAGCAGCGCCGGTGCGCGAGTTCCTAGCGCTTCGTGCGGCAAGCCCCTCTTCGCGGCGCAGGCTTCCCGCCAGCGCCACGAAACCTCACCGATCACCAAGCACGCGTTTTCCTTCAGGAGGACACATGGCACTCGCATTCACGCTCGTCGACACGTGGGACGACGGCAAGCGCATCCACGTCAGCGGGACGGTCGCCGCGTCCGGCAGCTACACCACCGGCGGCGACACGCTCGACCTTTCGCAGTTTCCGATCATCGCCGCCACGCAGGCGCCAATCCAGGGCACCGCCTGGATGGACGGCCTCGCGGGATACGACTACGTCTTCACGCCCGGCTCGGCGATGAACAACGGCAAAGTGAAAATCTTTCAGCAGGGAAGCAGCGCCGGAGCGTTTCCGGAGCTGGCCGCGGGCGCGTATCCCGCCGCGGTTACGTCCGACACGCTGACGTTCTACGGCATTTTCGCGAAGCTCCAGTGACGATCCGATCGGAATCGTCATCCTGAGCGAAGTCCCGGTGCGCGATGCGCGGAACCGGGACCAAGCCGAAGGATCTCTCTTGGTCCCGCATTGTTGCCTCGCGCGTGGTCCAGGAGAGATTCCCCGACGCTTCGGTCGGGGCGCAAGAGGCGCGCTTCGACTGCGTGCACCGGCCATCGGCGCAAATCGCGGATGGAAGGAATGTCGCCGGCGCACTCCGCTCAGAATGGCGGCCGCGTTGCAAGGCTCCAGCGGCGTTGACTTGACAATACCGTGCCCCCTAAGATGTTCCGGCATGTCGGGCTCCGCGCCTCAGATTGGCCAGGTCATCACTCACTACCGCATCGCCGCCAAGCTGGGCGGCGGGGGAATGGGTGTCGTCTACCGGGCGGACGACGTCTCGCTCGGCCGCGCCGTCGCGCTGAAATTCCTGCCGGACGAAGTCTCCCGCGAAAAAGCGGCGCTCGATCGTTTCCTCCGCGAAGCCCGCGCCGCCGCCGCGCTGAACCACCCCAACATCTGCACCATCTACGAAATCGCCGAGCACGACGGCGTGCGCTTCATCGCCATGGAGCTGCTGCAAGGCTCCACGCTGAAGCACCGCATGATCGGCGGCCGCATCGAAGTGAATTCGATCCTCGAAATCGGCGCCCAGATCGCCG
>Ga0335083_10001985_pt1 | contig 27595 bp, 25 predicted proteins | sample Lox_Sample_42_FD_206716 | JGI IMG/M metagenome (GOLD analysis project Ga0335083, IMG submission 206716) | Soil microbial communities from Loxahatchee National Wildlife Refuge, Florida, United States - Lox_Sample_4.2 | ecosystem: Environmental > Terrestrial > Soil > Wetlands | place: USA...
GCGCTCTCCGTCAATGGCGTGGATACCATTCATGCCACGAGCGGGAGTCTGTCCGTCACCGTGGCGGAATTCGGCGTCGTCAACGGTGCGGGTGCGGTCTTTGCCGGCGGCGATACCGTCACGCTCCTGGATACCGGCGACCATATCGCCGCCATGGATTTCAGCACGCTCAACGGCTCGGGCATCGATCAGATCGATGCTTCCGACAATTCGCTGACGCTGACGTACACGCAATACGGCCAGTTGGTCTCCACGAGTGTGGTGTTGACCGCCGCCGACGACGTCACCGTTACCGGTTCGGCGTCGCAATGGGCATCGATCGCGCCGATCGCGATCGCCACGATATCTGGCCTCGATGACCATCTCGTCGATCATATCGTCGTTGACTCCGGCGGTGACCTCGACTGGAGCGTCGTCCAGTGGCAGGCGCTGCCTGGCAGCGTGTCCATCGCCAACACCAGCGGTTCGCTGGTCGTGAGCGATACGGAAGGCAACATCGAAGCCTTGACCGGTACGCAGCTGGGCAATCTGGCCACCGCGGGTGCGCAGATCCTGGATTCCGGCAACGATACGCTGAACTTCACCGCCAGCCAGGCGTCGGGCTTCCTGGGAACCACATTGTCCGCCATTGGCAGCGACACGGTCACGCTCGTCGACAGCGGCGCCCACATCGCCGCGCTGACCGATACGCAGATCGGCGAGCTCGCGGCCGCAGGCTTCGATGCCATCGATGCGAACGACGATTCATTGAGTCTGAGCGTTGCCCAGTACACCTCGCTCGGCAGCGTCGCATTGACGGGTGCCGACACCGTCACCATCGCGGACAGCGCGACGAACCTCGTCAACTATTTCACCGGTCTCGGCACGGCCGCGGGCATCACCAGCGCGCTCAGCGCCAACGGCGTGGACGTGATTCACGCGACCGGCGGCATGCTCACGGTCGATGTGACCGGGGCGAGCGGCGTTCACGGCGCCGGCACGGTGTTCCTGTCGGCCGACACGGTCACCCTATCCGATACGGGCAGCAATATCGTCGGCGCGCTCGCCGGACTCGGTGCGCTCAACACGCTCGGCATCGACGTCATCGACGCCTCCGACGATTCCCTGAGCCTGACCTTGGCGCAGTACAACGCCATCGTCGCGGCTTCCGTCTCGCTGACGGCAGGCGACGATGTAACGGTGACGGGAACGGACGCAGCCTTTGAGGCGCTGACTGCCGGCAATATCACTGCCTTCGGCACCAACCATGTCGACCATCTCTCCGTCAGCGGCGGCGATCTCGATTGGACAGTGGCTCAGTGGCAGGCGCTGCCCGGCAGCGTCTCCGTCGCCGACAGCGGCCACTCGCTGGTCGTCAACGACATCGAGGCGAATATCGAGGCGCTGAATGGCGCCGCGCTCGGCGCGCTCGTGACCAGTGGCGCGCAAATCCTCACCGCAAACGACACGCATATCCTGAACTTCTCGGTCAGCCAGGCGGAGGGCTTCCTCAACACGACACTGTCGGCCGCGACCGGCGACACCGTCACACTTGCCGATACCGGCGCCCACATCGCGGCGTTGACCGACACGCAACTCGGCGAACTGGCCGCGTCCGGCTTCGACGCGATCGACGCCAGCGACGATAGCGTGAGCCTCTCGGTGGCGCAGTACAACGCGCTGGGAAGCGTCACGCTGGCCGCCGGGGACACGGTTACGATCTACGATACGGGCGCCCAGCTCGATACGCTCAACTTCGGAACGCTCGCGGCCCATAACGTCGATGCGCTCGATGCCAGCGACGATCAGCTCACCATCAGCGCAAGCCAGTATAACGCGCTGGGCACGGTGACTCTGACGGCCGGCGACAGCGTCACGATCTCCGACACCGCCGCCAATCTCGGCGGACTGACCTTCTCCACGCTCGCCGGAAAGAATATCGATTTCCTGGACGCGACCACGGCGATCTCGGTGAACGTACAGAACATCACCGACCTCGGCGCCGTTCACTTTACCAATGCCAGCAACGTCACCCTCTTCGACACCGGAGCCCACATCGCTGCGGTCGCCGACTTCTCGACCTTCGCCGCACACGGCGTCGATACCATCGATGCCAGCGACAACACCCTGTCGATCACAGTCGCACAGTACAATGCGCTGGGCAGCGTGACGCTCACCCAGGCCGATGCCGTGACCCTGGCCGACACGGGCGCGCATATCAGCGCGCTCTCATCGGGCACCATCGCCGGGCTCGCGGCCGCCGGCGTCGACGTCATCGATGCGACCGACAATGTGCTGACGCTCAGCGTCGCGCAGTATCAGGCGCTGGGTTCGGTCGACCTGACACAGGCCGACACGGTCACCCTGGCGGACACCGGCGCGAACATCCGCGCCTTGACCGCGGCGCAGATTGCCAATCTCGCGGGCGACGGTATCGACAAGATCGACGCCACCAACAACTTCCTGACGCTGAATGTGGGGCAGTACGGCGCACTCGGTGCTGTCACGCTGACCTCGGCCGATACCGTGACGCTGCTGGATACCGGTGCACATCTCGAGACGCTGAACTTCGGCACCCTCGCGGCCCACGGCGTCGACATTCTCGACGCGAGCGACAACGTGCTGACGTTGACCGCGGCGCAGTTCCAATCGCTCGGCACGGTCAGCCTCAAATCGAGCGACACGGTCACCCTGCTCGACACGGGCGCGGACATCTCTTCGCTCACTGTCGGTCAGTTCAACGCGCTGGCGGCCAAGGGCATCGACATCCTGGACGCGACGGACAATGCCTATTCGCTGACGACGGGACAGGTGAACGGCCTCGGCGTGCTGACCACTGCCGCCAATGACACGGTCACGATGGCCGATTCCGAGGCGAACATCGAGTCCGAGACGGGCGCCAACTTCCAGACGGCGGTAAACGTCGGCGTCGACTTCATCCACGCGACAAACAACGTGGACAACATCAGCGTTTCGCAGGTCACACCGCTGCTGGGTTCCGGCACGGCGTTCGTCTCCGGAGATACGGTGACCCTCGTCGATACGGGGGCCGCCATCTCGGGCCTGACCTCAGGCCAGATCGGCCAGCTCGCGGGAGCTGGAGTCGACAAGATCGACGCCAGCGACAACACGCTGAGCATCAGTGTCGCGCAGTTCAACGCGTTGGGCACGGTCGCGCTGACGGCGGGCGACACGGTCACGCTCTCCGACACCGGCAGCGCGATCCAGGGGCTTTCTGCGGCGACCATTCAGGGGCTCGCCAATGCCGGCATCGACAAACTCGATGCCACCGACGCCGGTTATTCGCTGACGGTGGCCCAGGCTCATGCGCTTGTGAACCAGACGGGCGGCGGGCACGTCGCTCTGGCCGGAGACGACACCGTCTACATCAACGACACGGCAGCCCATCTCGAGGCGCTCTCACTCGCGGACATCGCGGCGCTCGGCGCGGAAGGTGCCCAGTCCGTCAACCTCTTCGTCAATGACGGTCACGCCCTAGTGATCAACATCGCCTATTTCAACGCGCTGGTATCCGCCGGCGTCCAGAACCAGGGCGGCAACAACACCATCCTGACCGATACCTCGTCCAACCTGGTGACCTTCCTGACGGCGGGCAACATCGCGGCGATGGCGAGCTATGGCGTGGACGCAATCGATTCCACGAACAATGCGATCACGCTCAGCCAGTTCCAGGTCGATTCGCTGGCCTCGAACAACATCGCGCTGACCGCCAGCGACGTCGTGACTTTGAGCGCCACCGAGGCGAACATCGAGGGCTTCAGCGCGGCGACCCTCACTGCCTACATCGCGAAGGGCATCGACATTTTCCATGCCCAGAGTGGGTCGCTGACTCTCAATGAGAGCCAGGTCGCGGCCGTCATCGACGGCAACGCCACCTTCAAGGCGAGCGACACGGTCACGCTTTCCGATAGCGCGGCGAACCTGCAGTCGTTGACGGCGACCGAGCTCGGCGCGCTGGCGGCGGCGGGCGTCGACTCGATCACGGTATCCTCGGGCACCTTGCTGCTCAGCGTGGCCGATTATCTGGCGCTCGGCGCCTTCTCGATCACGGGTTCGGTGACGCTTTCCGATACGGGCGGCGCCATTGCGACGTTGACGTCGGCACAGCTTGGCGCGCTGACCGGCACGTCGATCTCGCATATCGACGCTACGGACAACGCGCTGAGTCTCACGGCTGCTGACGTGCTCGCCGTCCTCAACCAGACCCACGGCGGCAGCGTCACCTTCGACGCCACCGACGCGCTGACGCTGGCGGACACCGGCACGCAGCTCGCCGCGCTCACGGTGACGCAGCTCAACCAGATCGCGGCCAACGGCGCGGCCAGCGTCACGATCGACGCCAGCGACAACACGCTGAGCATTTCGGATGCGCAGTTCAACGCCATCGTCAGCGACTCCATCGCGTTGACCGCCGCCGACACCGTGACGCTCGCGGATACGAGCACGGTTCTGCAGGGGTTCAGCGCGGGCGACATCGCGACGCTGGCGGCCCACAATGTCGATGCGATCCACGCCACCGACAATGTGCTTTCGCTGACGCTGGTGCAGCTCAACGCGCTGGCGTCGAACAGCGTCGCGCTGACGCAGGCCGACACGGTCACGCTGTCCGACAGCGAAGCCAATATCGAGGCGCTCACCGGCGCTCAGCTCGCAGGCTACGCGTCGCAGGGCGTCGATATCGTCAGCGCCACCAATTTGACCCTGCACCTGAGCCAATCGCAGGTCGCCAGCCTCCTGGCCACCTCCACGGTCTTCGCGTCCGGAAATACGGTAACGTTGGTCGATACGGGCGCAAATATCGCCCTGCTCAGCAGCACGCAGTTCGGCCAGCTTACCGGCCATGGCATCGACTTCATCGACGCCACCGACAACGTGTTGGCGTTGACGGCGGCGCAGGCATCGCATCTGGGTTCGGTCGTGATCTCGGCCGGCGATGCGGTGACATTGCTGGATTCCGGCGCGAATATCGCGGCGCTGTCCGGAGCGAAGTTTGCGGCGCTCGGTGCGAGCGGCGTGGACACGATCGATGCGTCCGACAACGTTCTCTCGCTCAAGGTGTTCCAGTATCAGAGCCTGGGCAGCGTGACTCTCACCCAGACGGACTTCGTGACGCTCGCCGATACGGGCCAGCATATTTCCGCGCTTTCGGCTTCCGACATCGGTCAGCTCGCGGCTGCAGGTATCGACGCGATCGACGCGACCGACAACACGCTCTCACTCAGCATCGCGCAGTTCAATGCGCTGGGTACGGTTGCGCTGACGAGCACGGATACCGTGACGCTGAAGGACAGCGGCGCGAACCTTGCCGGGCTGAGCGCCGCGCAAATCGGACAGCTGGCCGGCGAAGGGATCGACGTTCTCGATGCGACGAACAACGCGTTGTCGCTTACCGTTGCGCAGTACCAGGCGCTCGGAGTCGTGGCCCTCACGGGCGCCGATTTCGTGACGCTGCACGACACCGGCGCCAGTCTCGAATCGCTCAGCGCCGCTCAGATCGGCGCGCTGGCGGCGCGCGGGATCGACGCGATCGACGCGACCGACAACGCCATCACGCTGACCTTGGCCAAGTACATGGCGCTGGGCGGAATCCAGACGGCCGCCGACGATGTGATCACGGTCAACGGCACGAACGGCGACGACCTGATCAGCGGAACCGCCTATTCCGACATCCTCGTCGGCGGCAAAGGTAATGACGTGCTGTTCGGCCAGGGCGGAAACGACGTGCTGAACGGCGGCATCGGCAACAACACGCTGAACGGCGGGGACGGTACGGATACCGTCACCTATTCCTGGACCAATGTCGGCGTCACCGTGAATCTGCTCACCGGCATCGCGACCGCCGGCGCGGGTACAGACACGCTCTCCTCGATTGAAAACGTCATCGGCTCGGGCGGCAACGACACGATCACCGCGGGAACGGGTGTCAACGGCCTGAGCGGCGGCAACGGGAACGACACCTTCGTATTCGGTGCGAACCTCACCGCTGCCGACTCGGTCGACGGCGGCGCCGGCACCGACACGGTCACCCTCGCCGGCGACTATTCGGCAGGTCTCGTCTTCGGAGCGGCGACGATGATCAACGTCGAGACGCTGAGCCTCGGCGCTGGCTTCAATTACAATCTGACAACCGACGATGCGACCGTCGCGGCAGGCAAAATCCTGCACGTGGACGCCAGCGCGCTCGGCGTGGGCAACACGCTGACCTTCAATGGTTCCGCCGAAACCGACGGACAGTTCTATATCACCGGCGGCCTCGGCGGCGACAATCTTACGGGTGGTGCGGGCGCGGATCACTTCATCTATACGTCGGTCGCACAGTCCACGAGCGTGAACTACGATACCATCAACAACATCGATTTCGCGTCGGACAGCATCGATATCGTTGGACGCGTGCGCGCAATCGATACGGCAGTGACGAGCGGCAGCTTGTCGACGGCCACGTTCGACAACGACCTGGCCGCCGACCTGAACGGTCACCTGCGCGCGCATCATGCCATTCTCTTTACCGCCACCACGGGCACGTTGGCCGGCGATACCTTCCTCGTGATCGACATGAATGGCGTTGCGGGCTACCAGGCGGGTCAGGATATTGTCATCGAACTCAATGGACATTCCGGTACGCTCACGACCGGGGACTTCATCTAGGCCAGTCTTCCAGGGCGGCGCGCAATGCCATGCGCGCCGCCGGGAATACAGCAGTTCCACAACTGAACAACCGGAGATTCGGCGAACGCGCTGTGCGAGCGCTTCGCGCTTCGGCCAGCCCGACGGCGAGGCTGCGCGTTATTTGACGTAGCGCAATGAGATTCGGGTCGGCGTAAGGAATGATCGCGAGGCCTGAGCGAGGCCCGCTATGCCGAAAGTCCTGGAAAAAGCCGAATCCCGCACGGTCCATATCCCTCCTCATGGATTGACCGGCACCCTGACAGTTCCCGACGGCGCCTTCGCGCTCGTGGTCTTTGCGCATGGCAGCGGTTCGAGCCGCTTGAGCCCGCGCAACGTCGCCGTCGCGAGGGCGCTCAATGATGCCGGAATGGCGACCCTGCTCTTCGATCTTCTGCGGCCGGAGGAGGAACCGGAGCGTCACCGTGCCAAGGTCTTCGACATCGCTCTGCTCGCGGACCGGTTGGTCGGCGCCGTGGGCTGGATCGACAGCCATCCCGGGCTCAAAGCCTTGCCGCTCGGCCTCTTCGGGGCCAGCACGGGTGCGGCAGCGGCGCTGGTCGCGGCGTCGCAACTGGGCGGCCGTATCGGGGCCGTCGTCTCGCGTGGCGGACGGCCCGACCTTGCCGGCCACGCCCTTGACAGCGTGCCCGCGCCGACCTTGCTCATCGTCGGTGGCGACGACGCCGGCGTACTCGAGCTGAACGAAGAGGCGTTCGAGCGTCTGCCTTATCCCAAATCGCTGGAGATCGTTCCCGGTGCCACGCATCTCTTTCCCGAACCCGGCGCGATGGAAAAGGTCATCGCTCTGGCGTCGCAGTGGTTTTCGCATCACTTGAAAAGAGGTTCGTTGTGAAGCCCGCGACGTCCTTGCCGTTTCGCGACCGCGTCGATGCCGGACGCCGGCTGGGAGCCGCGCTCGCGCAATATCGCAACCAGAATTGCGTGATCTTCGCGTTGCCGCGCGGCGGAGTGCCCGTGGCTGCGGAAGTTGCCGACGCGCTTGATGCGCCGCTGGATCTGCTCCTGGTGCGCAAGATCGGCGCGCCGGCTCAGCCCGAGCTCGCCATCGGCGCTGTGGTGGACGGAGGTGCGCCCATCGTGGTGCGAAATGACGATCTCATCCGCGCGTCCGGAACATCCGAGAGCGAGTTCGAGTCGATCTGCGGGCGCGAATTGAAGGAGATCGAGCGCCGCCGGCAAATTTATCTCAAGGGCCGCGAACCGCTCGATCCCAAGGGCCGCGTCGCCATCGTGATCGACGACGGCATTGCCACCGGCTCTACGGTGCTTGCCGCGCTCAGGGCCTTGCGCAAGCGCGATCCCAGGAAGCTCATCCTGGCGGTCCCCGTGGGCCCCGAAGACACGATCGCTGTTCTGGGCGAGGAAGCGGACGAGGTGGTCTGTCTCGCGACACCGGAGCCATTCCGCGCGGTCGGCTACTTCTATCAGAACTTCGATCAGACCGAGGACAGGGAAGTCATCGAGCTTCTGGACAGTAACAGAAACAAGCAGGGCGCACCGGCCCGCGTCCGATAGCCAATTGGTGATGCAACAAGGAGAAGCGACATGAAAGTCCAGGATGTGATGCATAAGGGCGCGATTTGGGTCGAAGCGTCGACGCCTATCGCCAAGATCGCGAAAAAGATGCGTGCCGAAGACATCGGTGCCGTGCCGATCGGCCAGAATGACCGCATCGTCGGCATGGTCACGGACCGGGACATCTGCTGCAAAGGCTTGAGCAACCGCCACGATCCCAGGGTATTGACGGCGCGCGACGTGATGTCGAAGCCGATTCTCTACTGCCGGGCGGACGACGAGATCGGCTCCGCGGTGGCGAAAATGAAAAAGGCCAAGATCCGGCGTCTTCCGGTGATCAATGCGAAAAAGCGGCTCGTGGGCATGCTGAGTCTCGGCGACATCTCTGCCAAGTCGAGCAAGGAAACCGCGGGCGACGCACTCAAGGCATTGGCGGCGCATCATGCTTGACGCTGCGACCCGGCCCGAACCGGCCGTGCCGGACTTCTCCGACGTCCTGCGCGGGCGCCGTTCGGTCCGGCAGTATCTTTCCGTTCCCGTTCCTCGGCGCGCCATCGAGGCGTTCATCGAAGCCGCCACGTTGGCGCCGAGTGCGATGAACGAGCAGCCATGGCATTTCACGGTCGTGACCGACAGGGCACTGCTGGACTCGATGTCGCAGTGCGCCAAGGTTCATATGCTTTCGCGCAACCGCGCCATGCCGGGCCGCATGCGCGACCTGCTGCAGGAAGAATCGTTCCATATCTTTTATGGCGCACCGGCGCTTGTCGTGATTTCCGCGCCGGAAGCGGCGGCATGGACGACGGAAGACTGCGCCCTTGCCGCCGAGAATCTCATGCTGGCGGCCTACGCGCGGGGCTATGGGACATGCTGGATCGGCTTCGCGCAAGAATGGCTCAATACGAAGGAAGGCGCCGCCGCCATCGATCTGCCGCCCGGAATGCGTGCCGTTGCGCCGATCATTGTGGGCAAGCCCAAGGAATTTCCGCAGGCCGTAGCGCGGCGCGAACCGGCGATCCGCTGGATCGGATAGGAGATTGGCAATGAAAATCCTCGTCGCCGTCGATGGATCGGATTCGGCCAACCGGGCGCTGGAATTCGCCGCACGCCTGGCCGCGCAGTCGCAGGCAGAGCTTTCGATCGTTACCGTGCATCAGCACGTCGTCGATGAGGACGTGAAGTGCTTCGGCAGGATCGAGAACGCGACGATCTGGGACCTGCTGGAACAGGAAGCGGCTTCATTGCTGCGCGCCTCGCGGACCGGCGCAACGAAGTTGGGAGTCGACAAGATCTCGACCCATGCCGACGACGGCGACCCTGCCTCTGCGCTGTTGGAGCGCGCGCGGGAATGCGACCTGATGGTCATCGGCCGGCGCGGCCGCGGCCGGCTGACGGGGCTGCTGCTCGGCAGCGTATCGCAGAAGCTGGCGGCACTTTCGCCGGTACCTGTCGTTATCGTCCCGTAAAACGATGCCCATGCGCGCGGACACGCAGCCGGTTAAGACCAGGGATCGCGAGTTGCTTGCCCTCATGCGCGAGGCGGCGGAAGATTTGCCGCCGCCGGAGCACGCCGACGCATTCGGTGCATTGTTCGATCGTTTCGGCAATGCCCGTGTGGTCCTGCTGGGCGAAGCGACGCACGGAAGCAGTGAATTCTATCGCGCGCGGGCGGCGATCTCGCGGCAGCTCATTCGCCATCACGGATTCAACATCGTCGCGGTCGAGGCCGACTGGCCCGACGCGGCGCGGATCGACCGCTTCGCACGACAGTTGCCGGGCGCGCCTTCCGAAGAGCGGGCCTTCGTGCGATTCCCGAGCTGGATGTGGCGCAACGTCGAAATGTTGGAGTTCGTCGAGTGGATGCGCAACCACAACGCAGTGCTGCCGTCCGGCGAACGCACCGAGTTTCGCGGCCTCGATATCTACAGCCTTCAGGCCTCGATCGCCGCCGTGCTCGGCTACCTGGACCGCGTCGATCCGGCGGCCGCCAGGACCGCGCGCTATCGCTACGGCTGCCTGACGCCCTGGCAATCCGATCCCGCGCGCTACGGCCATCGTGCGCTGATGGGATCGGCGACATGCGAAAAGGAAGTGAGAGACCAGCTTCTCGCGCTGCTCGACCGGCGCCTCGAATATGGGGCGAAGGACGGCGAGCCGTTCTTCGACGCGGCGCAAAACGCGCGCGTCGTGCGCGCCGCCGAGGAATACTATCGCATCATGTATGAGGGCTCGCGCGAGTCCTGGAATCTGCGCGACCGCCACATGTTCGACACGCTGCAGACGCTGATCCAGCGCCGGCCGGACGCGAAGGCGGTCGTCTGGGCGCACAATTCGCATATCGGCAATGCCGCCGCGACCTCGATGGGATGGGAAGGCGAGTTCAACATCGGGGAGCTGTGCCGCGCGGCATACGGGCGCGGCATGATCGCAATCGGTTTCGGCACGGACACCGGCACCGTCGCGGCCGCTTCGGACTGGGATTCGCCGATGGAGGTGAAGAAGGTGCTTCCGGCTCGTGCCGACAGCTTCGAACATCTTTTCCGTCAGACCGGACACGCGCGCTCGCTGACGGACTGGACAAAGCCTGAGCACGCGCGGCTGCGTGAGATTTTGGCGGAACCTCGCCTCGAACGCGCCATCGGCGTGGTCTATCGCCCGGACACGGAATTGCTCAGTCATTATTTCCGCGCCGTCCTCAGCGAGCAGTTCGACGCCTATGTTTGGTTCGAGAACACGCGCGCGGTGACGCCATTGGAAGCGGGTCTTCCTCGAGGAGCGATGCCGGAAACCTATCCTTTCGGGCTGTGAACGCAGCCCGAGAAAGCGGCAGGCCGTTTCTTGCGGCCTGCCGTCGGCGAAATGCGTTACTGGTCGCTCGGAGTTGGCGGCACAGCCTGCCAAGGCACGCTGCACTCGGTCACGTAGGGGTAGTACCCTTCCGGATCGGCGCACCAGTACCAATAATAGTCGGGCGCGCCGTATTCGTCGTAGTAATCGTAATAGTCGGCGCTACCCACATAGAGTGGATAGGGATAGACCGGCGCCGGATAGTAGAACCAGAAGCCGTCGACGAACCACCACCAGCCGAGATGCCCGCGGTGCCAGGCATGGCGCCACTCACCGTGCTGCCAGTGCGTGTGCTCGACAGGCGTGAAGTGGCGGAAGTCGTGGCCGTGAAACACCCCGATATCGTGGCCCGGACCAGCCAGAGGCCGGTGGGTAGCGGTCGGGGCGCGATGCGGCAGCGTGCCGTGGAAGCTCGGCGGCGCGGCATGGAAGTTATGGGGCGGCATCTGATGGATCGGTCCCATCGTATGACCGGGCATCGGTTGATGGATTGGCCCGACGGGTCCCGGATGCGGGCTAGCGGCCAAAACCTGCGACGACGCCGCAAGCCCAAGGACGACGGCCGCACCGAGAAGAAGGCGCATTTTGTCGAACATAGTGACTCTCCTTTCGAGGCGACCGGAATCGGCGCCGACGCCGGAAGCGTCCTTCGAAAGGCGGGTCGGTTCCTTGATCGGAAACAACTCGACAGCGATTTTCCACGGCGTGAAGCCGCGGCGCAGATTTCGGCTTTCTTAATTGCGCGCGCGCGGCGGTTTTTCGATGCGATAATTGACGGGCGTCAACGTTTTCGGAGTGCACTGGGTCTGTATTGGTCCAGGCTTCATGAAGGAGACGGCCATGGAAACCAAACCCCTGGAAATCAAGCGTACCGCACAGACGCCGATCGAGCGCGGCTATGGCTGGCTGGACTTCCGCCACGAGATCGAAGACGTGTTCGATCGCTTCGCGCGGGGCTCCGGACCGCTATCGTGGAAACCGTTCGGCAACATCGAAACCCTGTGGCCGCGCGGTGACGGATTTGTCCGGGCCGCGATGGATGTGTCCGAGGACGACAAGGCCTATACCGTCAGCGTCGAGTTGCCCGGCTTGGACGAAAGGAACGTCAACGTCAGCGTCAAGGGCGACATGCTTGTCATCGAAGGCGAAAAGCAGCAGGAGAAGGAAGAGAAGGGCAAGGACCACTACCTCTCCGAGCGCAGCTATGGCGCCATCAAGCGCAGCTTCACGCTTCCCGCCGATGTCGATGCGGCGAAGGTGATGGCGCAGTTCATCAAGGGCGTTTTGACGGTGACATTGCCCAAGAACGCCGCGGCGCAAGACGTACGCAAGATCGAGGTCAAGGCCGCCTGAACCTCACCCCTCCGGCTTTGACTCGTGAACCCGGGAAGCCCCCTTCCCGGGTTCTTTTTCTGGAACCGGTGGTACTGCAAACGGAGGGAACCTCAGCGCGTGTGCTTTTCCGCAGCCGCCAGCTTCACGGCGTCTGCCGTCACGGGGGCGGCCGGCCTGCTCACGCTGTCGCGCGTGCGAAGCTGGCGGCAGATCCCTTTGGCGGCGATTCCGCTCGTATTCGCCAGCCAGCAGACGATCGAGGGCGCTCTCTGGCTGGACATCGGCAATGCTCGCGCCGCGGCGGCCGGCGACCTTCTCCCCAACGCCTTCGCTTTTGTTGCACTGGGATTCTGGCCGCTCATGGCTTCGTTTTCCGCGCTGCTCGTGGAGCAGCAGCGATGGCGGCGGCTTGCGATTGCAATCTTGTTCTGCCTGGCGATACCGGTTGGCTTGTATGGTTTCTACGACACGCAAGCCCATCCATACGCCGCGTGTGTTGCCGGGCATTCGATCCAATATTTGAACGGAAAGCTTTATCCTTCGCCGCTGATCGCGGGATACCTGGCGTGCACCATAGGGCCGATGATCCTGTCTTCGTACAAGGCTTTGAAGCTGTTCGGCGCCATTCTTGCGCTTGGACTGTTCGCTTCGCTCATTGCCTTCTATGAGGCTATGTTCTCCGTCTGGTGCTTCTTCGCTGCGGCGGCAAGCGCCGTGTTGGTGGTGCATTTCACCGGCCGTGGCCGTTCCCAGGCCCAAAAACTTTGACTTGGCTCATATGCTCCGCCATCGGCGTGGTTTCTAGTAGCCGGCGGTGAGGTGGAATTCGTCATGAAGCTCCTGTCGCGTCACGGCCTTTGGCATTGGGGCGCCTTTGCGGCGCTCGCGCTCGCCGTTTTGGCGGCCGTGGCCTATGTGCTTGTGCCGCGCGACGTGCAGGTGGTCAGGCCGATCTACGGCACCGCGGTGCAGGCGGTCTATGCGACAGGCACCGTGGAGCCCAGCGTCATGATGCCGATCGCGCCGCGCGTCGGCGCGCGCCTTGTCGAACTCGATGTCGATGAAGGCGCCGAGGTGCGCAAGGGCCAGGTTTTGGCCCGCCTCGAATCCGAAGACGTGAAAGGCAATCTGCGCCAGCTCGAAGCGCAGGAACGCTTCGCCAAGCAGGACTACGAACGAAACGCGGCTCTCGTCAAACAGGGCATCATCGCGCGCCAGAGCTATGACCGCTCGCTCGCCAATTGGCAGGCCGCCGCAGCCGCGACGGCGGCCGCGCGCGCCCAGCTCGGTTTCATGACCTTGACGGCCTTGGGCGACGGCACGGTAATTCGGCGCGACGGCGAGATCGGCCAGCTCATCGCCGCGAACCAGCCGGTGTTCTGGGTCGCAGGCCGTTCGAATGTGCGCATCTCGGCCGATGTCGACGAAGAGGAAATCTCGAAGGTGCGCGTCGGGCAGTCCGTCCTGATCCGCGCCGACGCGTTTCCCGGCCGCGTGTTCCAAGGCAGCGTGCTCAGCATCACGCCGAAGGGCGACCCGATCGCGCGCAGCTATCGCGTGCGCATTTCGGTTCCGAAGGATTCGCCGCTGCTGATCGGCATGACGTCGGAGACCAATATCGTCGTGCGCGCGGCAGGCCATGCGCTGCTCGTTCCCACCAGTGCCGTCAACGGCAACAGAGTCTGGCTCCTGCGCAACGGCAGACTGGCATCGAAGATCGTCGCGGTCGGTACGGTGGCGAGCGACAAAGCCGAGATCCTGAGCGGGCTCACCGAAATGGATCTGGTCGCAATGAACGCCGATTCCTCGTTGCGGGAAGGCGCAAAGGCGCACGCCGTCATCGTGCCGTTCGGACCATGAGCCCGCTCGCCGCCTCCATAGCATTGCGTCATCTGTTGACGCGCAAGCGGCAAAGCATCGTTTCGCTGCTGGGGATCGTGCTTGGCGTCGGGTTCTTCCTGTCGATCTCATCCCTGATGCAGGGCAGCGAGGACGATTTCATCGCGCGGCTCATCGACAATTCGCCGCATATCACGATCACGGATCAATACCGCACGCCCCACCGCCAGCCGGCGGAAGACATATTTGCCGGCGCCGCGGTGCAGGTGCTGCGTGTCAAACCCGAGACCGAAACCCGAGGCATCCGTGCCTACAAGCAGGTACTTTCCTACTTGCGCACAATTCCGGGCCTGACCGCCTCGCCCACGCTCGACGGCCAGGCGCTGGTGAGCTTCGCCGGCCAGGACCGCGCCATCGCCCTGGACGGTGTCATTCCCGCCGAGATCGACCGTGTCACCACGATCGGCAAATACATGGTCGCGGGAAAGATACTCGATCTGGATGCCAATCCCGACGGGATCATCATCGGCGACCAGCTCGCAAAGGACCTGTCGCTCTCGATGGGCGAGAACCTGACCATCGCCGCCACCACGGGCCAGACGCGCAATTTCAAGATCGTGGGACTGTTCCACACAGGCCGCGCGAATATCGACGACGGCCAGGCGTTCGTTGTGCTCAAGCGCGTGCAAGCGCTGCTCGATCGCCCCAACCGCGTCAACAGCATCATCATCAAGCTTTCCGATCCGAACGCGGCGAGGGACGTGGCTGCACGGATCGAAGCGCGCGTCGGCTACAAGTCGATCTCGTGGCAGGAGGCTTCCGAAGACATCCTGAGCCTGCTCGTGATCCGGAAGATCCTGATGTACACCGTGGTCAGCGCCGTCCTCGTGGTCGCGGCGTTCGGGATCTACAACGTGATCTCCACCATCGTGATGGAGAAGCAGCGCGACATCGCCATCCTGAAGTCGATGGGTTTCCACGCGCGAGACGTGCTGCGGATCTTCCTGACACAGGGCGTTCTGCTCGGCGTGACCGGCTGCGCGGCGGGACTGCCGTTCGGGATCGCGCTGATGATAGGGATCACGCGCATCAGCTTCCGCATGCCGGGAAGCCGCGACCTCACCTATATGCCCGTGTCGTGGAACTGGTTTCAGTTCGCGCTCGCGGCCTCGTTCGCCATGGTTTCGGCGTTGCTTGCAGCCGTCATCCCGGCGCGCAAGGCTGCCCAAGTCGATCCGGTCGATATTCTGCGCGGGGGAGGGTAATGGCGGCCGTTCTGCGCGCCGGCAATATCAGCCGCATCCTCGCCGGCGAAGTGCCCGTGACGCTGGTGCGCGACGCCACGCTGGAAGTGGCGCCGGGCGAATTCGTCGCCATCACGGGGCCGTCGGGGTCGGGCAAATCCTCTCTGCTGTATCTTCTCGGACTGCTGGATAGACCGACTGCGGGCACGGTTGAGCTCGAAGGCGTCGACACTTCGAACTTCGATGAAGATGAGCTCGCCGATGCGCGGCTTCGGCGGCTGGGCTTCGTGTTCCAGGCGCATTTCCTGTTGCCGGAATTCACCGCGGTCGAGAATGTGATGCTGCCCATGCGCCGGCTCGGGAAATTAAGCGACGCGCAGATACAGGAGCGGGCCGCTGCGCTTCTGGAGAGCCTGGGACTTGGGGCGCAGCAGGACAAACTTCCGAACCAGATGTCGGGAGGACAGTGTCAGCGGGTTGCCGTTGCACGCGCACTCGCCAATGAGCCGGCGATCATGCTGGCCGACGAGCCCACCGGAAATCTGGATACCGCGTCGAGCGCTACCGTCCAGGACATTCTGCACGATGTGGCGCGCAAGCACGGCCGCACGGTGATCGTGGTTACCCATGACCAGGAATTCGCCAGATCGGCCGACCGCAAGATCGTCGTTGTGGACGGGCGCATTCAGCCCAGTTGAATATTCAGCCTGCGCCGCACGGCATCCGCCAGCAGTCCGTTCACGTCGATGGCATTCGAGGCGTGCGCAATGGTGTTGGCGGTGACGAGACGGGCGCCTTGGGCCTGGAGCCGCTCATCGGACCCGTCTGCGAAGATGCCGTGCACGGCGATGCATAGGGGCATTGTTTCGGCTCTCTGTTTCAACAGTTCGGCCGCCTTGAGCATGGTCTGCCCGCTGGAGACGATGTCGTCGACGAGAACGGGCGTGTGGCCGCGCAAATCGGTCGCGCCGTCCAGGCGCACCTCGACGTCGCGGTCGCCATGCCGGATTTTTTCGAGCACGCCGAACGGCGCGCCGATGCGCCGCGCCACGTCGCCGACCCATTGCGCGCTCTCGGCATCAGGACCGATGAGGAACGGAGAATGGACGTTGCTCGCAATCCAATCGGCGATAAGCGGCGCAGCATGCAGTACATCCGCAGGGATGGTGTAGATCTCGGCCAGCGATCTGTAGCGATGCAGGTGTGGATCGACCGTGACCAGCCAGTCGAATTGCGCCGATAGAAGACGGGCGATCGTCCGGGAGGCAATGGCCTCTCCGGGTTTGAAGCGGCGGTCTTGACGCATGTACGCGAGATAGGGCGCGACAAGTCCGATCCTCGCGGCGCCGAGCCCGCGCGCGGTATCGGCAGCGAACAGGAGCGGCACGATCTTGCTGTCGGGATGCACCAGCGTATCGACCATGGCGACAGAACGGCCTTTCACCTCGGCATCGATGCGCAGATAGGTTTCGCCATCGGGGAACGTGCGCATGACCGGCGAGGCGACCTCGTCGCCCAGATGCTCGGCGATTGCCGAAGCCGTTTTCCGGTTTCCCGGCATGGCGAGGAGCAGAGGCTTCATCAGATCGCCTCGATGCGGAAGATGTCGGGATTGGCCGCCGCATAGGACATCGCGTAGGCGAGTTCGCCCGGCGATTCCGCATGTACCGTGCACAATGGCTGGCTCGCCACGGCAAGCGCGCCGGCGCGAACATGCAGATCGACGCCAGCCGCCTTGGCATCGGGCGCCCCAGCCAGTTTCGCAAGCTTGGCGATCTTGCGGTTGTCGATGATCGCGATGTGGCCCGAATGCGCCGACAGGATGGGCTCGCGATAGGCCGAAGCAGGCGGCGTGCGCATGCCGCCCTGGGCCTCGCAGATGCGCTGGAACTTCTTCCATGCACGACCGTCGTCGAGCGCTTGCGCCGCCAGCAGGGCGCCGCCGCGTTCGCGTGCCTCCGCAAGCTCGATGAGCGCACCGGCCAGTTCGACGGCGCGGTCGCGCAAATCCCTGGGCGCGTCCGGATCGCCTTGAAGAACCGCGAGAACGTCGCGCGCCTCCAGCGCCGGGCCGATGCCGCGGCCGATCGGCTGGCTGCCGTCGCCTTGAAGCACGCGCGCCTTGATTCCGAAGGTTTCACAAACCGCCAGAAGACCGTCGGTCAGAGAGCGCGCGGCCTCGCCATTGCGCACCTTGGCCGTCGGTCCCACCGGCATGTCGAGCACGAGACGGGTGGCGCCGGCGGCGATCTTCTTCGACAGCACGGAGGCGATCATCTGGCCTTCCGTGTCGATGTCCAGCGCGCGCTCGACCCGGATGAGCACGTCGTCGGCGGGGCTCAATTTGACCGCACCGCCCCAGACGACGCATCCACCCTCCCGATCCACCACGCGGTGGATGTCGGCGATGCTCAGTTCCACCGGCGCCAGGGTCTCCATCATGTCCGCCGTGCCGGCCGGCGAGGTAATGGCGCGCGACGATGTCTTCGGCATCGTCAGCCCCAGCGCCGCACAGACCGCCACCACGATAGGCGTCGTGCGGTTGCCGGGCAATCCGCCGACCGAATGCTTGTCGGCGACGAGGGCGCTGTTCCAGCGCAGCCGCTCTCCCACATCCACCATCGCCCGCGTCAATCCCAGGATCTCGCCGGGATCGAGCGCCTTGGTCGCACAAGCGGTCAGGAACGAGGAAATGTGGATGTCGGAATATTTGCCCTCGACCACATCTCCTACGATGGCGCGCATCGCACGATCGTCGAGCCGGTTGCCGTAGATCCGGCTGCGTACGAGACTGAGCGAATCCAGCGGCTCGGGATGCGTGATGACGATCTCGTCGCCCTCGCTGATGCCGAGTTTCTGCCATGCGGATTCAGAGAGGCCTGCGTCGCAGATATCCAGCAGGTCGCCGCTGGCCTGGTAGAGCGTGGCGATCGCATGCTTGTCCGCCGCGCAGAGCAGGACGCGGTTGTGCGCAACAAAACCTTCCGAGCGGCAGACCGGCGAGTCTTTGCGCATGAAGACCACCAGCTCGGATTGCGTGTCGATTCCCATCCGCCGTGCGCGTACGCGGTGAACGGCATCTTCGCTCATGAAAGAACCGCCTTTTCATGAAGTTCGGGAACTTCGCAGGCCCAGTGCAGCTCTTCCTCGATGCGGTGCCGCAAGGCGTCGGACCCAGTGGGCTCTCCGTGCGTGACGAATGTCCGGCGCGGCGGTTTCTGGAAACCCCTGAGCCAGCGCATCAGTTCGTCGCAATCGGCATGGGCGGAGAGCATGGCCAGATTATGCACTTCGGCTTTGACCGGGACATAGGCGCCGTGGATCTTGACGCTTTCGGCGCCGGCCACCATTGCCGCGCCGCGCGTACCCCCGGCCTGGAAGCCGGCGAAGACGATGGCCGAGCGCGGGTCCGGCGCGTACTGCTTCAGATGATGCAGCACGCGGCCGCCCGTCGCCATGCCGCTGGCGGATATGACGACCTTCGGCATCGGGCTCGCGGTCAGAGCTTTCGACTCCTCTGCGGTGCGGACATAAGTCACGCCTTTGTGGAACGCGCGGCACTCCTCGGCCGACAGCCGGTGATCGTCGCGGTTGGCGCAGAATATCTCGCTGGCGTCGATGGCCATCGGGCTGTCGAGGAAGATCGGCAGCGCCGCAGGCACGCGGCCGCCGCGTTTCAGCTTCTCGATGTAGTAGAGTACGATCTGCGCGCGGCCGACGGCGAAGGCCGGCAGGATGACGGTGCCGCCGCGATGGACGGTGCGGTTGATGATATCCGCCAGCGCGTCCTCGGCGCTCGTTGACTCGTGGCGGCGATCGCCATAAGTGGATTCGACGACGAGATAGTCTGCACGCGCGACCGGGGCAGGATCGAACATCATGGGGTCGTCGTAGCGCCCTACATCGCCCGAAAATACGGTCGTGACCGAATCCCAGTCGATTTCGACCGAAGCGGCGCCGAGTATGTGACCGGCCCTACGCCACAGGCCGGTTGCTCCGCCAGGAAGTTTCGTCGCCGCATCGAAGGCGACGGGTTTGAGATAGTGCAGCGAGCGCTGCGCATCCTCCACGGTGTAGAGGGGCAGGGCGGGCGTGTGCTTCGAAAAGCGGTGACGGTTCGCGAACTCCGCGTCTGCTTCCTGCAGATGTCCGGAGTCGGGCAGCAGGATTTCGCAGAGCTGCCTGGTGGCTTCGGTGCAGAAGATCGGACCGCGAAAGCCGTTCTTGACCAACAGCGGCAGATAGCCGGAATGGTCGAGATGGGCATGGGTCAGCACCACGGCCGCGATCGAATGCGGATCGACGGTGAGCGGTGCCCAATTCTTCAGTCGCAGCGCCTTGTAGCCCTGGAACAGGCCGCAATCGACCAGCAGGCGACGGCCGCCGCTCTCCAGCAGGTATTTCGAGCCTGTGACTGTGCCGGCCGCGCCCAGAAAGGTCAGTTCGAGAGCCATCAAATCCTCCGCCCGCCGCACGATGCCCCGCCGCGGCGGCGCCGGACCTTGACGCGGATCAGCATTGCGGCGCAACCGCTCCTCGGAACGGTCCCAAGACCTTGAGCACACTCAAGAAATCGCGCCGCAGGCTATGGCAATGTCGCCGGGAAAGGCGGTAGAGCCTTTGTAGGAGTGAGGCCTGTGGCGCTGCGTGGATTTGCGGTTGTGTTTTGCGCCGTCGTGCTCGCGCTTGGCGCGGCGAGCGCAGCCGATTTGTCGGGCCCGATCCGCCAGATATTGGTCGAGGGCAACCGCGCCAATTTCGATATGCGCGACCTCGATCTGCCGGACTTGCAGGAATTCTACGCCGCAAGGCAGTTCCAGCCCGCTTGGACGGGCAGCGCGGACGCCGAACGCAACGCGAGGATCGCGCTCGAGGCGCTTTCGCATGCCGAAGACGAGGGCCTGCAGCCCGATCGTTATCACCTGCACGAAATCGCTCTTCGCCAGCATGCCGCGACCGTGGAGGCCGAGGCGCAATATGATCTGATGCTGACCGGCGGCCTGCTGCGCTTCATCGCGGACGGCCGCGAGGGCCAGCCGGATTTGCGCGCGCTCGATCGCGATGTCGAACTGCCGCCGCAGGATTTCGATGTGCCGCACGCGCTGTTGGATGCGCTGAACACCGGCCGTCTCGCGGAACTCCTCACGACGCTCGATCCGCCGGACGCGGCCTTCGCGCGGCTGAAGCAGGCCTTGGCGCGCTACCGTCGGATCGCCGCGCAAGGCGACTGGCCGCAGATCTGGGATGGCGTCCCGGACCTCGCGAAGATATCTGCGCAGCAGGCCGAACTCCTGCGCAGGCGGCTGTCGTTCGAAGACGCGCGGGTCGCCGCGGATCCGGCGATGAATCTTGTTACCGCCGTGGAAGACTTCCAGAGCCGTCACGGGATCGAGGCGGACGGACGCGTCGGCAAGAGGACGCTTCAGGAACTGAACATCCCTGCATCCGCGCGCGCCGACCAGATCGCCGCGAACATGGAGCGTTGGCGCTGGCTGCCGCGCGATCTGGGCCGCCGTTACGTCATGGTCAATGCGGCAGATACGACCTTGATCGCCGTCGATGACGGACAGATCGTGCTGCGCTCGAAGATCATTGCCGGGAAGCCCGGGAACAGGACGGCGATCTTCGCCGCGAAAATCACCGGCATTACCTTCAATCCGTCCTGGAACATCCCGGCGCCGATCGCGCGCAATGAAATTCTCCCGAAAGCGAGACGCAATCCCAACTACCTGGCACACAATCATATCGTATTCGATCCCGACGGGACGCTGCGTCAACTTCCTGGGTCGGACAATGCGCTGGGTTACCTCAAATTGGAGATGCAGAACCGCTTCACCGAATATCTCCACGATACGTCGACCCGTTCGCTGTTCGCGCGTACCGAGCGCCATCTCAGCCACGGCTGCATGCGAGTCGAGCAGATCCGGCCGCTGGCGTCCTTTGCGATGACCGGCGATCCGGCGAGCGGCTTGGACAAGATTGCGGCAGAAATAAGCGACGGCGCCACAAAGCGGATTTTGCTTGACAACCCGATGCCCGTTTTCGTCCTCTATTGGACGGCAATCGCCCAGGCAGACGGTTCGGTGGATTTCGTCCCGGACGTTTATGGGCGCGATCAGAGGCTCCTGGCCGCAGTGGCGGGAAGGCCTGCGTTCGGACGGGTGACAATGAACACCGTCGGCGGCTGCCAGGCTGGCTAAGCCGCGATTGCCGCAAGAAGCGCGTCGGCGCACCCATTTTGAACTGAGGTGAGGAGTTCGAGTATGCTTACACGACGCGCGGCTTTGCGCGGCAGCGCCGGCCTGTTGACCGCCGCGATCGCCAGTCCAGCCATTGCGAAGCTTTCGTTGAGCGACGCCAGGTCCATCGCCTTCGATAATCTGCACACGGGCGAGAAGCTGTCGGTCGACTACTGGACCAACGGAGTGTACGAGCCGCAGGCGCTCGCCGAGGTCAATCACGTGCTGCGCGACTATCGCAACGGCGAGGAGCACGTCATCGACCCCAAGCTGCTCGATCTTCTGAACCTTCTTCACCGTAACCTGGACAGCGGCGCGCCGTTCTCCGTGATCTCGGGCTATCGTTCGCCTGCGACCAATGCCGCGATGCACGAGCGCAGCGCCGGCGTCGCCGCGCACAGCCTGCACATGAAGGGCATGGCAATCGACATCCGCCTGACGGATTGCCGGCTCGAGAACCTGCACGACGTCGCGCGAAACATGCGCGCCGGCGGCGTGGGCTACTACCCCGAGCTCGACTTCGTGCACGTCGACGTCGGCCGCGTGCGCTATTGGGGCGCGGCGGGATAGGGCCGATGCGAACCGTCAGTTCGTGGCGTAGATCACCGTGACTTTCGAACTCAGTGTCACGAGGCCGGGCTCGATCGGCGTTGCCACTCTCGCACCGGTCACGATGACGGTCTCCACCAGTCCATAGGCATAGGTACCGCGTGTTTCGCTGTCGTAGGTGGCTTCGGCCTGATTGTCGACGATGGACAAGGCGCGCCCCAGCTTCATATGGGAAGCGTCGGTCAGGACTTGCGCCTTGTGAAGCGCATCGGCGATCGCGTTTCGTCGCGCCTCGTCCATGTGCGTGCTCAACGCGTCGACCATGAACTCGACGTCTCCCGATGCGTTCGCGCCCGCCTTGACGCTCTCGTCGATGATCTTTGCGACGTTCGACAGATCCCGCACCTTCACGGTGACCTTGTTGGAGATGTAATAGCCGACGATGGTGCGGAATTGCTGCGTATCGTAGTCGCCCGGCGCCGTCTTTTCGTATTTCGGCTGAATGATGAATGTCGAGGTCTGGATCTCCTTCGCGGGGATGCCCAGCGCCTTCATCGCCTCGATGACCTGCGTCATGCGCGCACTGTTGTCGGCGAGCGCATCGCCGACCAGCGGCGCCTGCGAAATGACGCCGAGCTGGATCATGGCGTAGTCCGGCGGGATCAGCAGTTGCGCCTGTCCTGCCACGGCGATGGTATGCGGTGCGACAGGCGCGTCCGCGCGGGCGGACGAAACGGCCAACACAGCCCCAAAGGCGATGAGCGTGACTTTCTTCATGGTCTTCTCCCGCAGGCCGGGAAAGGTTCTCACGCAAAGTCCGCGCTGTCGAGGCGGCCGCGGAACGGCCTGCCGCGCCGCCGCTTTCTTGCCGCCTCTTTGCGTCTAGACTGCGCTTCCAACCGGGGCAGGAGCAGGCGTGATCGTCGTCGAGTTTTTGGTATTCGTCGTTTCGTCGGGGCTGTTCTGCAGCGAAAAGTTCCGCCACCAGATTTGGGCCGTTCTCATCGCCGGAGCGGTCGCGACGGGCTCGTCGCTGCTGTTCGTCTATGACCTTGCCGAGAAGCTCATGGTCCATCCCCAGGCGCAGGTGAAGGTCGTCAAGCAGGTGGTGCGCGTGCCGGTGGTGCAGCGCGTCTCCCAGCCGCCGTTGTTGTCGCGGCCGCACAATTGCCGCGACGATTACCCGCTGATCTCGCGCGTGTTCGGCGTCGAGGGAACCACCGAGCTCGCTTTCGTGGTCACGGCGGACGGACGGGTGAGCGGCGTGAAGGTCGCGTCCTCCAGCGGCTCGGACCGGCTCGACGACGCGGCGGTGGACTGCGTGAAGAAATGGCACTACCGCCCCGCGATCAAGGACAACGTGCTGGTCGACGCGCCGATGACGGTGAAGGTGGTGTGGAGTCTCGCGAACGACGCCGGCAAGAATTCTGCGCCGGCCACGGCGGGCGCCCGCCCGGACGAGACGACACAGTGAGGCTCGGAATCGCGCTCAGTCCGCGATTCCAAATCCAGGCTGTGCCGCACGCGATTCTACAATCCGTTGACAGTCGATTTCACGCTTTGGGACTTCCCCCTCCCAAGTCCCCAATCCTCGAAACGTGAATTCAATTCCCGTCTTTCCGGCCCAAGGGCTCCCTCTTCTTCCGCGCGATGGAACTCGCGGAACGCAAGGCATAGGCGCAACGTTTTGGAAAGAAGCGGGGTGGCGATCCATCGCCATGGTGCGCATCGCGTGCCATGGCAACAAGGAGTGTGATCATGCCACGCAATCGTCCTTCGAATATCTTGCTCAAGGGTTGCGCCGCGCTGGCGCTTGCCGTGTTCCTGCCGGCCGCCGCACTCGCCGCAGGCGGGCATGGCGGCATGGGCTCAGGCATGCGCGCAGGCGCGATGGGCGCGAACGCAATGGGCGCGAACGGAATGGGCGCGATGACGACCGGAAGCCGTCTCGGCAACACCGGTTCCACGATGAGCGAAACCCACGCCAATCCCCAAACGCCGGCTGTGCAGCCCACGCCGGCCAGCCCGCCCGTGAACGACCGGAAAACGAGCTCGCATGCGCAGATGGCGCAGGCCGCGACGCCTTCGCCGTCGAGCGACCAGCGGACACGCTCCCACGCGCTCGCCACCGGGCCCAATCCGGGAAGCGCAAACGCATCGTCGTCCAACGGCACAAGGCCGGCCCCGGCCACGACGCGTCAGCTCGACCCGCCTCCGCCGCGCTGAGCAGCGGCGCGCGCGCACAAGGCCCGGAGGCAACTCCGGGCCTTTGTGCGTTCAGGCCGCCGCAACCGCATGAACCCGGCCCGGCGCGCAACCGGCTGTTGCGCCGAAGGGTAAGATGTCTTACATTCTTACTTTGTGAGAAGTTGCGCCATGAACGCCCCCGTTTCCCGCCTGACTTCCAAGGCGCAGACCGTCATTCCCAAGGCTGTGCGTGACCGCCTCGGGCTGAAACCCGGCGATCTCGTGCGCTATGTGATCGAGGGCAAGCGCGTCGTCATCGAGCGCGCGCGGACCGAGGCGGAAGACGATCCCTTCGCCGCCTTCGGTGAATGGGCGAGCGAGGCGGACGAAGACGCCTATGGTTCGCTGTGATGGCGTTCGCGCCGTTCGACATTGTGGTCGTGCCCTTTCCCTATGCCGACAGGCTGGCGGAGAAACGGCGTCCTGCGGTGGTGGTGAGCGCGCCGGCGCTGGAGCGCCGCCACGGTCTTGTCTGGCTTGCGATGGTCACCAGCGCTTCCAACCCGGCTTGGCGCGGCGACGTCGTGATCGGCGACCTCAAATCCGCCGGCTTGCCGGCGCCCTCGCGCATCCGCCCGGCCAAGCTCGCCACCGTCGATGCCGCGCGCATCGTGCGGCGCATCGGCAAGCTTGACGCAGGCGATCGCTCATCGCTTCGCACGAGCCTTAAGGCGCTGGCCGCGTGGTGAAGCGCGCGGCGCGAACAGTGCGGCGGGACCGACGCCCAGCGCGCGGGCGAGGCGGAAGACGGTGCTGATGGTGGGATTGCGCCGCCCGCTCTCCACGCCGTCGATGTAGCTGCGCGCAAGCCTCGCCGCGCGCTCCAGCGCGCTTTGCGACATCCCGCGCGCCAGCCTGAGCGCGCGCAGATTGCGGCCGAGATCCGCCAGGATGCGATGCGGTGAGGGCGCGCGGGAGCGGGGCGTGGTCATCTTAGGTCGTACTATATAGAGTAAATGGCTTATACACGTCAAGATCAATGCGCCATTTCTCCCTAATCGTCATGGCCGGGCTCGTCCCGGCCATCCATAGGAAGGTTCACGCGGAGGCGCGGAGAAGCGGAAGTACTATATTTTCTAACCAAAATTCGTCATCGCCCGCTTCATGCGGGCGACCCAATTTTTTCGCTGCAGAATTGGGTCACCCGGATCGCGCAAGAAGGCGCGACGACGGTGTTGAGAGCGGGGGTAACCTCCGCAGCTCCGCGCCTCCGCGTGAGTCTTAGGGGGCCCGTCCGCGAGGATCCGTCAGCGCCGCCGCGATTTCACGGGCTTCCGCCCCTGATGGTGCACATTACGCCCGCGTGGGAGATTCTCGGTCAACGCCTCCTTGGCGGAGACCGGCGCAAAGAATTCCCCCGCGCCGACACCCAGGGCGTTTGCGATCTTCCCCAGGATGGCGACGGTGGGATTGGCCTTGCCCAGCTCGATATTGCTCAAATAAGCCAAGGACATGCCTGTTTCGAGCGCGATCGTCTGCTGCGGGACTTTGCGCGCCACGCGCAGCCGCCGGATATTCAGCCCAACCTGCCTAGGGAGATTCATGGCGGCAGTTAGGGCTGTTGTCGATTATAGAGCTATAGTGTATCAGATAATATCATATAGGGTATTATCGTGACAAATATGGTAAATCCGGCCGGTGCAGCCGGCCAGTTCGCGGCCTCCGAACTGGCCGCGCTGCTGAAACTGTGGCGGGAGCGCTACGGCGCCGGCCCGCTCCCGGCCGAGAGCCGGCTGACGGAGGCCGATCTGGCGCGCTGGCAGCCGCACCTGGCGCTGATCGAGCGCGAGCCGGACGGCCGCTTCCGCGTCCGCCGGTTCGGCCATGGCCTGGTCCGCCGCTTCGGCCGCGAATCGACCAACGAGTACATCGACCGCCTCGCCCCCGACATCCGCACCAGCCTGACCGACCTGCTCACAAGCTGCCTCTCCACCGGCCAGCCCGTGACCGCAGAAGCCAGCGTGGCGTTCGGGAAGTATACGGTGCGGTTCGCGCAGGTGGCGGTGCCTGTGGCGGCTGACGGAGATCGTATCGGAAAATTCCTGCTGGCGGCATACGAATGTGGCCAGGACTGAGACGAACTACTTGTGCAGATGCAACACGCTTACATGAAGAACAAGCTGTACAGCCACATGGCCAGTGCGGTGAATGCGAGGCTGATCGCGCCTCTCAACGCCCATGAGAGAGTCTTTGCAAGCTCCTCTCCGGCGGCCCTGCTGAACCCCTTCGCGAATTCGTCCTTCGCGTCATCCCACCGTTCCCGCCGCTTCGGCCTTGCCGCGCTTTGAAGACCGCGCGCGTCCGCCATCACGCGCGCAATGTCGGGTTCGGAACGGGACAATTGCGCCATTAGGTCAGACGCCATGTGGCTCAGCGCGTCGAGCTGCGCGGGAGAGAACACAGGTTCGGCGACGACAGCAGGTGCGGCGTCGTCCGAGATCGGTCCCGGTGGATGATTGTGGCCCATCGGCGCCGGCGCGTTTCGTAAGCTTTCAACATTGGCCTCGACTTGTGAAAGGCGGCGCACGGCTTCTTCCCGATTGGCCCGCTCTGCCTCCGTGCCGAAAGAAGGCCTTTGCCCGCTCGCTAACGCGCGCGAAACTGAACGGAGTTGTTCATCAGGATCGACGTGCCGGGGCAGCCTCTCCCTTTCGCGCAGATACTCGATGGTCTTGACAGTCCGTTCGGGGTTATCCAATCGCGCGAATTCCAGCAATGCCGGGTCGGTCAGTGGACAATTCGCAAAACTCAATCCTTGGTACCGGGATTGCCTCGCGCCTTCGATCAGCGCGGTCAGGCCCGCGAGCGGCGACAGGTCCGAAACCTGCGTGTCCCAGAGATTGAGCGATTGCAGCGCGTTCAGGCCCGTGAGCGGCGACAGGTCCGAAACCTGTGTGTTAGTGAAATTGAGCGATTGCAGCGCGGTCAGGCCTGCGAGCGGCGACAGGTCCGAAACCTGCGTGGACCTGAGATCGAGCGATTGCAGCGCGGTCAGGCCCGGGAGCGGCGACAGGTCCGAAACCTTGGTGCTCATGAGATTGAGCGATTGCAGCGTGGTCAGGCCCGCGAGCGGTGGGATTTTTGTAAGTCCCG